>Ga0208030_1000127_pt1 | contig 55453 bp, 47 predicted proteins | sample MalvirDeepMed_M9_FD_184246 | JGI IMG/M metagenome (GOLD analysis project Ga0208030, IMG submission 184246) | Marine viral communities from the Global Malaspina Expedition - Malaspina viral metaG DeepMed_M9 (SPAdes) (version 2) | ecosystem: Environmental > Aquatic > Marine > Oceanic | place...
CTGGGGGTGACTCCATCAGCGACACTCCGGCACACAAGTCCACCGCTTCGGCTGCTCCCTTCCGGGCCTGACCGGGTTCACGGTTTATCGTTGCGGAGGCACCAATGGAGCCACCATAACGGGCTTTAAGGCGAAATCCCTCAAAGCGGCGCGCATATTAGCAAAAGGGTTCCGGCACTACAATGGCAACGGCACTTCATCACAACGGAACCAGCAGGCGACGCTGTAACGGGTACGATGGGCCGGCAAAACCTCATGGGGAATTTCTTCGCTCATGAACACCGCCAACCGCCCTTCCTGCGGCAACACAACACCACACACTTCGTTTTCGCTTTCACGATTGTATATCCGCAAGGCGCCACCATCGGCTTCCCGCCACTCCTCGTTGAGGTACAGCACAAGGCTAACCACTCGCGACGCCCTGCCCTGGAAACGGTCCACATGGCGGCGATAGAAGTCGCCTTTATGGTAAGTGGCGTAGTGGGCCTCAAAGCGTTTCAGCCCCAGGAACAATCGCTGGTTGAGCCCAAGCCTGACCGACTCGAAGAACTCGAACAACGCCGCCTGGGCAGGTGTTTCGCCCTGCAGCCAGGCAATCTTGTCGCGCCTTACCGAGCGGTCCCGCAGCAGATCCTGGCCACGCCCGACACCCGCTTTGCGAAGCGCCTCGGTCCGATCCAGTATCCGAACTTCGTGGCGAAGGCCACGCAGCAGGTCCGCACTTAACGGCACAGACACATCCTGGCTCATCCATCCGTGTTCGGTCAGCCCATCGGCCAGCTCATCAAGCCACTGATCACCGACAGGCATCGACTCAGCGAGATGAACTCCGGCCTGGGAGGGCACAGGGGCAGCGGACGGATCAATCATGAACTATGGCTCCGATGGGGACGGCCGATTTTATGATGGTTTCTCGCCGTAAAGACAGTTTTAATTTACCCTGAGGATAAGGACATGCCGTAACCTTGGCCTTGCGCCAGACCTGAAATCCTTTACCACCGTCAGAACGCTGTAACGAGGCACCACGTGACATTGAAACCCGGGCACTGGTCGTTCACCCGCTGGGTAACCATCGGGCAACTGGAAGCCATGGAAGTACATCATCCCCTGTTCCGCGCCCGCCTTTTTCTGCAGGGCGCTCATCTTACCCACTTTGCCCCCCATGACGAGCCGGACTGGCTGTGGATGAGCGACACTGCACGCTTTGAACCCGGTGTGGCCATCCGTGGTGGCATTCCCATATGCTGGCCCTGGTTCGGGGTACCCGAGAAAAATCCACCGGAAGTTCGCCGCCGGCTACTGACCACCAGTTCCCACGGTTTTGTGCGCACAGCGGTCTGGAAACTGGAGGATGTTCGTGAGACCGCGCACGATGTCGAAATCAGTTTGTCACTGGACGCAAACAGCGACTTTTCCGACGCCTGGGACGGCCGCGCCCTGTTGCTGATGACCTTCCTCTTCTCCGCCGACGGCTGCCAACTGGCGTTAACCACCACCAATCCGGGTTCGGAGCCGCTGGCCTTTACCCAGGCACTGCACACCTACCTGCCGACCCAGGACATCTCACAGACCCTGGTAAGAGGCCTGGAAAACTGCGGATACGTGGACTCCCTGCGGGACTGGAGTTATCACACACAGCAGGGGCCGGTCAGTTTCGAGGGCGAAACCGACCGCATCTATGAAAGCGGTGATTCGCTGTTGGTTGAAGCCCCTGGGTGCAATCGGCGAATCACCGCCCTTGGCAGCGACTCCACCGTCGTCTGGAATCCAGGCCCTGAGAAGGCAGCGCGTTTGTCGGATTTTCCCGATGTTGCCTGGCAGTCCATGCTGTGCGTTGAAAGTGCCAATGCCCTCGGTGATTACCGCGTGCTTAATGCAGGACAGAGCCATACCCTTGGCGTCATCATAGGAAGAGAGTAGGAACCACATGGGTCTAGCATCGATTCTGAAGTCCAGGTTGATTCCGGCAGAGCTGGAAAATCACATCAATCGCATCCGCAAACCGATTGGTTCGTTGGGGTACGATCCCTGGGGCTATAACAACGAGGTGATGAAGTACGGCTTCTCCCTCACCCGCCAGATCTATGAAAAGTATTTCCGGGTGGAAGCCACTGGCGTCGAGAAAATCCCCTCAGAGGGGCCGGTGTTGATCGTTCCCAATCACAGTGGGCAGTTGCCGATTGACGGCCTGCTGGTTGCCTATGCCCTGGCCTCCCGCGAGGAAAATCCCCGCATCCCCCGGGCGATGATCGAGCGTTTTTTCCCGACCGTACCCTACCTGGGCAATCTCCTGAACGAGTTTGGCGCGGTTCTGGGCGACCCCACCAATTGCGCCAAGATGCTGGCCAACGACGAGGCCGTGATTGTGTTCCCTGAGGGCGTACGTGGGTCTGGCAAACTTTACCAGGATCGCTACCAGCTTAAACGGTTCGGCAACGGCTTCATGCACCTGGCCATGAAATACAAGGCGCCCATTGTGCCGGTGGGCGTGGTGGGGTGTGAGGAAACCATTCCCGCCATCGCCAACATCAAGCCATTGGCGCGATGGCTGGGCATTCCCTACGCACCGCTGGCCATGCCGTTTGTCCTGCCGGCCAAAGTGCACCTCAATTTTGGCGACCCCATGATGTTTGACGACCTGGAAATCCCCGAAGAACAGGTAACGGAACGGGTGGAACAGGTGAAAGCGGCCATCAGTGAATTGATCGACACCGGACTGAGCGAAAGGAAAAGGCTGTTCTGATGGTTGAAAAAAGCAGACCCCAAATTCTTGTGACCGGTGCGGCCGGTGCCCTCGCCCAGCAGGTGATCAACCGCTTGCGGGACACGTGTAACCTGGTTGCCGTGGATTTCCGTGAACAGGTCTATCTGGGCGACGACATCCCCAGCTACTGCATTGACTTCAACAAGCGTTCTTTTGAGGACCTTTTCCGGCGTTACCAGTTTGATGGCGTTATTCATCTCGGACGCATCATGTCCAGCCAACTCACCCGAATGCGTCGTTACAACGCGAACGTGCTCGGCACCCAGAAATTGCTCGATCTGAGCCACAAATACAACATCAAAAGAGTGGTTGTCCTATCCACCTTTCATGTCTACGGGGCAGTAGCCTACAACCCGGCACTGATTGACGAGGAAGCTCCGCTGAAAAGCGCAGGGCTGAGCGCTGATCTGATTGACTCGGTGGAGTTGGAAAACCTCGCCAACATATACCTCTGGCGTTACCCGGACCTGAACATCACCATCCTGCGCCCCTGCAACATCGTGGGCCCCGGGGTCAGAAACTCCATCAGTACCTTACTGGGCAGTGATCGGGCACCGGTTCTGGCCGGTTTTTCACCGATGATGCAGTTTATCCATATCGACGACATGGCCGACGCCATCGTGTTGGCTTACAACAAAACCCTGCGGGGAATCTTCAATGTCGCGCCACAGGACTGGGTCGCTTACCAGCATGCCCTGAAACTCTGTGGCTGCGGCCGCATCCCGATACCGTCCGTTCCACCGATGCTACCCCGAATGATACTGCGCACTCTCAATCTACGAAGTTTTCCTTCGTACCTGATGCACTTCTTCAAGTATCCTGTAGTCATCGACGGCAGAGCGTTCGCCAGGGAATTTGATTTCAACCCGCGGCGCCCGCTGAAAGAAATATTCCGGTTCTACCGGGAGAACAAAAAGCCCGTATAGATGGCCCGGGCCCGAACCCGGTGCCATTATGGAGAGTGGCGCATAGCGCAGGAAGCGAGGCATGTTGAGTTATTTCAGCCTGATCAGTCATTCCACGGCAGCCATTGCCTATGGGCTGCTGTCTCTTCTTATTGCCACCCGCTACCTGCGCCGTGACATTGACCGTTCCCTGTTGCTCGCAGCGCTGGTGACCGTGTTGTGGGCCGGTTCGCTGGTTACCCAGAGGCTGTGGGGCGAGCCAAGCTTTTTCATTCGTTACATGCTGGAACTCCTGCGGGACGCCGCCTGGATCACCGTTCTGTTTGCCCTGCTTCGGGATTCGTTTCGCTCCGCCAACCTGGTCGGCCGCCTCAGGCGGGTGCTGGCCGCAGCTACCCTGATCCTGGTTGCCGTGCTGCTTGGCAGTGGCGTTCTGGAATACTTCTTCGGGCTCACCATCCTGGATGGCAAGACCAAAGTGGTGGGGCAGATAGCGCTCTCACTACTCGGTTTATCGCTGATCGAACAGATCTGGCGAAATTCCGTGTCGTTCGGCCGTTCCAGCATGAAATATGTCTGCATAGCCGTGGGGAGCCTGTTTGCGTTCGACTTCTTTATGTACGCAGACGCCCTGCTCTTCGGCCAGATCTCCGAGTCCTTCTGGAACGCCCGCGGCCTGGTAAACGCCGCCCTGGTGCCTTTGTTCGCGGTTAACGTGATCAATACCCGAAAACAGCCCGTGGATTTCCAGCTGTCCCGCTCGGCGGTGTTCCACGCTGGCGCCCTGATACTGGCTGGTGGTTACCTGCTCTTCCTGGCGCTGGGCGGTTACTACGTCAAAACCCTGGGAGGCGAATGGGGCGATGCGCTCCAGGTGCTCTTCCTCAGCATTGCCCTGGTGTTCCTGGTGACCCTGCTGGTCTCCCGCCGTGTGCGCTCCCGACTGATGGTGTTTATCAGTCAGAATTTTTTCGATTACAAGTACGACTACCGTGACGAATGGCTGAAAATGACCCGAGAAATGGCGGACCTCAGCGACAGCCCACCACTGCCGGAGCGGGTCATTCGCATCCTCACGAGCCTGGTTGAAAGTAATGCAGGCGCGCTCTGGATACGCGAAGAGCGCGGTGAGTTCATATTGAAGACCGCCGTTAACCTGGTCACGCCAAAATACACAACCATCGACGCCAACTCCGAACTTGTTAGTTTTTTCGGGGAACGGGAATGGATCATCGACCTCCACGAATATCGAGGAGATCCAGTCAGTTACAACCTGCTCGAAATTCCGGACCCGATTTCACAAACGCCGGATGGTTGGCTGGTCATTCCTCTGTACCTCAGCAATGACCTCTATGGCATCGCCATGATCGGCAACCCCTACGCACGTGTTGAGCTGAACTGGGAGAACTTCGACCTGATCAAGGTGGTGGCCAGACAAACCTGTAACCTGCTCGCTCAGACCGACGCCCAGAACAGACTCTCCAGGGCCATGCAGTTTGAAGCAGTCAGCAAGGCCTCCGCCTTCATGGTGCACGATCTGAAAACCCTCATCGCCCAGCTGTCACTGCTGGTGAAGAACGCGCCGAGGCACCGGGATAATCCAGCCTTTATCGACGACATGATCCAGACCACCGACCACGCCGTGCGCAAGATGTCGAACCTGGTGGATCATATCCGCAAGCCAGCGGACGATTCCATGGTGACAGAAGTCATTGACCTGACAGGCGTCGTTACCCAGTTGGCCGAACATTACTCCCGTCGCCAGCCCGCACCGAAAGTTGCCGACAATCCCGGAAAGATTTTTATCAACGCCGACCGGGAACAGCTCTACAGTATTCTTGGCCACCTGATTCAGAACGCGCAGGATGCCACCCCACCCGACGGTGAAATCACCCTTACCCTGAAAACCGCCAAAGGCAACGTCGCACTGTTCATCCAGGACACCGGCTCCGGCATGACCGAGGATTTTATCCAGTCCCAGTTATTCAAACCGTTCGAAAGTACAAAGGGGCTGACTGGCATGGGCATCGGCGCTTATCAGGCACGGGAGTATGTGCGCAACGTGGGGGGCAACATCGACGTGACCAGCGAACCGGACCTTGGCTCCTGTTTCTCAATCCGGTTCCCGATTGCCCGGCCCAAACCGGAACCAGCCAAGGAGGAGCCTGAGCGACTGATTACCGGCGACCCAGCGCCACAGGAAAATGCCAAATAATTGACGAACCCGAAATTCAGCGAACACTATCATTGCAAAGTGTCAATCTTCGGTTAAGAATCAGGGGTTAGAGGATTAACCGCAAGACCATCACAATTACAGAAAGGGATTTGTAACCATTGTGAGTAGACGACTGCTAATCGTAGAGGACGATCCAGGCCTGCAAAGCCAGATGCGCTGGTGTTTCAGCGAAGACCTGGACGTGAGCGTTGCGGCAGACCGCGAGTCCGCCCTGGCCGCCCTGCGTCGGAGCGAACCGGATGTCATTACACTGGACCTTGGCCTGCCACCGGATGCTGGCGGGGCGAAGGAAGGCTTTTTGCTGCTGGAGGAAATCCTTCGGTTGTCACCCATGACCAAGATCATCGTGGTTACCGGGCGGGAAGATAAGGAAAACGCCGTCAAAGCCATCGGTATGGGGGCCAGCGACTTCTACCAGAAGCCGCTGGACGCGGACATCCTGACGTTTGTGGTTAACCGCGCTTTCCGATTGGCCGAACTGGAACGTGACAACCGTGAACTGGCGCGCCAGCGCAATGGCACGAATATTAAAGGTATTGTCGCGGCCAGCCCGCAGATGCTCGCCATCTGCCGCACTCTCGAGAAGGTTGCACCCACCGATGTCACCACCCTGATCACAGGGGAAACCGGCACGGGCAAAGAGCTGCTTGCACGAGCCCTTCATGATTTAAGTCACCGGTCTGAAAAGCCATTTGCCGCCATTAACTGCGCCGCCATCCCGGAAAACCTCCTTGAAAGCGAGCTGTTCGGTTTCGAGAAAGGCTCGTTTACCGGCGCCACCCAAAGCAAGAAAGGCAAAATCGAAAGCGCCAACGGCGGCACCCTTTTCCTGGACGAGATAGGCGACATGCCCATGCCCCTCCAGGCCAAGCTTTTGCGGTTTCTGCAGGAACGAATGGTAGACCGTGTTGGCTCGGTCAACCCGGTTCCGGTCGATGTCCGCGTGGTATGCGCAACCCATCGAGATGTGCAGCAATTGATCGACCAGGAAACGTTCCGCGAGGATCTGTATTACCGCATCAGTGAAATCACTCTGGATGTTCCCGCGCTCAGGGAGCGAGACGGCGATGCGCTCGTCGTTGCACAGTCGCTGTTACAGTCGCTGGGCAAACAGATGGACCGGCCAAACCTGGCCTTTACCGAAGACGCCATCAAAGCCATCAAACATCACCCGTGGCCCGGCAACGTGCGTGAAATGATCAACAAAGTGAAACGGGCCACGATTATGGCCGACGGCAAACGTGTTACCGCCGCCGACCTTGAGCTAAACTGCGATCTCGAAGGCCCCGAAAGCCAACTGAATCTCAGGCAGGTCAGGGAGAATGCGGAACGTGCCGCCATTGTGCAGGCGTTGCAGTCCTGCAGTTTCAATATGGCGCAGGCATCGCGTCTATTGGGTGTAACCCGCCCAACGCTCTACAACCTGACGGACAAATATCGGATTGAAACATCGTCCGAGTCGTCAAGTGCCTGAATAACAGGCAAGGAATCCAGAACAAGACCCGATAAGGAAAAGGAACAGGGCCATGAAGCCAGTTTTAGCAGTACGTGCCACCCTCCTCTCAGTCGCCATCTCATTCGCGCTCGTCGGTTGTGGCGAAAACGACGAAATGAGTCAGGATGATATCCAGTACCTCAGCCACATTGACCAGTCACGCTTTTTTCAGCGTCAGGGTGAGCTCAAGGCAAGCACACTGGAAGCCAGGAGTGCGATCGAGCTTCAACCCGAAAAAATGGAGCCATACTTCCTGATCGTCGACAATCTTCTGAAGGCTGGTGACGCAGGCAACGCAGAACGTCATCTGAACCAGATCCTGGAGCGTCTCCCCGCAGAGCAGATCGACGCGAAAGTACGCAACCGTGCCAGCCTGATCCTTGCCGAGGCCAACCTGCTCCAGGAAGACTTTGATGACGCCCTGCAGGCTCTCAATGACATCACCTCTCCGGACCGGCCCGTTGAAACACAGGCGGCACTGCTTGAAGGCGAGATATACCTGGCCTCCAATGAGCTTGAAAAGGCCCGCGCCGCGTTTAACCGGGCTCGTGAAACAGACACCGGAGAAGTGGAAGCCGTGATCGGCCTGTCTAAGGCCGCGTTTGCCGGCGGCGACGTCGCAAAAGCCCGGGCACTGGTCAGCGAGGCGGAAAACATCGATGGGGAAAGTGGAGAACTCTGGCTCTGGAAAGCTCAGTTGGCGACCTCCCAGGAAGAGTGGAAGAAAGCCGAAGACGCCTATATCCGGGCACTTGAAGACATCGGCCAATACGATGTGATGACGCAGCGCAAGTACGCCACGATCTCATCCCTTATCCGGGTCCTCCGGGCGCAGGGAAAACAATCCGAAGCCTTTGTGTACGAGGAAATACTGGCCAAATCCGCACCTGGCACCATCAAGAGCAACCTCATGGCCGCCCAGACCGCGGTTGAACAGGGAGACCTCGAAGAGGCCGCGCGTTATCTGGAGGAAGTCCTGACACAGGCACCTAACCATGAGCAGACATCGTTGATGCTCGGCCTGGTCCGGTACCGGCAGGGCCGTGTCGAAGACGCCGAAAAACTGTTGGCCCCCATCGCCGAAGCGGGCAATTCGGAAACCGCCAGCAAGTTACTGGCTGCCGCACGGTTGCAGATGCGTAACCCGGAAGGCGCCCAGGCCATACTGTCCAACCTGGAAGACAAAGACTCCGACCCGGAAACCCTGGCAATGGTAGCCATTGCCACCCTTGCCAGCGGCGACCTGGAAACAGGCGAGGCGCTGATGGACAAGGCCCTGGCCAACAACCCCGAAAACCACCAGTTACGGCTGCGCTATGCAACCTACCTCAACCAACGGGGCGAACACGACCGGGCCATTACCGAAGCGACCCGGGTTCTCGAGAAAGCCCCTGAACTCGAGCAGTCGCGCAGCATCATCGTTGAAGCCCAGGCACGCTCCGGGGACATGGATGCAGCCGTAGCAACCGCCTCGCAATGGATTAAAGAGTCTCCGGACAGCATCAATGCCCTGATGACCCGCGGGAGCCTCGCCGCCACCGCCAATGAGATGGACACGGCAAAAACCTACTTCAACAAGGCAAGGGAGAAGGCGCCTCAGTCGTCGGCTCCATTGGTGGCGCTGGGTAGGCTGGCGATGACCCAGGACGATCAAGCGGAAGCGCAGAAGCAGTTCAGGGCAGCGGTCAGACTCGCCCCGGATAGTCGCCAGGCGCTTCAGGGACTGGCGACCGTTCAGGATCGCGAAGAAACCAAACGTTTCATGCGGGAGGTTCTCAAAGACAATCCGGAAGCGACCGGACCGCGCCTGATATTGCTTGAAGCCGCCCTTATGGACAACAACCAACAGGAAGCAGACGATCTGACCGCCTCCCTGCTGGAACGGAGCGAGCAAACCACTCCCGCTCCAGCCGCCCCCTTTGTCGCTGGCATCTACAGCAGCTCAGCCTCTGCGCTGCAGGGTTCCGGAGAGACCAAGCGGGCCGCCGCCCTTCTCGACCGGGCACGCGCATTGTTCCCTGAAAACAGGGACATCGCTCTCCAGGCTGCCCAACAGGCCTTCAACGAAGACAAGGAAGACGAGGCCCGAAGAATCATCCAGGAAACCAAACAGCAACACCCGGACTCCGCCGCACCCTACGTGACGGAAGCCAACTACTTTGAGCGCCAGGGAGAATACCAGCAAGCAGCTGAACTCTATCAACTTGCCCTGGACAAGGAGCCCAGCGGCAACCTCGCCAATGGCTATGCGACAAACCTCCAGAGGGCCGGCAAAGCGGAGGAAGCTCTCGCTTTCCTTGAGAACGCTCGTAAGACCTACCCCGGAAACAACCAACTGTTGCTTACCATGGCACTGTTGCAGCAATCCGAGGGCCAGTACGAGAAGGCAAGAGCCAATTATGAAACCCTGCTTGATAGCACCCCCGACAACGTCGTTGTGCTGAACAATCTGGCGTGGATCTACCACGAAAACCAGGACAAGCGAGCTATTGATCTGGCCAAGCAAGCCTATGAACTAAGCCCGGGGAATGCGGCGATCGCAGACACCTATGGCTGGATCATGCTCAAAAACGGTAACCATGAGGCCAGCGTTCCGATTCTCGAGAAAGCCCACGAGCTCCAGCCCGATTCCGAAGAAATCGCGCTGCATCTTGCCGAGGCCTATCGCACCGTCGGCAAGAACTCCGCCGCAAGGAAGGTACTGGAAAAATTTGGTGGCCAGGGATAAAAGGAATTTATGCGCACCGATACAGGATATGCCCGGCAGTACCTGTGGTTGCTGTCGGTGCCTTTACTCGCCCTCACGCTGTGGTCGGAATGGCAGGCCTTTTTCAGCCTCTGGTACGATTCCATTGTATACAACCATGGATTCCTGGTGCTGGCCGGCACCCTGTTCCTGCTCTACCTGAGAAGAGAGTCCCTGGCAACGCTCAGCATCAACGCCTCTCCACTGGCCCTGTTCCTGCTGGCCGGGGCCAGTGTTGTGCTGTTGCTCTCCCAGGCGGCGGACATCCGGGTGTTCCGGTTGCTTCTGGTTCCCCTGCTTATTGTTTTCTGGGGGTGGTCGATTTGGGGAACAGCATTCCTGAAAGCCGCGGGCGGCCCCATTATGCTGCTGGTTTTTGGCGTGCCTATATGGGATGACCTATCACCACTGCTTCAGCATATTACCGTTTTCTTCAACGACATTTTTCTCCAGATTGCCGATATCGATGCGACCATAAAAGAGTTCTACATCATCCTGGAGGTGGGTACCTTTCTTGTGGAAAATGGATGCAGCGGCGTTCGATACCTCATGGTCGCACTCTTCCTGGGCAGCTTTTACGGGCAACTTCACTATCGCTCCTACGTGCCCACCGTCCTGCTTGTTGTTATAGCCGCCCTGCTGTCCATGCTGGCCAACTGGATAAGAGTCTTCGGCATCATTGCAGCGGGCCATTACACCAGCATGGAGACTTCACTTGTCGACGACCATGAACTCTTTGGTTGGGTAATATTCATCATCTTTACGCTGGTGCCGCTGTTTTACATCTCGGGAAAGCTAGACAATAAATCTGAAGAAAAAGATGAAAGCACCGAAACTGCAGACAGCTCGCCAACACGGCGGACGTCTTCCGCCTGGCCTGTCATCGCATCTACCCTCCTGATATGGCCTGCCCTGGTACCCTTGGCGCTTCAGGCAAAGACTGAACAGGTGGCGCGATCGTGGAACCCTACATTATTTGGATCAGTTCCAGGGTGGCGAGGCCCCCTCAAACACGCCAATATCTGGCGTCCTGACTACAAAAAACCGGACATCGATCTGAGTGGTGTGTATGTGTCGGAGGATCTGCAGCAAGTGCAACTTCAGATAATCGGGTATCGCATGCAAACCCAGGAAAAAGAGTTGATCGGATATGGCAACGAACTTTTCGACAGCGAGGATTGGCAGCTTGTTTCCCAATCCCACCATCAATTAGAGACAACGTACTCAAAAGGCTTGAAAAGCGTAAACGAAACCATCATCCGGCGCCGAGAAAGTGGCGAGCAGGTCGTTATCTGGTCCTGGTTTGAGGTTGGCGACACACTAACCGACTCACGAGTCAAAGCGAAGATTACCGGTTCTCTCAACAAGATTACCGGCGACAGCCGTGGGGCACTCTGGGCACTTGCGGGGCGATGTGCGGATGAGGAAATCGCAGAATGTGGCCAGCAACGGACAGCGTTCATCGAGTTTCTGGAAATCGCCCGGCGCTAATCCGCTAAAATGGGGACCCTCCGAGGTCACTGAAGTCATTGATCAGGGCCTTTTTGACCCACGGGTCGCGGGTAGATTGATTGGCAGATAACCCAAAATCACGCCATTTTTTACGTCTTGTCAAGTCTTTCGCTTAGCCCTGAGATCAAACATATCATTGAGATACAATCACCGTATACAACTATGCGTCCAAGCTGCTGCCGATATGCAGCCTTTCTTGCCGTGACGACAAGGAGTCGCTTATTTTTGGTATGGGTTTTGGGCGAAATTGGATCAATCCAAAAGTCGTATCTGCGCTGCATTCCTAGAAAGCCTGTAAACTAACAATGCAGATCGCATCGATAGAGCATATGTTGATATTCGATTTACGCTTTTGAAATCGCCTGTTCGACTCCTGTTGGTAATTTTGCTTTTAGCCAGAGAGGGCGCTAGTGTCTAAATCCAATAATATTTCCAGAATGCTGGTTTGCTCTAGTTTAGGAACCTCAGGTCTGAGCGTTTAATTGAAAAATTTCATTTTTTCGAACGATAGATTTCTTCTTGAGAGAGCCCGGGAGATTTTAATCATGCATGTTAACTCTAGAAAAGCCAGGTGGCTGATAGCGGTTGTTTTAGCCGGTATGGCCAGTGGCTGCGAAAATAGTGAACCGGCCCCCACAACCACCGCCGACTCTTATTCGGTGCGGTCCTGTATGGATAGTACCGCTGAGGATTCCGCCCAAATTAACATGGACGATATCAGCGTAGAAGCGATTGCGACTGGTCTCGAGGTTCCCTGGGACCTGGAAGTTTTAGATGATGGCAGGATACTCGTCACCGAACGAAAGGGAACAATTCGATTAATCGATCCTGAAACCGGTTTGAGACAAGAGCCCTGGGCAACTATACCAGTGCTTTCGAAAGGCGTGGTGGGTTTAATGGGGATTGCTCTGTCCCCCCAGTTTAACGAGTCCGGATACGTTTATGTCGTGGGCACCTATGACGCTGTCGGGAAATCCAGGGTCGACTCGCTAGTGCATAGGATAAAGAAAATCGTCATTGCCCCGTTTCAGCCGGATATTCAGTTTCCGGTTCGTAACCGGGTATACCGACTGAGAGACGAAAATGGGTATGGCCGCGACGCGACCATAATGATTGATAACTTGCCCTCCCACGAATGGTACGGCACCAGTTCATTGGCTTTTGGTCCGGACAAGATGATTTACATTACGACGGGAGACGCCGCAGTACCTTACCTGGCACAGGATGACTCGTCCCTGGCAGGCAAATTGCTGCGTTATCGAGAAGATGGTGGCATCCCCGATGGTAATCCTGTCAGTGACTCACCTGTTTATGCTAAGGGATTTCGTAATTCTCAGGGTTTAGACTGGGATTCGAAGGACAACTTATTTGCCACTGAACATGGCCCAGTTGGTTATGACGAACTCAATCTGCTTGTCCCCGGTGGAAATTACGGTTGGCCAAATTTTATGGGACCGAACGCGGGCGCGAAATACAACGATCCAATACTCACCTGGTTTGCAGGGATTGCGCCTTCCGGGCTCGCCGTTTTCGATCGCCCGGGACATCCATGGCATGGAGATTTGCTGATCGCCAGCCTAAAAACAAGACAATTGAGGCGGGTAGCGACTTATCAGGATGCTGTTGGAAAAAACAGGATTTGTGAGGAGATTTTGCTATCGGGGACTTACGGTCGCTTAAGAGGTGTTCATATGGGCAGCGATGGGCATGTCTACCTGACTACCAGCAATCGCGATCAAAGAGGACAGCCAGAGCATATGGACGATCAGATTCTCCGATTAAACATACCTTGATTTTTATTGCCTGAATGGGACCTAATATGAAGAGCTTAATTTCATGGTAGCCGCGCATGATGTCTTTCATCGGTTAAAGGACCGACTTCAAAAATGAACTCCAACTTGCAGGTCTATAATAACTTCGTTCATGAATATACGGACTACACGTTAACTGCTCCGGAAATCAAGATTTTAAATCGATTCAGGGATAATTGGCATAACACGCTTATGCTCGATATCGGTGTCGGTGCCGGGCGGACAACCTATACATTTTCAGCCTTGGTCAAGGAGTATCATGGCATTGATTACAGTCCAGGTATGGTTGAGCGTTGCAAGCAGGCCTTGGTCTGCAGGGAAAATGCTGAAATCACCGTTCAGGATGCAACGAACCTGTCAGATTATTACGGCAAGAATTTCAACTTCGTGATGTTCAGCCTGAACGGTATCGATTCGGTTGAGCACGAAGAGCGAATCCAGATTTTGTCGGAAATTTCCAAAGTCATTAGCCGGGAAGGTTACTTTTTCTTTTCAACTCACACCCTTTATTCGTTCCCATTCTCCCCCAAGCTCCCGAGCCTAAATCTTAAACGGCCGCTATCCAGCCTTTACTACTGGCTTAAGGCATTGAGGCGACTATTGCGCACGAAATTTCACTACCGGAATGTCGATACAGAGGCCGTATTAAGAAACGACAAATACACCCTGGTAACCGGAGATCATGATTTTCAAATGGCGATATACCATATCAAACCGGCACATCAGGTCACGCAGCTGGAAGAGTTGGGCTTCGAGATATGCACGGTCTATAGCCAGCACGGTGAGGTTGTTGATCCGCAGACCTATACGGGCAGTGGCTATCTGAATTTTCTTTGCAGGCCACGACAAATGGTTTCTTAATAATTACCTTGCTATGAACAAGTCGCGACAACAGATGAACCTATGCGTTTATATAACCTGATTCAGAAAGGGAAGGACTAAATGGGTGGCAAATTCAGATTAGTAATTCTTTGCAGCGAGGACCGCTCAGATTTGTTCTTTGCAAACAAACTAGCAGAGCGATTTGATCCGGTAGGCATCTTCGTAGAGTCTCAGCGCGCCAACCCTTCGGCAGAATCGTTGCTGCAGAAATATCTTCGTCTCGCAAAGGCTCCTCATCAGATACCACGGAAAATTTTTAATCGCATCGCAGAGCAAACCTGGCGAAAGAATGCATTGTATAATCGTAGTGAGCATAAAACCGATTTTGGCGAGGCCGGCCGACGCATTCTCGAAGCAGACAAACACAACGTTATCTTCACAACCGGTGCTAATCGCATAAATGCGCCGGAGTATATTGAGAGGCTGCGGGAAATGCGCCCCGATCTCGTGGTGGTTTGCGGTGCGTCGATCCTTGGCGATGAGTTCTTGTCAGTTCCAAAATTCGGAGTGCTGAACCTCCATGGAGGTTTGTCTCAACGATACCGGGGCCTGTTTACAACCGAGTGGGCGGTTTACAATGCTGAGCCAGAGTACGTCGGCGGTACGGTGCACTTCGTAGCGCCGGGCATTGATGACGGCCAAATCGTCTATCAGGGCAGGCCGCTGATCGAGGCAAACGATTCGCCGAACACGTTATATGAGAAAGTCGTGCATCTTGGAGTCGAGATGATGGGTGCCGCTATCGAAGACCTTCGTGATGACAGACTTGCGGCAGTCGAGTTACAGCAGCCTGGCGCACTATATACACGAAGCATGTTTACGCCCCAAGTGCTCAAGGAAACCTGGCGCCAGTTCGAGCGCGGCGTTATCAGTGACTACAGCAAGAACAAGTGCAAACGCGATGTACCAGTCATTCGCGGCTTGATTAATGAATTTGAGGCTACTTCAAACTTGGCAAAGACTTCAGGAAGGACAGAACAGAACTGACCTTGAGATTGCTGGCTTCAGGCAATCTTATTCGGGCGCGAGGTTTTACTTTCCGAGCCAGTCTCCTTCCTGAACACTGAGCGGATGCTTCTAAGAACGGGTATTAGTCGATACTCAAGATTGTAGAGCAGGAATCCTTTCAAACCCGGTTTGAATAGTTCAACGGTTACATGTTGTGCATATGTATCGGTCCAATGGCTCAGATACTGGTAGTCATCGGCGCAGCTATAATAAGTTGTCCCATCGGCTTGTTCAAACAGGGAGCGTAATGCATTCAACTCTGCGATAAACCCGGGAGAAAGTTTTTTGTATTGTTCATTGAAGTCGGCACGTATCGGGTAGCTGACACCACCCCAAATAAGATGTAACTCGAATGCGATCGGTTCACCCGAGTCAGTGCGCGCCATCCAAACTGATATCGATTTGCGGGGTCCCAATTGATCGAATAGTGACTTAAGGAAGCGTACCGAGTCCGCTCGCGAGCCAAGATCCGTTCCCATTGAACGTTTCCAGCTATGACTTGATACAGTAATCATTTCTTCGACTATTGAATCTTCGCCCGATTTAATCATTGTTTTTTCGATCTTTCCGCCGGAACGTTCAAAACGATTAGTCGTTGAACGAACACGCTGTCGGAACTTTTTCGACTTCTCGGCAAGGAATGCATCCCAATCGCCTTTGGTATTGACCACCGGCGTACTCAATGCCGGGTATACCGCCACGCGAATTCCCATCGACTGAGCAACTTCAATCAAAAGTTGATGAGTTGAACCCTTTTCTTTAATTCCACGCAATTCAATCAGATCGTAATCGAGATGCTTGATGAGCTCGCGCATGATATTTTTCCGCACCCCGTATTCAACGTCGGGTGCAAAAAGAATGTCACAGAATGGTGTGTGTCCGTTCGATAAAAATTTCGTTTTTTTGACGCTGATTCGACGATAATGATCGTTTACCGCTGCCAGCGGGGCAATCGCGATTATTCGTCCATGCTGACGAATAATTGTGAGCCTTAGTCTTGCTCCATCTGAGAACCCCTTCCACCAAGACAACATCCACACGGAAGTCAGAGGTAATGGAACGGCTCCACCAGCATGAGTATCTGAAGAAAGTTGCTGCCAATCGTCCTCTAGTTCAAGGAAACACTCGGGATCGGATACCGTTTGGATAGAGAAGTTGCACGATGAGTCTATACTTGGATCCACGTCCATGCCCACTTGATGGTTGCTGCTCTGGTGCGATTCCATTCCTGGGATCAAGAGCCAACCCGTTTGGGAAAAAACTTGCGGATCAGCTGAAAGAAATTAAATTTGAGTCGATAAAGCCAGCGCACTGGGTGAAGCATGATGCGATCTTTTATCCAGAAGCTGCGCAGCGGCTCTCTCCGATGCAGTGTTTCATCATCACTGTGCACGAAGAAGTTGACACCGATGTTCTGCCCCTCCGACTCGACGTAGTGCCAGTAGCCTGCCGGGATAAAGACAACGTCCCCGGCGTTCACGGTGCCACGAAACCCCTTAAGATCTTTGAATCGTCTTTGGTAACGTTTTTGTACAGTCATCGGGCGAATCTTACTGTGTAGCACTTTTCCCTGATATAAAGCCTTAAAGTTGAAAACGCTGAACGGATAAACGTTGCGCGTATCAGTGTCCCGGAATACAAAGAACTCTTTCTGTCCCTGACGAAGCAGTTGAATGCTGTTCCAAGGATCATAGTGCAAGAGTGTTTTGTTGTTTCCTGCGCCAATCCAAAGATTAGCTGAACGAATTTTTTCGCGTTTGAACCAGTCAGGCAGTTCAAGCGATTCGGCAAGGCTTGCTAGACCGTCTTTACCGCTCGGTTTGCCTCCCTCTCCAAGAATTTCCCTCGCACCGATGTACAAATTATCTCCTGATTTAATTCGGGAAATAAATTCTTTCATGGGAATTGCGAAATAGCTGAAGAAGTAGTTGACGCCATCGGTTTCAGGCTGTTGCACCGGCACCGAGTCTTCTATTTTTTCAAAGAATGACAGGTCCCAGTTTTCGAGGAATGGCATTTGTTTCGCAAGACCTTCAAAAATCATTGGCCGACGCGCCGTCGACATCAGGCCCTGGATATCGTCTGCAGTTTCGGGGTTGATTCGTTCTATTTCTGCGAATGAAAGGTCATGAATTTTCATCGGGCCGTCCTCTGGTTTGCGCTCTCGGTTAATCTTTACAGCTTGTGCCGATGAGTTTATATAGTGTAGCACATTCCAATTCTTGGCAAGCCCTTCAAATTATCGAGACTAACGGGCCGAGTCTGATTAGAGGAAGGGAGTTCTTTTCAGCATTGGCTGTGCTGATAATTGTAATCACACTGGACGCCAACTCAGGAGCAGACAACGGTTTCGCTACACTTGTAGTGGTTGGTTTAGTCTACGCGGCATCACGAACGAAGGGCATGGATAACTGGCTTTCAAGCGTTGTTCCGCAATCTTTGGGGACGCTTTCCTATAGCATTTACCTGCTTCACGCAGTGATTGGTTGGAGATTTATCAAACTGCTCCATGAACTAAACGGTGCGGACTTCACGCCGTGGCAAGCCTGGGCAGCTCTGGTTGCGGGCGTGTCGGTTTCTGTATTTTCCGCCTGGATCATGCATAAACTAATAGAGGCTCCATCACACCGTTTCGCCAAGAAAATTAGCCTTCCGCAGCGTAATGACTAAACCAAATCTTCCATTTTCTAATTGGTAAAATCCACTTCCGTCAGACCTACTGCAAGCAACTGTCAGGAGTGATCTGGCAAGAACTGGTCCCGGCTTCGTCTGCTGGGTTGGCATACTATTCCGCCGCAGCCGTCAAGGATAACAGAAACATCGCCGATCTTCTCGCTCATCAGTTCAGACTGCCTTTCTAGTTCACTTATACGTTAAGTGCATATACCTCGATTTGACATTCAAAAACAATAGAAGTAGGCATTAGAAAATACCGTAACCACCAACAATACTTGTAGTTGTCCGAACACAAAATTTTCGGACGTAGGTTCTTTCGGACGACTCACCCAATAAAACAAAGATACAACACAACAAGAATCGGCATTTAGAGACATTTGTTGGCATCTTAATAAACGCTTGACCTTAGCTGTCCGTATCTTTAAACCCAGTCGCCAGAGGATGCTCCCATGGCCAGAAATAAAACGATTTTAGTTCTGTCTATCACGAGCTCGCTTTTCGCAGGTTGTGCTACTCAGTCCCAACTGCCTGTCGAAGATCTTCCCCCAACCTCCGCTGGCGGCCCTTCCGACCATATTATCGACGGCGATAGCATTGGTTTCTATACCGAGGGAAGCTGGACCCGGTCTACATCCGTCTCTGGCTATCAGGGCGACTATTACCTCCAGTCCGCCCCAGGTGATGGCGAAAACGTTGCCACCTGGAACCTGAACATCATCAAGACGTTCGACGTATACGCCAAGTGGACCTCCTCCGGCCTGAGGGGGTCAAATGTAAAATACGTGGTCCACCACCTTGATGATCGGGATAACCTTGTGACGGACACAGTCACTGTAAACCAGAGAGAAAACAGTGGTGAATGGGTAAAACTTGGCACTTATCGAATGTCCACCCTTACCGGTCGGGTGACCGTCAGTGACGACGCCGACGGTTACGTGGTTGCCGATGCGGTGATGTTCCGTGAGCAAGGAACTGGCGATGATCAGGATGACGGTGAGGTCCCGGACACCGGCGACAGCGACGGCGATGGTATTGACGATGACTGGGAGCAGCAATATGGGCTTAACCCCAACGACCCGTCTGATGCCGGCCAGGACCTGGATGGCGATGGGCTCTCCAACAAAGACGAATTTGTTTTCCTGACGGATCCAACGATTGGCGACACAGACGCCGACAGCATCCCGGACGGATTCGAAGTCGCTTACGGCCTTGATCCCACCGTTGATGACTCAGAACTGGACTCTGACGCAGATGGCCTGACGAATTTCCAGGAATACCTGGCTGATACAGACCCGAACGACGATACCAGCGGCCTCGCCAACAACTCTGTATTGCTGACCTGGGAAGCGCCTACGGAGAGGGCCAATGGCAGCGCCCTGTCTCAAAGTGAGATTGCCGAGTACGAGCTGTCTTACCAACGAGTATCTTCATCAGCGGAGATGATGATCGATAACACGGATTCCGAATTCGTCTCTTATGGCGGCGGCCGTGAATCCACGGGCTATGGCGGGTTCATCGGTGACAACTACTTCATTATGAACCCCGGCTCTGGCGAGGTGAGCGCGCAATGGCAGGTTTATGATCTCAGCGCGGGCACGGATTACGAGCTCTACGGGCATTGGGTATCCACCCCATTGCGCGCGCCTGATGCGGAATACAGGTACACCTACACCTCCCCGAATGGCTCACAAACAACCGAGGCCGTCACGGTTGACCAGCGGGAAAACGGTGGTTCCTGGCAACTGCTCGGAACCTTTACCAGCGGAGGCTCTCAAGCGCTAGTGGAAATAGACAATGATTCCGACGGCTATGTGATTGCGGATGCCATAAGGCTGACCGGATCATCGGCAACGGAAAATACCGTGTCAATCGAGCCAGGACGCCACAACAGCTATATCCTGAAGGACCTGGAGAGTGGCCAGTGGCAATTCAAGATTCGAGCCGTTGACTCCGATGGTCTGGCCAGTGAGTACTCGGAAATTGCAACACGGACCATTGAATAGGGCGTGACTACGATTCAGCCACGCTGAATAGGATGCGACCTATGAGCGTAACGTCCGCCGACGTTACGCCTTCATGGGTCGGAAGCGTCAGTAAACGCGATGCAAAATCACTGGCCACCGGGTAATCCCTACCCCCCACCGCGGCTTCGACACCTTCTATCTGCGGTAGTGTTCGCCCGTAGAACGCGCTTGCTCCAATACCCTCTGAATTCAGGGCCGCGAGCGCCCGATCACGCATGTCTTTGCTCGGCGCCAGAACGGGATAGCGGAGCAAAGGAACCGGCTGCTGCGGATCGTTACGGGACATTTCGGACCTATCGCTGGCCAGGCATTTCCATCCCCAGGCTTCAAGCCCTGCCAACTCAGTGTCATAACGTTGATGAATCAATGGTCGTCGCTGAAAATCACGCAGCCCAGCCTGTAGGACGCTCTCTGGAAGATCAAGGCGGGAAATGGTGTCCAGTCTGTGAAATCTGGTTTCACCAATGCCCAACAAAGGCATTCGCTCCAGCACGTAGTAAGGCAATCGCCTCATCAGAAGGTTAAACAACAGACGCTTGATCAACCATTTCATCCCAACCTTCAGAACCGACACAGGGTACTGGGCCACAGCCTCTTCCGCTTGCCCGGCAAGGTCTGTCCGAACCAGCAAAGCGCCACCTCCCATCAGGTTGATGGGTTTTCCTCGCCCGAAACTCAACACGACAAGGTCCGCATGTGGTTTAGAAGCACTCGCAGGCGGGAAACACTGAGCTGAGTCTTCGATAAGAAGCAGATTGTGCTCCCGGCAGATGCCTGAAAGCTCTTCCAGACGCTCCGGAATGCCAAGGAAACCCACCCCCACCACGGCAACCGTCGAGGGCGTCGTCGCCCCCCGAACCCCGACATCGTTCATGTGTGGACCGTTTGGAAGCAAATCCACCAGAACTGGCTTAGCGCCCTGGGCAATGATTGCCGACACCAAATCCGGGCACCCGTAGGCGGGAATAATCACCTCGGGTGTAGAAACCTGAGAATGGCGACGAATGGCAATCGCAACCGCCAACGACAACGCTTCGGTACCGGAGCCCATGAACTCAGTATGGTAGAGCGCTGCCCAAGGCAACTCCTGGCGCTCAGAAATACGGGGAAACGGGACTGGACTCCCAACCGGACGCAGCTTACCTTTCATTGGAGAGGCCCCTATTACGCATCAACGCTTTGAGGGCGTCCATACCGTCATCCTGCGACCGCTAAGAAAGCTTACAGTTGCATGGGCAACCGCTAGGTTTACCTGCACAAAGAAATAGGGAATCTTGACCAGAGTGTGCTTGCGCAACTCAGGCGCGAAATGCCCTGCCAGAACACACCCGTAAAAAGCCAGTTGCAGCAGCAATGCCAGTGCGTATATACCGCCTTTCCCCGCAACGGCAAACGAGACCAAAAGCAATAGTACCTGAAACCAGGGAACGGCCCACCGCATCAGCTTGTGGCCGAACACCTGGAACGCAAAGCGGCCGAACCTGAACGGATTGAGTACCTCGGGATGCCGGCTCAACGCCGTCAGCCCCCGGATGATGGTGCGCACCTTACGCTGATATTCCTTCGAGGCGTCCGCCACGTCCTGATAGTACCCAAGGACGTCCGGCGCCGTTACGGCCACCAGCCCTCTTCGGGCACTGTTCAGGGCGGTGTTGAAATCACTGGGGGAATAAATATCCCAGTTCTCCTGACATACCTCTTTGCGGGCGGCAAAGAAGGAACCGCTCAACCCCACAAGCCCCGCCCGTTTTGATTCCAGGCCCCGCAACCACATCTCGTAACGCACATAGGCACCTTCGCCCACCACACTGCCATCCCGGCTAATAAAGCGATCTTCGCTGGACACAGCGCCCACGGTGGGGTCATTGAAATAAGCCACCATACGGCCAATCGCGTCTTCGGGAATCGATGTCGCAACGTCCGAAAAGATCAGGATGTCACCTGTTGCGGCATTGATCGCCTGCAGTTGGGCATGCTCCTTTCCCTTCCGCTCCTCCGCGCGGGCCAGCTTCACACCGCGATTGGCGTACTCGCCCACGATCTGGTCGGTTTCGTCGCTGGAAGCGTCCGAGGCAATAATGATCTCCAGGCCCGGGTAGTACAGAGCCAGACAGTTCTCGATTTTGTCCCGGATTCGGTGGGCTTCGTTATGGGCCGTTACAATCAGGGAAACGGCTGGCGAAGTGTCGGGTTGGGGGTGTTTGCGATCCGCTTCCGGACGACAGGGCATAAACCGAAGGATGAGTGGGTAAATAAAGTAGCTGAACAGTGCTCCAATTGCCGCAAACCAGAATAGAATAACCAGCATCGCTCCCAATCCCTGTGAACCCTTGTGGATGACATCTCTGCACACTACTGGCAGAATCGCTATGGCGATAAACTATACATGGACGAACAAGCCAAAACCATTGGCGAAGCCGACGGAGGCCCACGGCGTGGCATTCTTCAGATCCCTTGTTAAATCAGGCGCTCTTACCGTGCTGGCCTGTTATGGCTGGCTGCGCGTGCGTCTCTCGAACAAGCCAACGCTGCTGATCCTCACTTACCACCGAATTCTCCCGGCGGATTCGCCCGAGCGTGCCGTTGAGCAACCAGGCATGGTCACCAGCCCACAAACACTCGAAAACCATATCCGGTATGCCCGTAAACTTGGGGCTGAACCCATCCACCTCTCCGACTGGTTGGACCGTAACAGGCAAGGCAAACCGCTTCCAAGGCTCTCGGTTGCCTTCACCTTTGACGATGGGTGGCAAGACAACTATCAATATGCCTATCCTGCTCTGAAGGCACAGAACGCCCCGGCAACGATCTTCCTGGTCACCCAAATGATCGACACCGGCAAAACCTTCTGGCCGGAACAGGTGCTCAACTTGTTGACCACTCAAACCATTCCAGAGAATGACCCAGCTTTTGACTGGCTGCGACCTCACCTGCCTGACGGGTCAACGCCTGGCGGGAATCGTCCACTTTCACTTCTGCAAGCCGACGACGTCATTGCACGCTTAAAGTCACTTGAAGATGTCACGATCCTTGAGGCTCTTGAACAGGTCTACACATCGCACCCGGATATGGCTCCCACGGAAACCTCCAGATCCATTCTCAGTGGCTCTGAACTGACTGAAATGGCGCAAAACGGTCTTGTGATGTACGGCGCGCACACCAGGCACCATTACCGCCTGAACCGTCTGAAAGATGAAAAAACACTCAAAGAGGAAATCGTGGACTGCCTGCAGGACCTCAAATCCCTGGGCGAAGGCGCCATTCCGGTGTTCTGTTATCCCAATGGTGACATAACCGGCAAGGGCGAAAACCTGGTCTCCGATACCTACAAGGCCGCATGCACCACCAAGACCGGGTGGAACCTTGCTGGGTGCAACCCTTACGATCTTCACCGCTTCAACCTCCACGATGGCAACAGCCACAGTACCCGGACATTACTGGCCACCATTGGGCGCGGTCTTCTATGAGGCAGGGAGAGGCGAGACGGGTAGTAACACACGTGGTGTCCGGCGATTTGTGGGCTGGCGCCGAAGTTCAGGTATACAACCTTTGCCGGGCCCTCCAGGCCACGGACCAGGTCGCACCCACAGCGGTGGTATTCAACGCCGGCATCCTATACGACAAACTGCGTGAACTGGGCATCCCCGTTACCATGGCGGACGAGACAAAACTTGGCCCGATAGCCATTGCCCGCGCCATCGCGTCTCACTGCAGAGAACACAAAACCGGGATCGTGCACACACACGGCTTCAAGGAGAACGTGCTTGGCATTCTTGGAAAAGAGCTGGCCCGAGTGCCGGTTTCCGTTCGCACTGTGCATGGCAACCCGGAAACCGCCTTTACCCTGCGGCGTCCCCATAAGTGGCTCGTTCAGAAACTGGACGTTTTACTGGGGCGGTTGCGGCAGCAGGCGGTTATTGCGGTATCTACCCAATTGGAGGAAAGGCTGGAAAGACTGTTTCCGGGAAAAGTGCATAAAATTTTCAACTTCATCGATGTGGACGACACACGGCGGCATTGGAAGACCGCTATGGAAACAGATGGAAGAACGCCCTGCATTGGTATTGTTGGGCGCCTGGTGCCCGTGAAACGGGTTGATATCTTCATCAGAACCCTGGCGATGCTGAATCAACAGGGCCTCGCGTGCAGGGGAGTGATCGTTGGGAACGGGCCTCTCGAGCCTGAACTGCGACAACTCACTGTCGATCTGGGCATCGCTGACAAGATTGATTTCAAGGGATTTGTAAACCCCGCAGCCGCCGAGATGACAAAGCTTGATGTGCTGCTGATGACGTCCGACCATGAAGGCCTGCCAATGACACTCCTTGAGGCACTGGCGCTGGAGATACCGGTTGTCGCCCATCATGTTGGCGGCATTCCCGAAGTGTTGGACAATGGGCGCTGCGGCTGGTTGGTTCAGGATCACTCTCCCGAAGGCTACACCCGAGCGTTAACGCAGAGTTTGACCAAAAGCACCGACCGTAAACATAAAACCGATAGTGGCCTGATGCACGTTCATCAACTTTTTGGGGCTGAGGCAAATACGGTTAAGTACACGGACGTTTACAATACATAAGCAACACAGTATTCGTGGTGACTTCTATGCCACAAAGCCGAATATTCGCTTAATTCAAAAAGAGTAGACAGGAACATGCCGAAAATTCTCATGCTGTCGGATATAACCGGACTGGGCCCCGACTACCATGTTGGTGACGAAGCCATGGCGGAAGTCGCTATTGAGCGCCTTGGCCAGCTCGTGGGCAAGGACAACCTCATACTGGGGTGCGCAAGCCCGGCACAGGTTCCGGAAACCTATGGAATCAAGGCATTTGCGTTCTACCATACCCCCGACGATGTACTTCGGGAAATGCGGCGAAAAAAGCCCCTATCCTACTTGAAGGCGCTCGCGACCAACCTCTACCAGGTACTCAAGTGCGACAAGGTGGTCGTCTGCGGCGGCGGTAACATGACCAGCGTGTGGACCGGCGTTCTCGAAGCTCGCCTCCGCCTGCTGAGAGTGGCCAATTTTTTCAAGAAAGACATTTATCTGGTCAGCCAAACCATTGGCCCCTACACCGAAAGCCACCGGAAAAGTGTCGATTCGGTATTGAAACACGCCAAATGGATTGGTGTAAGGGATCTCAATTTTTCGCACACCCAAATCAGCAAACCTGTGGAATTCGCCCTGGATGATGCATGTTTTCTGGAGAAACGCCACAACGACTACACGCGTGGCATCAGTGCGAAGAACGAGCCCTTCGCCTGCGTCTCAATGAGAAAATTCGGTGGAATGGACGACAACGCGGTGTTGCGCGTTGCCACCGTCATAGGAAAGGCGCTGTCCTCCCACAATGTTAATACGGTTTTCATCCCTCATCATGCGCCGCGTGGAACAGAAGGCGACATCAAACTGGCTCACAATATTGAGCATTTATGGCCAGCCAATCGTTTCCACTTGGTTGATCCAATCCCCCTCGCCTCTTCCCTCAAAGCGTTGACGGTAGACAGTCAGTTCGTGGTATCCATGCGTTACCATCAGCTGATATTTGCGCTATCCACGGGTATTCCCGCAGTGGGCATCTATGTGAATGAATATACAGAGGCAAAGCTGCGCGGATCGTTTGAAGCCCTGGGTCTAAAACCGTTGGTAACGTCCATCGACGACGTAGAAAAGAACCTGGAACCGCTAGTAAAGGAGGCCCTTGAATCACGGGCAACATTCGAAGCAGCTGCCCTGAAGGTCCAAGGCAACGCCCGGACTATCAGTGAACGCCCTTACCGATTGTTGGCGGATGCTGCAGAAGCCTCCCAACCTATCGCATCGGTAAAGGAGGACATCCAGTCGTGACAGGGATGATGGTGCTGTTCCACTGTGAGTCGAACCCAGGTTATGCGGCGTCAAGCCACGAACTTACGTTTCTGGAGGTCGCAAAACATTTTGCTACCGATATGGCGGACATCCATTACGCCTACACCACTTTAGACGGGGGAATTACACCGTCTTTACCCAAAGACCTGACAAACATCATCCAGTTGGATACTCGCTGGTCAACGCGGGAACAGCTTTATGCTGCAGAGTGTTATATCAAAGAACACAAGATTACCCGTCTACTAGGCTTCGATCAGGCTGTCTCTCGGCCAATGTATAAAGTGTTCAGAAAGAGCGGGGTGAAAACTTTCGTTTCCTATTGGGGCGCCCCTATGAGCTCCCTCAACACTGGGTTGAAGCTAATTATTAAAAAGCTTGAGGTAGCCACGAAACGCCATGGTCCCGACCATTACGTGTTTCAGTCGACAGGTATGAGAGACACCGCCGTCGATGGTCGTGGCATACCGCTATCCAAGACATCCATCGTTAAAACCGGGATTGATACGGCCAAGTACGCTCCCGACGATACCAAAAAGTACTATGCCCACGAGCACCTGAACATCCCCAAAGATCGCGAGATTATCGTGTTCACCGGACACATGGAGCGCAGGAAAGGCGTCCACGTAATACTCCAGGCCGCGAAGGTTCTTACGCAGGATCTGGGCTACAAGAACGTTCAGTTCCTTATCCTTGGCAACCGCCCAGGCGAAAAAGAACACTTCGAGCAATACCTGCAAAATCCTGACGTAAACGACCATATAACGTTCGGCGGGTACCGAAATGACATTCCCGACATCCTGAAAAGTTGCGCCATGGGTATGATTGCATCGACGGAGTGGGACTCTTTCCCCATGTCCTCACTTGAAATGGCGGCCACGGGCCTCCCGCTACTGGTATCAGAACTCCCGGGGCTAGACGAAGCCGTAACGCCTGCAACGGGGAAAACATTCCCTGTTGGTGACTACAATGCCGCAGCAGCAACCATACAGGATATGTTGAGCAACCATACGCTAAGGCTGGCTATGGCCGCCTCTTCGAGAGAGCGAGTCATCAAACATTACTCGAGAGCCGCCCAGGCAAGAGGCCTGATTAATATCTTTGAAGCATTGGAAAAAAATACGGAGCTTTCGCTGTGAGTCAAGCACAGCAGATGGTAAAGCACTCAACTATATACGCAGTTGGTAACATCTCCCGGCAGTTGGTTGGCTTCATTATGTTGCCAATCTACACGCATTATTTAACGCCGGCTGACTACGGTGTTATTGGTCTCCTTATCTTCCTTGTCAGCCTGTTCGAGGTGGTATTGGGCGGGCACATGTTTCAGGCCGTCCCCAAGTTTTACCACCAGGAAGAAACCAAACTGCTGAAAAACTCCGTGGTATCAACAGCACTATTGGTTACGTCGTTTTTCAGTGGCATGGCCAGTATTTTAATGGCCAGTTTTTCCGGCCCTTTAGCAGAAGTGGTTTTCGGAAAGGAAGAATATAGCATCTACATCATCATATTCTCCGCCCTGATAGTAACCCACGCGCTGGAACAATACGGACTGACCTATTTACGGATCGTCAAAAAACCATGGACCTACTTTAATTTCAACATGATAAAACTGGGCTTACAGCTCGGGTTAAACATATTGACTATAGTAGTTCTTGACTGGGGACTTATGGGGCTGGCATTAAGCAGCCTGATCTCTTCGGTGATTATCGCGCTAGCGTTATTATTCTATACAGTTTATAAAACTGGGTTTCTTGTCAGAAAAGCCATCGCTATCTATATCCTGAAATTTAGCTGGCCACTCTGGATATCAGGGTTGATTGGCTTATATATAGGATCCTCAAATCGTTATTTTATCAGGATTTTTTCATCGCTCGACGAAGTTGGCCTTTTTGAGCTTGCTGCTAAATTTGGATCGATCGTATCAGTTCTGATCTGGCTACCTTTTTCTCAATACTGGCAGACTGAGCGCTTTGAAATCGCGAAACTGAACAACCCCTACCCAGATTACTCAATGGCGTTTCGAATGATTACAGCGCTATTGATAGTCGCAGGGATAGGCGTAAGCATATTTTCTAGCGTAATAATTAATCTTATGTCTGCCGAACCATTTCATGCGGCTGCCAAGGCAGTGCCCTACTTAGTGATTGCGGGGATATTTCAGTGCCTAACAATATTTAATAACTTTAGCTTTATGTTAACTGACCGAACCCTTGAAGTGACTAAGAACAATGCAGTGACGGCAGTTGCAATTTCTGTATTCTATTTTATCTTAATACCCTTCTACGGCTTCGTGGGTGCGTCGATCGCTTTCGCTTTTGGCTCAATTACTCAATACGTCTATGCACTTTACAACGGGAACAAGTTATACCCTTTGAAAATCCGTCAGTCGCCTCTAATTATGTCGATATTGATATTATTAACGTCAACAATAATCGACCAGGCTATAACAACTCCCGAATTCACATTAAAAGTAATTACCGAAAAATTCACAATATTTTTGGCTGCTTCAGTGACAATTGCATTTTTCTTGAGCACTGAACCTGAGAGGAAAAAAATTAGAGCTTTGATAGTTAAAACTTTGGGGAAATGAAAAACCAAGAACTCCATTCCCCAAAGCTCAAAAAACAAATTCAATTAGCTAGGCATTACCCATATTAGTAAACCAGTCTCTTCTTCTGCGTAGCCCTCAAAAATATACCTAGAAAACCGAGAGTCATTATCCAGAAGGAAGAAGGAGCAGGAACTGACCACTGATCGACCTGCAAATCAGTAATTTTCCCCTCAAGACCCCACATTGTTGTGTCGTCATCAACTTTAGCTATATCGATCGACGTGAAGAAACTGCCGTCTATAAAATCAGCAACAGGAAAGAAATCTGCCCCAAGCGCGAAAGGATCTCCTCTGAAGTTGAAATCCATATAGGCTACATCTGGGCCATAGCCCCCGGTGGGAATTTCGTCATGATACTTGAACGAGCTATCCTCGAACGTCAGATAGTGAAATCCTCCACCTGCACCTTGATATGTGAGGCCTTGCGTCGAAAATGACCAGCTAAGAACTTCACCAAGACCAGGGCCCCCTGCACCGCTTCTCAATTGGTCTGGATCAAATACAATATGGCCCTGCATAAAAGAGTCGCCGTTGGTGATCACGACACCATCGTCTCTTATCAAAGGTGATTCTGGATCATGATCCCCACTATTCAAATTTATAAAACTAGTGTAGCCCTCAAAACTGTATTTAATGGGGGATGATATAGACAAAGGACTAAAAGTAAGTATCAAGACAAAAAACAGATTACGCATCAAAGTCACCTTTTCTTCCATGAATATGCAATGAAGAACGCATAGATCATGCCACGTAGAGATTTTCAATGACTTAGAAAACTTCACATAGCATCATCGTAAAAAAAACTGACACTGCAATCTAAACAACCGCAAACTGCCAAAGCACCTTGGGTCTTAGACCTACCCAATACCATAGATTGCTCGTGGGGCTTCGTGCCCCTAGAGCGATGCATGATTGAACAAACTCTTCACTCAACGACACTTGTAATCGGTTGACTTCAAAAACCGGCGTAAATCCTAATCGACAGTTAACACCGGCGGCAAGGGGCGTGGTGTTTGGCCAGAATCGCCCGATCCGCTATCACCACTGGGCTTTCCTAACCCCACAAAAGGAAATCCGTTCGCATCCCTGTTCGCTGGGGTGTCACTGGTAACAACTAAGTCATCGACATAGAAAGACTGAGTTATATGGGCACCATCGTTGTCCCAGTACGTGAAGAAGTATAAGGATTCGATATAACTATCTGGGGTCAGAAGATTCGCCCGTTCACCGGTGTCCCCAATCAATTCACCATCGATCCAAACACGAACACGTGCGTTTCCGCCTTGCGCCTCTGTTCTGTCATCCAGTCTGAGGTAATACTCTACGGTTCTCCACTGCCCTAGCGGGAAGAGATGCTCCTGCTCTCCCATGGCATACCATCGCTGTACTCCCTCAAAAATATAGTCATAAGGAGTGGAGTCTAATCGACCGTCCAAATACAGATCGTTATAACCTTCACTGTTTCCGGAACTACTAAAGGTTCGAAGTCTTAAAAACTTATTTCTGCCGTTTCGATTGAACTCGAAATTCTGCGGAAAGAATACATGGACCCTTACCCAAACCTCATCGCCCTTCTTAAGGACTCGTCCTCCGACATGGTCACATGCAGCAAAATCTATGATTCCTCCGAGCGATCCGAACCCCTTACTACCCTGCTCGATTGTCAGCTTGAGCCCACCGTCTCCACTGTAAACCTGCTCATTTGTGTACCGAGTGTTCCCCGAATCCGACGTGAAAGCCTCTTCCCCATTAAGCTGACATCCTTCACTCAGAGGCCTCTGTCCAGAGTCCGCGTTATCACCCGATATTGAAATCGTAAAGGCGCTGATAGTCTTCAGCGGTATCAAAACCATAACCGCAGCAATAGCTATTGCCGTATACGTTTTCATAGCCAACCCCTATTATAAGACCCACGGATATACTGAATGATCGGACCTTTGTTAAACAATTGTCAAATTAATTTAGTTATAAGAAACAAGAATCGCATATCTATAGCGCATTTGCATAAACAGAAGGCATTACTCAGAAAGAAACTCTAATACACGCTCTCTGTTCCGCTCCTCGTCTAGAATCATTCCACGTTTCATAGAACTAACCTCGGATAACAAGGATCCATGTTCACGAAATACATTATTTAATGCTTCAATAAGTGCCAAATTATTACACTCAGAAAACACAACACCCTTTATGAAAACCTCTCTATTTACAGCGGTGTCACTCAATATTGACGGAACGCCAGCCGCAATGGCTTCGTATGCACCACACACCAAGCAATCGCTTCGTGTTGTAAGATCAATTACAACTTTAGATCTAGCTAGGTAATGGAAATATTCATTCTCAGGTAAAAAGCCCATTACCTCGAGATTATCAGGTGAGTCATCTACCAAATGATTATATTTTTGTTTAGTTTTTCCCGAAATTCCGAATGTAACGCTCGGGAACATCTTAGCAAGAGTAAAGTACAACTCAATAGGCTCATCATCTGACCATGAACATATAATAAAAACAATAACTGGTGATATATCACAGGCTGTACTAATTTGCTCCTCCAGATTAGGTATTGGATCGGGCATAGCAATAGAGCGAATACCGAGATCAGAAAGCCTACGACTTAGCAACGAGTTACTAACAATCACTAAATCAGCACGTTTGAGCAAAAAATCGTTGAAAGCAACTAACAACCTACTCCGACCTTCTAAAGGAAGAATACCCGCATTGTGTGCATCAACAATCAATTTTTTCTTAAAGAAGATATTCAAGAGGACAGAGATAGCGACCAAAACGATAGATGGATTTTGAACAAAAATTATCCGATATTCTTTTTGAAACACCTTCAATGTCAAAAACATATTGACTACTATGCGGGAAATATAACTAAAGCTAGGGTTACTAAATTCATAATAATCCGCAGAGAATAGTCTGGCCATAGAGATATTTCTTTGTTGTCGCTCCCAGGTAATCCATGCAGCTTGACCAAGCGTTTTAATTGACATTTTGTCAGCCGACCTCATCTATTTTCATTTTTTCATATATTAAATTGCAGCTCTCTGAGAAAACAGAGTCAGTTTTTGATTCAAGTAATTGATCTAGGAAATAACAGTCAAAAAGATCTTTACGTCTATATTGAACTTCTGGACTGTTAACCTTAACCTCTAGTTGACAGTTAATTTCACCAGCGTAATGCTCGTAAAGTAGTTCAGATAGGTCATTTGTCGTTACTTCCGGTGATATGATCCTCATCGCCCATCGTCTCGGGGCAAAATTAGTATAGTGCTCAGACATAAAACAGAGGGCTTTATCGATTAAACTGTCTGGGACCAACAATCCAGTTTGTGCATTAATATATGATTTATTGACACCAACATTCTCGCTAATACAAATAACCGGAACATTAAGAAACATTGATTCAAATAAAACTCTATTACTTCCTTCCTTCAGAGACAGTAAAATACTGCACTTAGATCTAAGAACGAGATCAATGAGCTTATCTTGAGCCATACCTTCGTAAAGAATCAAATTTTCGCTAACGCCTTGATAAGCAATGTGACGACGTAGTTCATCGTAACTACCACTGCCCCACCCCGCACATACAACGGCTACCTTTATATCACTTTTAGATTTTTTTGCATCTTTAACTGCATCGATCGCTCTGTATACTCTTTTTATCGGATTTAAATTCGCTACATAAATTGCATCGAATTCTTTTTTCGCATCAGATCCGCCTTTTTCAAGATCAAAAAAGCGATCATCAATCCAATTGCTTGCACCGGTATCGATACATGGAACCTCAGGGAAAATCGTATTGATCAATATTCTATCTTTAATCTCAGAAGCCTGAATAATGCAATGATCAGCAGTTTGCGCGAAAGCAAGGATATCGGGATCAGCATAGCCCGCCCAACTTGGCTCCAGAACAAACGCAAAACTTTTATTTAACCTATCCCAGTTTTCATGTCTTATAAAGAAAGAAAATGTATGGGAAAACGTCAGTAGCATTACTCCCTTTCGAAATACTCCTGATTGGTCAGTGTAAGGTGCACTTAGAATGATCGTTCGATTAACAGCATCCTTTTTAGACGTAGATTTTGATAAAAATTTAGTGAAATCAAAATCACGAAATTTCTTATAAAGCAACTCCTGGGAAGGACTATAATAACTATACCTAATTGACATCAATAAATATTTAATCGCGTTATCTTTACAGTTAAAGGCCACGAGCACCCGAGACAAAAAGAACAAAGCTACCGAAAAAATCTTTGAAAGACGAAAAAACCAAATATCCCGCAACCTTGATTTCAGATAACTTATATTAATCATTCTGCTTTCCTTGCCTATCGCTATTTATAGTTTTAACACCAATAATGTTCACTAAGCATACAAAAATGGAGAAGTGGATCCATAAAAAAGGATAATACACAACGGAAACGAATTGCCCTGCAACCACAAAACCAACCAGAGATATATTGAGATATTTAAGAAATGATATATAGAGGAACTCCCCATCATTATTAACTAAGCCATTCCTCAACCATATTGTTTTAAAATAAACATAACCAATTGAAAAAATATATATAAACAGAGCAAAGAACCCAAGCTCAGAACCCACTTGTATGAAAATATTATGAGGCAGTTCGGCTCGCTCATACAAAAGATCTTCTCCAAAAAAACTTTCATAATATTTGACGAAGTTAAAATATCCAACACCGGTCAAGGGATGATCTTTCATCATCTCGTAACCATTCTCCCAGTATAATAATCTCTGTATAGAAGTTCTATCATCCCCAGCAACTTGAAAGCGATTTTTTTGTTCCTGTGGTAGAATATTCCACAAAGTGAACAGTATGATTGCGAACGCTAAAAGCACTCTTATCTTAAAAATAGATCGAAAGTTTAGGATTATTAACTGAACAAATAAAGCAAGCTGGGCGCCCCGAGAGCTTGCACCTAGTATTACCATGACTCCGGTAATAGGCATCAGAAGCAAGATATAGTATTTAATTTTTGTTACATATGGCTTCAAAGCGATGGCAAATGCTAAAGCGACGGGCCAATACACAAGCATCTGAATCGCTAACTCACCTGAGTTTTGAAAAAATCCTGGCGGCCCACTTAAGCCCCACCCAGTAAAGGAAAAGCCTCTCTTTGCCCAAGTAATAGATAATGACAATGACAACTTAAATGATGCCAAAAAGAATATACATATAAAAATAAAAAATCGATTTTTACCATTAACTATATTTATTATTAATAAATATATTATAAGCCATGTATAGAAGTTTTCTAGATATCGATAGGATATAGAGGATTCGTATGCAAAAACGCTAGATATAAGTATTAAGATAAAGAATAGAAACAGTAATGAATTCAGGGGAGTTTTGTTCCACCTGACAGTTTTATCGATAAAACACCCCGCCATCGACCCAAGCACAGCCAGCTGTGTCCAAGGCAAGAAATCGAGTTCGGGAATTATTGACTGTGGTCTGACATACTCGAAAAAAAGATAAAGACAGATCATCCAGAAAGCAAAAGATTCCGACTTGAAATAACGCCACATAGGCCCCATTTCTAGCCGGTAAAGGTCTTGAGCAAAAAATTCTTTTTGCCGTCTAACCACATATCCCCCTGACCGCTTCAACCACTCTCTCCTCACAGCGTACGAAAAATTCGTCGCAACAGTTGTAAGGATCATGGATGTAAGGATATGGATTTTTACAGTAGGAGCCTGCTAGAACCAGGTTGTAATCCTCTCCTACCATGCTCCGAAAAGTATTTGCATGTGCAGGCTCCATAACAACAATCAGATCGCTGCTCCTGAACTCAAAATCCCTGGCATTGACCGTCCTATGATCCTTTAGTTCGAGACCACAACGTTTTGCGAACTCTATTGCTCTTATGTCTGCAGGATGACCGTCTCCGCAGTGCAGTCCGCACGAGGCTGCTTCCCTACCAAGCATCCGAGCGTACACCTCTGCAAGTGGGCTTCGGCATATATTGCCACTGCATATGAATACAATCCGCTGATGGGGGGCAGGGTAGACCTTCCAATATCGACTATATAACCCCAACCACGCGAGAATCCCGTGGTAAAAAAAATGTACAAGTCCTTTTCTTGAGCCAAACCGCTCATAGACCAATCGGTTCAACGCATATTCTCCCTGTTCTGGTCCAGAAAAACCCCAGTGGTTCCTAGCTCTGGGTATCATGCCACAAGTTACGTTACCATCGGGAAACATTGATACTTTTTGGTGTCGCACATCGCCCTACGCGATAGAATTTTTGAGCCACATACAGGATAATCGGGCTCCGCCTTTCACTATCGGTACAAACACAGGACGTTTATACCCATGGAACCCAGAATACTCGTTCTCGACGGAAATCAGCGTGCCTCCCTTGCCGCTGTGCGATCTCTGGGATCAAGGGGGCTCTGGGTTGCCGTGGGCGAGGCGGCACCGGAGTCGCTGGCAGGCTGTTCCCGTTACTGCCGCCAGTGTGTGACTTATTCAGACCCGTACCTATCACCGCGTCTTTTTTTCGAAGACATTTTGCAGCAAATTGAATCCTCGGGCATTTCCTTTCTGTTGCCAATCACAGAGGCAACCACTTACGTCCTGCTTCGATATCGCGACGAACTGCCAGATCATATTGTACTCCCCTTCCCGTCCTCGGAGGCAGTGGAACAACTGGCTAACAAGAATGAATTGTTTCAGTTGGCCCTTGAGAAGAGTATCCCCATTCCGGATACGGTCATTTGCGACGATGCCGAAGAGGGGCTCAAGGCGCTCAGCGGCCTGGATAGCTTTCCTGTCGTTCTAAAGCCTTTCAAATCCAAGGTGTTGATTGACGGTGGCATCGAGTCCACTCAGGTTATTGTTGCCAACACTCAGGAGGAGGCGCGTAACGCTATTACCTCCAATTCGTTCTTTCGCTTTCCATTCTCTATCCAGTCCTTCATCAACGGCACTGGCCAGGGCGTCTTTGCGTTGTTCGATCACGGTAACCCGGTGTGCTATTTCGCCCATCGCCGGCTCAGGGAAAAGCCTCCCGGTGGCGGTGTTAGCGTGCTATGCGAGTCCGCCCCCATTGATGAGTCACTCCGGGAATCCGCAGAGACGCTACTTCGTTCCGCTAACTGGCATGGCGTAGCCATGGTGGAGTTCCGGGTCGCGGAGGACGGGACCGGGTATCTGATGGAGGTAAATCCCAGGTTTTGGGGGTCGCTACAACTGGCAATCGACTCTGGTATCGACTTCCCGTGGTGGCTGTACCTTGTCAGTACCGGCCACCCCGTTCCCGAACCGGTATGGAAGTATCGCCGCGTGCGTTGGCTGCTAGGTGATCTGGATAGGCTTTATCTCGTGTTAAAGGCACCTTTAAGCCGTTACTCACTTAGCAGGAAATTGCGGGAAATCTTCAATTTTGTTATGCCAAGCCTGCGAACCCGCCATGAAGTCAACCGGTGGAAAGATCTTCGTCCGTTCTGGTTCGAGCTGAAACATTACCTACGCGCACTGAAGAACTAACAATGCCCAGAAATCAACCCTACGTGATTATCCTTGCCAACGGGCTCAATGGCCTTGGAGCGGTGCGCTCAGCTGCTCATGCGGGCCTGAAGACCTACACGCTGCTCACCAACCATGCAGACCTGTGTACCTACAGCCGGTTCAGCCAGTATCGCTTCCTGTTGCCAAGTAACCCCAGCCTTGACGATCTTCGGCCTGTTCTGGACCAGTTGCACGATAATGAAGGCGGGCCGGGGGTGTTACTGGCGTGCTCGGATATGGCAGCGGAACTACTGGGGCAGTTGAAGTGCGAAGGTTATACCAAACAACACCTGGTTGTACCCAACACTGAAACCACAGACGTGCTTAACGACAAGAAACTGGAATGCCGGTACATGGAAAACGGCGGTATTACTCTGCCGAAAACTTATTACCAACTTTCGGATGACGCGCCTGATGCCTTTCCCGTCATCATCAAGCCACGAACGTTCCGGGAATACAGTGTGCTGGGTGCGAAGAACGTTATCCTCAATTCCATGGCCGAACTGGATGAGTTTCGGGAGCGCTTCAATGGCCATCTTGATCGATTTATCGGTCAGGAAGTGATCCAGGGGAGTGACGATAACCTGTGGGTCTGCAATGTGACATTCGATCACCAGCAACAGCTCAGTGCCTGCTTTGTGTTCAAACGCCTGGGCACCATGCCCTCACACTACGGTGTGACGTCCATGGCGATCAGCCAGGACAATCAGAAGCTCCGCGAAGAATGTGCAAAGATTGGCAAAGCCCTGAATTACACCGGTCCAGCGATGATCGAGTTCAAGAAGGACCGGAACTCGGACACCTATTACTACATTGAAACCAACCCCCGACTCGGCATGTGCAACTGGTTTGATACCCGTTGCGGTGTCAATAATATCCTGGCTTGCACCCGCGCGGCCTACGGCCAGAGGGTTGAGTTGGCACCCCAGAAGAACAATTGGGTTTACTGGAATTTTTTTGGTGACTTGATTGCACGGCTTGAAAACAGGGAGAACCCGTTTTCGATACTTTTCCGTTACCTGATGGTACTACGACGGCGGCGTATCGGAGCATTGCTCTATTGGAAAGACCCACAGCCCGCCTTTCGCTACGTGCGGTCATCTGTTCGGGATATCGCTCAACGGGTTGGCAGAAAACTACGTGAGACCATCGGCTGATTTGGTAGTTTGCCTTTCATGGCCTCAAATCGGTTGACGATTTGGATGAAATCGGCAACAACCCCAGGTACTGAAAATCGTGGAAGCTCAAAGAGACTAGACCCCTGCCTGACGTAATCCGGAACGGTGTTGAACGCCATTTTGAATCCCGCCCGTTTCAGTTCTTCTATATCAGCCAGGTCATAGTCTGAACGGCGTCCAGTCGGGTAGGCGAATACTTCCGGCGTGTATTGCAGTTCCTGCTCAACCCTTTGGCGGGCTTCATTGATTTCCCGATGCCTTTCGTCGGGCGTCAACGCTGAAAGAATGCGGTGGGAACAGGTGTGCGGATAGACTCCGTGCCCCCTCTCGCGCAGCGATCGTGCGTCATCCCAAGACATTGGTTGGTATTCCGGAGGAATGTTGCCAGGGAATTCAACCTTCAGTTTGTGATAGAGCTCTTCATCCAGCCAGCGGTAGATATGCGCCTGCTTGTCTTTTTTCAGCGCGTTCCGGATCTCGCGGGCCGTCTGTCTAACACTCTTTACGGAAAGATCAATGGAGTACTCGCCACCCGATGGAAGCTGGAGGCCGACCTGTCGCAGTTCCGTGCGATTCAGTGCGTAAGCTATCTGGTCGTCCCACGGCCACAGCTGCTTGTCCAGCAACCCCGTGATCACGAAAAAATTTAGCGGGAAGCCAAACTCATCAAACACCTTCGCGGCCACGTCATGGTGATCAAAGAAGCCATCATCGATGGTGAACATGACGGTTTTGGAGGGAATTCGATCGCCTTTCTCAAGAACCTGCCAGAGTTGCTCCATGGACAGCACCTTGTACCCCCGTTTGGAAAGGTAGCGAAGGTAGCTGCGGAGCTTGTCCGCAGTCATATCACCAGGTACATCGTCGTTGCCGTCCGTAACACGGTGCAGCATAAAAACCGGGATACGCCCTGGACATAACAGGCGATACAGGCCAGTCTCGCCTACAAGATTTAAGCACTTCAGAACAACTGACTTCACGGCTGCGCCTCCTGCGTTAAATCCATACGACTCCGGTCCATCGGCTGGGCGCCTCAGCGCCGAATAAACCTTTCATACAACCCGTGGTACGCCTGTAACATACTCCCAAGGCTGAAACGCTCCAGCGCATTTTGTCGAGCCTTTTCGATAACCTTGCGACACAACGTCGAGTCGTTCAAGCGCTCGACGGCACCGACAATCGCATCCGGGTCTTTGATGGGTATCAGGAGCCCGGTTTCGCCATCGGTGAGGATTTCCTCGGGGCCGCCACTTCGTGTCGCGATAATGGGCACTCCAGCCATCATAGCTTCAACCGTGGAGATTGAGAATCCCTCTGACACCGAGGGCAACAGAAATATGTCTGCCTGTCGCAGGATGTCTGCCACGTCTGCCCGGAAGCCGAGCCAGTGAATGTTGGGGCGCGCCTCAGCCTGGGCGATTTGGGTCTCCAACCGCTTAAACAGGGATGCTCTCTGGTGCCCTACAACGACAAAGTGAACGCTGGGGTCCCGTTTGGCCATTTTGATCGCCGCATCCACCAGATGCTCGTAACCCTTGGCGGGCCGAATATTACCGATAGAGACCACAACAGTGGCCTCCGGTGGTAAACCCAGCTCCTCTTTCAGGCCCGATGCAGGCGCCTCACAAAACATATCCGGGTCGACACCATTATAAATCAGTTGGATCTTGCGAGCCGGTAAGGAACTGCGGGCCGCGAGCTCTTCCTGCAACCGCTTGGAGACACAGACAATCGCAGACGCCCCCCACCCGATGATGGAAAATTTCGCCCTCAGGAACCGCTCTCCAGTCGCGACATCGACCGCGCCGTGGAAAGTGGCAATCATAGGCTTGCGGCAGATGAGGGCCAGCAGCGCGCCATATACATTTGAGCCAAGCAGGTGAGCATGGATCAGGTCAACGTTCTCATTGCTGACCAACTGCCTTAGTGCCTTGATATAACCGAGGTTGAAACTGCCCTTGGAGTCAATGAAACGGGGGGTAATACCAACGTTGCGAACCTGGTCTGCCACCCAGCCTTCTCCCCGCAGCACCACCACATTACGGAACTCAGTATGCTGCAATTCTTTCAGCAAATTGATAAAAACGGTTTCGGCGCCGCCAGGGCCCGTTGTATCAATCAGATGCAGAATGGTCCTTACAGTCCCTGTCATGGTTTTAGAATCCTCTCATCCAATAGAGGGCTCGGAATAACGCGCTTTTCACAAGCATCACGGATAGAAACTGATAGGAATCTGTTGCGAGCCGCGCTTTATAGTCCTCTTTCTTGCCTGTTCCCGCCAGTAAATCAAAACGGTGAGTATCTGGTTGCATGAACGCATCTTCGATGGCGTATCCCAGGTGAAGGGTGCCAAGGGATAGCTTTTTATGGAAGTTCTCTTCAAACCCTGCCTGAATGTTGTAAACCACACCCTGGTACCAGACATTGTATAAAACGGAGACCAACCTATCGTCACACAATAAGGCTGATAAGTGAGGACGCCCGCCCTCCTCTTCTATGCGGGATAGGAACGCCCGATGGAAGGCCAGACTTTTCTCAGTCACGCAGTCCTTTTTCCACCTGGCCTGGTGAAAGCGGTTCAACGCCTGGAAGAAATCCCCCGCGCTGGTTGGCCACAGGTTTTCTTGCCGCACCTCCCCCAGCGACTCGAAGACAGCCCGGCGGTTGTAGAGCCTGAGGCGGCTGTTTGCACCGAGGGTCTCCAGGTAATCGTCGAAGTCGCCGGATGTTGTGACGACGTATCCGTCGTCAGCGGCAATGATACGAAATGCCCATTTATGGGAAGCAGCAAGGGTGACCAGGGCAGATAGCTCTTCAGAGCCGGTGCGCAAGTCACTGAAAACCGCTTCGCTCCAGTGGCTGCCTTCCAGTTGTTGCTCCAAACCACGGATCAGTGGTTGTCCATCCATGTCTTTAAAAAAGCGGTTATGTTCCGTTCTTGGGGTTCTCAGCTCACGGGAACTGGTGCCTACGAACTGGAGAGATCGAATCGGCAGCACCCCTTTCAGACGATATCGGGACTCATACAACCCGGACACTTCTCCGTCCCAGGGCCGGACAAGGCGGAAGCTTTTCTGGTGCCCCCAGGTGTCCCACCAGGCGCTTTGCCACGCCTTTGTCTGAAACAGGCTCATTACGGCAGAACCTTGACGATATGGGGGCCAAGCAACGTGGTTACCCAAACCGGAAGCCGCTGCCACACAGCGATCAACAGCCTGAACTTCGGGTTATTTGGATTGAGGGCCGGAAGGGCTTCTCCTTCCGGCAGTAAGTAATCCCAATGCAATGTCAGAGGTTGGGAGCCCCACTGTTGTTTGAAACGATAGGTGCCGGCATCGTGACTGCAGCGGCCGAAGTCGAAAACCTCAAAACCCTGCTGGACCGCGAATTCCAGGATTTTCCAGTACATGATCATATTGATACTGGTGTGGTTGTATTTTCTCAGTGTAGAAGCCCAGGGGATCTCCATACGGCCCTTGTAGCCGGTCAGGAAAGCACAACCAACGGCCTGCCCGTCAATGCGCGCAACCACTAGCCAAGCCTGCCCATCCAGGGTGTCCAGCAGGTTTCTGAAAAAGTCTTTGCCATAGACCGGCGTTCCAAGGTCACGCATGTTAATGGCAAATACCCGATAGAACTCGTCCAGCAGTTCGCGGCCGCCGATCGTAAACCCATCCATTTCGCGCTCGCCCCGGCGTATTTGAGCGCGCAGTTTAGGCTGGAAGCTGTCCCACAGCTCTTCGGCTTTAGACGGCAGTGGCAACCAGAAGGTGACTTTGTCCTTGCGCTGAGGCAAGCCAAGTTCATTATCCTGACAAAACCGCATTTCCAAGTGCCCTGCCCCCAGTCGCTGTCGCCACTGTTCGCCTTCACCGATGAGCTTTTGAGCGATGTCGGGATGATCAGCCAAAACACCGCCATAGTTAAAATACGGCATCGAAACCAGGAAATTACCAAACAGGCGGCTATTGAGTTGAACCAGGGGAAGCACACCGACGATCCCCCCGGCATCATCATAGGCGCAGAGATAACGGGTGTTGTGGCCGTAGGTTCTGGTGATGAACGATGAAACGCCGGGCCTGTGCCAGACTGACGCGGCCGGATGCCGGGCAACGTACGCCTCTGCGTGTTGCATGTCGGAATCCGCGCAGGGTTCTACGGCGACGGCTTGCACCGTCGTGGTGTTTCCAATGGCGGAAGGGATGGTGATGGGCCTTGGGGCCCACTTCTCCTGGGGCAGGGCTCCATTGAGTTGTTTCTTGACCTGCTTCTGAAGCAGCTTTATCTCGCTGGATACCTGTTGAAGCTCGGCGATCAGTTCATCCGCATTGGTTCCGCTTTTGCGGGCTTCGCCCACCAGGCGACTGAGACGGCCTTTGGCACTCTTCAACTCGTCCAGCCGCGCCTTGGAGGCCTCCAGGCCGGGGATAGGTGTCTCCATTCCCATTGCGCTATCCTTAAAGAATTCCCTAAACAACGCTCAGACAGCGACAGCCCTGGTGGGTATGTCCATACCGGACAGGACGTCCGACACCGAGCCAAAACGGAAATCGCCGAGCAGCCGTTCAAGCCGATGCATGCACTTATCCAGGTTGTTGTAGTGTCGGAAACGGGAAAATGCCTTGACGTTCAGCCTTGGCTGGCCGGTGTCGATTTCCCAGGGATGCAGATAGAAAATAAATGGCTGCCCCGCCCGGTTGATCTTGCCAAGTCCCCAATGGCTCAGCCAATACGGGAACAAACGGAAATAGCCGCCCCCTGCGATGGGCAGCCGGTATCTTCCAATCGGGCAGGTCGACAGCGGAAACTCGGTGAGGGTTTTGCCATTGGGCGCCTGCAGCAAATAGGGCTCGTGAGGCGTGCCTGGCATGCCGTAGCGATCATGGTGAACCGGGAATATCGATGAATCCCAGGTGAACCCCTCGTCGCAAAGAATATCCAGGGCCCAGCGGGACTGCGCCGTAATCGAGTAACTCGCCGCTCTGTAGCCGGTAATGGGCTCGCCGGTGATGTCCTCTAGAATTCGCTTGGACTTTCGGGTTTCTTCCTGGAAGACTTCCGGAGTCTGGTTGTAGACCAACTGGTGGCTATAGCCATGGCTGGCGATTTCATGCCCCGCCTGCTGGATTTTTTTCACCAGGTTCGGAGAGCGTTCGGCAACCCAACCCAAGGTAAAGAAAGTCGCCTTCACATCACGCTCTGAAAACAGTTCCAGCAATCGTTCTGTGTTGGCTTCAACCCGGTATTCCATGGTTGGCCAGTCGTCACGATTGACGGCCTCAGCGAGCGCCGCTACCTGAAAGTAGTCTTCAACATCGATTGTCAGGGCGTTCTGTCTCACGTCCGTGATACTCCGGTTTTGATAGCGATACCCAGGTTAAAACCCATCATAAGAAGCGATAATCCAGTCCCACCAGCACCCAGTTTTCTTCATACTCACTGGGACTAAAGTCACTGGTTCTGGAAGTGTGGCCAACCCTTCCCGTAACACTCAAATCACGCGTTACCTCATACGTCAGCCCAACGTCCAGGCTTGCTGTGTCTTCATCGACGCTGTCTTCTTCAAAGGTTTCGTATTGGTATCGGATGTTTGACTGGAACGTTAACAACGGAATGACAGGCCGGCGATAGCCAACAGCAAGCCCCAAACGGTCTTCGGTTTCATCCGTTCTAATATAGTCCGCGCGATTGGCAAAGGCGCTTACATCAAGCTGAGATCCGTCGCTGAATTGCCTTCTGATGCCGGTCTCAACCGCTGTGACCTCGACCTCACTGATTTCACGCAGATCGAACTCGAAATCCCCGAAACGGATATCAAAATCCGAGGTCTGGTCCGTCAATTCGCGGCTGGCCTCCAGATAGAAGGTGGTGACCGGATTAATGTCCCGCTCCAGCGAAACATTCCCAACAACGCCATCACTGGATTGGGTATTACCACCGAAACGGCTCTCGATCTCACTCACACCGAGGCTTCCCGACAAACGGGTTGTTGTCCATGTCTGGGAGGCATTCAAACTGACTACATCTGTGTCTATCTCGGCGCCAGTGTCGAACTCCGCCTGATTGGTGGTGACACTGATACCACCCGACAATGAGGAACTAAACAGGTGATTCCAGCCCACCGAAGCGATGTACCGATCACTGTCGGCTTCTTCCGGTTCACCGAACTCTGTCTGTTCATAGTGCACGGAAAAACTAAGCTGATCGACCTTGCCCAGCGGTAAAACGTAGGTCGGGCCCGTGCGGAAAACGTTCTTTCTCGTGGTATTGTCCGGCGTTTCCGTGCCACGGGAGTCCTGTTCGACATCCCGCAGGTTATCGGCTACCTCCCAGCTGAATCCTTGAAAGAGCTCACAGCTGCCCAGAAAATCAAGCGTTGTGTAGGTCTCCGGATCGTAGGTTTCGTCGTGCCAGATGCCATAACCGATGTCTGCGAACGTATCCGACTGGCATTGGCCCGGGTCGCTTTGATGGGAGAGGCGGAGGTTAACCCGAGTTTCCGTATCACTGATTTCGTTATCCGCATCCCGGGTGGTGTTATCGCTGAACCGGTTTGTCAGCCCCCCATACAGGCTCACAGGCTCTGCAGTGGCAAGTTGGCTGACCGCCAGGCAACCGACCAGTATTGCAGGAGTATATATTGACGAGCGCTTCCATGGCCCGATTGGATTAGCCATTAATCACCGCTCCGACAAACTTCTCGGAATTGAAGGCTCCCGCGGCCTGCTCTATGCCGTCGGCGGTCATGCCTCCGTGCGGAATAACGAGCATGGCGTAGTCACAGAGCTCGGTCAGGATACGTGCGTCTGGCGACTCGGTAATGGGCGCGGTATCCAACACGATAAAGCGGTCGGGGTACCGACGGCGTACCGCCTGAAGGAATTGCTTCATCCGGAAGGAGGTGAAGAACTCACTGGGCGTTTCGCGACGGCTACCCGCAGGAATCAGGCGAAGCCTGGGAATCCCGGTGGGGTACAGAATCCGAGCGATGTCGTAGTCGGGGTCATCGAGAAAATCCGTCAATCCTGACTCTGGAACGATGTCCAGCGTCGAATGAAGCGCGGGCTCTCTCAGGTTACAGTCGATAATCAGTGCCGTTTTTGCTTCGTCGAATGCAAAGGCGGCTGCGAGATTGAGTGCCACAAACGACGATCCAGACCCTGCGCGGGCGCCGCTGACCACCAGCGTGAAGTTATTGCCCCCGGATTTCTCCAGCAGTTTGGTCCGCAGGTTGCGGAAATGGTTAACCAGTTTCCGATTTCGGGACTCCGGATAGACAATCCGCCGCTCTTCCAGATCATCCGGTGTCAGGCGGCGTGGCTCCTGCATCCGTACGATCTGTTTGCTGATAACGTACTTGTCGACACTGCCTGCCCCAAGTTCCAATGAACTGGGTACAAGCATCCTCGAGTCGTCCCATTCGGAGAAGCGATCTTCGCCACGGGAGATGATCTCGGGGCTATTGCCTGCAGAGGCAGGACCGCTGCTGTTCTCCGTCTCCCTGTTCATTTTTTCCGATTTCCATTTTTCGAAATCGGAAAGAACGCTTCCCTCAGCTTGGGTCTCTTTTTCCTGGTCTGCTCTGGAATCGGCCATCAAATCACTCCAAACACAGAAGCCAGTGCTACTGCGACGTAGGCGGCGGCAACTAGCACGGCCATAACGACCACGGCCATGGTGACTTTTCGATCCCGCCGTTTTTCAAAGGGCGTCCGGACTTCCGGCAAGTGCTCCAGCACCGGGATATCAAGGACGTCTTCCAGTTGCTCGCGAGAGCGAATGCGAGGGTCGACCTGAAGCAGCCCGGCAACGGCACCGAAGGGCGCCACGGCGCCGAGTAAAAGACCCGCCATTGCGAACATTGAGAACTTCGGCCCTGTAGGGCTCGTCGGATACTGAGCCGCTTCGGTAATCTTGTAACTGAGGCCCTGCCCTTCTATGTCCAGATGCATTGATACCCGAGCCTTTTCGCGGCGTTGTAACAGGTCGTTGTAGATTTCCTTGTTCACTTCCATGTCTCGGGTCAACTCCGAATACTGTGCCTTGTTTTCCTGAATGCGCTCCATCCGTGTCTTCTGTTCAGAAATCAATCTCTGGATCGAGGTGATGCGGGTCTCCACAGTTTCAAGGTCCGTATTCGTTGTAACCAGCTTGGAACGGACTTCCTGATATACCGGATTGGGTATACTCTCGTTGCCGCTACTGTCGCCGGAGAGCTCTTGATCGTTAAGCGCCCTGGCTCTCTGCTTTCTCAGCTCTGCAAGCTGTTCCCGCAAAATAACAATATCCGGATAGGTGTCGTGGTAGCGCAGCCGCAGCGAATCCAACTGCTCTTCCATGGAATTGATACGCTCCTGGTAGGCATCAACAGTGCGCCCCTGCCTCAGGGTACGGCTAATGCCGCTAAGCTCACGCCCAAGGGACTGGGCACGGGTCTGTAGTTCCTCTTTCTCCAACTGGGCCAATTCAAGACGACTTTGCAGGTTTGATAGCCTGGAGTTCGCGTCGGCCTCCGTACCATCCACATTCTCCGAGAGGAACTCCTTGAGGCGCTCTTCAACTTCGGCAATCTGTTGCTCGTAACTCTTGACCTGTTTGTCGATAAAATCGTAGGCGGAACGGCTTTCTTCACGTTTGCGTCTGGCGTTCTCTTCAATAAAGGCCTGACCGAGTTTTTGTGCGACCCTGAAGGTCTTCAGGGCCGATGAGGAGGAATAGCCGATGCTGAAATAATTGTCGCCTCGCTGCGCCACGGACAAACTGTACTGTAATCCTTTAATCCGTTCCTCAAGCTGTTCGGGTGGCAGGTTGGCAGCGCTTTCCCCGAAGATTTCCGTGTCTGTGGCAATACCTTCCAGCACACTCCTTGTTCCCAGTAGCTCCCTGGCCGCAGACACTTTTTCACTGACCTCAGTCGCAACAGCCCTGCCTTCCATGAGCGGCTGGATGATATTTCTGTCGTCGACAAAAATCACAACCTCTGACTGGTATTTGTAGGGCCAAAGGAAGCCAGCAGCCAATACCGAAAAACTGACTGCAGCAAACACAAGCAGCGCCAGCCATTTACGAGACCGTACTTCCCGTACTATCTCTTTCGGTAACTGGTTTAATGGAAGTGCCATATCAATAGTCCGTTATTCAAAAAGCCCAACCGGGAACCACTCTGTGTTAATTACCCGATACAGGGTTAAAGACCTCTCTCGGGTATGGTCAGGATATCTCCCGGCCGCAATTTATAGTTCGTCGAAATATCACCGCGAGAAAGAATTTCGTCCAGCTTGACTGGAATGGCGACCACCTCACCCTCCTCCAGCGTCCGATATAGTACTGAATTATTAGGGGATGCAAATGGTGTAACGCCACCCGACGTGAGCACCATATCAAGTACCGTCATGCCAGCGCGATGGGGAACCGACGTTGGCTGCTGCACAGCCCCGGTCACACGCACCCGGTCGGTATATTCATGGCTCCCCATGCTGGTGACAACAATGCTGACCTGAGGTTCCCGGATATAGGCGGAGAGCTTGTTCTCAATGTCGTTTGCCAGCGTATCGGGTGTACGACCGGATGCCTGCACGTCGCCCACAAGCGGTACTGAGATTTTGCCGTCAGGCCGGATGGGTACGGATATACTCAAGTCCTCATTGCGCCATACGGAAACGCTTACCACGTCTGTGGCGCCAAGGATGTATTCATCAACGCTGTTTACCGTATCGACGGCCAAGGCACGTTGTATCTGTTCGGAGGATGATGTTTTCGGGCCTGCGCAACCCGAAACAAGAATGACTGCGGTAAGGGAGAAAACCAATCCCAGGAGTGAATACTTGGATGACATTGTTCGTCCTCTCTACAATTCCTTGCCTGTTTCCATGTCTCGGATAAAGCGGGTCCCGAAACTACCTAGATCCTTTCTTAAACAATACCACTTCTACTGTCTGAATTATAATCAACAAATCCAGTAATAAGCTTTGATTCTTGATGTAATAAAGATCGTAGCGAAGCTTTTCCCGCGTATCTTCTTCGTTGTCAGCATAAGCAAAACAAAGCTGTGCCCACCCCGTCAAACCAGGCTTTACCCTATGGCGTTCGCTGTAGAACGGAATTTTCTCCGACAATTGCTCAACAAAAACAGGCCGTTCCGGGCGAGGCCCTACAAAGGCCATGGTGCCGTTAAGCACGTTGAAGATCTGCGGCAGTTCGTCAACGCGTATCTTACGGATGATTTCACCCACTTTGGTAACACGCGCGTCGTTCTGACTGGCCCATACGGCGCCGTTTTTCTCGGCATCCGTGATCATGGATCGGAACTTGTGAACCCTGAAAACACCACCGTTTAGGCCCACCCGCTCCTGACTGTAGAACACCGGTGCCTTGATGCCGTCTTCAATCTTGATGGCAATGGCCGTGAGGATCATCAGCGGCAGGCCTGCCAACAGCAACGCCCCCGCAGCAAGGATATCCAGCAAACGCTTACCAAAGCCGTAGACCGATGACACCTTGAAACCGTCCGAGAACACCAGCCAGCCGTGGGTAACCATTTCCAGTGCGACTTTCCGTGATTCTCTTTCGTAGAAACTGGCCCCATCCACAATACGAACGCCCAGCATCTTACACTCGAGCAAATCTTCCATCGGCAGGCCTTTACGGCGATCGTCAACGGCAATCACGATTTCCTTGACCGGGTGCTTGAGGATGTATTGATGCAGTGTGGTCGGGATCTGGAGCAGGTTTTCTTCACTGACTTGAGTCGGCTCATCGGGAATGGGCACAAACCCTGTCAGAATAAAGCCCTTGCGATTGAAGGGCGTTGTAAGATCTTCCAGGAGTTGCCGGGCTCTGAAACCCGCTCCAAGCACCAGGACTTTTCGCTTGAACGCATCCTTCCCTGCCATTGCAAAGAACACCCAGCGGCTGATTCCCAGCAGGAAAAAACCGAAAACGGAGGCGGACGTGAGCAAATCCGTAAAGCCGAGGTACCAGAGCCAGTCGTTGCTGAGGACAAACAGAACACCCACCGCGGGGACGCTAATGATGAGAGAGAAGATGGTCCTCAGCATCATGCCGGACATACCCTCTTCCAGGCGGGACTGATGAACGCCCAGGGCAATCATGACCAACAGGTTCACCAAACTGAAAACAACAGCGGAAGGCAGTAGGTATATAAAGCTGTCGAGAAAGAAAGACACTTCCCCGAAGTGACGAAAAAATGCGGCCAGCGAGAAACTTACGGCCAGGACAACGAAGTCGATAAGGCCCAGGATAACGAAGGGAACGTGAATGTAGTGCCTGAACAATCTGACGTGGGCCACGCCAACTCCTTTTGCTGTTCACTGGAAACGCGTCTGCGCATCCCATGCTGCAGATCTGACAATGAACAGAGTTTACTGCATTTTAATGATACTGCAATCAGCGACGTAGAAGGACAGCACCTAATCCGGCGCCAGAAACGCAAAACACCCTACCTTAGATATCAAGGCAGGGTGTTTCATGACTTACTTGGCTCAGGCTGACTTGCGACCGCGAGTCATGCCCAGGCCCAACAGGCCGAGACCAAACAACGCGAGCGTTCCTGGCTCAGGCACTGCCTGTACGTCTGAAATACCGACGATCAGATCGTTGTAATCGAAGTCACCGTCCAGCAGGTCTTCGAACGCAACAATCAGTGAGCTGCCAAAGAAGCTACCGTTCTGGCTGCCAGTCACGTCGAAGATCCGCGTCATATCAACGCCGCCGTTCAGGCTCGCGTCTGAATAGAACGTGGTGTCACCGCGCTGGAGGTAGAAACCGAAGGTAGAGCCAATGTTGGCTGTGCCATAGTAAGTAGAGGCTGTTCCGGCATCCAGATCAAACGCTACCTGGCGACCACCAGAACCTTCAACTCCGGAGAACACCTGCAGCGTTTCGCTGGTGTCATTCAGGTTGTAGATACCGAAGTTATTGATGTTGGCGAAACCTGCAAATTCGAACAGCAGGAAGGCGCCAGCTGAATCCTGGGTACCATCAACATCGTTCAGTTTTGCGAAAGAGGCACCGTTGTCGTAGAAACTACCTTCACCGAGGGTGTCGGTAAATACGTCCGCGCCGCTGTCTGTTTTCAGATCGAAAACGTCCATAGGGGCGGCCTGCGCTACCGAAAACGTCCCTGCCAGCATTGCTGCCGCGATCAACTTTGAAGTCATTTTCATTCTACTGCTCCTTGTTTACATCTTATGATTCTCATCAACCGCTCATTTCAATGCAGATGACGTGCCAACTATTTTTTTATCCTAAAACAATAGCTTGAATGACTGTCCCCGGGGTTGCGTAAAATTTACTGACACACCACTACCGATCCTCAGCGATTCCGTTTTGACTTCCTTGAAAGCGAAAGCCCAATACCAAGCAGTCCCAGCGCCAACAAGGCCAAGGTGCCAGGCTCCGTGACGTTGGCAACGGTGATATTGTCGATGCCGTATCCATCATCAGGGTTGTTGGAAAAAATGCTGACATCCCCTAAACCCGAAGCGTCGTAGAGGCTGACGTAAAAGATCCTGCCATTGCCAAGCGCGGACCCGAATATGTCGCTGAAGCTGAAATCGACCCCGCCAATCGAGAGGCGTCCGCCCGCATCGTTGGGGTCTGTCATATAGAAACCCATGGCGTTGAAACCAGCTGCAGGGGAAATCACCATTTGTCGGGCGTCCATACTGTCGAGCCAGTTGCTCCCAGATACGGCATAACGCCCACTAAACGGACTGGCGCCGGCGTTCAATACGGCAAGGCCGTCATTGCAGTTATAGGGGCCGCTATCGCACAGACCACCAGACCCTGGTACGGCGCTGGTGAAGGAACCAACACCAACGGACGACGTGATGGTGCCAGCCTGACTCCCAACGGTGTAAAAGGCATTGTCATCGAACGTTTCGGTGAGATAACCGGAATGAGCGGCGTTCAGGAAGCCCTGTTCCGCAGAGGCAGCAGCCGCGGCTCCCTGACTACTAATACTGAGAAAGGGCGCAGCGCTGGCCCAGGTGCAAGCACCGAGGAGAACTCCTACGGCGCCGACTGTTTTTAGCGTGTTCATATCAGTACTCCATATAAGCTGACAGAATCGTCTTTAGATATGGAGTACCAGTTGCATAAGGCATGCCACGGCCTTAAACACTGCCTTTTCCGCTAGTTAGCCGTTGGCCTATTCCCTCAATGTAAAGTTTTTCGACAGCCCCTTCATCCCGCGTCAACAGCGCTTGGCATCACTACGGCTCAGATGACAAACATACCAACAAATTCATGGACCGGAGTTGCCTCCAGCCGAGCCTGATCCTTACACAGATGGAAGATCTCATCACAACGCTGGCCAGGAAATCGGGTCGCGAGGTTGTGGCGGAACTTGTCTTCCAACAGTGGGATGCCCTCCTTGCGGCGCCGGCGATGGCCAATGGGATACTCAACCGCTACCTTCTCCGTGCTGGTGCCGTCCGCGAAGAACACCTGAATGGCGTTGGCGATGGAGCGCTTGTCCGCTTCCAGATACTCCCGGGTGTATCGCTCATCTTCTACCACTTCCATCTTTTCCCGGAGTTCGTCGATCAGGGGATTGGCTTCGTGGAAGCTGTCTTCGTAATGCTCCGCCGTCAGGCCGCCAAACATTAACGGTACCGCCGTCATGTATTGAAGGCAGTGATCCCGATCGGCCGCGTTTGCCAATTTCCCCTGTTTCGAGATGATGCGGATGGCGGACTCGTGGGTGGTGATGACGATTCGTTCGATGTCGTTCAGGCGGTCTTTTACCTCGGGATGAAGTATCACAGCCGCTTCAGCTGCTGTCTGGGCATGGAATTCCGCCGGGAAGGAGATCTTGAACAGGATATTTTCCATCACGTAGGCGCCAAACGACTGGGGTAAAGAAAACTGACGCTTGTCTTCCGGCTTCAGCTTCTGGTCTTTATTGGTCTTGCTGAACAGAATGTCGTAGAAGCCCCATTGGGGCGCCGTGAGCACGCCCGGGATACCCATCTCTCCGCGCATCGCTATGTCCGCCAATCGCACAGCTCGGGACGTTGCATCTCCCGCCGCCCAGGATTTGCGGGAACCGGCGTTTGGCGCGTGCCGATAGGTTCTCAGCGCCTGGCCATCCACCCAGGCATGGGACAAGGCGGACAGCATCTGATCGCGGCTCGCGCCCATGAGTTTTGCGGTAACAGCGGTTGAAGCCACCTTGACGAGCACAACGTGGTCCAGCCCCACCCGGTTAAACGAGTTCTCAAGCGCAAGCACCCCCTGGATCTCATGGGCCATAATCATCGCTTCCAGGACATCCCGCATGGTCAGGGGCGCCTTGCCCTCTGCTACCCGTTTCTGGGAAAGATGATCCGCGACGGCCAGTATGCCCCCCAGGTTGTCCGAGGGATGCCCCCACTCTGCCGCCAACCAGGTATCGTTGTAGTCCAGCCAGCGCACAATGCAGCCAATATCCCAGGCAGCCTTTACCGGGTCCAGCCTGTAAGGCGTTCCCGGAACGCGCGCACCGTTGGGTACCACGGTGCCCTCCACGATCGGCCCGAGGTGCTTGGTGCATTCGGGAAAACGCAGGGCCAGAAGGCCGCAACCAATAGTATCCATCAGGCAGTTGCGCGCCGTATTCCACGCCTCTTTGCTCTTTATACGGTAGTTGAGCGCATAGTCTGCGATTGCCTGCAGCACGTCGTCATAATCAGGGCGAATGTTTTGATCTACGTTGGTGCTCATGGCGAGTCCTCTATTGGTTTTGGACCTCGGAGAGGTGTCAGGAACGGAAAGAAGTCGTGCCAAACAGGTTAGTACATCGCGCCAGCCGGGATACAGCCGTCCAGTTCTTAAGCGTTGACTTTTTATACACTTTTCTCACCGGCGCCAGTGACTAGAACAGCCAATAAACAGCAACCAGCTGTTTTGAAACATAAACATTCTAACTGGTTCTTTTCTTGCTATTACCGCAGTCCGGAGACCACTCTGCAGGAAATGTAGGGTGAATATGGACATCTGTGAAAACGCAAGGAGAAGGAAGTATGAAAGGATTTAACCGCAAGGTAGTCATTGGCCTGGGACTGGCCGCTGCAATGGCTGGGAATGCCTACGCAGCACCGATCGTAAACGTCACCAACTCAGACGGCGACCTCTACAACACCGAAATGCTGACCGGCTATTCAACCGACGGTTCGCTGATGGATGGCATGGAAATCACCACATGCTTTGCCAGCGCTGCGTGTGAAACCGTAGCGTTCGACGGTACTGTGGGCAGCTCGTCCTACGGCGAAGCCGTCGGCAGTGGCTGGAGCCTGTCTGTCAACGGGGACACCTACAACTCCCCGTTTACTTTCAATTCGGTTCAAGACGTCACCAGCATCGTGTTGAACGGGCGTCCTGGCAACACGATTTTCGACATTCTCGGTGGTGATTTCCGTTCACCAGACTCCGCACAGGGCAAGCCATTCCAGCTTTCCAACTCGGGCGATTTGGCGGACGGCACAACTGTGAACGTGGAATACTCTGACAAGCTGTCTCTCGATGGCGTGTTCTATGACGACCTGTTCACAACCATGGCAATCGATTTTGGTGGCAGCCTGTTCTCAGGCATGTTCAGTTTCCTGTCGGATACTGACAACAACAACTTTGCAGCTGGTAGCCCGATCACTCCGACGAACCCTGTTCCGGAACCCGGCACCCTGGCGCTGTTGGGCCTCGGCGCCCTGGGCTTTGGCCTGCGTCGCCGTAGTATCAAGGCGTAAGCCTTCTTGTCGGATTAAGGCCCCTATAGGCCTTAATCCGACACCCCCAATTGCAAGATGGCCAATAGATAACCGACGACAGTAAACGTCACCGATCCAACAGGTCGTCTATTTCAACCTCCAAAGCTTTCGCGAGTGCACTAAGAACCTTTGTTGAACCGGTTTTGGCACCAGCCTCAATTTGTGAGACGTATGATTTTCCAATACCGGCTTCAATTCCTAAAAGCTCCTGAGTGAAGCCGCGATATTCCCTCCAAACCTTCAGAGGGTGCTCTTCTCCCAATACGAGACGCCTGGCGATAGCCGCAGGAATGCATTCGTCCTCTCCAGCCAAAAGTTCCGCCTTAGCGGCATCGGCATCCTGAGTATCACGCGCATCCTGTGCCATCTCAAGCAGTTCCTGATACTCCGCATAGGGAATGACTGCGTATTCAGGTTTTCCTGACTTTTCAATGATCTGTACGCTCATTTGTAAACATCTCCCCTGGCGCCAACTTTCAGTACCAGTAAAATCAGTTCGCCATTATCAAAACTGCAGATCGCCCTGTACCCACCCTGACGAAGGCGCCAATATGGCTTCCCTTTCATGGGCTTCCAGTCGCCATGATAATTCTCAGGATCAAGAGCAATCGCTTCGAGTTCGGACATTATCCGTTCTGCTATCGGCCTTGGAGCCTTCCTCAACGCTTTGAGTGCGGATTTTTTGTATTTCACGAAGTACATAGGGAGAGTTTACGGCCAGGTTTACTGACAGTCAACATCAGAGCGTTTTAGCTCTCGGATTTTCTGCGCTTCCCCATTAGAAACTATCTCTTGGCACTCTCACCCAACCTTCCATAAGCACTCGCGCACTTCGGCTCATGATGGCTTTGGTGGCGGTCCACTGACCGTTAACCAGTCTGGCTTCCGCGCCGACCTGCAAGGTGCCGGACGGATGACCGAAGATCACGGACGTTCTGTCCCCCCCGCCGGCGGCGAGGTTGACCAGGGTTCCCGGTACCGCCGCCGCCGTGGCAATGGCGACAGCCGCAGTACCCATCATCGCGTGGTGGAGCTTGCCCATGGAGAGGGCCCGCACCAGTACGTCGACATCCCCTGCCCCGATCGCCTTACCACTGGACGACACGTAGTCAGACGGCTTGGCCACAAACGCCACCTTGGGCGTGTGCTGGCGGCTGGCGGCCTCTTCCACGCTCTTGATCAGGCCCATCTTCATGGCGCCGTGGGCGCGGATGGTTTCGAACATAGCCAGCGCTTCGGGGTTGCTGTTGATGTCGTCCTGCAGTTCCGTGCCCTTGTATCCAATATCGTCTGCATTCAGGAAGATGGTGGGAATGCCGGCATTGATCATGGTGGCCTTGAGAGTGCCAACACCGGGCACATCCAGATCATCCACCAGGTTGCCGGTGGGGAACATGGCGCCCTCACCATCGGCGGGGTCCATGAATTCGACCTGCACTTCGGCGGCCGGGAAAGTCACGCCGTCCAGTTCGAAATCACCGGTTTCCTGTACTTCGCCATTGGTGATGGGAACGCGGGCCACGATGGTTTTCCGGATGTTCGCCTGCCAGATGCGAACGGTGGCAATGCCATTCTCCGGAATGCGCTCCTGAGCGACGAAACCACCGTTGATGGCAAATGCACCGACCGCGGCGGTGAGGTTACCGCAGTTGCCACTCCAGTCGACAAAAGGCTTGTCGATGGACACCTGACCAAACAGGTAGTCCACGTCGTGATCCGGTTGGGTTGGCTCCGCCAGGATCACGGTTTTGCTGGTGCTGGAGGTGGCGCCGCCCATGCCATCGATCTGCTTCTGGTAAGGGTCCGGGCTGCCGATCACGCGCAGCAGGAGTTTATCCCTGGCTTCACCCGGGACTTGTGCAGCCTCGGGCAGATCTTTCAAGCGAAAGAACACACCCTTGCTGGTGCCGCCACGCATGTAGGTGGCGGGAACTTTGATCTGGGGCGCGTGGGTCATGCCGCCCCCTCTGATTGCAGGAAGTCCTCAGCAAACCGTTGCAGAACACCGCCCGCACTGTAGATGGACACTTCCTCGGCGGTATCCAGGCGGCAGATTACGGGTACACGCTCTGTGCTGCCGTTCTTGCGATGGATAACCAGTGTGAGTTCTGCGCGCGGTGCAGCGGTGCCCTCTACGTCATAGGTTTCGGTACCATCAATGGCCAGGGTTTGCCGTGTGGTGCCTTCCTCGAACTGCAGGGGCATGACGCCCATACCGACGAGATTGGTGCGGTGGATGCGCTCAAAGCCTTCAGCCACGATGGCTTCCACACCCGCCAGGGCCACGCCCTTGGCCGCCCAGTCACGGGAGGAACCCTGACCATAGTCGGCGCCAGCGATGATGATCAGTGGCTGCTTCCGCTCCATGTAGGTTTCGATGGCTTCCCACATGCGGGTGACCTTGCCTTCCGGCTCAACCCTCGCCAGGGAGC
>Ga0208030_1000132_pt1 | contig 54623 bp, 29 predicted proteins | sample MalvirDeepMed_M9_FD_184246 | JGI IMG/M metagenome (GOLD analysis project Ga0208030, IMG submission 184246) | Marine viral communities from the Global Malaspina Expedition - Malaspina viral metaG DeepMed_M9 (SPAdes) (version 2) | ecosystem: Environmental > Aquatic > Marine > Oceanic | place...
ACAAAGGCGCAACAAGAAATTCCTGCTGCGCCTGAACTGCTTAAACGGCCCGCTACTTTGAATTAACGGGCCTGACACAACAGTTTACTTCTTGTCGTCGTCTTTAACTTCTTCAAATTCTGCGTCAACAACGTCATCGTTTGGTTGACCAGAAGAAGCTTGCTGCTCAGCGCCCTCTGCGCCACCCGCAGCTGCTTGTTGAGCTTGCGCCGCTTCCATCAACTTGCTAGACGCTTGAATAAGTTCTTGCGTTTTCGCTTCAATTTCTGCTTTGTCTTCGCCTTTAACTGCAGTTTCAAGTGCTGAAAGTGCTTCTTCGATTGGCGCTTTGTCTTCTGCACTTAATGCATCGCCAACTTCTTCAAGCTGTTTACGTGTGGCGTGAACCATACCATCAGCTTGGTTACGCGCTTGAATCAGTTCTTCAAACTTCTTATCAGCTTCTTTGTTCGCTTCCGCGTCAGCTACCATTTTTTCTACTTCTTCATCGCTTAGGCCTGAAGAAGCTTTGATAGTGATCTTCTGCTCTTTACCTGTGTCTTTATCTTTCGCAGACACGTGTAAGATACCGTCAGCATCTAGGTCGAAGGTTACTTCGATTTGCGGTACACCGCGCGCTGCTGGACGAATACCTTCAAGGTTAAACTGACCAAGAGACTTGTTGCCGCTTGACTGCTTACGCTCACCCTGTAGTACGTGTACGGTAACCGCAGACTGGTTGTCTTCCGCTGTTGAGAAGGTTTGTGACTTCTTCGTTGGAATCGTCGTGTTCTTCTCGATAAGCGCAGTCATTACGCCGCCCATAGTCTCGATACCTAGAGACAGAGGCGTAACGTCTAGCAGTAGTACGTCTTTAACGTCACCAGAAAGTACACCACCTTGAATTGCCGCACCTACCGCTACTGCTTCATCAGGGTTAACGTCTTTACGTGGCTCTTTGCCGAAGAATTCAGTTACATACTTCTGTACCAGCGGCATACGTGTTTGACCACCAACAAGGATGATGTCATTGATATCGCCTACTGATAGGTCTGAATCAGCTAGTGCTTGCTTAAGTGGGTTAAGCGAGTTTTTCACAAGGTCTTCAACCAAAGACTCAAGTTTTGCACGAGTTAGCTTTATGGCTAAGTGCTTAGGACCTGTTGCATCAGCTGTGATGTAAGGCAGGTTAACTTCTGTCTGTTGTGATGAAGAAAGTTCGATTTTCGCTTTTTCACCCGCTTCTTTTAGACGCTGCATAGCTAGCGGATCTTTACGAAGGTCGATACCTTGATCTTTCTTGAATTCTTCAACTAGGTAGTTGATAACACGGTTATCAAAATCTTCACCACCAAGGTGTGTGTCACCGTTAGTCGCTAGTACTTCAAACGTGTGCTCGCCGTCTACTTCATCGATTTCGATGATAGAGATATCAAAAGTACCACCACCTAAGTCGTATACTGCAACAACGTTATCGCCTTGCTTCTTGTCCATACCGTAGGCAAGAGCAGCAGCAGTTGGTTCGTTGATGATACGCTTAACTTCAAGACCTGCGATACGACCTGCATCTTTGGTTGCTTGACGCTGAGAATCGTTAAAGTAAGCAGGAACAGTAATTACTGCACCCGTTACTTCTTCGCCAAGATAGTCTTCAGCGGTCTTCTTCATTTTCTTAAGTACTTCAGCAGAAACCTGAGGAGGCGCCATTTTTTCGCCTTTAGCTTCTACCCATGCGTCACCGTTATCAGCACCTACAATTTTGAAAGGCATGATGTCGATATCGCGCTGTACTTCTTTATCTTGGAAGCGACGACCAATTAGACGCTTAATTGCGAATAATGTGTTTTCAGGGTTTGTTACCGCCTGACGCTTTGCAGATTGACCTACAAGTGTTTCACCATCGTTTGTATAAGCGATGATTGAAGGTGTTGTACGATCGCCTTCCGCGTTCTCAATTACGCGAGGTTTGTCGCCGTCTAGAACTGCGACACATGAATTCGTTGTACCTAAGTCGATACCTATGATTCTACCCATTTCGTGTCTCCGAATAAGTTTCTTAATACTGTACTTTTAGTGGGGTTATTCCCCGGCTTTTCAATAGATGCCAGTAAAAAAACTGACATTTTCGTGTGTTTGTCGCAAAAAAGCGTATTAAGCTTGCGTATCCACACCGTCGCTTGGCGCACGCGATACCATAACCATGGCAGGGCGTAACAAGCGGCCGTTAATTTGATAACCTTTCTGCATAACCGCCATCACTGTATTTGGCTCGTGGTCTGCACTTTCTTGCATCGACATTGCCTGATGCAAATCAGGGTTAAAGGTTTCGCCCTGCGGATCAATAAGGCTTAATCCAAATTTCTCAATAGTGCCTAAGAAAGTTTTGTGGGTCATTTCCACACCTTCTAAAAGCGGTTTAACGGCCTCATTGTCGCCATCGGTCATTTCGATAGCGCGCTCTAGGTTATCGATAACCGGAAGCAATTCGCCCGCAAAACGTTCAAGCGCAAATTTGCGTGCCTTTTCTACTTCACCTTCAGCACGACGACGTGCGTTGTCAGCGTCTGCACGCGCACGAAGAACACCGTCTTGTTGATCCTTAATGGTTGCTTGAGCTTCAGAAAGTGCCGTTTCTAATTCATAAATACGCTGCGCATTTTCGTCTAGCTCTACGCCTTCTGCTTCTGACGCTTCTACCTGCGCTTCTTCAGTGTTGACTACAGTTTCATCTACTGTATTTTCTTGTTCTGCCTGCACGTCGCGATTGTCGCTCATGCCTACCTCCAAACGTTTTTCTTAATTAGGCGATGCCCAATAACATTAAAATTACTGGGAATAACTTCGTTGCGCTTAGTTATGGGGCTAGTTTTAAGGTGATCAAGGGTATCCACAATATTTTTGTGGGTGATTTTTAAAAAATCGTGGGAGATGCGCCATATGTAAAGAACATGTTATTGTAAGTTCTTATAAACTGTACAGTCGCGAGTTTTGAAAATGCGTGCAACTACACGGACGAGCTATCACACGGGCTACCAATGCTAAGTATATGGACGGTTGGCACTATCGTTGGTTTTTACCTTCTCGCGCTTTTTGCTTTGGCATTTTGGGGCGACAGGCATTTACGCGATAACCGGCAACACCCTGTTCTCTATAGCCTTGGTTTAGGTGTGCACTGTACATCTTGGGCATTTTTCGGCACCACATCGCAAGCGGCACAATACGGCTGGGCAGTTATCCCTACGTATTTGGGTATTACGTTGACCATGGCATTTGCCTTTCCCGTAATACTTCACATAAGTAGGCTATGTCAGCAACACAACATTAGCTCGCTGGCGGACCTCATATCACTGAAGTACCAGCACTCTCATTTGATTGCCGCATTTATCACTTTACTGTGTTTTTTTGGTGTTGTTCCCTATATAGCACTTCAGCTAGACGCTATTACAAAGTCTATTAATTTACTCACTGGTGAGCCCCAAACCACCACACCTTGGTTAAGCATTTATGTGGCCGGTTTGCTCGCCATATTTGCTATAACCTTCGGCACGCGTACGCTGAATTTAACTGATAAGCACCCCGGTTTGCTGCTTACTATAGCATTTGAGTCAATTATTAAGCTTGTCGCCCTGTGGGCTGTGGGTATTTTTGTTTGCTTCTTTTTATTCGATGGCGCATTAGATTTAATATCTAACGCCGCATCCAATGACAGTGCTAGAGACGTCATTTATGCCGATAGCGCGCCTTGGGTATATTTATCACACGTAGCCCTTGGCGTTTGCTCGATGTTTGTACTGCCACGCCAATTTCACATGAACTTTGTTGAACAAAACGGCGAGGGTGAACTTAAAACCGCAAGGTGGCTATTTCCACTCTATTTATTTGGTATGACCCTTTTTATTATTCCTATTGCACTTGCAGGAAAAATGCTGCTGCCAGTGGATACGAGCTCTGATGCGTATGTGCTTGCCCTACCTTTATATGCTGAAAATATCGCGCTGTCGTCATTTGCCTTTATAGGCGGTCTTTCTGCCACCACCAGCATGGTGATTGTTGCAACTCTAGCCATGGGCATAATGATATCAAACAATGTTGTTACGCCGCTGTGGCTGAAAGCCCGGTTAAAAACGTCTCCAAACCAGTCAATGCAACCAAGTAAGATCCTTTCTATACGTCGTATTACCGTAGTAGTCGTTCTTAGCATTGCGCTCTGGTATCACCTTAATATAAGTCAGGCCGCGCCCTTAGTTAAAAGTGGTGTAATTGCCATTGCGCTGTTAGCACAGTGCATGCCCGTGTTAATGTTCGGAATCTATTGGCGGCGTAGCAGCAAAGCCGCTGCTGTATCCGCTTTATTAGTGGGTTCTACGTGCTGGGCGATATTTCTACTCTACCCCAGCCTGCTTTCTAGCTACTATTTTAACCCTGCTCCAACCGACCAAGCGCTTGGGCTAGGATTTGCCTTCTCGTTACTGGCTAATTGCATTACATTTGTTGTTGTGGCGTTCATTTCTTCGCGACACGGGACAAACGAAACCGACACGACACTACAAAAGCAATTCGCCCCCCAATTTACTCGTTAAAGTGCGTGACTTAATGGCGTTAACGGAACGGGTACTCGAAAGCGCCACCCATTCCCAGCTTGTAAAGCAACTTACGATTGATGTTGAGCGTGCATCAAGCAGCGGCTATGCCAGTCAGGCCCTTATTGATAGGGTGAATAAATTGCTTGCCGCCCAAGTGGGAGCGCCCAGTGCTCGAATATTACTAGGCGCTATCGCGGATACTGGTAGAGCTGCCTTGCCGGAGTTAGTTGACTGGGTAGAAGAAGCAACACAGTCTTTTCAATTCAATCACGAGGTACTTCAATCATCGGTACAAAATATTGAACAGGGAATCAGTGTAGTTGATGACAAGCTCCAATTACTGGCATGGAATGATAGATACGTAGAGCTTTTTGCTTACCCTAAAGGCTTTTTAAAAGCAGGTATGCCGATTACCGATATACTGAGTTACAACGCTAAGCGGGGCTTGTTCCCCCCCTCCTCCATTGATAAACGGGTGAGCTATATGCGTGAGGGTACCCGCCACAAGCATATCCGCAAGCAGCCTGATGGAAAAGTGATAGAGCTAAACGGTGCGCCCCTTCCTGGTGGCGGCTACGTGACTACCTATAGCGATATCACTGAATACATGGCAATTCAAAAAGAATTAGAAAGTGCAAAAGAAGATCTGGAGGAAAGAGTTGCTCAACGCACTGCAGAACTAGAGGAAGCTAAGCTTCAGGCTGATAAAGCCAACGAAAGCAAAACCAAGTTTTTGGCGGCAGCTGGCCACGATCTCATGCAGCCTTTTAACGCCGCCACATTATTTGCCAGCATGCTCAGCAAAAAAACGCAAGGTAGCGAACTGGCTACGCTGTCTGAAGGCGTGGTGAATTCGCTAGATAACGCTCAGAGCTTACTTTCTATGTTGCTGGATATGACAAAATTAGATGCTGGCGTTCTCATACCGCAAAAGACTGAATTTGCCATCGATGAGATGCTATCTTCGTTGGTACAAGAGTTCAGTGTTATTGCAAAGCAAAAAGGGGTTACGCTGAGGTATGTACAAACGAATGTCATGGTGTATTCAGACAAAAACTTGCTGCGACGTGTGCTGCAAAACTTATTGTCCAACGCGGTTCGCTATACCCCTAAAGGCAGCATTTTAGTGGGCGTTAGGCGCATACAAACTGCAAATACCGAGAAAAAAATAAAGCTTTGTGTTTACGATACCGGTTTAGGTATTGCTGCACACCAACAGCATGAAATTTTTAGTGAGTTCCACCAGCTGGATAACAACAAAGGTGAAGGGATTGGATTAGGCTTAACTATTGTAGAGAAAATTTGTCGATTACTCGGCCATCAAGTAGGGCTAACCTCATTACCGGGAAAAGGTAGCTGTTTTAGTGTTACAGCAACACGCATAATGCATACGAGTGGTAATTCAAAACAAGTGCTGAAAACGGAAAGCTATAACAAAGAACTGTTTTTGGAAAACAAACGTTTCCTATTGGTAGAAAACGATGAGCAAGTCGCGAATGCAATGTGTGCTCTCCTTGCCGATTGGGGAGCAAATACAACCCTAATCACCAGTGGCACCGAGGCCCATAATGTTTCCCACCAGCACTTTGACGTACTTATTGCTGACTACCACTTAAACTATGGAGAAAACGGCTTTGATGTAGCGGCGATATTATCTGAAGAAAACGTGAGTTTCGCATTGAAGATATTGGTCACCGCTAATAGAAGCAACGAAATAAGAGAGAAAGCAGCAGCATCGCAATTTAGCTACCTACCTAAGCCTTTAAAGCCAGCGGCGCTAAAGCGCCTGCTTAAACAAACATTACCTCATCACCATTGACACTTCGGCAGTCCGAATTCGCAGGATAAATAAGCCAAACCTAATTTAAGTGCATTGCATTTTTGAACGCAATACCCGCCTTGGTTCTGTTGATAACACCAAGTTTTCTTAATACGGCTGACACATGTTGTTTAACGGTAGATTCGGAAATAGCCAGTTCGTAAGCAATCTGCTTGTTGAGCAAGCCATCTGACACCATTCTTAACACTTTAAGTTGATGAGGTGTGAGTTGTTTCAACCTAGCGGTGAAATCACCTTGGTCGGATACACTACTCGCATTAGAGGCAGCAGAGTTTTGTTGCGAATCCGAAGGCACCTGAACTGTTGGGGGTATCCAAGTTTCCCCATCCAATACGGTATTTACTGCATCAATAATACACTCAACCGAGGCCGATTTAGGTATAAAACCACTTGCACCTAATGCAAAAGACTTTGCCATGACGTCTGCCTCTTCTTGTGCGGTAATGACGATTACAAGCACATCAGGGTATAGCGCATGTACTTGTGCAAGGCCATTTAACCCTTCATTGCCTGGCATGGTAAGATCTAAGAAAAGCAGGTCTATGTCTTGAAAGTCTTCAAGATAAGAAAGGGTATCGGGGAATGTGGATGTTTCTACAAGCTCGAGGTGCTCCACGCTGGTTAGTGCATGACACATAGCAGCCCTGAACAAAGGATGATCGTCAGCAATCAAAATTTTTACGGACATAATGCTATCAACTTGTAACTACCTTGTTAATCAACATACTATCACGCCGGTCTCAAAAGGTTAATGCTTTAGCGTAACTAGTTACACAACACCTTCAACGCCCAACATTCTCGCAGGTACCAATCGCGTAAAAGTGAACACGCCTAAGCAGAAAAGCTTAGGCGTCATGAACGTCGCTAAGTTTATTTAAGCTATATAGTTTAGAATCGATAACCTACCGTAAGGTGAACTGTACGTGGGTCACCGTAATAACCGATAAGTGTAGTATCGCCACCAAGGCCCGGACCAAAGTTACCATCATCGTCTTGCGTGACAAAGTCATAACCACCAACCAGATACTCTTCATCGGTCAGGTTTTTGACGTGTAGTCCAGCATACCAGTCGCCTTCAACGCTTTCCCAGCGCGCGCTTAAATTCACCATACCGTAAGCATCTTGTTGAATAAGATCGCTGGTTTCAAAGATAAGGTAATCATCGCGATAGTAATAGTTGGCGTTAAACGTAATGTCGCCAAAAGTGGTTTCCAGCAGGTAATTGGCGTTTAAGTTGAACGTGTTTTCTGGCGTACTTGCTAAGCCAATGAGTGGTGGGATAGCATTATTTTTCTTAATCTCGAAGTCGATATAGCCGTAGGCCACATCAAACTGCAGGTTATCGGTTGCTACCCACGTCATCTCAAGCTCAGCGCCTTTCGCTGCGGTTTCTGCTGCGTTGCGCAAGCGCTGGTCAAGGGCCGTTGGGTCAGATAAATCACCTTCTATACCGATATATTGACGGTCTTTATGGTCGTAAGAAAATAGCGTTAGATTCATGCGAAGCGCGTCGCTTAAATCGCTTTTTACACCCACTTCGAAGCTATCTACAACTTCAGGTTCTACACCAGGCTCATTGGTTTGAGCTCGAGGGTTAAAGGTGCCTGATTTGAAGCCTTGTGAATAGCTAGCGAAGAACATGGTATCGCGGTTCATTTGATATTCCACACCCACTCGCGGGGTAAAGCGAGACCAACTCTCTACTGCTGGCGCATCTAGAATATCGTCACCATCGGTGTCTGTCCCGAGCACTTGGGGAACAAGTTGCCCATCGGGCCTTACATAGCCATCAATCCAGTCAGTTGACGGGTAAACATTCGCATACACCAAATCGTTGTTCACAAACGCCGACTTTTCTTCATCGGTATAGCGTGCACCTAACGACAAAGATACTTTATCGCTAATGTCATAGTTCATTTGCGCATACGCAGCCCAGCTTTCTGAGTTATTGCAGCCGGTAACTTCACGGGTCAAGCCGGTGGCTCCTAACGCTTGCCCTAGCACACCTAAAATCGCATCGAAGTTTCCGCAGCTTTCACCGTCGTAAAAGTACAATCCCGAAACAACGCTAAAAGTATCACCCATATAGTTTGCTTGAAGCTCATGGGTATCATTACTGTCGTCGTATTCTGCAGGAACGTCAAATATGGGCAACGGCGTGTTGTCAAAGTCAATATTGGTTGGTGAATAACTCTCTCTGTGCGAACCAATATATTTAAGCTCTAAATTATCATTCACTTGGTATCGCGCCAGCCAGTTATAGCCTTCTAACTCGACTTTATTCCACGTAGGTAAGCTTGTGTAAGAATCGAAGACTGAATCAGGCACAGGCGCATCCGTTAAAATACTTGGAATTAAACGGTAGCCCCCTTTCGCATTTGACGTATCTTCGGTTTTATCCCAGCCAATGCGGAAGAATAAATCTTCACTTGGGTGCACCTCAAGCGTTACACGGGCTGCCCAAAGATCTTTGTTATAGTTCTCTTTATCTTGATTGGGCAACGCACTTACCAGATATTCGCCGAAGCCGTCGCGATTTAAGTTGGCATAACCTACGCCTAGATACACCGTGTCTTCAATCAATGGTATTTGACCTGTCACTTTAATATCCCGCTGACTGTAGCTACCTACCGTAGCTTCAACGTTCATCTGCGTATCGCCGGTCATTTCTTTCGTAACGTATTTAACCGCGCCACCAATTGTGTTCTTTCCGTAAAGCGTTCCCTGCGGGCCGCGTAACACCTCAATACGTTGCACATCCAAAAGGTCTAGTACCGCACCCTGGGGGCGCGCAATGTAGACATCATCAACATAAATACCTACGCCTGGCTCGTAGCCCCACAGCGGGTCTTGCTGACCTAACCCACGAATAAATGCCGTAAGCGTTGAGTTAGTACCACGGCTCGTTTGTAGCGTAGTGTTGGGGGAGAACTGCTGCACTTCAGTCAGCACGCTAATCCCTTTTTCGCCAAGTTCAACCGCTCCAATAGACGTAATAGCCACCGGCGTTTCCTGCAGCGACTCTACGGTTTTTCGCGCTGTTACTTCAATGCGTTCTAGCTTTCCTTTTTGCGCTTCGGCGTCGGTATTAGTTTGGCTATCCTGAGCAAATACCGGCGCTGAGCTTAGTACACTTGCCACCGCAAGGGCGCATAAGCTATGCATAGGGCGTTTTACTGAAGCTCTTTTTTGTTCTTCTGTTGTAACAGTGGCTGAATATGGTTGGTAGGGTGATACCAAGCTATTTGTGTGTGCTGATTTAGACATAGTGAGTCCTTGTTGTTCTAAGTTTTAGGGCCTGTTGGTCTTTGCAGTACTTCGAAACTTCAAAGATCAATAAGCTCACGTCACTGTCGGATGTATTGCCTACGGTCAAAATCACTTTAGTTAATTAATTGTTAATAGTATGTAGTACCATCGTACTATGGGATTTTGGGAAAAGTAACGTCAAACTTTATGTCTGTTATGCATGCTTTTTATTTGATTTGCATACACTTTGTGGTTTGGGGTGTGCGCAAATCTTTAATCGACTTAACTGTTTCGGATCATCTGCGGTCACAGATTTTTAAGGAATAATAACTATGTTAAGTATGATTGGCTTGGTAGGCGGTCTGTTGTTGCTTATTGTGTTAACAATACGCGGAATGAACCTCTTTATTGCTGCACCACTGTGTGCGCTATTGGTAGCTCTTACCAATAACATTGGCGTGTTCACAGGCGATGTGAACTTTGTTGAAACCTATATGGGCGGCTTTTCAGGCTTTATCGCTTCTTGGTTTTTTATGTTTTTACTTGGCGCGTTATTCGGTAAATTCATGGAAGACACCGGAGCTGCTGACGCCGTCTCTCGTTGGATCATTACAAAAATTGGCTACAAACGTGCTGTGCTAGCGGTAGTGCTGGCTTGCGCCATTTTAACCTATGGCGGTGTTAGCGTATTTGTCGTGGCGTTTTCGGTTTACCCTATGGCGGTAAGCTTGTTTAAAGATGCCAATTTACCGCGAAGGTTTATCCCTGCCGCCATGGCCTTTGGTTCGGTAACCTTTACCATGACCTCTGCAGGTTCACCTGAAATCCAAAACTGGATCCCCATTAAGTATTTAGGTACATCGCCTTTCGCGGCTTGGGAGGTCAGCCTGATCGTTGCGATATTTATGGCGTGTTTTGGCTACTGGTGGCTGGCTAAAATGATTAGAAAAGCCGTGAACAATGGTGAGGTTTTTGAATCAAGAGCCAGCGACCCACAAGTACGTGAACGGGAATTACCCCACCCGCTCACCGGTATTGTGCCGTTAGTGGTGGTGCTAGTCATTTCATTTTTATTCCACGAAGAGCTCGCTCAACTGGCACTTATCCTTGCGTTAGGCGGCGGCGTGCTGTGTTTGTTGGCAATAAACTTCAAGTACTTTCATAGCTTGCCTGTTGCTATCAATGCAGGTACGACAGGGGCATTAATTGCCATAGGTAACACCGCTGCCGTTGTAGGTTTTGGTTCGATTGCGAAAAACACCGAAGCGTTTCAAACAACCGTTGCGCTTATGACTCAAATCCCGGGCAACGAACTGATAGGCGCTGCCATTGCCATAAGCGTTATTGCGGGGTTAACCGGCAGCGCCTCCGGCGGACAAGCCATTGCCCTTCCCTTAGTGGCGCCCCACTATCTAGACCAAGGCGTAGAGCCCGAACAGCTGCACAGAATTGTGTCAATATCATCAGGTGCATTGGACTCTCTACCCCACAACGGTTATGTGGTAACAACCATTCGCGCTATTTGTAACGAAACCCATCAGGCGGCGTACTGGGCAGTGGGTGCGCTAACCGTAGTGGTGCCGGTCATTGGTCTTGCCATGGCCATTGGCCTATTTAGCCTAATATAAGTGTATTTTCACATAACGCAGAATTTACCGTGTTCACGACGCCAGTAAAAAAGGCATATTTAATATGAACAGAAAACCCAAGCACGAATTTGTTTTTCATCGTTTAATAGACGTAAGCAGAAAAGTAGCCGTTGGGCGCTTGCGCCCTTTGTTTAACGCGAATTACCGCATGTTACCAACTAAAAAGCGTAACGCGCGTATTAACATTCGTTCTAGCAAAGTGATAGGCCTAATTGCCTCCCTATTACTCGTATTTAACAGCCAAGTATTCGCTGAAACAAAGACAAGTTCCGCTTCGCTTACTGAAAACACTTCGAGCACCGGGTCATCAGACTCTGTTGTTTCAGGTACGTTAAACGCCGCGCCCATGATTGTGGAAAAGCAGGTATTTGAGATACCTCAATATACGACGTTCGGTGGTAGAGACATTAAAAGCGTAAAAGTAGGCTGGGAGGCATACGGAAAGTTAAACGCTGCAAAGACCAACGTTATTCTTATTACCCATTACTTTTCAGGCTCCTCTCATGCGGCAGGAAAATATCACATCAACGATGCTTCCCCCGGCTATTGGGATAGCGTAATAGGGCCAGGAAAGGCAATTGACACCGAACGCTTTTACGTTATTAGTGTAGATACGCTGGCTAATTTAAATGCTTACGACCCTCATGTAATCACTACCGGCCCGGCGTCAATTAACCCAGACACTGGAAAACCCTATGGATTAGATTTCCCTGTAGTGACAATACGAGACTTCGTAAATGTACAAAAAGCCCTGCTTGAAAGCTTAGGCATTCGCAAACTCTACGCGGTTGTTGGGCCTTCGATGGGGTCGATGCAGGCTATCGAGTGGGCTAGTGCCTACCCTGACTGGGTGGAACGCATGATTTCTGTTATCGGCGCAGGTCAAAGTGATGCGTGGACTACCGCAGCTCTTGAACACTGGGCTACGCCTATTAAATTGGACAGAAATTGGAGTAAAGGCAATTACACACAAGAGCATGCACCGCTTGACGGCTTGGTGGGTTCCCTAATGTTAATTACCCAAAATGCCCTTACCCCTGCTTTTTTCAACGAACACGGCAGCATGATAGGATTTAAAAATGTTGAGTCTAGGCCGCTTAGTAATATTCACCAATCTCATAGTATTGTGAATTGGCTGCGCGAGCGGGCGCAATCAAGAGCAAAAACCATGGACGCCAACCACCTTCTATATTTGGTGCGCGCTTGCCAGCTTTTTGTTGCAGGCCATCAAGACAACATGAAGCAAGGGCTTTCAGCTATAAAGGCTAAAACCCTGTTTATACCCGCCCAAACTGATTTGCTTCTTATGCCTTATTTATCGCAAAGTGCACACCATGGCTTAACCTCTTTGGGTAACAACAGCAGTTTAACAACCTTAGACGGTAAATTAGGACACTTAGAAGGGGTGGCCAATATTTCAGCCCAGGTCCACGCAATTCAACAATTTTTAGAAAATGATAAGGCAGCAATGCAATGAAAAAACTTAATTATTCTTTACGTCTAGCTCTGTCTGTATCTTTGCTGTCTGCAGGCTCACTAACGTTAAGTACCCTTGCCGGGGCGCAAGACAACCTGCCCAACCTCTCTCTCGACCTAAAACATGTGACCGTCTCGGGGCTTTCTTCAGGTGGTTATATGGCAACCCAATTTCAGTTGGCGCACAGCGACTGGGTAAAAGGTGTGGGCGTTATTGCTGGCGGCCCTTATTACTGTGCGCAAGGCGACATTACTACAGCCCTTGCACAGTGCGTAAATAAAGTAGAGGGCGAAATCAGCCTTAACGCGCTGAATAAAAAAGCAAAGCAATACGAAGCAGAAGGTAAAATCGCCTCGCTTAATAATATGAAAGGCGCAAAAGTCTGGCTTTTTCACGGTACGCAAGACACCAGAGTCATTTCACAAGTCAGCGACTTACTGTTTGAACAATACAAACAGTGGACAGACACTCAAAATATTACCTACATCAATGACAAGCCCATGGCGCACCTTTTTCCAACAAAAGACAAAGGCGTGAACTGTATGAAGTCTGAGAGCCCGTTTATTGGAAATTGTGACTATGATGCAGCGGGTGCCATGCTTTCTCATCTCGTTGAAGGTGTCTCTGCGCCAGATGAAACGCTATCAGGGGCGCTACATTCGATAAATCAGCAGAAAATAGCCAAAAGCGATGCTAAGACGTTGGCGAGTGAAGGCTTTGTTTACGTGCCTGAAAGCTGTGCTAAAGGCGAAACCTGTAGAGCTCACATTAGCTTTCACGGTTGTAATCAATATGCAGATGCCGTGGGCGATGCTTACACCATGCAAACTGGCCTTAACGCGTGGGCAGACGATAACAATATTGTGGTGCTTTACCCACAAACTAAAAAGTCTTTGTTTATGCCACTAAATCCACAGGGCTGTTGGGACTGGTGGGGCTACGCTTCAAGCGATTACGCGAATAGAGATGGCGCGCAAGTTCGCGCAGTAAAAGCAATGCTGTTTTCACTCAATAGCGACACGCCAACTGTTGAGACTCCAGGAGGTACGAATGAATAGACGCACAGTATTTATTACAGGCGGTGCAAGCGGTATTGGTTTGGGGATTGCGGAAGCGATGATGAAACAGGGTCACCATGTGATCATCGCTGACATCAATGAACAGGCCGCGAAAGAAGCAGTAATTAAACTTGCGCATTTAGAGGGTTCGGCCAGTGCGGTGGCCGTTGATGTGTGTGACGCACAACAAGTCGCAGCTTTGCCAGAAGTACTGGGCAAACACACTGTAGATGTACTGATTAATAACGCGGGAATTCAGCACGTTTCTCGCATTGAAGATTTTCCAGCGGATAAATGGCAGCAGCTGATTAATATCATGCTGGTAGGCCCCGCCCTTCTGACTCAAGCATTTTTACCGGCAATGCGCGAGCAAAACTACGGCCGCATTATTAATGTTGGCTCAATCCATTCTTTGGTGGCCTCGCCTTACAAGTCTGCCTACGTGGCAGCCAAACACGGGCTGTTGGGCTTTTCAAAAACCATTGCCCTTGAAACCGGTGACTGTGATATCACTATCAATACCCTTTGCCCAGCCTATGTAAAAACACCACTTGTCGAACAGCAAATTGCCGCACAGGCTAAAGAGAATAATTTGACCGAAGAAGAGGTGATAACAAAAATCATGTTAGAGCCCATGCCTAAAAAGCAATTTGTGAGTGTTGAAGAGCTTGCTGATACCGCAAGTTTTTTGATGTCGCCTAGCGCGCGTAATATCACCGGGCAAACTATGGTGCTAGATGGAGGTTGGACCGCGAGATAAAAAAGCAGCAAAGTGAGCTGCCCTATAAAGCTGAGCTAATCCCTAAGGGGTAACCAAAGCCTGATTTCGATACTGTAACTGGCTCAGGCCTTTTATTGTCATAGCGTATTGAACAGTCCACTACTCCCAAAGCGATACGTAAATGGCAACCATTTCCTCAATCGTGGGTACTCTCGGGTTATTGCCAGGTGAGCCGGACGCCAACGCCTGTTCAGCCATGGTTGAGGCTAAGGCAAAAAAGGCTTCTTTATCGATGCCAAAGTCAGCGGGCGTAGGCACCTGTAAGTCTGCGTTAAGCATCTTTAGCTCGTTGATCAGTTTTTGATTTGCCATATCATCTGAATCACCTTGCGTAGCTATCCCCATCGCGCGAGCGCATTGAGCATAACGTACTGTGGCACTGGGAATAGAAAATGCGGTAACCGCGGGTAACAACATAGCGTTAGACAACCCATGAGGCACATGAAACGCCGCGCCAATAGGGCGACTCATACCGTGCACTAAGGCCACCGATGCATTTGAAAACGCAATACCGGCAAGCGTTGCTCCGAGCATCATCGACTCTTTAGCGGCGTCATTTGAAGGGTCGGCAAAAACAGTGCGCAAGTTAGGTGCAATTAGTGCCATTGCAGAGAGTGCCTGTGCGTCACTGTAGAGGTTTGCTTTGCGGCTGACAAAAGCTTCTATTGCGTGTGTGAGCGCATCAATACCGGTATCAGCGGTAACCCGGGCCGGTAAACTCTGCGTTAGTGTATAATCTACCAATGCTGCAGTAGGCATAAACCCCAAACCTACGCACAACATTTTTTCGGTAGTGTCTTCGTCAGTAATAATAGTGAAACGAGTCACTTCCGAGCCCGTTCCGGCGGTAGTAGGTATTGCAATAATAGGTATCCCTGCTTCATCGACGACACGCGGAAACTTGTAGTCTTTCATTTGACCGCCATGCTTCCCGAGTATGGCAATAGCCTTCGCGCTATCGATTGGGCTGCCTCCTCCCAATGCGATAATACAATCGTAAGGTTGAGTATTGAAAGCATCAACGCCTCTGGAAATTGACGCTACCGTCGGCTCAGGGACAGTATCTGAAAACACATCAACCGTTATCCCAGCGGTTTCCAAGATATTCACGATGGCCGCGCTATAACCTAACTCGACCATTACCTTGTCGGTAACCAGTAACGGATTTCGGCAATTAAGCCCTTTCACAGTATCAGCAACACGCTCACTTGCCCCTTTCCCTATGTGCATCACCCTTGGCAGAATAATTTGATGAGACATTGTTCCCTCGCATTGATAGTCTTTATTTAAGCTGTGCCTTATTTAAAAATAAATAAGGCAAATGGATACGGCGGCGCTCACGCCCTTCTCTCAAAAACGTTAAGCCAGCATACCTAGCGCTGCGCTCAAAGCAATGGGAATGTAAAATTATTGTTACCCATCTTGAACTGGTAGCAAACGTCTACACCAACAGCGGCAATACACTACACAGGCTAAATGCGATAAAAATGTTCGAGAGCGCATTGGCTATCGCTTTACACTTTTCTTTTGTAAAACACTTGTGCTAATGTCCAACGATTGGAAATGAAAGGACATTAGCATTCCATGCCCTATCAAACCGTTGCTTTAATTGGAAAACCTCAACACGCTGCCACCCACGACACTTTGAATAGTCTTGCCGACTATTTGCTGGCCAAAGGGTGCAAACTGCTTGTAGAAGAAAGTATTGCTGAAGAGCTTGAAACTGAAAATCTAAAAAGTTGTAACCTAGTCACCATTGGCAAAGAGGCCGATCTTGCGGTTGTTGTTGGTGGCGATGGCAGTATGCTTGGCGCCGCTCGCGTTCTCGCCCGCTTTGATATTCATGTGGTGGGCGTGAATCGCGGTAATTTAGGTTTTTTAACTGACATACATCCTGATGAAATTACGCAGCAGTTAGACCTCATATTCCATGGTGAGTGCGTTGTTGAAGAACGCTTCTTACTTGAAGTTGAAGTTTACCGTCACGAAAAGTTAAAAAGTAACAACTCAGCAGTGAACGAAGTGGTGCTTCACCACGGGAAAGTTGCTCACATGATGGAGTTTGAAATTTATATTGATGAGCAGTTTGTATTTAGTCAGCGCAGTGACGGCCTAATCGTCGCCACGCCAACGGGCTCTACCGCTTACTCACTCTCGGCAGGCGGCCCGATAATAATGCCAACGCTCGATGCACTTACTTTAGTGCCCATGTTCCCTCATACATTGAGCAGCCGCCCTATCGTTGTTGATGCCGACAGCCAAGTATCAATGAAAGTGTCTAAAGTGAACAGCGACTCTCTTCAAGTGAGCTGTGATAGCCATATAGTACTCCCCGTACTACCGGGTGATGAAATTCGCATTAATAAAAGCGCAGATAAGCTTCATCTTGTTCATCCAAAAGGTTATAGCTATTTCAACGTGCTGCGCAAAAAATTAGGCTGGGGAAGTAAGCTTTATTAAACAAACACGCTGTTGACGAAGCGATTTCCTGCATTTCTTACACTAGCCTGTAGCATTTTCTTAAGCGCTACAGGCTTGAAAAATAAAGATTTTTTAATCTTCCGCAAAATCTTCTTTTAAATCCGTCGCTTAGCTCATCAAAGATATTCGGCATACCTGTTGCAACCTCAATTACAAGCTGTCGGCGTTAAGCAAAAATGCCTTGCCGCATTTTAAAACCGTCGCCGATATTTATATTTAGTAATAGGAGATATCATGAGTAATACCAATATCAAATTTACAGCCCCAGGAATGGATAACGATGCCGCTGCCAAAACAATTAAGGTATTGGATCAACGATTGGTCGCGTTATTAGATTTACAGCTCACACTTAAACATATTCACTGGAACGTGGTAGGGCCAAACTTTATCGGTGTACATGAAATGCTCGACCCCCAAGTTGACGCGGTGCGTGAAATGACAGACACCATAGCCGAGCGTATCGCAACATTAGGCGGAGTGCCTAAAGGCACGCCTAAAGCAATTGTAGAAGGACGCAGTTGGCAAGATTATGAACTAGGTAAAGGCCTAGTACTAGATCACCTGAAAGCGCTGGATGCTGTATACGACGGTGTAAATGGCGACCACAGAAAGGCATTGGAACTCCTAGGTGAGATTGATCCAGTGTCTGAAGATATGATTACTGGTCAGCTTGCCGAACTTGAGCAGTTCCAATGGTTTGTTCGCGCTCACATTGAATCAGGTAGCGGTGAATTACAGCAGTAATTCGCGCTTTGTTAATAGCTTTTGTTAAAGGGCTATACGACTGACAACCATTTATGGTGGCCATAGTAAAGGAGAGCTAACGCTCTCCTTTTTACTGTATAAAAAACCTTTCCTCTATTTTTCTCATTTCACGTTACACATAACCCCAATTTTATCGAATAATTATATCCAATTGTTTTTATTGAAAATAATAAACTTTTAGTTACTAATTCATAAAATTTACTGCGACTTACCTTTACAGCACCAAATGCTGTATATATTATCAGTTACTGTATATATCATCATGTTCAACTTTTTCGAGTGTGGTTATGTTAGCGCATCTTTCTATTTCAAATTTTGCAGTTGTTAAGCAGTTATCGGTTCATCTTGAAAACGGCCTTACCGCCATTACCGGTGAAACCGGAGCAGGTAAATCTATTGCTATTGACGCCCTGAGTTTATGCTTAGGCGAGCGAGCAGACGCCAATGCGGTGCGTAAAGGCAGCACCAAAGCTGAAATCATTGCTCACTTTTCACTTAACGGTAATGTGGCAGCTAAAACGTTTCTTGACGAGCACGAATTAACGTCTGACGAAGATGAAAACAGCTGTTTTATTCGGCGGGTCATCTCTAAAGAAGGTCGCTCGAAAGCATTCATTAATGGTGTTCCAGCATCGTTGCAGCAATTGAAAGGGCTGGGGCAGTTCTTGCTCGCCATTCATGGGCAAAATACCCACCTGCAGCTGTTAAAAGAAGATCATCAAAGAGAGCTAGTGGACAGCTACGCTCAACACGATGATATTTTAGATAATGTGAAGGACGCGTACTCACAGTGGCGAGATAAACAACGTACGCTAAAAACACTTCAAGACCAAGCTCAACAGCGTGAAAACCGTCTTCAACTTCTTACCTACCAAGTACGTGAACTAGACGAGTTTGCTATTGAAGAAGGCGAATTTGAAGAGCTAGAAACAGAACACAAACGATTGAGCAATGGTCAAAGCTTATTAGAGCAAGCGCAAACCAGTGTTTATAACTTGTATGAAAACGATGAAGGTAATGCCCTTTCGGTTATTCAAAGCAGCATTGAACGTTTAGGTGAGTTAGAAACGCACGACGCTAGCCTAACGCCCATTATTGCACTTTTAAATGACGCCTCAATTCAAATAGAGGAAGCGGCAGGTGAGCTACGCAGTTACTGCGACCACCTAGAAATTGACCCATTGCGACTGCAGCAAGTAGAGGCGCGTTACGCAAAAGCGATGGATTTAGCGCGTAAACATAGTGTTATGCCAGAAGCCCTTTACAAGCACCATCAAGAGCTAACCACAGAGTTTACATCACTTTCAGAACAAGACACATTGCTAGGCACTCTCGAAGGTGAAGTTGCCACGGCCCGCGAAGATTACTTACAGACAACTAAAGGCCTTTCTGAAAGCAGACAACAAGCAGCCATTAAATTAGGCCAAGATATAGAAGCGCAAATTCGTCAAATGAATATGCCTCATGCAAAAGTAGATATTCAAATTCAATACGACGAATTCAAAAAACCTGTTAGCACAGGTTTAGATACCGTTGAATTTAAAGTCTCGACCAACCCTGGTCAGGACGCCGACAAACTTGAAAAAGTCGTCTCTGGCGGTGAGCTTTCGCGCATAGGGTTAGCGATTCAAGTTATCGCGAGCGACCATAATGCTACTCCCACAATGATTTTTGACGAAGTCGATACGGGAATTAGCGGCCCTACCGCCTCTATTGTTGGTGGGCTTTTACGCAAGCTGGGTAAGCAGTCACAAGTTATGTGCGTAACCCATTTGCCTCAGGTGGCAGCTCAAGCTCACAATCAGCTGTTTGTAACGAAATTGACCGATGGCGAAAGTACAGAAACGCAGATGCTGGCGTTAACAAAGCAAGATAGAATCGATGAACTCGCGCGGTTATTAGCAGGTGATAAAATCACTAAATCAGCCTTAGCTAATGCAAAAGAGCTGCTTAAAAGCGCTATATCGAACTAAAATGCAGTTGATTGGTCATAGTTGTCAATGTAGCATGCCTTCGCGCTTGCAATAAAACAGTCTCGAATTTCGCTACAGCGACGTTCGCTGGCACTAACAAAGGCAATACTGGACAAATTAACGAATGAAGTTGCAACACCTATTAGTAATTCTCGGCATCACACTAACATCAACCGCTTGCTCGAACTGGATTTATAGAATCGACGTTCCTCAAGGCAACTTTCTCGACCAAAGAGACGTTGAAAAGCTTCGGGTTGGCATGACAAAAGAGCAAGTCATTTATGTATTAGGTAATCCTGTCGTTCAAGACTCATTCGACGATGATACTTGGTACTACGTTTACGATATGAAGCGGGGCATGAAAAAGCGCGGCGAAGATTTCCAAAAACAAATGGTGATAAATTTCGTAGATAATAAAGTCACCACAGTTGAAGGTGACTTTGAGCTCTCCGAAGATTTCAATACCCCACTTGATAACTAAGTAACGTGAAGAAGGTAGCGCTCTCCCGCTACCTTTTCTGTTTTTACTTACTCTAAAAGTGACATTTATTTTATAGGGTAGTTAGCGGTTTAACATAAGCGAGTTTTGCATGGAACATAGTTTTTGGCACAGTAAATGGCAAAAAAATGAGATTGGATTTCATGAACCAGAAGGCAATGCGCTTTTGGTAAAACATGCTCACGTGCTGCTTGGCGGCGGCGAGCAATCGTCTCACCCTATACGCATATTTGTTCCCTTATGCGGTAAAACCCGCGATATTGCTTGGTTACTCTCTCAAGGAGTAGAAGTCGTCGGTGCAGAACTTAGCGAAGTTGCTATCACGCAGCTGTTTGAAGAGCTAGGCGCTACACCTACTGTGGCTGAAACCGAACATGGAAAGGTTTACGCTAAAGACGGCTTGACTGTGTTTGTTGGTGACATTTTCAAACTTTCAGCAAAGGATATAGGCAACATTTCAGGCGTTTACGACCGAGCTGCATTAGTCGCACTGCCCAGTCAGTTGCGTGCACAATACGCTTCGCATTTAATGGAAATTACGCACAAAGCGCCTCAACTTATTATTTCTTTTGAGTACAATCAGGATGAGCTAGCTGGGCCGCCATTTAGTGTAAATGAACACACAGTAGCGTCGCTTTACGCTGATAGTTACGTAATCAATCGCTTAGAGCGCTCAGTTTTAGAGGGCGGTTTAAAAGGCAAAGTAGACGCAGAAAACCTTGTCTTCGAACTCGTCGCTAAATAGCACTATAAAAGGCGTTCTTAGTTCATGTTTATTGATTATGTTTTTTAGCTAGATTTCTGCTCTGGCCACTACCTTTTGCTTTATATAGTTGTCATCACCTCGAATCTGTGAATACCTTGTATTTTATTAAGCATAAGCAAAGGCGCGGTATTTTCGAAGCGATGATTATTTTTCACGCCAAGCTCGATCAATAGTGTCGGACAGAGGTTGCAGTAAGTACTCTAATGCCGTCCGCTCGCCTGTTTGCACAAAAACCTCTGCAGGCATTCCTGGAATAAGCTGTTCAGTTGGCAGTTTAGCTAGCTCTTCAGCGGCGATACTTACTCGAATGATAAAAAAGTTCATACCAGAGCGTTCGTCTAAAATACTGTCTGCTGAAACATACATCAGTTTACCTGTTAGTTCGGGTGTTATCCGTTGCTGTAACCCAGAGAGTTTCACCCGTGCGTTCTGACCAAACCGTAAGTCGTCAACATCCGTAGGCAATACTTGGCCTTCTACTATAAGCGCATCGTTATCTGGCACAATCTCCATAAGCAATTGCCCGGGTACAACGACGCCTCCTAATGTATGGACATTTAGCCCTACAATTAAACCGTCGACAGGGGCTTTAACGACCATTTGTTGCAGGTGGTGCGTTGCAGCGTTTGCGCGCTCTTGCAAATCAATAATCTCAGATTCAACGTCTTGCAGTTCAGCTAGCACCTGCTCATGGAAACTGCGCTTCACTCGGATAAGCTCTAAGCGCTTTTCATCAATACTCGCTTTCGCACTGGCAATGGACGAAACAAGTTCGCCTGCCCTACCCTCTAGTTGGGCCAAATTCCTTTCTAGCTCAAGCAGACGCTCATTTCCTACTAACCCTCTAGCTTTTAGGTTTCTAAGATTTACCAGTTCGTCCTTACTTATTTCTATTTGGGTTTGAGTAGAGGCTTGTTGACTTTCAAACCCCAATATTTGTGATTTGAGGTTTTCAATTTGTTGATGCAGAATTTCTTGTTGGGATACTTGCACAGAACGCCGAATCGAAAATAAGGATTGCTGAGCGTCAATCAGGCTATTTTTATCTTCATGCTCTCTATGCAAAAACCGCGTGAAATCGGGCTGGTCAGTATTGTCTCTCTCCGCTTGTAAACGACTACGTTTCAACTCTGCTGTGAACAGTGCCCCCGCGACAATTCCTAATGAAGACTTGGCTTGAACGGGATCTAAAATTACCAATGTATCGCCCTTTTTCACTCTCTGTCCGTCAGAAACTATTATTTCGTTAACAATGCCTCCGTCAAGGTGTTGAATTTGTTTACGGTTGGAGTCTACTTTCAGTTGACCTACTGCGATAATAGCACTGGCCAGTTTCGCTGAAGACGCCCAAACCGTAGCTCCTACAATAAATATCAGTAAGATAGTCAAGCCGGATACAATGGGCCCCTTAAGTGAGGTCTTTATTTTAGGTAAATCGTCGTTAGCTACATTCATTTTTAGGTACCTGTTTTTTGAACCGCAGGCCTGACGAGTTTAGCCATTATTTCATTGGTGGGGCCAAAAGCAGCGAGCGAACCGTTTTGCATGACTAATAACTTATCCGTTAAGTTCATGAGAGCTGGGCGATGCCCTATCACTAGCACTGTGGCGCCATGTTCCTTCAGCGCTTTTATCGCAGCAGCGACGGTACGTTCTGCCTCTGCGTCTAAAGAAGACGTCGGCTCATCAAGTAGAATGAGCTCGGGCAAACCAAAAACTGCCCGCGCCAGCGCTATTCTCTGCCTTTGCCCACCAGACAAAGCGTCATCAAAGTTATCAGCAGCGAAGTTATAGCCATTATCCAAGCCAAGGATCATTTCATGTACACCAGCAAGCTGCGCTGCTTGCATGATTTCATTTGGATCTGCATCGGTGAAACGGCTGATGTTCTCCGCGATTGTTCCAGGAAAAAGCTCCACACTTTGCGGTAAGTAACCAATATGAGGCCCTAGTAATTTTCTGTCCCACTGGGCGTATGTCGCGCCATCAAGGCGAATATCACCATGGGTAGGCTCATAAAGCCCTAAAAGCAATTTACCTAAGGTACTTTTACCCGCTGCATTGGGCCCTGTTATTCCAATGACCTAACCCGGATTTATGGTTAAACTTACATCTCTTATCAGCGGTTTTTCACTGTTCGGAAACTGAAAGATAGCGTTTTGAACGGTTAACTTGCCTTTTGGCTCTGGCAACGGTAGCGGTTCAGTCAAGGGGGGTAAACTACCTTGATATTCTAGTAATCGTTCCCTCGCATCACGGGCAGCAATGACTAAGCGCCACCCACTTATTGATGCTTCAATAGGTGCTAGCCCTCTTCCCATTACAATTGAGGCTGCAATCATCACTCCAGGCGAAGATTCTTGCTCTATCACAAGGAATGCCCCCATTCCTAAAATGCCTACTTGAAGCGCAAATCTCAGGCCTTTCGATATTGCCGAAATGCCGCTACTACGGGAATTGGCAAGGCTTCCAAAACTCAAGCTTTTTAAATGTGGAATATCCCATTTAGCAAGAATATGGCTGCTCATCCCCATTGCATAAACTGCATTCCGGTTTTTTCCGCACACATCCGTATAGCGGTGAGCTTGGCTAGATGCATTTTGACTGTCTTTTTGGGCGATGCGGGTCATCTTCTCGCCTAAAAGCGCCAGGCTAAAAAGTACAATAGCGCCTGCCAGCGCGATATGTCCTAGCATTGGGTGGAGTATATAGATTAACGCTAGATAAAGCGGTGTAAACGGTGCGTCCATTATTGCGGTGAGTGCCGGTGATGAAAGAAAACTGCGCACGGTGTCTACATCACGTAGTGGCTGGCTATGCCCTCCCTGTTCAATAATGTTTTTAAACAAGTAACCGCTCACTGTTTTATCGAAAGCGTTACCTAAACGAGCGAGTAAGATCCCGCGAACAATATCTAAAGTGGCCAACACAATCAGTGCAACCAAAGCAAAAATTGTAAGGAAAAGTAGAGTGGCATGACTGCCTGAAACCAATACTCGATCATAGACCTGCAGCATGTACAGGGGGGAGACCAGCATCAACAGGTTAATGGCTAAACTAAACAGAAAAACATAGAGGAGCGCTGACTTAATGTTAGCCAACGCTTTATTCACAGGCATCAATCCATTGCCATTATTCATAGTCACTGTCCGTAATGTTCAAGGCGTGCTTAAATTTAGAGGCTTACACTCTTCTTCGAACAAGCATCAATATCAAACCTAATGACAGAATTGACAGCGCTGAGGGTGCGCTAGCCTGGACAACTGGCTCAAACTCTATTTGAAATGCCAAATCAACATTCAACCCACTCAAATTTACTGCTCCATTTGAGGAGGATGGATTCAGCGCCATCCCGGGTACACCACGGGCATTTAATGTCGCGGCATTGGCCCAACCAAAAGCCAAACCGTTATTATTTATTAAATCGGCTCCAATATTGAGGAAATAGTCACCTGGCCCTAAATCGAAATTAACCAGTTCAATTTCATGCAGAAACATTCCGGTAACCCCAGAAACAGCCTCTTTTGTGAAAGTCTCACCAATACCAGAATCTCCTGTCGCACTAAATAGTGGCGAGTTATGGTCAAAGCCAGGTTCATTTTTAAAAAGCCTAAGTGAAATGGAGTCACTTGCAAAACCTACGACCGCATTTTCGATAGACCAAAATGTAATCTTGGTAATAGAGGAGGTTTGTGATAAAGAGAATTCTTCTAATAGTGACGGGGCACCAAACAATGTATCCGCAACAGAAGCGGTAGCTGCAGCCGTAGTAGAATTATCGGGGGCGTTAGTAATCAACGCAGCGTTTGCTTTTGAAGTAACTAAACTTAGCATACATAGCAGTATTGACAACGCTAATCCATACTTTGAAAACAAATGTTTCATATATCTTCCTTAATCTCGGTGTTATTTGCTATCTAACTAACAAACTATAAGTCTACATACAAAACGTTACTGCCTGTTTGCAACCGCGTGACCTTACTACCTTGTAGTTTTTGTTTTAGCAATTATTAAGCCACTAAATTTTTTATCTAAAATTCAATAAGCTAAAAATTAAGTTGGGTGTCGCCACCCAACATCTGTATAAAAATCAGACACCCTTATCGAATCAAGTAATCGTCATATTGCATAAACTGATTTTCACTGTCATCGAATTCTAACGCCAGCTCAGCAATTATTGCCTGTTTTTCATTGCTAGCAGTAAGCGCTGCCGACTGCCCGCCTCTTTGTAAAGCGTAATTCAGCGTCATCGCTTTGCTCATACCAGCGCTGTCCGTTGATAGTTCAGCGAAATCAAATTCAAAATTCTCCCCGACTTCGCCAGCTAACGACAAACTGCTCTCGCTAGGTGCCTCTTGAGCATCTATTAAATCGGGCACCACTGGTAAGGTTGAAACGATACCTTCTTTAACCTCTATCGATTCTTCTTCAGGTTGAATCGGAGTATCTTCACCAGCCGTTAAAGGCTCACTCGATACTGCTAATGCGCTGGTGTCATGCTCTTCGTCAGACTCGACAGGATTTGATATCACAGGTAATGTAAACATAATATCGTCATCCATTTGCATGATTTTCGCTGTTGAATCAAGCAGTGACATTTCATCACCCGAAGCCGTTTCATCTGAACCTACAGATACGTTTTCATCATGTTCTTCATCCGATTCGATGGGCTCTCCCACCACAGGTAGTGTTGAAACGATATCTTTCTTACCCTCAATTGCCTTCGCTGAATCAGAACCTACAGCGCCTGTATCCTCCAACTGCTTGTTGGTATCAGGTGAAACTTTTTCGCTGTCATTTTCATCTGACTCAACAGGGTCTGATACTACAGGTAACGTTGACATCACGTCTTTATCATAAGCTGGCAATGTCACCTCTTGCGTGTTGTCGTTATCGCCTGCTGCAGCTTCAACATCCAATGCTATTACAGATGCAGATGCTCCAACCAACCGAACTGGGGTTGGCAATATCGACTTAACGTCATTTTCAGTTTGCTCTGGCATCGTTACCACATTTGGCAACGGCGTGGCCCCTGAACTATTCTCCAATTCACTAGCAGCGCTAATGAACTCTGGTATAGGCAAAATAGACATCATAGCGTCTGGCGTTACTTCTAAAAGCTCGTCAGCTACATTTACAACATTATCGCTACCGCGGAAACCAACTTGAATAGCATCAATGAGTAATTCACTGCCTGTATCAACCTCCCCTGACGCTGCAACGCCATTGTCGTCGGCATAGCTTCCATAGACAAATTGTCCATTGCCATCGTAAGCACCTGCAGTAACCACAAAGTAGTCGAATGCACTTTGAGTCGTAAAGCTCATTGATACCTCACCACTAGCGCTACCGGTAACCAAATATTCATCAACCAGAATACCGCTTTCATCAAAGAACTGAACTCTGGCTTGTTCATCGAGATTGCCGGATTCATTAGCATACAGATCAGTAAACATAATCTCGCCGCTCATCGCTGACGTATCGATATTGAATCGAATTCCCTCGGTTCCGTCTAGTTGCTGGAAAAAAGAGCCCGTTTGAGATGTGCGACCAGATACGCCTAAATGCCCGAAAGCAACATCTTGCCCTTCAATACGCCAAGAATCCCAACCGACAAACGACATTGCTGACCATGCTTCATTTAGGTCGGCAGTATTCGATTTGTGCGCCAATGTAATTCCTTCATCGGTCCAACCATTCTGCCAAGCATTTGGGTCAAAGTAATTAAAGAAGGCGGGGACATCTCCAAGACGCGTGCCAACGTCAACATCATCAATAACTCCCACATCATACGTGCCAGACGCAGTGACAAGCTGAACACTAACATCGTATAGGCCAAGGTCACCGTACTCGTGTAACAAAGCATTTGGATCGTTAAAGCTTTCAGACGTGCCATCTCCCCAATCTACTATCACTTCTAGGACAGGCTCTTCACTAGATATTTGCAAATCCAGCTGCACTTCTTGGTCGCGAAGGGTAAATTCCTGAATAGAACCCGTTGCTGTAGGTTCGCTGATTTCTTCGTTTACCGTAATCGTGGTGCTCGCAGCAACAAACTCTCCATCTTCATCAGTAATAAGAAGCGCTATAGTCGGATTAGTAATTGTTCCGTCATAACTATGAACGTAATCCCCTGCTCCGGTGTAAACAGAAGTTGTTCCATCTCCCCAATTGATAACGGCGTTTGAAATAGTATCGTCGCCTGGGTCGACCACCTCCCCAAAGTTGATAGTAAACGGTGCATTAGCATCAACGATCGCGGCCGATGAAACTGACGTAGTTGGCGCCACGTTGTTGATGGTGACATCGACGGTCCCACCATCAAACGTGCCTTCGTCATTAACAATCTGCACACTAATCGTCGCGCTGCTGTCACCATCTGCGAAGGTGTGCGTAACATCACCTAGCTCAGTAACCGACTGAACCGCTGAACCATCACCCCAGTCAATGAGATATTCGGAGACAGGGTCATCACCGGGCTCTACCAAGTCAGCTAACGTTAGGGTGTAAACACTTCCTTCGTCTGTCTCACTGGCGCCACTTACAGTGATGGATGGGGCGACGTCGTTCACTGCAACGCCAAGGGTTGCCGCTGTGTGGGTGCCGTCTTCATCGGTTACTATTAAGCTAATAACTGGCGAGCTATCACCATCAGCATAGGTATGGCTGTAATCACCCGCTCCAGTGTAGGCTGTGGTGGTGCCATCGCCCCACTCTATAACCGCATTGGCAACCGTATCATCGCCAGGGTCAAGGATATCGCCAAAGGTGTAAATCGCTTCAGTGCCTTCATTGACCTCGATAGGTCCGCTTATACTACTCACTGGTGCTACATTATTTACTGTGACATCGAAGGCCTCGGTATCAGATTCACCTCCCTCATCGGTCACCGTAATTGATACGGTTTGCACTGATGCGCCATCGGCAAACACTTTCGACACATCAAAACTGTTCGAGGTTGTTGCAAAGGACTCATCAACGTCACCGTCATTGTCCCAGTCGATATCTACGGTATAGCCTGCAGCTCCATTGTCCTCACCGTCAGTGAAGTTAATAGTACGAGTAAAGGTATCACCTTCATCAATTGCAGCATTGGCCTGTGCCGCTACATCAATCGTATCCGCTGGCGCACTCACACTTACTGCCTGTGTAGCGACATCGCTGAACGTACCGTCTTCATCTTCCAAGTTGACGCTGATAGTAAAGTCACCCACTGTGGTATAGGTATGCGACACATCGCCCACACTGCTGTAGGTTTCTGTTGTGCCATCACCCCAGTTCACGGTAATGCCATTTGCAACAATGGTGTCGACGCCCGGGTCGATTATTGCGCCTAGGTTAAGGGTATACGCGGTGTTTTGGATACTGGTCAACGCGCCCGAGAGTGCTAATGTCGGCGCTACATTGTTGATCGTGACATCAATTGTGCCTGCGTCAAACGTGCCTTCATCATTCACGATCTGCACACTGATAGTGGCACTGCTGTCGCCATCTGCGAATGTGTGGGTCACATCACCTAGCTCAGTAACCGACTGCACCGCTGATCCATCACCCCAGTCAATGAGATATTCGGAGACAGGGTCATCACCGGGCTCTACCAAGTCAGCTAACGTTAGGGTGTAAACACTGCCTTCGTCTGTCTCACTGGCGCCACTTACGTTAATAGACGGCTCTATATCTTCAATATCTACGATAAGAGTGGCTGCGACATGAGGATCAGCATCTTCGTCTGTGACTAAGAGTCTAATACTGCGTGTAGCATTTCCATCTGCAAATGTATGACCGTATTCTCCGGCACCGGTATAGGCGGTGGTTGTGCCGTCGCCCCAATCGATCACGGTATTGGCAATAGTATCATCACCCGGGTCGACGATATCACCGAAGGTATAGGTCACCTCGCTGCCCTCATCAACGGAAGTCGGGCCTGTGATAATAGAAGACGGCGCCACGTTGAGAACATTGACAAATTGTGTACCCGCATTTTCAAAAGTACCGTCATCATTGACGACATCGACTGAAATATTAAAGCCGAAAGGGCCGTCACTGTAGACATGAGTCTGCGTACCAAATTCATCACCACTGATAGTTTCAACTGTACCGTCACCCCAATCAATAACGAACTCCTGAATGGGATCATCACCTGGCTCAAACACACTAGCGGTAAGGCTATATACAGCCCCTTCGTTAACCGAACCTCCACCATGAAGATTAACGGTAGGTGCTACATCGCCCACAGTCACAGTAAACGTTTCTGTATCTGTTTGTCCGTTCACATCGTCAGATACAGTAACAGTGACATCATAAACACCGTCATCGGAAAAATTATGAGCAATGTTAAAGTCTCGACTGAATATGGAAACGTCATTCTGAACAGTCCCGTCTCCCCAATCGATGGAGTAGGTCCAGCCATTGCTATTCTGATCTGTAGGGTCGGTAAACGAAATAGCCTGAACAAAGGTCGAGCCCTCATTCGCAGTTGTATCAGAGATCGCCTGAACATCCAACACTTCTGCAGGTACACTGACTTGCACATCTTTTGTTGAAACACCTTCGTATGTGCCATCTTCGTCGACAAGGTCTATAGAGATTTCGTAATCGCCGGGAGTGGCGTAGACATGGGTAACATCACCAGGACTGTTAAAAGTTTCAACGGTGCCGTCTCCCCAATCGACAATGAAGTCTGTCACTGTGTCATCGCCAGGGTCGCTCGGATTACCTAACCTTAGGGTATATACCTGGTCTTGTTCGACGTCATTGTTTCCGAACAGACCTATTGATGGGGCAACATTGCTGATAGTTGCTTGATACGTTTGTGTCTCTATTGCCTCTGCTGTACCTGATTGATCGTCTACCATAACCGTAACGGTGTAAACTCCATTGTCCAGATAACGATGGCCGGTATTAAGCGTGCCTGAATTCGTTGTATATTGAGAGGTCTCCCCATCTCCCCAGTCCACATTCACTAGAAGTGTATCACCGTCTGGATCGTTGAAGTTGATTGTGTGACTAAAACCAATTCCATACGACTCAGTTCCTGTATCGTCTGCACCTACGCTCATCCCTGGTGCGTCATTAACAGGTAAAACAGTGATATTAGTCGTAGCGGGCTCAGCGAAGTTCGCTCCATCACTTCCTGCCCAAGTAAAGCTATCCAGCCCATTAAAATCTTGGTCGCCCAGATAAGTTAATACACCAGTTTGAAGCGCATTAATATCTAAGATCTGTCCTGGCGTTATAGCTATACCATTTAGTGCAATTACACCGCTGATGGGTAGTGTAATAAACGCAACTTCTTGAAGTGACTCCCCTTCAGGGTCAACAAATGCATTTAAAAACTCGCTAGCGTCAATAATAATATTTTCGTCTTCGCTTCCTTGAATAACAAAATCTGTGGTTTGAGGTACTTGATTACCGAAACGCTGCATAAAGACATCATAGCCTTCGGTGCCGCCCATCCATGATGTCCATGACGCGATGAACCCGCCATCGCTTAATGCTGCCAGGCTTGATTCATTTTGGCTGTTACTAGTATTTTGATTTATCAACTGCGGAAGGTCTATAAGGCGCCCAGCTTGGTCAAACTCTTGTACAAACACGCCGTCGCCATTACCGTCGTTGCCGGTAAAGGCAATGGCAAAACCACCGCCAGAGAGCGCGACAATGCTTGGGTCATACTGAGAATATAGGTAGTCTTGATTTACCCTGAATTCATCGCCTATTGCAACGGATTCTCCTGCGGCATTAAATGTAAAGCGTTGTGCATAGACACCTGAGTTAGATAGATCGGCCGTATTATCAGTCCAGGTAATTACGAAGTCTCCGTTAGCCAGCCCAGCAACTGCGCTTTGCGTCTGACTTCCGGTTACCGTGGTATTCACTTGAAATTCGCTTCCGACTGTATTGCCGTTGGCGTCAAATACCTGAGCAAAGATACCGCTACTGTTAGCATCAGGGCTTTGCCACGACACTGCGTAGCCACCATCAGGTAATGCCGTCGAGCTCGCTAAGGCACTTATGTCTGCAGTGCTCTGGCTACTTGAAACCGTAGTGTTCACTAGCAATTCGTCGCCTAATGCTTGACCTGTACCATCAAAACGCTGCATGGCAACGCCCCAGCTACTGTTATCACCTGTGTCCGAATCAAATGTCTGCCAAACAACAGCAAACTCACCATTTGGTAAAACTGCAATCTGTGAAGAACTCTGTGTGCTAGACACTTCGGTATTCACGACAAACTCAGCGCCATTGTGCGGAGCTTGGTTAAACGGCGAGCCGTCGTTGTTAAAAATACGCCCAATGATTGAGGACCCTGAACCATCCTGCGATGAATCAGTAGAGGTCCAAGTCATTACGAATGTACCGTTGTTTAGTGACTGCACGGTGATATCGTTTTGCGAATTAGTGAGTGTTGTGTTCGCTACCTGATTAGAGCCAACTGGATTATTTTCATTGTCATAGAGTTGGAAATGTACATCACCGCTTTGGCTGCCCTGCCAAGAAACGACATAGCCATCTAGCGCTCCGTTGCTGTCATAAAGTGCCGATGTCTGTGATTCTGATTGTCCTCCCGTGGCATCTGTGTTTACGACTCTCTCTGGTTGTAGCGTCGGTAAATTGCCATCCAAGTTTTGAGAAATATTGACCACAATAGACTGCGCTATACTTGAACCGCCTGCGCCATCAGTTAAGCGTACGCTATAGGTACGAGTCGACTCTGGTGCATCCGAGGTATTCCTATAAGTGACGGCTTCGAGCAAGGATTCTATAGCCTGCGCACTCGCGTTTGCATTAAACGTAACCACTAATGCAGTGTCGTTGGTTCCGCTAGAGTCCAAGGTACCAATAACCGTGCCTTCATATAAAACGTCGCTGCCAGACAAAGCAATTTCGTTTGCACCAGAACCTTGATTTTGAATCCCCAAATTATCCTGAGGGAAGAAGGACTGACGTCCAAGCTGGTCACCTTGTCCATAAGAGGAAATACGTGCAATCTCAAGCTGTCCATTTGTAAAATCGGTCGTATCGATATCTGCGACACCGGCACCGATAAACAACAGCTGAGGTGCAAAGTTAAGACTGGATTCACTAAACTCAATGGAGTTAGATGCAATTTCAATGACAGGCGCTTGACTAGTTTCAAACTGGCCATCACTGCCAAACATGCGCATAAGAATGCCATAGCTGTTCGCTTGATCCGGTTCGGTGTTATAGCTCGTCCAAGTGACTGCAAAACCACCGTTACTCAGTGCAGTAATGCTAGGTTCATAGTTTCCATTGACATTATTCATTTCTGCGCGTTTTGGACCATCAACAATATTGCCATCATTGTCAAACTGCTGAACAAAAATACTGTCAGGGTTGTTAGAATCTGAGTAGCTTACGGCAAAACCACCTCCGACTAATGCGGTAACATCAGGCTCGTACTGCGCGCCACTCGTCTGCTCGTTTACGCGCAGCAATTCTCCAACAGCTTGACCGTTTGCATCAAATAGCTGAGCAAAAACGCCAGCATTACTGGTATCGTTGTTGTCAGTATAAGTCACAACAAAACCACCGTTGTCTAGCGCTGCCACTTTCGGCTGATACTCGCTATCACTGGTATCGGCCACTGTAATTGCACTTGAGAATGCACTACCATCGTTGTTAAAAATTTGAGCTTCTATATCAGAGCCTGTTCGATAGGTAACGACCAGCTTTCCGTTGGCTAACTCAGTAATATCCGGTTCGCTCTGAGTACCGGAGGCTATTGCGTTGGCAAGAGTTTCGTTTATAACGCGGTTTCCATTAGCGTCAAACGTGGTTAAAAAGGTACCGCTGTTGTCGCCTACACCGTTGCCGCTGAAAATGGCAGCGAACCCACCGCTAGCCATTGAAGTCAAGCGCACCTGTGACTGGGTGCTAGACAGCGTATCGTTGATAATAAAGTCGTCGCTTTGCTGCACGCCATTTAAGTCGAATAGGCGACCAAATATACCTGAACCATCGTCATCCCCACGACCCTCCCAGGCAACCACAAACCCACCCGCCACTGCTGTTACACTCGGGTATGTTTGCCCTTCTGGGGTGTATTGATTAACAATAAACTCGTTACCTATTGGTGAGCCATTGGCATCAAAGCGCTGCCCCACAATACCACTACCCCAACCATCCTGATTCTGCGACTGCCAAACTACCACTAGCGAGCCATCTTCTAATTCTGTGACTTCGGAATAACGCTGTTCGTTTTCTTGATAGGTATTGACCTGAATTTCATCTCCCTGTGGCGACGCGCCATCAGCAACGGGTTCAACGACAAAGTTAATCGCATTATTTGATGTGCTGTTGCCTTCGCCATCTGTTAAGCGCAAAGATATGGTTCGTTGAAGCGTAGGGCCATCTGAAGAATTGAGGTAGCTTAGTGCTTGAAGTAAAGCATTTATGCTTGCTTGATTTGCACTGGCATTAAAATCGATATGAAGTTCATTACCATTAGCGCCATCTTTAGTAATGCTGGCAAAAGCGGTACCTTCATAAGAAATAGTACTTCCAGATACACTGATCTCCCCTAAACCATTCCCGGAACTTAATACAGAAAAATTATCCTGTTCATTAGCACTGACAAATTGACCTTGGGCACCATAACCAGTAATCGCAGTAACGGTTAGGCTACCTCCATTAAAGTCATTAGACTCAGCGCCGAATAAATCAGCACTAGGAATGAACGCTTCCGGGGTATCAGACTCGATCAAGATGATTTCGCTAGGCAATCCAGCAATTTCAATTCGACCTGCACCATCAGAAAATTGACCGTCACTGCCAAACCCTCGCCAAAAGACACCATAGGAACCATTTACTTCAGACTCAACGTTATAACCGCTCCAAGCAGTAATGTAGCCACCGCTAGACAAGCCCAATACAGCAGGCTCCCAATCGGTACTGACGTTATTAAGGTTGACCTGATTGTTACCGTCAATAGCGTTTCCGTCAGCGTCAAATTCTTGGGTGAAAATGCCATCGGGTGAAGCACTTGAATAGTAACTTACAATAAACCCACCTGTGGCGAGCGCATCCACTTTTGATTGGGATTGATTGCCCGTTATCCCTTCATTTACCCGAATTTCATCGCCAATTACATTGCCACTTGAATCAAATAGCTGTGCAAATACACCTGAACCATTGCCGTCATTATTGATCGTATAAGAAACTACAAAGTTTCCATTAGACAGAGCCGTGATATCTGGCTCCCGCTCTGTCGTTACGGGGCGGTCAATAATAATTTCTGGCGCTAGTGTGGTTCCGTCTGCATTAACTAAACGAATGGTTATTTGATTACTACTTTCGTATGTGACAGCAAGTTGCCCGCTAGCCAATTCTGTGATCGAAGGATCAAACTGTGACCCACTCGTAGATTCATTGATTAAGAACTCTGCGCTTAACGGTGTACCATCTTCATTAAATAAGCGGCCAAATACCCCGCTGCTGTCGCCGACACCATTACCTTCCCAAACTGCTGCGAATCCACCGCTGCTCAGTTGAATAATTTGCGGGTCGTTTTGAGTGGAACTTGTGGTTTCGTTAATTACAAATTCACCACCAATTGGTTCACCAAATTCATCAAATCGCTGCGCAACGATACCGTAACCGCTGCCATCAACACCGCCAGTGTCCGACCACGCTACCACAAACCCATTGCCGTTAGCCGCTACTGATGGCAATGACTGTGAACTTAACGTGCTGGTATTGATAGCGATTTCATTGCCAACCGGCGCACCATTATCACTATATCTCTGAGCGAAGATACCTTGGCCATTTCCGTCTTGATTGGCATCAGACGTCCAGACCATTACAAATCCGCCACTTGACATTTCAGCTAATGCTGGCGTAGTTTGATTGCCCAACTCAAAACTGTTTGCCTGTATGTCGCTAGTCTGTGGTGTGGAACCGTTAGCCACTTCCGTAATGTTTAGCGTAACGACCTGATTTGCGCTAGAGCCTCCATCACCATCGGTTAGACGTAACGCGACTTCTCTGCTAGCTTGCGGTGAGGTGGAGAGATTGGAATAACCGATTGCCTGTATCAACGCGTTTACGGCTTCTAAGGTAGCATTAGTATTTAAAGCAATATGTAAACCATTTCCCGCTTGCCCATCTTGTGCAATGGTGCCTATTGCGGCGCCTGCATAGCTGACTGTGCTTCCAGAAACACTAATCTGCCCCTGTCCGACACCTTGATTTTCGATAGTAAAGTTATCATCAGCAAACTCTTGGTTTGTATTTACAATATCTCGATACCCGCTGACGATGTCGATTGTTAAAAGGCCACCATCAAAATCTGGCGAATCGCTATCAAGAATATCAACATTACTGAAAATAAACTCTGTGTTGGTACTTTCCGTAATCGTGATTTCTGCTGGAATATTTTCAATTTGTGGACCATCGCTATCACTAAAGTCGCTGGCAACGCCAACCAACTGTTGACCTATTTCATAGGTGCTATTAGCAGGTGATGTAAGATTATATCCAGACCAAATAACTGCAGCGCTCTGATTTCCAACGCTCACAATTGTAGATTGGTGATCTGTACTCGGCCCCGAGCCAGCTAAAACTGGCCCATCCACTTTTGTAGGGGTAGTACCTGTAGCTTCAAATTCTTGGACGTACACGCCCGCATTTGCCCCCCAAGTAACGGCGAAATTACCATTATTCAATGAGGCTATATCAATGCCATCATTAGAATTCCAGCTTGTTTCGCTGGTGTTAACAATAAACTCATCGCCGATAAAGTTGCCGTTTGCATCGATGCGTTGACCGCGGAACCCCCAAAAATCTTTTGCAAACTCATCAATATAGTGCCCCCAAACGAGTACAAAAGTGCCGTCATCAAGCGCAGTCACTGCAGGTTGGTTCAATACATTACCTTCTGACGTATTTACTTTGAATTCAGAAACTAGCTCTGTTCCATCTGCAGGATTAAAAATACGCGCAAACACATCGTCACCTGAGTTGCTCTTCCACGTTGCTACTACAGCGCTTGCTGAGGCTGCTAAGTCGGCATTGCTTTGAGAGCCCGAAATTGACGTGTTCGCTAATAATTCAGCAGTTGTGGCAACACCAGCATTATCAAAAAAGCGCATACCAATACCAATACCACTCGTATCGCCTGTGGCACTATCGTAAGTGTCGAACGCTACGACGAAGCCGCCGGTAGCCAGCGCAGTAACGACTGGGGTCCCTTGCGTACTAGATAGATTTTCATTAACAATAAATTGGTCGCCAAGGGCTTGACCAGAAGCAGTAAAGCGCTGGGCATAAACATTTATGTCGCTGTTGGACTCGCTGACGACACTCTGCCAAACCACGACGAAAGAGCCATCACTGAGCCCTGCAACGTCAGCGTTAGTTTGATTGCCGAAGTTTTCCGTGTTAACCACGAACTGGTTACCAACTGCTTGTCCATTTTCATCGAAGATTTGCGCGAATATACCGTTGGAACTGCCGTCAAGGCCGTTTTCGCCAGTCCATGTAACTACATATCCACCGCCCGACAACTCGCTGGCAGACGGCATAGTCTGGTTACCAGCAGTCACTTGGTTAATTAGACTCGGCTCACCAACGAGGTCAAAATCATTTACAGCCTGCTCAAACTGAAGGCTGTAATCTATATTCGTGGAGTAGTTGTTCGCACTGTCGTATACATAAAGTCTTACGCTTCTGGGGTTAAGTGCGCCTGAATCGCTGCTATAGCCCAATGCTTCAATTAAGGCTTCAACTGCTTCATCGGTAACGCCAGTCGTAAAATCAATACGCAGGTCATTGCCCGCTTCTCCATTGTCAGAAGAATAAATTGAGGCAAACGCAGTACCTTCATACGAAATAGTAGAGCCGCTCACACTTATTTGGCCATTACCCGTTCCTATGTTAGCCACGCCTAAGGTATCTTCGAATGTCTCGTTGTTTGAAATATAACGTAAAGTCAAATACCCACCGTCTAGGCTATTTGAACCCTTGTATTCAAAGTTAATGTTGCTGTCTAACAACGCCAGCTGACCTACAACATCCGACTCGTTGAAAGTTACATCTCTGTCAAAGTCTTCCATTAAAAAGTCTGGCGCTGACACCGAAGAGCGTATATCAATAAAAATGGCATTTCCTTGGGTAGCTACACCATTGCCGTCGGTCACGCGAATTGAAATTGTTTCATCATTTTCTACATTGTTTTGAGAGGCATAGGTAAGATGTTCTATCAGTGCATCAATTGCTATTGTTGTGGCGCTAGCGTTGAAAGTGACAGATAACCCATTGCCGTTTGCGCCATTTTCACCACTCGAAATTTGCCCGATCGCTGTTCCCTCGAAACTGACATCACTGCCACTTATAGAGATTTGACCAAGTCCCGTGCCGGTTGTCTCTATGGCAATTAGGTCATCAGCATCACTTTGGGTAAGATAGAACACCTCTAACATACCGCCGTCAAAATCATCGCTAATGTGAGTAAAATCCACGTCCGCATCAATTCTCACAGGCGTTGATGCTACTGAATTTACAATTTGCCGTGTATCGGTTATGTCATCCAGACTAGGTGGCGTAGAACGGTTGAAATCGCTGGGGTTTCCAAAAATGTTTTGAAATACGCCCCAGCTGCTATCATCTGGTTCTAAAGAGGAGTCAGCCCAAACTGCAATGAAGTTGTTTGACGACCCCAGGCCAGTGAGAGAAATATTATCAACACTGGACACTGAGGTACTGCTAGCTAGCACCTCGCCATCAATGGGAACACCATTACTGTCAAACTCTCGAATGAATGCACCATTATTGTCCCCTACGCCATTTCCCGTCCAGCCAACGACAAAGTTACCATTGGGTAAAGTCGCGACGCTAGGCTCTGTTTGATTTCCTGTCAGCGTTTCATTTACCTGAATGAGATCGCCGTTAGCGGTTCCGTCCGCATTGTAACGCTGGGCAAAAACACCATCGCTACTGCCATCTGTACTTTGAAATACAACGACAAAACTGCCATCTGAGAACGCCGCAACCTGATTATTTTGTTGTGAACCGTCGATTAACAAGTCTATTTCGCTACCAATCGCATTGCCATTGTTATCAAAACGCTGCATTACTATGTCGCTACTGTCTCCCCCTGCTTGCGTAGTGGAATACCAAGAGACAACAAAGCCACCGCTAAAGCTGCTAATAGACGAGTTGTATTGTGTGCTGGAAGTCGTCGTATTTGCCGTAAATGATGCGCCTGCGGGGGTACCATCAGCATTGAAAATGCGCACCGAAATCCCCCAACCGGAAGCATCGGCGCCGCCGTCGGTCCAGGTTGTTGCAAACTTTCCATCTGACAAAGCGACCACGTCCACTAATGTCTCTGTGTTGTCTGAGCCATCTCGCAACAAAAACTCTGAGCCCACAGGTGCCCCATCAGACGCATAACGCTGCGCGAAAACGCCATTGCCATCTGAGATACCATTCCCTTCCCAAGTTATTACGAAAGAGTTATCGCTTAGAACGGTCACAGCCGGATCTGATTGAGTGCTTGCTGTGGTTGTATTGACTAAGAATTCATTACCTACAGCTAGCCCGTTAGCATCAAAACGCTGTGCGTAGACACCCCAACTACTGTCATCCTGGGTAGACGAAACCCAGGTAACCACGTAACTACCGTCGGCAAAACTCGCAACATCTGGAGTGAATTGGCCCCCGGCTGTAAATGTATTGACTAAGTCTGGCCCGAATACAGATTCAGAGCCATCGGTGTCGGGCGAAACATTTACGGTAATTGTTTGATTGCCTGTACTGCCTCCATCACCATCTTCCACATTAAGAGAAAGGGTTCGCTGTGCGTTTGGTGCTTCTGATGTATTGGCATACGTTAAGTTTTGAACAAGTGCTTCGATAGCCTCATGTGTCGCATTGATATTTAATTCTATGCGCAGCGTAGCGCCATTTTGGCCATCGTTAACAATATTACCAATTACCGTTCCGCTATAAGATATCGTTGAGCCAGACACCCCAATTTGATTTAGCCCGTTGCCTTGATTATTAACACCTAATTGGTCTTCTACACCACCAAATTGAATATATCCAAGGGTAACAACCCCACCTTCAAAATTTGTTGAGTCGCTGTCTTGAAACGACACCGCAGCATCCAAAATTTGAGGTGCATTATTTACTGCATTTTCAGCAAATGTTACTTCATTGGTGAAACCTGCTAGCGTTGGACTCTGGTTCGTTGATTGGCTTCCAAAAAACGACTGGAAAATCCCATAGCTACTGCCATCGGCACTACTTTGATCGTGGTAAGTGATGACATAATCGCCGTTGCCAAGCGAAGCCACACTGGGGCGGGTTTGCGTACCGGACTGTTGCCCTATATTGACTAACTGGTCTCCATCTAAGGGCTGACCATCTGATGAAAATTCACGTCGAAATATGTCATTACTGTTAGCAGAGTACCAAGTGATGACAAAATTGCCGTTTGGTAGATGATCAATGCTTGGGCTATATTGACTGGAGGCTGGATTCTCATTTACAACGAATGTTTGACCCAGCGAACTACCCGAAGCGTCATAACGTTGCGCTAATATTGCACTACCACTGCCATCCGACAGGTTTGTCGTGTCCTCCCATACCACAACAAAACTACCGTCTGCGGCGTAAGAAATCTTTGGCGTAGCCTGATTTCCCGCCGACAAACTGGTTACCTCAATTTCAGAGCCTAAAAGTGTACCGTCATTAGCAAATTGTTGAACAATAATTTCGTTTGATGTACTGCCATTGTGGTTATCGGAATACCAGGTAATTGCAAACCCAGCAGATGTGGCATCAATACTGGGGGAATACTGAGTGCCAGTGACCGTAGTATTTGCAACTAATTCGTTGGTTACGGCGGTACCATCATTTTGAAATATTCGATATGAAACTCCCCATGAATTGCCGTCTCCACCAGCCGAGGGCCACGTTACCGCAAAGTTACCGTCAGACAGTCGTACCACGTCAGGATATTCTTGTGAGCTAGATACAAAGTCATTAACTTGAAACTCATCACCTAATGCTGAACCGTTTGCGTCGAATAGCCTGGCTTTAATGTCGACGCTATCGTTTGTGCCAAGGCCCTGCCAAACGACCACATATGAGCCATCGGAAAACGTAGTGACTTTAGGGTCATTATCTGATTGACCTACGGTTAGGGCTGATTCTTGACTAACAAGGAACTCTGTCCCTATAGCATTGCCATCGGCACCAAAGCGCTGACCGTGAATGCTATAAACACCATTATTGTTTTCTTGCCCTTCACTTTGCCACACTACGACATAACTACCGTTGTCAAAGGCGGCAATATCTGATTTATATTGAACTCCATCAGTAAATGTATTGACTAAAGAGGCGGTAAAAGCTGGCACTGTTGAATCAATTTCAGCGCTAACGTTTACTGAGAAGTCAATATTTTCGCTAGACGCACCATTTGCATCGGTTAGCCGAAGGCTAATGCTACGTGACTCTTCGGGGCTATTAGAGGTGTTTCGGTAACTGGTTGCTTCCAGTACTCCCTCAACGGCTTCTGTTGTCGCATTGGCATTAAAGGTAATAACAAGTTGACTACCGCTTTGCCCATCACTAAAAAGCGTACCAATCTGAGTTCCCTCAAAAAACACCGAGCTTCCTGAAACGCCCACTTGTCCTGCAGCATTCCCCTGATTGAGTAGTCCCAATTGATCGTCGCTAGAACTCCCAACATTGTAACCTACGGTGAGTGTGCCGCCATCAAAGCCTGCACCTGACACATCAGCAACTGATACACCAAGCTCCAGAGGTACAAGCCCCGCATTGACCAGTGCTTCATCAAAGTTATAGCTAGAAGCGAAACCGGTTATCTCTGGTCCAGTTGCGTCGGCAAAAGAACCAAAGCGATTAAGGCTGATATCGGTGCTATCGAATCCGATACCGCTTTGTTCAAATGCGATGAAGTAGTTGTTGCCCGAACCAATGACAGCAGGATTGTCTACCGATGTATTTATATTTGATTCAACCCGTAACTCACTGTCTATAGGCACTAAATCAGAAGTAAACTCGCGGCGCATAATACTGCCCAAGTTTGCGTCGTGCCACGTGAATACGTAATTGCCGTTATCAAGTTGAGCGATGTCAGGGCGGTATTGGGTGCTTGAGCTATTTTCATTAATAACAATTTGCGCCGTAAGTGCACTATGAGAGGCATCAAATTTTTGAGCGACAATACCATAACCACTTCCGTCAGCGTTCCCTGAGTTGTCGACCCACGTTAGTACATAGCTTCCATCGGCTGATGCATTCACTTCGACGCTGAGCTGATCTCCAGCCTGTCCCAACGTAATATCAAGTTCTGCACTGGCAAAGGTGCCATCATTGTTTACCGCACGAGCAACGACATCACTCGAACTTCCGCCAGCCTGCGTACTTGAGTACCAGCCCACAATATATCCACCATCGAACGAATCGACAGAAGGTTCATATTGGGTGCTAGTAGTAGTGCTATTAACGACAATTTCATCTGTAACGGGAGCCCCATTGGAATCGAAAATTCTTGTTACGATGGACCACCCACTACCGTCGGCACCCGCACTTTGCCACGTTACCGCGACATTGCCGTTTGACAGGCGGGTAATCTGACTGTCAGATTGCGTGCTTGACGTATATTGGTTTACCTGGAAATCATCGGTGGCCGGAGTACCATCAGCGTTGAAGATTCTTCCGTAAATGCCTGAACCGTCTTGCCCAACCTGTCCAGCGCCATCCCACGTGACCATAAAGCTACCGTCAGAAAAAGTGGTGACATCAGGATGCTGCTGCGTTGAGTCACTGGGCAAAAAGTCGGACTGGTTTATTTGTAGCTCTAACCCTACAGGCTCCCCACTAGCACTAAAGCGCTGAGCGAGTATTCCATAGTTATTAGTATCGTTTTGTGAGTAGCTATCCCAAACAACGATGAAACTACCATCGTCGAACTTGCTGATAGAAGGACCGGATTGTACTGAGTTTGTATAAGTGTTTACCCTTTCTGTTGTGCCAACTGACGCAATTGAATCATTGGTTTGTTCAACGATAATTTCTGTTGTTACATTGCTGCTTGTGTTGCCCGCACCATCGTCTAGTCGAATAGAGATTGTGCGCGTTGCTTGAGGACTTTGTGAACTGTTGGCGTATTGAACGTTTTCCAGCAGTGCTTCTATCGACTCTACATTTGCATTACTGGTTAAATTGACAAGTAGGTTGCTGCCGCTGTCGCCATTCTCAACGATGGTACCTATCACATTTCCTTCATAGGTGATCTGGTTACCAGACACACCAATCTGCGAAGAGCCAGTCCCCTGATTGCGTATCGAAAGTGAATCTTCGCTGCTACCTCCCACCACATAGGCAATAGAAAGTTCGCCTCCATCATAGTTTGCGGTGTCTGTGTCTACCACTGCAACCGCAATATCAATAATTTGTGGGGCAGCATTCACTACGTTCTCATCGAAAACAATTTGCTCAACCATGCCTACAATTTCTGGCGGGATATCTAAAACAGGTGTATTCGTTGTAGAGAAAACACGCTGCACGATACCTGCTTGTGCACCGTCATCGGTGGTAAAACTGTCTGAGTCCCATGTAATAACAAATTCACCGTTTGAAAGTGCGGTGATATCGGGGGTGTATTGGCTTCCATTAGAATTCGAGGCTGTGGTTGCAAGCATTTCAATACCAATAGGCGTGCCATCTTGCGCAAATTGTTGATATACGATACCCGACACAAAATTGCCGTCTAACGTAGTTCGACCGTCCCAAGTCACTACAAAAGTATCGTCATCGAGCACAGCGACATCGGGCCTGTTCTGCGAACTACTCGTTGTGGTATTTACTAGAAAAACGCCCGATGCGTTGGTTCCATCAGCATTAAAAAGTTGTGCGTAAACTCCGTCACCTGAACCATCAAAGCCAGAATTTTCTTCCCAGACAACGACAAAATCACCATTGCTGAAATATTCAATTTTGGGGGTGTCTTGGTCCCCACCAGTTTGAACTCCAACCTGAACTGTCGGACCTTCGGCACTTAATTCATTATTGAATTGCTGGAATCGAACCACGCCGTTATTGCTACTTGGATACCAAGTAGCTGCAAAACCTCCTGCATGAGCACTTATATCTAAATAATAGGTAGTAGTGTCTCCCTGTACGGTAATTGCCTGCTCTGTTGAGACGGGGGTTAGAGAACTATCGAATGCTCGAAAGACTAGCTCAGGGTTATTACTGCTGTTACTACGCCATCCGATTACTATGTTTCCATCGTCTAAGGTAGCAATATCAGGGTAATCTTGTGTAGAAGATGTATCTTCATTAATTAGTACGTTTCCCGTAGTAGGCTCGCCGGATGCATTAAAATGTCGAGCAAAAATTCCAGCTCCGTCCCCCTCACCAGCGCCATGCCAAGTCACCGCAAAACTACCATCAGCCAGTGTAGTCACCTTGGGATTTTGCTGATTACTATATGAGTCGAACGGTACATTCACTTGAAACTCATGACCTATTGGTGTGCCATTTGCGTTAAACCGCTGGGCATAAATACCATATGAATTTCCGACATCTCGTGTTGAATGCCAAACAGTGATATAGCTGCCGTCAGCAAACGCTGCGGTATGGTTGGCACCTATACTGTTGTTGATAATAGAGTTGACTAAACGTTCGTTGCTGATAGGAGTTGCCATAACTTTTGTCCTTAAATAATGAAATGACGTAAATTTTGATTGTTAACCCACCACCAACAACGAGCAGGTTCGAATATTGCTTTGATTGAATGTTTTTTCGAACGGCTCAGCTGACATATAGCGAGCGCGCGAAAGGAATTTGGAGAGAATGTAGTGAAAGACAATTGGAATACAATGATGCCATAAGGGCAACATTGCGTTACTTCCTTGCAAAAAATATTCATCCGTGAAGATAGCCTCTTTTAATTACTTTGAATGTAACTAAAACAACTATCAATTTTCGCCGTAGAAGGGCTCGCGACAACTAAACGTAATACCTACTGCACTACGCACCAATATTGATTATTTAGCGTTTCGCAGAGGTAGCATAAACTGTACCCATATAAAATAATGCACATTTTTCATACAGTTGCAATGACTCGCTTTTTGTTCAATATTTAACCTGTAAATAATTTCGACATTTTTAGTAACAAATGCTTTTGGCACTATATTCGGGCGTATCAAAGGCCAAGTAGCGCCTCGACACCAAACAATATTGCGCCTATTAACCCGCCGACAATCGTGCCATTAATGCGCACTTTCTGTAGGTCTCTGCCGATATTGAGCTCCACCTGCTGCGCCATTTCACGCTCATCCCAACTGTTAATAGTGTCGCGAATATGACGTGTTAAAAACTCCGCCAATTCGGGTGCCATATACTTCGCGGCCTCACCAATGTGCTTATTAAACGCTTTGGCAAGATCACTATCTTGCGTTAACGTTGTACCTAAATCTTTCAATAAGGCAGACACTTTCGTCTCAGCTTTACCGTTTTGCTCCTCTAGAGAAGTTACAAGCCAATTATGAAATTTTGCCCACGACTGGTAAACATAATCTTTTAAGGCCGGATCGTTAACAATCTTATCTTTATAGCCATTTACTTTTTGTTCCATCAACGGGCTATGCTGCAATTCGTACAAAAATTCATGAACCTGTTCATCGAAAACGTGGCGAATGGGGTGATGTTCGTCTTGGTAAATATCTTCTAAAATACTCGAAACCGCCTTAACCGCTATCAAGGCCCCTTGTTCACTTAACCAACCGGATGGCAATAGCTTTTCGATTCTGCTGTATTCTGTTTTTAACCATACAACTAACGTATCTGCGATATAGACTTGCGTATCAGGCTCAGCCAATAAATTTGCTAATTTCCCTAGCACCTTGTCTAACACCACCTGGTGCTGACGCTCTTTTGTTACTGCCCCTAATGATGTGGCCATTAATTGTCTGAGATCGAGTTGGTTAATACCCTTTTCTGCCGTTTTAGCAATAAATGTTTTAACCGGTTTATCATCTAACACTCGTAAAACACCAGCAAAGGCATCGCATAAAAACCGACTTAGCCGTGTTGCATTCTTATCTAACGATAGCCACCTCCCGGCACCTTTAGCAGGGTCACTATTGCGAATAAGGGTTTCAATGGCTTCAGGGTGAAAGAACTTCTCTTTAACGAAAAGGGATAAATTGTTAGCAATGACCGACTTATTACTGGCTACAATATTCGTATGAGGAATAGGATATTTTGCGGGTATAGGTTTAAATAAGGCCGTAACTGCGAACCAGTCAGCAAGCCCCCCAACCAAGGCGGCTTCACTCGCCATCTTTATCAAACCGAGCCACCAAGCACCTATCAACCCTGGGTAGAATTTGGGCATAAGTATTGTGAGAATAAATACACTTGCTGCAAACACTAAGCAAGCCAATGCAAGCCTTTTCGCTCTATTCAATTGTAGGTATTTATCCGTCATTCACTGCTCCATCTACATTACTCGGTTTTTATCGCCTACCGTTACCTTTGTATCATTTTCTATTACAAATTGGCCCTTTAGTATCAAAGGTAAATACTTAGAATAGCCCCACTGAGAAAAAACCGAGCAATCGGTTTACTTCACGTCTTTCTCTGTAGCCTTAGCGACTTCGTCACGTAATTTCAGAAACTTATTTCCCCGTACACTTCTCTCGCAATGCAAACAATGGGCCTATTAATCCAATGCGAGGGTGCCAACATTTTTCATACTGGCGGACGGAATTTAAAAAAGAAAATTTTAAAACGGACACACACTTTCTTTTCCTAGTACTTACATGATGTACAAAGTGGACACACACTTAATAAAGTAAAAACTTCATTCATACTCGTTTACCACATACTGGCATAAGTGTCTGTCCACAACTGAACTTCTATACTTGCTTGCCCCCTGTACTCATAAGTGTCTGTCCTCATCTGTACTTCTATATTTGCTTGCCACCTGTACACATAAGTGTCTGTCCACAACTGAACTTCTATACTTGCTTGCCCCCTGTACTCATAAGTGTCTGTCCTCATCTGTACTTCTATACTTGCTTGCCACCTGTACACATAAGTGTCTGTCCACATCTGTACTTCTATACTTGCTTGTCGTGTGTGCATATAAGTGTCTGTCCCTTTCAGTACTTTAGTGTGGCTCGGAAGTAGTGGTCAAATTCGCTACTCGTTGGGAGATAAAGCTATAAACTTGTGTATTGTGCGACACACTCGTTTAAAGCCTTGCCTGATATACACATAAAGCACTGATTTAAATGAATTTTACAACTTGGCATGGTTAGTGGTACTGCAAGGGGTAAAGTAGGCGTACACAGCCTATGAAATCTCAATCAAGGATATAAAAATATGAAAAAGTCTATTATTGCTGGCACCGTTATGCTTGTTTCTGCCTCATTACTTAGTGGTTGCGTAATACACGTTGGCAATGCTCATGCTCTAGAAGGCAGCGACTTTAGCTCAATTCTAGGTAATATTGACATTGCAGAAGGAAAGCACGCCGGCGATATTTCTTCTGTAAACGGCAATGTTGAGATAAGTAACAATGCAGGTGCTGACGAAGTCAGCATTGTTAATGGCAACCTTGAAATGGGCAGTGATGTGACTGTCAGAAATATTGATATTGTGAATGGAGATGTGAGCGCCACTTCTCATTTAACCGTGCTCAAAAATGTAGAAACCGTGAACGGGAACGTAACGCTACCGGTACAAAGCACTATCGGTGGCAGCGTTGAAACGGTAAACGGCGACATTGATGTGATAGATACAACAATTGATAAGCACATCAAAACGCTAAATGGCGACATTACTTTATCTGGTACCACCCATATTGCTGGAAATCTTATTTACAAAGAGAGTGAAAGTTCGTGGGGCAAACAATCTGATGACAAACCCACGTTAACTATTAGCGCTTCAGTAACCATCGAAGGGGATATTATATTAAAGCGCCCTGTACATTTAGATATTGAAAATGACGCTTTGATGCAAAAAGTCGTTGTAAGCTATAGCGACGCGCAGTAACGTATCGGCTTTTATTTTTAAGCTTTCTGTTAATAAATGACTGAACAAGAAAAAATGCTGACTGGCGCATTGTACTTTCCGTCTGACAAGACGTTAACGGCAATGCGTAAACAGTGTCGTATACAGCTTGATGAACTAAATAGTATTTGCCAGAGCGAACACAAAACGCGCACTCGACTGCTTAAACAACTTTTTGGCAGTACAGGCAAAAGGCTGTATATCGAGTCGCCATTTAAATGTGATTACGGTGAAAACATTCATGTTGGCGAAAACTTCTTCGCCAATTTCAATTGCGTGATATTAGACGCGGCTAAAGTGACAATTGGGGATAACTGTATGATAGCGCCTCAAGTTGGCATTTATACAGCAACACACCCTATCGACCCCAAGCAGCGCGCTACCGGTATCGAGTTTGCTAAACCCATCACTATCGGCCACAACTGTTGGATAGGCGGAATGGCAGTGATAAACCCAGGAGTAACGCTTGGTGATAATGTGGTGGTGGCCTCAGGCGCTGTTGTGACTAAGTCTTTCGGCGATAATGTGGTTATAGGGGGCAACCCAGCAAAGGTCATTAAATCTGTTGACCTAAATCCAAAACCAGACTAGCCAATAACCATTTCTATAAGCTTATTGTACATAGCCTACCGTAATTTAATAAACTCAGCCGCCTACTAATTATCATTAACCCACATTTGTTAACAACGGTGTAGACGGCGGCCTTTAAACATTAGAACACGTCTTAGCTACGTTTGAAGTAATGTGCACGCAACGTAGCAGTTAATTGGCGTTAAACTAGTCCCACTCGGGCGCAAAATCTGGGTTTACAATACGCTCACCATTGTCTAGCCCGTCTACAAGTGCAAGTTCATCATCCGAAAGCTGCACACCACCGTAAGCTAAATTTTCCTGCAAGTGCGTTTTACTGGTTGAAGATGGAATGGCATAAATGTGTCGTTTTTCCATCCACGCCAGCACTACTTGCGCTGGGCTTGCATTATGATTCTGGGCTATTTGCTGTAACGTTTCATCTTTCATGACTTTGCCTACTGCAAATGGCATGTAAGCCGTCGCTCGAATATTTTTCGCTTTGCAGGCATCCACCACCTTTCTATTTTGCATAAACGGATGGATCTCGATTTGGTTTGTGTAAATTTCCCCCTTACCTAGAATTTCTTCCGCCTTGTCTAATAAATCAATGGTAAAGTTGGAAACACCAATATGACGGGTGAGCCCAAGCTCTTTCGCTTTTGCTAAGCTGCCCAAATAGCTTTCTAGCGAGATGTCGTTGCCAGGGTATGGCCAGTGAATAAGTAACAAATCGACATACTCTAGCTTTAGCTTCTCCAAGCTTTCATGAACACTTGGAATAAAATGATCTTCACCTAGCGACTCATGCCACACTTTGGTGGTAACAAAAAGCTCGTTTCTATTAAGGCCGCTGGTTTTAATCGCGTCACCAACCTGCGCTTCGTTATCATAAAACTGGGCGGTATCTATGTGTCTAAATCCCACGTCTAATGCTTTACTCACTGACACTCGGGCTTCCTCACCTTCTAAGCGGAAGGTTCCCATTCCCATTTGAGGCATATCTTTCATTACCGTCTCCTTTTCCGGGTTGGTACATAGCTACTGGACGTAGCGCGTTCACCCATTGCTACGCCAACGTTAAAAAAGAAGATCGCATTTCCCCTTTTGGGGGTCGTAAATTGGTTTTTAGGTAAAGTCGTTGAGCCCTAACTTATTACCGCGATGTTAAATAGAGGCACTAAAAAGCCGCTGGCTTTTAAAAGCGAGCGGCTTTTTTAGAAAGACGAATTCAGCGTTGGGCTATTTGCGCTTTGCTGGGCGGCCCGCTCTTTTATTAAGGCCCTGTTGCTTACGAACTTTATGCTTTTTCACTGAGCGGCGCATACGGCTTAAACGAGCGTGGTCAAGTTTACCTTGTCGAACGTTCACCATAGTCTGCGTTTCATCAGGCAGCTGTACGTGATTGCGAAGCGCGTTTACGTCTTCTAACCCTAGCTCAACCCACGCACCTTGCGGCAGACGTTTTTGAAGCTCGATTGGGCCGTACTTAACACGGATAAGGCGGCTAACTTGTACGCCTTGTGATTCCCAAAGACGGCGAACTTCACGGTTACGCCCTTCTTTCAAGGTCACGTTGAACCAACGGTTCATGCTTTCTTCTTCAGCATGCTGTGGCGTGGGCGTACCCGATATTGTTAGAAATTTGGCTTCACCGTCGTCTAGCTCTACCCCTTTTTGAAGTGTGTTTAGTGTCTTGGTCGAAACTTCACCAAACACACGTACGGCGTATTCACGTTCTACTTCGCACTTAGGATGCATTAAGCGGTTTGCAAGCTCACCATCGTTGGTAAACAGAAGCAAACCACTGGTGTTCATGTCTAAACGGCCAACGGTAATCCAGCGCCCTAGACGAATAGCCGGCAGACGGTCAAACACCGTATCTCGACCTTCTGGGTCGTGACGGCTACACAGTTCACCTTCTGGCTTGTTGTACATCAACACTCGACAAATTGGCTGCTCGGTTTGACGTGATAAAAGATGGCCATCAACGCGAATTTGCGCAGTGTGGTCAACTCTATCACCTAATGTCGCTACGGAACCGTTAACCGATACTCGGCCTTCCTCAATCCAACGTTCCATTTCTCGTCGCGAGCCTAGCCCTTGGTTAGCCAGTACTTTTTGCAACTTTTCAGTCATGGGTTTTCACTCTTTAATTGCTTGTTTACGGTCGCACGGTCTATTCAGACGGTGCCTCATTTAACACCTTAAGCGGCGAGTCAGATGCTATGCTCTCAGCCATGTTTTCAAACGCGTCAGCATTGGGCAAATCGCTCAATGAAGACATTGAAAAATAGTCTAAAAAACCTTTAGTCGTAGCATAAAGCGCCGGTCGCCCGGGCACTTCTTTGTGGCCTACCACTTTTATCCAGTCTCGTTCTGTGAGTGTTTTAATAATATTGCTGCTTACCGCAACACCTCGCACTTGCTCTATTTCACCGCGAGTAATTGGTTGGCGGTAAGCAATTAACGCCAGCGTCTCGAGCATTGCTCTAGAATACTTTGGCGCGTTTTCTTGCCACAATTTACTTAACCACGGGCTCAAAGCATCTAACGACTGGAAGCGAAAGCCACTTGCTACTTCCACCAGTTGAATACCTCGTGGCTGATAATCTAATTTAAGCTCGTTGAGCACCTTACTTAAGGTTCTATCAGCAACGGAAAACTCGTTGAGTACCGTTTCTTTGAGCTGCTGTCTGGATATTGGTTTATCAGCAACAAATATTGCCGCTTCCACCAATTGCTTCAGCTGCGCCGTGTTAACTTTCTTCATGTGCACCTAATTTTACATGAATTTTCGCATAAGGACCTGCCTGAATGCATAAAATTAGCTGTTCTTTTACTAATTCTAAAATAGCTAAGAAACAAACCACCACACCGGCCTTACCTTCCTCTAGAGTAAACAATCGCTCAAGCGGTGTATATTCAACGTTAGTCAGTACCGACAGTATCAGCGACATTCGCTCTCGGGTACTTAACGCTTCCTTCTCAATCGTATGATGTTCAAACGCTTGTGCCCGCTTCATCGCCGCGCTAAACGCAAGTACAATTTCGGCCAGCGATATGTCTGGCTCAACGCGAATGGGCGCGACATTTTCACTGGTGTCCACCTGCGCTTTAAATACATCGCGCTCCAATCGAGGCTGCGTGTCTAGGTCTTCAGCCGCCTGTTTTACTAGCTCGTACTCTTTTAAACGGCGAATAAGTTCAGCGCGAGGATCTTCCTCTTCGTCATTATCATCACTGCGCTTTGGCAGTAATAGACGCGATTTAATCTCGGCTAAAATTGCTGCCATTAATAAATATTCTGCCGCTAACTCTAGTTTAAGCGCCATCATGGCATCCACATATTCCATGTATTGCTTTGTAACATCTGCAATAGGTAATGTAGTGATATCAAATTTCTGTTTTCTGATGAGATATAACAGTAAATCAAGGGGCCCCTCGAAAGTTTCTAGAATGACTTCTAGTGCATCGGGTGGGATAAACAGATCTTCAGGCTTTTCAATAAGCGCTTCGCCATTGATAAAAGCTAAGGGTAACGGTTGCTGAACAGGCGTTGAGAGCCCGTCGTTATTGGCAGGCTCTGTACTATTCACTGTATTTTCAACAAGGTTTGCCACTCTTTCACAACCATTTTATGCGCTAACGCTTTTATTATTATCTGTTTTTATTTGAGGCTTCTCGGTTCTCTTTACTATTAGCCGTTAATTTAGCGGACTTATTGAAGTGCTATTCAAATGGCGATGGGTCGCCCGTTCCATGACGCATAATCACAGGCGTGTCATCCGACAAGTCGATAACAGTAGTAGGGTGTTCGCCGATATAGCCACCGTGAATAATAAGCCCCACCTGCTTCTCTAAATTATCGCGAATAACGTCTGGGTCTGACTCTGCCATTGTATTGCCCGGCAAAATCAGCGATGTCGACATTAATGGCTCGCCCAACTCTTCAAGCAGTGCCAGCGCAATAGCGTTGTCCGGCACGCGAATACCAATGGTTTTACGTTTTGGATTTTGCAAACGCTTTGGCACTTCACGCGTTGCTTTAAGCACAAACGTGTAGTGCCCAGGCGTGTTGTTTTTAATCTGCCTAAACGCAGTATTATCAACTTTTGCGTAAATCGATAACTCCGACATATCACGGCACATCAGAGTGAAATTATGATCTTTATCAATTTGGCGTATACGGCAAAGCTGCTCTAAAGCTTTCTTATCTTCCATTTGGCAGCCTATGGCATAGCCCGAATCGGTAGGGTAAACCACAACGGCGCCGTCCCGAATTAACTCACATGCTTGGCTGATTAAGCGTTTTTGCGGGTTATCAGGGTGTACATAGAAAAATTGGCTCATCGTTACCTCATTGTCAAAAACCGTACAGATGAATTTACTCTGCCAAGGCTTTTTCTGTTTGTCTACTTGTGTCGTGCTTATCCGTGTACCGCTATGGCGTAAACCCAGCCAACATGTAACTGCCGGGTGTCAAAACAAGCAGCCCTCACGCCTAGTTTGAAGGTGAGCGTGCGTTTTCACTTGCACTTTCACCTACCACTTTTGGCATTGCTAACTGCTGCCAATTATGCCAGATAGGAGTAAGTTTACTGCTGATACCTAAGTTTTTACCTAGCTCAGTCCATCGCGACGGAAAGTGAAAATCGGAGCCGGCGGATGCGAGTAAATCATGATTTTCAGCAAGCTCATTAATGAGCTCTTGCTTCGTTTTATTGATCCCCGGGAAGGCTGTTTCAATAGCATCACCCCCGAGTTGATCAAATAAGGCCACTAGGCGTCTTAGCCACTTTGCCGTCATGTCATAGTGAGCGGGGTGCGCAAGCACAGCTTGACCGCCAGCCTCCTGAATCCAAGTTATTGCGGTTTCAATACTTGGCCATTCGGCTTTTACTGCAGCTCGTTTGCCTTTGCCCAAATATTTTTTAAAAGCGGCCTGCATAGTGGGCACACCATAATTATTTACCAGCACTCGCGCGAAGTGCGCACGGGTAACTTGCCCTACCCCCGCTAATGCTTTGGCGCGAGGCAATACACCTTCAAATCCACACTTTTCAAGCTTTTCTGCAATTTTTTGAGCCCGAGTTTCACGGGTTTCAGACTGCCCTTTTAATCGCGTTAGAAATAGTGGGCAGTGTCTGTCCACATTTAAGCCTACAACATGAATGTCAAAACCATGCCAAGAGGTTGATATTTCAACGCCATCAATAATGGTTAGTGGCCGTTTTTGCTTAGCCTGTGTGGCATGCGCTTCTTCTAGCCCAGCAACGGTATCGTGGTCGGTAACCGCTAAGGCATCCACCTGCATAGTATGGGCGCGTAGAATTAATTCTTCAGGCGTTAAGTGGCCGTCTGAGTATTTTGTGTGGCTATGTAGATCTATTTTCAATGTATTATGCAAATTTTAGGTTGACACAAAAGGCAATTTGTTTTCTTCTATATACACAAAGTATACGTACTAACAGCTTCAAATCCTATTGAAGTTTGGAAAAAACAACGAGTAATTCATGCATTCTTACAACATCTCAACAGTATTAACAGTTGCAGCTTGGTGGTGGCACTCCCTAACTTAACGGGCGGTGTGCACTGTAGTGCGTGAATGAAAACACATAAAGGCCCGTTTATACGGGCCTTTTTTTTATCTTTTTGCAGTTGGAGAGTAGCAAAAATGAGTTTAGCGGAACTGGGAACCTCCCCAGGCAAGGTAGAGACAATTGAGCAGGTTGGGCACTACATCGATAACCCACTCGCCGCGTTCGCCCATCTATGTGGAAACAAAAGTAACGCGCTGCTGCTAGAATCAGCAGAGATTGATTCGAAAGATGACTTACAAAGCTTATTAATGGTAGATGCCGCGCTTCGCATGGAATGCAGAGGTAACCGTGTAGAAGTAAAAGCATTAACCGGTAATGGTGCATCAGTACTGCCTTTGTTCGCCTGCCACGCGCCAGAGGGCTTACACGTCACAGAAAGGACAGACACTTCGGTTACGTTATTGTGTGACGACGCTGATAGTGAGCTTGACGAAGACAGTCGCTTAAAAGCGGCCAGCGTGATGGACGCACTTAGGATTGTTATTAACAAAGTAACGCCTATTCGCCAGCACCCGCATGCCGTGTTTTTAGGCGGTGTATTTGCGTACGATATGTTAGCAGGTTTTGAAAAACTGCCCGATGTGGCAGAAGGTGAAAATGACTGTCCGGATTTTGTGTTTTACCTTGCAGAAACCTTGATAACGGTAGATCACCAAACCCGCGAAACCCATTTGATTGGTAGCGTATTTAGTGGTGATGAAGTAGCGCAACAATATTTTGCGATCGCACAACGACTAGAGGCTATTCATCAACAGCTGCACGATATGCCCGCCAAGCCTGTATTAGTAAACAAAAATGCGGCTTCACAAAGTGGACAGACACTCAGTGCAACGGCGTCAGTACAAAACGGACAGACACTTTCGTCACTAGATGCAAGTGTAGATATAAGTGACGAGCAGTTTTGCACCCATGTACTCGATTTAAAGCAGCATATTCTTGCTGGCGATATATTTCAGGTTGTGCCATCACGCACATTCTCTCTCCCCTGCCCATCGCCTTTGCTCGCTTATGCTAAACTTAAAGAGTCAAATCCAAGCCCTTACATGTTTTACATGCAAGACGCTGCTTTCAGTATTTTTGGCGCGTCGCCAGAGTCGGCTCTTAAATACGAAAGCGAAAGCAACCAGGTAGAAATCTACCCTATCGCAGGCACGCGTCCTCGCGGAAAGCGCCCCGACGGAATTATCGACAGAGACTTAGACAGTCGCATTGAACTTAACCTTCGTGAAGACACCAAAGAAAAATCCGAGCATATCATGCTAGTAGAC
>Ga0208030_1000144_pt1 | contig 52455 bp, 84 predicted proteins | sample MalvirDeepMed_M9_FD_184246 | JGI IMG/M metagenome (GOLD analysis project Ga0208030, IMG submission 184246) | Marine viral communities from the Global Malaspina Expedition - Malaspina viral metaG DeepMed_M9 (SPAdes) (version 2) | ecosystem: Environmental > Aquatic > Marine > Oceanic | place...
TGGCCAGGGCTCCCGTCCAGCTTCCCCCTAGGGTTATGATCGACTTGGCATTCTTGACGTCCAGGATCAGGCTCGGTATGGACTTTATGTAGTCCAGGATCGAGATATCTGCTGTGAATTCGGAGGGATCCTTGTCTCCTCTTGAGCTATTGCAGTGCAGGCAGGAGGTTATCAGATTATCTCCAGTGTGTCCTCCCCCCTTAGAGTAGGGAACCAGATGGTCGAGCGTTAGGTTGCTCCGATCCTCGCTCCCGCACCAGATGCAGGCCATGCCGTCCCGCATGTAGATGGCCAGTCTCTTTTCTCTGCGTATCCATTTTGATCCCTGGTACTTGCTGTCCATCCCTCTGGCTACCATTTCTCTGCACCTCAATCGATCTAACAGTAGTTTATCAGTGATTTTCGGTGCAGAGAAATACTTCGATTTAGAGTTCTATTAATTCCCCCACGTCATCCTCTTCTCTCTCCAGTATGTTGTTCCTATACTGGTACATGCAGGACTGGAATGTCCGGCTAGTCTGCCGAGCCATCTCCTTGCAGGCGCGATATGGCCCGATCTTCTCAATCAATCCAATCAGGGCCTCACGCTCGCCGTCTGACCATTTAGTACCGGCCTTGATCTCTCGGATGGACTCATCTAGTGTGTTAACGGCGCGTTCGGTTGGGATCAGCTTGTGGGAGTTCTGCTTCAGCAGGTCGTCCCCATCCACCCGCTTGAAGGATCTGAATCTCTTCGCGTCCTCGTCGAAGATTAGGTTATAGTCCAGGGGAGGATCTATCAGGGTCAGATCTCCGCAGATGTTCAGCTTCGCTGTGGGGAGGTCGTCCGGATCGGCGTTACCGTTCCGATGGGAGCGTAGATATATGGCCCCAAGATGATCCCGGAACCCGCATCCACGCTGGGCCTCCATTCGGACATCGTCGATGATGATGGGAGTCACAGGGCCGTCGATCCAGTCGGGGATGTTATCTGGAGAATCGACTACCACCTCGATGTCCCCCACTGTGCAGTATCCGAAGATCACCGCATCCCCCTTGATCCCCTCATCGTGTATGAAGAACAGCCGAGTTTCGTCTGGAGTATAGTCCGTTGGCACCTTGGAGATCCTTTTGCTGATGCCGAGATCCCTAGCCTCATCCGTGAAGTTTTGAATGGTTGGGTAGTGGATGTAGCCTACCCACATGATCAGATCCTTTCCAGCCATGGTGTTCCACCTCTCTGATTTGAGCTTCGGACATGTTACCATCTTGGGATCGAGGAGTAAATACCCTCACCCCTCGAATGGGAGGAGCCTGGCCGAGCACTCAGGCCCCATCCCGATTGAGATCGACTCTGGTACGGTTAGCTTGCGTCCACACCGTCCGCACTTACCCTCATGCCAGACCTCTATGTGTTCGCTGACCCTCCCCTCAGCCAGGAGGCCGTAGAACCAGCTGAAGGCCTTAGATGATGGCGCTGACTCCGTTATGTTGCTCTTCCTGCCGTGCCTGAACCCATCTGGAAAGATCGTTCCCAGGAAGACGTAGTTCTCGTAGTTATCTGGGCCATTCAGGAGCTTCACGAAGTAGGGGCTATTCTCATTAGGGCGGCTGATTTTGTAGGTGAACCTGGCCTCCGTCTTATGACTAACCAGGGTTATCGTGGCCTTGCCAGCCGTAATGTATGAGAGGATGTAGTCTGGATCCGTGAGTCTGCCCTTGCTCTCGATCAGTGTAGTCATTCCTATTCCCTCTAGTTTTGGATTAGTTATAACTTAGCACAGGTAAACACACGAGTAAATACTCCCCAGGGAAAAGATTATGGGCCAGGCTGGCTGAATTCCTGGCCCATCGGAGAGGATACCGAAGCAGAGCTCGGCTACTCTGCCTTACTTACTGACTTTGGCCTTGCCCTTCCTGGCTTTGGCCTTCACCGGCTCAGGCTCTTCCTGTTCTTCCTCTTCCTCTTCGAAATCGCCGTCGTCGTCCTCGTCTCCATCGTCTCCATCGTCGTCCCCCTCTTCTTCGTCCGGGGTGACGTCGACCTCATCGTCGGCCTCTGCCTCTGCCCTGCCGTATCTCTCCTCAATCTCAGCCCGGAGGGTGGCGGCTTCTTTCTTCTTGAGATCCCGGCCCAGATCCTTGGCCATCTTGCCAGCCCGTAGTCGATAAATCCGGTTCAGGCGCTCTTCCTCGGTCATTACCATGGGAGACCGAGTCCGCTTGGCTTTCTTGCTACCGCCCGTCATGCTGATCATTTCCACGGGGATGAGGAACGTGGTGCCCTCGTCATCGGACTCGTCGGCCTCGTATCCGGCCTTTTCCAGATTCTTCCGCATCCGCCTGGATTCAGTCCATACTTCGGCGTGGGAGTCGTCGTCCTTGAACGTGATGGTAGTCTCTTTGTTAGGCATTTAGCCCTCCTATCTATTTGTGTTTTGCGTTTACCTAGAGTATCACCAGCGGAGGCAGGCGTCAATCCTTAAATCGTTTCTGATTGAGAGGGATTTTCGGCTACCCCTCGTAGACCTTCTCCAGATCTCCCCATCCGTAGCCTCGGTGAACCTCGACGGCGAAGGGGACATCCGTCTCGAATCCCACGTTGTGTGTCTCCTCGATCATGATCTCCTGGGCCTCCTCAGCGATTTCCTCTGGCACCTGGACTCCAAACCCATCGTGGACATGGGGCCAAGCCATGGGGACATATCCCATTTCTCGAATCCTGTCCATCACTCTTATATTGGCGAGGAGGGTCATTACACTGGCGAAGTTCTGAATCGGCGTGTTAACCGCCTGGCGCTCGATCTCGCTGATGTGCCTCTTATCCAGGAACACTGGGAACCGTCGCTTATATCCGTAGATACTGGCGACCTCGTGCTCCTTCCTCACCAGTAGCTTCTGATCTCGAATCCATCTGGAGGCCTCTGGCATCTGACGAAGGAATCGATCACGATATATCTCGGCTTCCTTGACGGTCACTCCCAGCTGAGGAGCCAGGGATTTAGGCATCCTCCCGTAGATGATTCCGAATGCTATCGTCTTGGCGGCTCGACGCCTAAACGTCCGCTCCTCCTCACTCATGGCATTCAGATCGGCATCTGTTAGCCTGAACAGCTGCTTAGATACCTCACGATGAATGTCCCCGGCGCAGGCCTCTCGGAGAACCGCGTCTCCGGACAGATGGGCCAGGGCTCGTATCTCAGCCTGGGAGTAGTCTGCGTAGATCACAACATACCCATCGTCCGCGATGAATATCTTCTTGATTTCCTTCAGCCTCGGCATTCCATGAATGTTGGGATCAGTTGAGGAGAGCCTGCCCGTCCGAGTGCCATGAAGACGATATCGAGGATGGATCCGTCCCTGGCGCATTAATGCCTTATATCCGTGATAGTAGTTCTTCAGCTTAGTCCCGAGGAGCCGGTGCTGCACCATCAGCCGAGGGAACTCGTCCTGTTGAGCCAACCAGTGGAGCATGTATGTGCTGGTAGATCGAGGCTTCATGTTGGAGAAGACAGCTGATGAGGCCGTTTGCCAGTACTCAATGGCCTCCGTGTCCTCGATCATCCGTATCTCTTCCAGGACTTCGCTCTGCGTCAGCACATCTTTCTTGGCCGACATCTGGTTGAGCCCCAGGTCATCGAAGAGATACTTGGACACCTGCTTGGGGCTGTTGAAGTTAAGGTCACTCGCGCCTGGGTAGGCCCTTAGCTGATCCTCTAGGTCTTGCAGTTCCCCAGCCCACCTGGCTCCTAGTTCCTCATGGTACTCCTCATCCACCTTCATTCCAGTCCGCTCCAGATCAATGAAGTGATGCGCGGCTGGTATGAGTATGTCGTCATGAACCGAGTCGACTCCGTCCTCTATCATCTCCTCGCGTAGATCCTCGGTCAGCCTATTGGTGAAATCGGCGTCTGCTCCGCAGTACAGGCTGATGTTAGTCCTGGTCTCGTTGTCATCCCAGTCGTCAAGGCTGAGCTTAAGAGGAGCCTTGCGATCCTCATTCGCGGCCTCGGTATTCAGAGATGACTTAAGGTGAACATCGTACTCGGGAGCCTTATAGTAGGACGCGGCTACGCGCTTAAGTCCATGGCTTCCCTTTCGCTCATCGAGGCAGTAGTGAGCCAGCATGGTATCCATGGTGAATCGTGGGAAGATCCCCCTGGAGTTAAGCCACATGACGTCGAATTGGCCATTATGGAATGAGCAGTCGACTCCCGACAGCGCTCGGCCCAGCTGCTCATGATTACTCTGATTATCCTCAATCAGAGCTACCCAGTCGAGGATAACCGCCGTCTCCCTCTCCCAGGACATCCCCACACACAGAATATCCCCGGTGTCGGGGTCTAGACTGGTAGTCTCCAGGTCGATCGAGGTATGGCCCAGCCGCTTAAATCGACGCATTAGGGCATTAAAGCCCCGCTGCGTGTTGATGATTACGTAGTTGTCGTAGGGAGGCTCCACAATGGGATCCTCCCCGTCTGCTATACGCTTAGCGAAGGCCAGATCCTGATAGAAGTCGATGTACCCGTCCGGCGACCTGAATATGCTGGCCGGGTGCAGGGTAGGCAGCACGCCGAACGTGTGACGTCCAATCGTTATTTCTCGGTATATACCTCGCTTCCGCGTGATGCCGGTCTTACCTCCGAGGATAGCCGCCACACCGAAGTTCCCGAGCGGTACTATAATCTTAGGCTGTGCGTCAATTAGATCAGCCATTAGCCTAGGATTACAGGCGCGGATCTCCTCGGGAGTGGGATCCCTGTTCTCTGGAGGCCTCCACATCAGCGCATTGTTACGATAGGTGTCTCCCCATTCGACTCCGATGTCCATGAGAGTCTCGCGGAGTAGCTTACCCGCCTTGCCCACGAATGATTCCCCTCGCTTCTCCTCCTCAGCCCCTAGGGCCTCCCCAATAAGAGCAATATCTGGTCGATGAAGACGACCAGACGGGTATGCAGGGCATCCTTTAGATGGGCACTCGTCGCAGCGCGTGGACATCTATTTGAGCTTCTTCTCCAGAAGAATCCTCATGTGCGTCACCCTCTTAAGTCTATTATATCTCGACGCTTAGGCCCCGTCGATATAAGCTTCACCGGGATTCCAGTTATATCCTCCACCATCTTTATGAACTCCCTGGCCCTCTTGTGAAGATCTTCCCAGTACTGACATCCCGTAGTCTGATGCCATCCCTTCATCATGAAGTACTTGGGTGAAGCCCCGGTATACTTCATGGTGGATCCCACGACCTCATCCCCCTCCTCATATGCGATGCAGATGGGAACCTCGCGCTGTTCATCGAGGATATCTATTCGGGTGAGAGCCAGGTAGTCCGGCCTGCAAATCCGATTGGCATACTTGATTGCAGGTAAATCGAGGAACCCCATTCGCCTGGGCCTTCCAGTTGTCGAACCGTATTCCAGCCCGGACTCTCGCAGTTGATCTCCGATATCCTGTGGCATCTCTGTCGGCAGAGGCCCCTCTCCTATTCTGGTGGAGTAGACCTTCATGACACCCACAACCTCATCAATTCTCCTGGGATCGACTCCGAGCCCTGTCCCCACTGCTGCTGGAATGCAGCTAGATGAGGTGACATACGGATAGTGTCCATGATCGATGTCGAGCATCACCCCGTGGGCTCCCATGAGAAGGAGGTTTAGGCGCTGGCTAATCGCCTCCTCTATGTGAGGAAGCGGATCCTTTATTTCACAGCGAGATAGTAGATCCGCTCGCAACTCATATACCTTGGCTGTCGCTCGGTCTGCTCCCATTCGAGGCATTCTGGCAGCGATTTCGCGTGGCTCCCCATTCATCAATTCTTCAAATGAAGTCCCTGTGCGGAGCATCTTGTCTGAATAGGCTGGCCCTACCCCTCTCCTGGTAGTTCCTATGGGATGCCCTGAGGTCTCCTCCCGATAGGTATCACGATAGATTTGATCGTAGGAGATGATGTGGGCCTTGGGATCCACGATGACGTGAACATTGGGGCTCATCTGATTGAGACTGTCTATCTCATTCACCAGCACATCGGGATCGATCACCATCCCTCGTCCGAGGACGCTGATCATCCCAGTATGGAGTGAGCTCGCAGGGAGAAGGTGGAACGCCACTCGATTTCCATTGGGAGCCTCGACAGTATGACCCGCATTATTCCCTCCGTTGAACCGAGCGGATAGGTAGGCCTCCTGTCCCAGGTAGTCCACTATCTTACCCTTCCCCTCATCTCCCCACTGGAGTCCGATCACTACTCGTACGGTCATAGATTCTTCCTCCACCAATGGCCTATGGAGCCTGAATTCTCCTCCTGATCATCATCTTCCTTCCCATCAAAAACCACCTGCGGCAGGCACATCATCCTCCAGTATTCCCGGTTCTCCTGGATCAGATGGGGATCTATCTCAGATCCGTCAAGGAAATCAAATGAGGAATCCGGCCTCGGCTTACCAGAGGCCATCCTGACTCCCCCGGCTGAGTAAAAGGCTGCGACTCCGCTGTCCACTCCTCTTACTCGACCTGGGAACTGACTAGAAATGTCAGCGATTTCCCTTGGATCTCCTGGGCACCCGAGGAGATGGATGGGAATGAAGTGATCCTGTGCGTCTATAAGCTCGACGGCCTTAGCCCGAGGCATGTAGGAGGTGATGAACTTCGAGACTCCAATGGCACTAATCCTGGGGATCCAGGTGAGCATTTCTTCCATACACTTCACCCAGTCATCCTGATCACGTCCCTGCGGAACCACCATTGATCTAAGCCCTGATATGTCAGCTTGATATACCCCATGACTCGACCATTTCACTGTCTCCCATCGATTCCCAAGAAAGTCCGGACAGATTAGCTCAGTAGCTCGGATCGTCTTGGCTAAGCTGATTAGTTCCTCAATTCGCATGGGAATTCCCGTCTCCACTACCCCATTGTCCATGATGACGTGGTCACCCCGCGCCGACTTGTCGATGAAGAACTGCCGGTATTCCTCATTGTAAAGGAGATGAGCCAGCGCCATATGATAATCGTTGTCCCGCTCGAAGCCCATGCGCCGGAGAGGAAGTATGGTGGCGATCTTCATTTCTTTAGCTCCCATCTCTGTAGTAAAGAGCAAGTCATCACTCGCTGAGGATCGTATGGCCTTCGATGAATGGGAGTCCCTAGATCCTTCCAGGCCCTTCTGGGAACGAAGAACTCAATCCTTTCGTCGCTTGGAGAACTGAACAGGATTCGATTGTATATGTTTATATCCAGGACACAATCCTGGATGGCCCACTGCATTTCTCCGTCTAGCTTATGACGATCATCCTTAACGATGTGAAGATATGGTTTCCTCTGACGTGGGAATCGAACCGTTCGGCACAGCTTGCCGATCTTCATGGGATCTCGAAAATCATACTCCATGTACAGATGATCTCCATGCCTTAACTCCAGACTGTAGCCATTCCCCCTGAATAAGGTTAGTGCTTCCGTGCTTATTATAGCAGATACCATGACTCCTCCTAAATAGGTTCGTTATATCCCGCAGCGTTGCGGTGACCGCCACCACCATATTTAAGGGCTACCTCGGAGACATCAAACTCACCCTCGCTCCGCAGGCTCCAGTGCCGCACCTCCTCTTCCTCCCAAAACATACCCGAGAACGGATGATCGGGGAAAGCCCTGATAAGAGCCTTCCCTACTTCGCTCTGAAGGATAGGAGTATTAACAATGGGGACAACATATCCTCCAACATTCCCTACGAATGCTTTGCTAACTATGGATTCCACCATACTGTGTTGAGCTCGAAGAATGTGCTTTCCTTCTATCGCTAACATCCCAGGAATGAATCCGCTCCAGGTGAAGAAATCCTGAGGATGAGATGCGATTGCCGCGTTCACCTCCTTGGATCTGGTCATCTTCCACTTCCAGAGATCCCTATCCTGCACATAAAGCAGGATCTCAGGGACATCATCCCCTGGATGGAAGTACTCCCATGCGAGAACGGCTCCCGACTTGTCCATATCGAAGGTGCAGAATGGGAGTCCTTCCAGACCTGCCTGAGCCGTCTTGTGGTGATCCAGGACTCTCACCTGACATCTCTCACTGAGGCTGATCAACATCTCTCGAGAATAGGAGAAGTCCACGATATAGACATCTGATCCATCTGGGATATCGGGCATCGGCTTCCCATAGCTAACAGGGATATATTCAGTGGCCTGGTGCTGTAGTCTCATCCAGGCAGCGAAGGCCGCTCCGAATCCATCCGAGCAGCCTCCATGGTATAGAACATATGATGTCATGTTACACCTCGCACACTTCGCAGTATTCCCCATTCTCCAGTACCCCTGGTCGACAGCCATTCACGTAAACCGTAATGCCCTTGCAGCCCAGGTCATAGGCTAGCATGTAGGCCTGACTGACGTCCTCCCAGGTGGAGCCTCGGGGTAGATTAATGGTCTTGGATGCCGAGTTATCCAGGAACTCCTGAACCACACCCTGCATCTTTATGTGGTGTTCCACTGGGATCTCAAGCGCCGTGACCAGGTGATCCCCCTCACCCTCAAAGAGAGGATGAGTGAACTGAGTCTCGCCTGTGGCGTCTCTCCTCGTATACTCCCTGGAGAACACAGGCTCGATCCCGGAGGATACTCCGGCCAGAATGGATGTCGTCCCTGTCGGTGCCTGACTGGTCAGGGTTAGGTTGCGGATCCCGTGCTCTAGGATCTTCTTATGTATATATTGAGGCATCCGCTTAATGAATGTCCCCTGGATGAACTCATTCCTCTGGAGACCTGGGGCTGATCCCTCGTTACTCGCAAGATCCACACTAGCCATGTAGGCGGTATCCCGTATATACTCATACACGGCTCGTGCGTAGTCGAGGGATTCCTCAGATCCATACTTCATCCTGTTTAGGATAAGGAGATCGGCCAGTCCCATCGTTCCAAGGCCGATTCGTCTCACCTGCCGCTGCACATCACCTATATGCTGATTGATATCAGGGCTCTTGTCGATCACTCGATTTAACATCTTAACCGCAGTGACCACGGCATCGCGCATCCCAAACCAGTCAAGCTGGTTGAGCTTGGGATCCCAGAAGGCAGGCAGGTTGATGGCCCCTAGGTTGCATGATCCACCATTTGGGAGAATCTGCTCTCCGCATGGATTAGTGGATATCAGGGTCTCCATGTACCTCGTGTTAGCCGTTCGATTGGCTCTCTCAAGGAAAACCAAGCCGGGATTACCGGTTTGAGAGGCTGACTGGCATAGGTGATCCCATATCAGCCGAGCAGGCGTGGACTTGTGGATTCTGACCTCACCTCCCCTGAGCATCCATTTATCAATGTCCCCATCCCAGATGGTATTATAGTCAGGAGATGAGGTATCTGGGAAAACGGACGACCACATCCCATTAGTCTTTACTTGGTGCATGAATTCATCTGAGACCGCAACGCTGTGATTGGCCCTCAGGAAGCTAGACTCCGCGAACTCCATAACATCTGGATGCCAGTCGTCGAGAATGTACATGAGAGCCGCCGTCCTCGATCCTCCCTGGCGTATGCTATCCACCATCCGGTCTGCTCCTCCCATCCAGGAGACGGAGCCTGAGCTGTATCCATTCACTCCTGATATATAGGAGTCCCTCGGTCTCAGAACCGACCAGTTGATACCGACTCCCCCTCCCCGAGCGGTTATCTCGATCATCTCCGAGACTGTGCTCATGATCCCGGCTCGGCTGTCTGCCCCATGAGTGTCGTGAGCGACGCCGATGACGAAGCAGTTATAGAACGTGGCCAGCTGAGAGGATCCCACTCCATTGAGAATCCGGCCTGCTGGCACGAACCCGAATCCGCTGAGAGCTCTGAGGAACTCGCGTCGTTCCGTCCTGCTCGTGGCTAGGCCCGAGGCCACTCGATCCCACATATCCTCTGGGAAGGCCTCAAGAGTATTACCCTCGGCGTCTTTTAGTGCATAGCGATCCAGGAATACCCTCTCCCGCTGCTCCGTCCACTCCATTACTGAGAATCTATCCGCCATCTCGTGTTCTCCTCTTATTATCTGCGATCATGTGGGCGAAATTACTAACGTCTCCACATTCGTCTATTATAGCATCAGGATCTCCCGTAGCTAAGGCCTCCTTCAGTTCTTCTATCTCCTGATGCATTCGCATCATCATCCACTCGTCGGAATAGTTGACCCAGCCTCCCAGATGATCGTTCTTGCGGAGCTTCTTCTCCATCACCTGGGAGAACCATTTGAGAGATCGCCTAGGCAGGAACATGTTCAGGCGTCTCTAGATAGATGACGGGGATTCCGATGGAGTGCGCGTGCTCAATCTCGTTAGCAGTGCTGCTCCCAATATATCCCCCTGGATTCACCACATAGATCCAATCGGATGCGTCTATCTTGCGAAGATGCAGTTGATCCAGATGCTCCTTGAGCGACGGCTCCATCTCGATTTTATCGGCATGTCCGAAGAAGCCCACGGCTAGTACCAGGTGTCCCTCAGAGGTTAGAGTCTGGACGACCTCAATCGTCTCATTCTTGAACTTGGTTGATCCGCACACGGTTACGATCTGAGGTTTCACCGGAGTCCGCGTGACTATGGCCTCGCATCCCTCGTCCTCCCGTACCTCCACCTGATCGACCTGATGCAGCGTCTCCAGAATCTCACGTCCAATGGTCTCGCAGCTGCGTGGGCCTAAGTCAAGAACTCCTCGCTTTCCACCAATCAGCATCAATGATACGGCGATCTCTAGGGAATCTCGTAGATCATGAAACTCGATCTCCCTGTCCTCATGCTTCACGGAGGCCCGTGCCGAAATGTGGAATGCGTGCATGTGAGGATGAGATAAGTAGAGTCGATTCTCTGGCGCTCCAGGCCAGTGGTGCAGGGCATTAAGCTGAGTGGATACCTTAATCTGGGACTTCATCCTGTTTCTCCTTATCTATAACTTCGTCGACTGAGGCTCGGGGAATTCGCCATTTACTGCCTACCTTGAATCCCCCCTTTATGTGTCCAAGCTTAAGCATCTCCCGGACACTGTAATCGCTCACACGTAGGATCTCGGAGACCTCCTGAACTGTTAATACCTCTGGGAACACCATGCGTTCACCTCTATTTCATTAAGAACTCGGCCCGTGCCGCAGGATCGCTCTTGATGATCCCGCTTAGGAAATTGGTCGTGAGGAAGGCATTCTCCTGCCTGGCCCCTCTGCATATCATGCAGGCATGTCGAGCCGTTATCGACACCCCTACTCCTCTAACATCTCCTCGTTCGATCACCTGTCCTATTTCCATGGTGAGCCGTTCCTGGATTTGCAGCCGCCTCGCCTTGGCATCTACTAGCCTGGCGAGCTTGGAGATCCCGATGACCTTCCCATTGGGTAGATAGCCGATATCTACCGTTCCCCAGAATGGTAACATGTGGTGCTCGCAGGTCGACCAGAAGCCTATTTGCCTCATGATCACCATCTCGTCCGAGTTCTCGTTCTCGAACCACTTCAGTATCTCTTTTTCCTCACCATAACCGGAGAAGATCTCCCCCCAGGATCGAACGACTCGCTCTGGAGTCTCCAGCAGCCCATCTCGACTCGGATCGTCTCCAATGAACTGGATAATGCGACGGACATTGTCTTCTAGATCTCCTCCCTCACCCTCCCATGGGAAAACGATCCAGGTGCCGAGGATACCCTCTTTAGGTTTATCAACTAGAGCCAAGAACTCTTTATTACCATGTTCACTCATGATACGATCACGTGTGGCTCCGCTATCCACGATATCATCCATGATGATCTCAGCATCCTCAGGTCTGTCTACTAGTACCGTTCCCACCTGCGCCGACAGCCCTGCGATTATGGATCCTCCCCTTGGGATCCCCCAGACCTTGCTGCCCTTAATGCCCATATTCTTAAGTCGCTTATTGATGTCTGACCAGCTGAGGGATATATGTCCGTTACTCATGGTAGTCCTATTACCTTGTGTAGTTGGATTGAGAGCTTCCAGCCTGGAAGGTCATATAGTTTATTAATGACTGACTGGGTGCCGATTCCCCTAGTCCGTTCATCGTCATCATCATGCGCTATTGGCTGGAGATAGTAGCTCTCCGCGTTGAAGTCACGAAAGGCGTGGGGATTGATCGACGGATTAGGATGCGGATAGAGGAGCTTGAGCGTATCGGCCCTGCGGATCACTGTCTGTTCCCATGGGAGCTTGGGTGATATAGTGAGATGATCTATATTGAAATATACATCATCCTTAAACTCCCGAGTTCCATTGGACTCGACTGCCACATCGTATTTCACTTGGAGGCTGCTCAGAAGGTTGTAGTCCAGCTGAAGGGACGGCTCTCCTCCGCTAATCCACACCCATTTGATCTGATTATCACCCTCTAAATCTCTAATCTGCGACAGGATCTCCTCGATGGTGAGCATCTTGTGGCTAAAGAAATCAGTATCACAAAATGGGCACGTCGACTCCTCCCGTGTCTCCGGCCTCCCGTCCCACATGTTGCAGCCGGAGAATCTGAGAAATATACAGGGGACACCCGCCATTTGCCCCTCCCCCTGGATGGTCGGCCCGAAGATCTCGTGGACTCCGTATTTATGGGTAGGTTGCACTGCAATCCTCCGTCTCCTGCACGGTAACCCGTGCCATGTGGATTCTCCTTAGGGAATCGAAGTTCCCAGGACGACCAGCCTGAAGCTCATCCGTACTAGCGTAGATGAGCTCCTCCATTTGATCGAATATGGATTTCGAGAGGAACTCGGCTGTGGGCCTCCCCTGAGTAACCACAATGCTCTTAGAATCAGTCGCGAATAACTGAGGAAATCGTGGATCCTGATCCCATATAAGGAACTTGTGATCGTAAATGGAATCGATCTGCGACCACAGTTGCTTGAGGAATCCGAAGTCCATCACCATGTCCAGATCGTCCAGATCCGATGACTCCACTACCAGGGTCACCTTATAGTTATGTCCATGGAACTGAGCGCACTTGCCCTTGTGTCCCCAAATGGTGTGCCCCGCGCTGAAGCTGAAATCCCTAGATATTCTCATTTGTCCTCCTACCAGTATACACAGAGACCTCCACTTGGTCGACAGAGATGAAGAGTCTTCTTGGCTCTCGTCATGGCTACGTAGAACATCCTTACGATACTGTCCGTGGAGCTATTATCCATGCCTGCTGGCGACATGTCGGGGAAGACGTAGACGTGATCTGCCTCCCCTCCCTTGACACTGTGGATCGTCCCAATGGTAACCCGAGGCCGGGTGTCCTCGATGCTTCCCCTCTCCAGCACTCTGAGCGTATAGTCCCAGGAGCCTGGCTCCCCGGCTCTCCTGAAGCTCTTAAAGATGGTGGCATCCTTAGCCATTATACGTTCCAAGATGGTAGGATTAAAGGCGTCGATTAGATCCTCCATCTCGATCTCATTATCCTCGGCATCCTTGCAGGCTCGGAGGAATCCCTCTCTCCTACCCTGGATATAGGCCCCCGATTTGGCTCCCAGGACGCTCCCCCAGGTATGAGCCACATCCCCCGTTAATCTATTTTTAGAGAGAAATGCCCTTATCTTGTTACCCGCCGTATCCAGAGGATTCCACATCTTATTAGTTTTTCGATACGTGTTATGAAAGGGGATCCCTGCTTCTCTTAGTGCAGTGATAATGCCCTTTAACATGTACCCGCAGGACGCTATTATCATGTAGGTGCCGTCCTCCTGGAGCAACCCAGGCGGTAGTCTCCCGCTGCTCTCAGCCTCTACATAGGAATATGCGTCCATTCTGACTTCCCCCTCCTCATCCCGTGGAAGGTATTCCTTCTCCCTCCGGTCAGAAATCTGGTGCACCCAGGCGTAGGCCTGCTGATGAACCGCCCGTGGGATCCGATAGGACTGAGTGAGTACCTTCTCCCGTCCATCTGGTAACTGAGGATTAAAGAACTCCTGAGGGATCGCGCCCGACCACTCATATAAATTCTGATCGTCGTCCCCCACGAGAACTCGTATCTTGGTGTTCCATTGCCTTATGACTTCCAATTGGAGTGGAGTGTGATCCTGAGCCTCATCCACATAGACGACCTGCTGAGCCGGGAGTGGATGGACATCCAGCGCTAGTTCGAGCCATCCCGCGTAATCCGGTCTCTCTGATTCTCGACACCACTCAGACCACTTAAGATGGAAATCCCTGGTGGGTGGATCCCACTCAGCCATCGGAACCATGCGTTGGCGATATATTTGAGCCCTTTCATAGAACGTATCTCCATTCCCAGCTAGAGTCCTCTCGGATGTCCCCTCCTCTTCTTCAGTTGTGCGCCACTGAAGAAATGGAGGCAGACAGTCCTCATCTGACCAGGAAGGATACGCCTTGATGAATTCCTTAACGGCTGACTCAGCGGGAGCCGGGGATCCCAGCGCCCTCTTGCAGCGTGCATGAAGAGTCGTTACGTTCTCAGGTGCCAATGGTAGGTCTCGTCCAGAGGCCTCTCTCACAGCCGAGTTAGTGAGAGACACCACTGAGACCAGATCCTCCCCAAACCTGCTAACGCTTTTATTTATTCGCTTGGCTATCCAGGTCGTCTTACCCGAGCCTGGAGGGCCAAACGTTCGATATTCATCAGTCGAGTTCGTCATCAGCCTCCTCTATCGATTGATACATACTGATCCAGCTAGGATCAATTCCCCATACTCTGCGCTTTCCCCTCTCCGCTCGGAATTCTTTAACCTCCGCTCCCATTCCTCGAAGACGCTGAGCTACCTGTTTCATTGTGAGCTTCACTCCCCACTTGCTATTCCCTCGATAGATCAGATCCCCCAGGCTGAACCAAATGAACTCCCCCTGTCTGAAGCTACCCCGGATCGGAACCGGATCTCCATCTGGGATCATTGGTAGTATTATCCCGCCAAGGTATTCCCCAAGAAGAACAGCCATCTCACCCTGTCCGGTAGCCTCGTCACCCGCGTCCACATCCTCAGCCACATCCATGAGCATCTGGACGAATTCATCATGGGATGGAACAGTCTTAGCGCTGAGCTTGCGTGTGACCTTACCAGTGGATTCGGCTAGGGATTTCTGAAGCTGAGGAGGAGCCAGGAGTTGACCTGTGGTGACTTCGCAGATACCCTCACTGAACGCGAGGACGAACTGAGGGCTGTCTCCCGTGATCCGTTTCACCGAAATGAGATCCAGTTTGAGTAATCTGGATACTCGATCCTTGATGTCCTCCGTATCCACAGTCGAGACACTCATGTCCTTGTTACGAATGCTATGCACGACAGTCTCAATCTCCTTACGAGGCAGCGGAGGGTCATTCAGCGTGTTCCATGCAGATAGTATGGATACGACCTCATCCTGAGGCATCCCCATGTTAAAATATCGACCAGCCAGCCTGGCTGCTGCCCCATTACGCTCCCCCTCACCAACCCCTTGTAGCAGTTTAGAATACCATGTCTCGCTTATCACCTGGACTTTAGGTCTGGAGACCGGCTCCTTCAACCATGAATCATTATCCAGGTAGGCCAGTGGGATGTCACCTAGCTCCTTCCCCTCGATCCATGTGTATCCCCGACCTGATGCGTGAATCGATGGTGGCGCTACTACGAATCCTCCCTCGGCGCGTATGTCCACCTTATTAAGGACTCCCACTCTGGTGCCGATTCCCTCACTCCCGCCGTCGTAGCGGAAGTACATGTGGAGTCCCCCTCCCCCGGTTCTCACCATGGGAGTATATATCTCATCAGGATCGATTCCTATCTCCAACAGGGACTCCATGCCCTCCTCTCCATCCACATCCACTACGAAGATGCCTGAGATGTTCCCCGTTACAATCCCCACGTTGTTATCAGGGAACCGATCCCACCACTTCTCTAGCTCGGTATCAGAGAGCGCGGTCTTAGTCCTCCCCTGCCATTTGATCCTGGGATGTTTACCCGGAGACGTACACTTAGAGCTGCCGCAGCTGCACTTGTTACCATCTACCAGGGTATGTGCAGGGACAACGGACAGCCCCATTTCTAGGTATTTTAAGGCGTAATCAAGCATTCACAGTCCTAACTCTGCAAGAGTCGACCTACCTGGGAGAGTGGGGGAATCTCCCAGGCCAGGCCTTACCCTTAATTCACTCAGCGTTAGAGTGGTAAGGGTCTAGAAGGGTAGATCGTCGTCATCGTCATCATCGTCGTCATCGTCGTCTGCCACTGCGGTAGCGCGAGCCCGAGATGATTTAGAGTCGGATCGACCACTTGATTTTGCCGCCTTGGCCTTCACCGGATTGGCGCTCTTGCCATTCCGAGACGAAGACTTGGACTTGGACTTGCTCTTTGGCGCGTCTTCGTCGTCATCGTCCGCTGCTCGACCTTTCTTCGCAGGCAGGACGGCGTTGACCTGAGATACGATCTGCTCATCACCGGACTCCTTGTTGATCCGCTTGTTGTGTCCAATGGTGAGACGGACGCTTCTCCCGATGAGCTTGTCGGTGTTGATATCCAGCGCGGATTCGGGATCTGCCCCGAACGCCACCAGATGCTCTTTCAGACTGAAGAGAGCGTGATCGAGCAGGCTGGTGAAGCTCTTGGTCGTTTCTCCCTTGGATGGGCCTCCGGTGATCTCCCAATCCCAGACCAACATGGCATTGCCTGCGGCAGACTCATCCTCCTCGCAGTCGACCAGATCAGCTGGCCAGGTGCCTGCCTCGATTAGAGTGAACGGACTGGAATCGTCGATGTCCCCTAGGTTTACCTTGATCTTTGGCATTAATGCCCTCCTAAATTTGGTTCGGTCACTTTACTCCTGGATTCCCCCAGTGGTAAAGTATATCATGTGAGGGATTTCGCTATATCCCTCCCGGCTACTACTCCAGTTAGAGCCGCTGCTACGAATGAGTCCACGTATCCTGTGGCATCCCCCACTATATACAGACCAGGATGCCCGTAGACCTGCCAATTAGCAGTATCGACTGGAGCTCGATATGCGGGATATTTCACCTCCGGGCCATAGATTATGGATTCCTCAGGGTCAAATGTGGGTATGGACGCATCGAGTCCTTCCAGGAATCGATGGAATGCCGAGTATAACTCAGCTGGTAGGGCGCGGCTTATATCTAACCCATCCCTCGCCATGACGTTCGTTCGGTAGGGAGGATGTAGATTCTCAGACGGCTCCTGCTTCATGAAGTCGCTAACCCGCTGGACTACGGTATGACCCTGCGCAATCTCATTAATGGATCTGGCCACATCCCTCACGTAATCCTGTGGATCCCCCGTGCCCACAGCCTCAGGCACCATCTTGGCTACCATAGCGAAGTTGCTGCTGTTGCTTCGCTCATTAGGATCAAGGGAGGAGTGACCGTTCACATTACGTATCCCCATCTCCTGATGCCACTGATTCACCACGAATCCCTGCTGATTGCAGCAGAACGATCTAGTGACGATGAACCCCGTCTGCTGCATCACCTTCCAGTCGTAGAATCGATCAAACATGCAGCTGAGGCCGGAGTCCGCCGTCTCTACCCGGAGACCGATACCAGCTGGGCCTGACTTCGTAGACAATCCCAGGTCTTGTATTAGGTTCTCTGACCAGGTGATCCCCTGGATTCCACTGGCGATTACCACCTTATCGAAGAGAAGTCGCTCGCGTGCCACTGCGTCTCTGCGATTTGAGCTAAAACCTACCCAGGCACCGCCCATCTCCTCTGGGAGAGGATCCACGCTCACTGCCTTCGTGAAGAATCTAACGTCGACTCCATCCCGGACGAGGGCCTGTGTCATCCCTATCGAGAACCTGCGGATGCCGTCTGATCCCACATGTCTGAGAGGATAGGACGATAGATCCATGTCGTTGTCCGAGAAGTCCTTATCCCCCTGGACAGTCGGCTCATACCACACTCCCTCCCCCGCATGTGTGACCACTTCCTTATCTATCTCCCACAGGATGGGCTCAAGAGCTGGATCGAAGATTTCCTCCAGCTGAGTACCCCGCAGCAGGCTGAATGGGAGCTTGCCGTCCGAGAACCCGCCTGCCCCTCCCTCTCCCTCAAGGACATAGCAGGATCTACAGGAACACGATTGGGTCTCAGGACACCATCGCTCCACCATGGGATGACCCATCTCGACCATCGTTATATTCTTTACCCCAAGGTCGAGCAGCTGCCTAGCGCAGAATGTCCCCGCAGGGCCAGATCCGATTATTAGGACGTTCACAGTTTCTCCTTCTTTAGTTGGGCCTCGACGTCTTTAAGTAGAGCCGGGAGCGATTCCGGTATCTCCGTCAGATCCCCATCATTCAGGTATTCCCAGTCAGGTGGATCGGTGAGTCCGTACTCGCTGGAGTGATCAGACTCAATAGACCTGGACTTAGGTCGCAGGATCCCCACAATGCAGCCTCCCCAGGATCTAATCCCCTCGGCCTCATTGTCATATCGGATGTCGTCCACGACGATGTTGACCATTGGATCATCATACTGATGACCGAGGATTCTCCTGTGTAGGTGCATCACCCAGGTATCCTCGTGGATGTTTCGAGCCACCTCCGTCCCCAGCATCTGCATCATGAACCGAGGAGAGATGTCGTATCTCGGATCGATCTCCTCCTTCAGGTATCCACTGATTTGAGCCGGAGATAGGTCATAGATCTTCGTGAGGATCTCCTTTATGGGATCCGCCAGGCTGAGCTTCACGAATCCTCGCTTCACTAGTTCCATGGCTATCGTCGTCTTGCCTGATTGAGCTTGTCCAGTCAGTCCAATTATCATGATACTATGATCGAGCTCTTGCGTCGACCCTCATCGTCCTCCTCGAAGTCTTCCATCTCTTCTGCCGTTGATCCCTGGAATCCAGCCAGAGCTATGACGTAAGAGAAGGCCATTCTCATGGCTTTACCAGCAGCACGAGTCTGAGCCATGCTCCTTGCCGCGTTCCTCTTGCCGATGATATCCTTCTGCCCTCTAGCCGCTTTATCCGTGAACCCACACATGGCCTCGGCGGCTGCGATGACCTCCATGGTATCAAGGGATTTGAGCACTACCCTGGCCTCGTAGGCTATGGGCACTCCGTCCTCCTCTATCAAGGTAGTCCACTCGGTCACCGGCGTCGCACGATTAAACCGTGCAATGGTCTGCCACCCCTCGAACCGCAGATACTTCTTGCCTCGTATCTTGAGAACGAGCTTCTCACCCGAGCGCTCCACGGCAGTGACAATGGCTGCGGCCTGCTCCGATGCGCGCATGATGATGTCATTCGCTGACTCAACATGAACGAGGTCGCCTCCCCCATTGCTCCTAAGAGCGAGCGACCTTACGGGTACGGGAATTTCTCGATACTCCCCCTCGATTGGATCCTCTCCGTTTGGCATAGTAACTATCCCTCTGTTTGCGACTGGTAAAGTATTCCTTCAGGATGAGTTTATAGTCGTTCCCCTCCTGATAGGCCTTGCAGGCATCCCGAAAGTCGCATCTGCCGCACCTCATCGACTCTGGCTGAGGATAGATAGCTACTGTGCTTCCATCCTGAGGCTTAAACTCCCTCGCCTGCCAGTATGCTCGATGAAGAAATACCTCCATTTGACGAGATGTCCTGAATATCTTCTGCCTATGGAAGAGTGGTGCCGACGTCCGGCCTGTGGGAATGACCTTCCGGAGCCCATTATATATCACCCCGACGACCTTCTCGTCAATCCCTAGTATCTCAGCCAGATGCCTGCCAAGGAATATCTGAGAGGTGATCTGGTGATCCATTTCGAGATGAGCTGGCTCGAAGCGAGTATAGGTCTTATGTTCTAGGGAGAATAGCCTTCCCGAGTTCCTATCCCTGACCAGACCATCCAGCCGGGATGTCAGGGAGTAGGGGCTATCCTCATCTGTGCCTGGAATCTTGAGCGGCATGTTGAGGGACTCTTCTATCCGAAGGACATCGAAATAATCGTTATCTCGATATTCCTCCAGATAGCTCTCCAACATGGCCTCACCCAGTTCCTTAGCCTCGGCCAGGGTCTCCCGATCCGCTGTCCAGTTCTCATCCAGCTTGCTTATCTCTCTGTCTGCCCACTTAATGAATACTTCGATGGGATTCGCCTTATCCTTATAGTAGGCTGCGAGGGCCTGATGAATACCATCCCCAAGAGTCAAATTTATGTTCCTCTTGCGAGATCGATATCCAAGCTTATATGACCAATACCACTGGAGCCGACAGGCCATGGCGTCAAGCTGAGATGGACTTATGCTTAACTCGGGATTGTACCGTGGTTTACGTGGAGGCATGTTCTCTCCTTATTAGCTCATCTATCGTCACCGGACGCTTGTCTCGGACAATGTCCCATATGTCGTCCTCGATGGTGTCCACGGCCTTAATGGCTATGCTCTCCACCTTCTCAGCCATCTGGCCTGGTCTCGAGATCCGATCCTGCGCGTGTTTATTACCAGGTGGATGCCAGTCTAGATCGATAAATATAACTCGATCAGCCTCAACCAGGTTCAGCCCCTCGCCTCCGGTTCCGTGCGTAGCTACTAATACCTGGGACTCCCCCGACTTAAAGCTTGCCTGGCTCTTACGCTGCTGAGTAGACGTCATGGATCCGGAGCCGATAAGAGGAGCCGCCGTTATGCCTGCCTCACGCAGGTCATCAACGATCATCTTAACAAGTCGAGCGAAGTCAGTAAACACCACGGCCTGAGTATCCTTCTCTTGTATCACGTCGACCAGAGGATCAATCTTGCTAGATCCACGATACTCTGGAATCAAGAGCCTGGGATGAAGAGCCAGTTGTCTGAGCCTAGTCATTCGGGCTATCTTGATCTCAGCCTCGATCTCGATTCCATCCAATGAGATTTTGTGGTCATCCCTCATCATGTTATATATAGCACGCTGGTCTTCTGGCATCTCATACTTCACTACCCGAGCCTTGACCTTTGGCATCCCCTCAAGGAGGCTCTTCGGACGGGATATTAGGTAATCAGCCATGATGAGACTAAGGTTCTCCTCCTCGGTTTCCTTAATCCCGCCCACCTTGATGCCGAACCCGTTGTGCTTAACCTCACAGAATCTGTAGGCGAATGACCAGAAGGATCTGAACCTCTCGGGATCGCAGATGTGCAGGAGCGTCCATGAGTCCATACCAGTATTGATGTTGGGACTGGCTGTGAGGAGATGGACAGGCTTGGACTTACCGGCTATCTTAAGAAGCGCCTTAAATGCCTTGGTTTTGCGGTTACGAATCCGATGGGCCTCATCAGCTATTAGCATGTCGGACGAGGCTAGCTCTCCATAGTGCATCTCAGCGACAGTATAATTGCACACCAGGAACTCATCCCACTTCTCTCGTATTATGGAGTTACGATCTCCCTGGATAATGTCGGCGTGATATGGTGTCCACTCTCGAATGTGATCGACCCAGTCATCCCGCTTGGTATTAGTGCAGACCACGAGGCCCCTCGCCAGGTTTTCTCGAGATGCCGCGTCGAGGGAGGTCACCGTCTTGCCCATCCCCTGCTCGTCCCCAAGTATGCCCCGTCGTATCTCCATCAGCCACTCCGACCCCACGCGTTGGAATGGGTACAGACCGGATCCCCCTACCCACGAATCTTCTTTATCAGATATCTCGCGGATCCTCCGTCTTGATCTAGTCAGGGCTAGGACGGCGTTCCTCACCTCGTTTGATATGGAGAGAGCGGGATCCCACTCCTTCAATCGTCGAAGGATGTCGACACACAATGGGATGGTGACAGGCCCCTTTCGTCGAGCAAGAACCCCTGTCTCCCATGGAGGAGTCGAGCTTGATCTGAGGACAGCAGAGTGCCCCGTATTGCCGAGGGTTAGGGTAGAAGGCATGTTAGGTAGACTTATCTAAGAAGTGCAGGGCATGGGATAGCGCCGATCTTATGTGCCTCCCTGGTACGGAGGCCACCTTTTTAGTCCACTTAGGGAGAATAGCGGGTGATTGCATGGTGATAGGAGTATTGGTCTCCTGGGAGAACAGGTGCGCTATGCCGATGACCATAACAGGATCCTTGTAGTTCCTCATGACTCCCCCGAAGAAGTCCTCCACTACTAGATGATCTGGGGAGGACTCTCGCAGCCACTTCATTACGTCAGCCAGTGGCTTGATCTCAGCCGAATCAAGGATTTCGCCTGATTCATTAACCAGGCATAAGCCGGTAGTTCCCCCTGGATCTACTGCGACTATCTTCACGAGTAAATACTACACTTAAGAGGGCCGAGCGTCAACCTCCGGTTCATAGGGATTCCGTGGAGTCTGTGAGATCCTGATGACCGCACCTGGAACAGTTAACTACCTCGATGGTGCGATCAGGATATATAACGATGAGGCTCCGCGCTCGTCGACTCTTACAATGAGAACAGCGTGCAGGCGTTAGACTGGTGATCGGATCTTGATAGGACACAACCATCTGGTTCCTAGACCTTGTTGATTGGGTGGGAGGCATGAAACTCAAGGTGCCTATCGAATCTCCCCTCGATTGACTTAACTGACCCAGTGAGAGACTCGATCGACTCTTTTATATCCTTCCCCCTGTTATCTCCATCCCGCTCTAGATCGTCAATCCTCTGGAGGATGTCCGTCTTCATTCCATTCGTGTCTCCATTATTGGGAGACCTGCGAAGGATTAGATATCCCAGAATGAGTACCAGCACCACCACGGATCCACCCGCTGAAAGCATCTCTCTTAGCAAGTCTGGTGTCATGATCCACCGCCTTTCAGGTTAGCCCGATTTCCTTGGCGATAAGCGAGATCCGGGCTGAGTCAGATGTCGCCTCAGAATACTGCTGTTTGCTACCCTTGGGAGGTGTGGGGCTAGAGATAAGCGTCCCTGATCGTGCGTCCGCTGTTCCATCCACTACTTCCAGGTCACCCTCGGCTATCCCCCATCCCTTAGAGATGTCCGCCTTATGATCGTCTGCGGAGGCCAGGCTATCCGACGTGAATAGCACGTCCAGCCATTGTCCAGAAGATATCTGCTTTATATTGCGGAACTGTGTCATACTATCATCCCCTCACGCCCTACGTTTGAGGTGCGATTCCACTGGCGTATCACGCTGAAATGATCATCCTCGAATTGACTTCTGTCTATCTCTGGAGCTTTCCCCTCGATAAGCTCCTGGATTCGGAGATAGGCGAACTCAGGTATTCGGTACTTAGATATCAGCCAGGTTAGATGGACTAGGTGAGCCTCCTGTGGGCATTTACCCTTCTCCCATCTGGCCTCATATTTTTCCCATCCCTCAGTTCGCTCGTGTATTTTCTCAAGCTGGATCGCTGCCAGATCGATTGGCTGCCCCAGGCTCAACATCTCGTTAAGAGAGAGCGTCGTTCCATGAACTACTACCTTCTCCTGGAAATGAGCCTGCGTCTTGTGAACGGTCACTCCATTACCGAATGGCCAGTCCTCGGGGAACCAGTCGTATCCTATACCATCTCTCGCCAGAGTACGGCTGATGATAATATTGAGGCCTCCGGCCCACTCCTCACCCTTGCGATCCGGCGACAGCAGGAACGTGCCCTCCTTCCTTAGTTGGACAGATGAGTCATGTTCGAGAATCGCCAGTTCCTCCACCTTCTCGATGGCGTGCTGGATCCCCCCGGCGTTAAGCCCGTTACGAGGGAATCCTGCGAAGACATATAGATATCGTTCCATGCTTATTCCTTACGATACGATGGATGAGTAGACGTGAAGCTCATCGGCTCCGGTGGTATTTGAGGCATTGCTAGATTCTCCCGTATGCACGACATCTGTCAGAGTAGCAGTCGGCATGTCGGCATTAAAGTTATGCTGGACTTGAGTGGCCTCTTCACCACTAGATGTGACGTGCCCAGAAGATAGATATGAAGAGACTCCATAGATAAACACGGCCTCCCAAAAACCATTCCTTACAGCCGCCTGACCATCATCCCAGCTTATCGAGGATCGCGCTTGAGTTGAGTTAACCTTAACTCCTGCGCCAGAAGAGGATCCCACATCTGCGCTTCTTCGCATACAACACATTGCATGAACAGGCGTGCCCACAGCTATGGAGAGACTAGAGGCTGTTAGGATAGCTACGACTGTCGTGCTCGTGGTCGTCCCCTCAGTAGTATTGCCGCCATCTCGAACCAATCCACCGCCGCTCGACTTACCAGACCTCCACACCCAGAAGAACACAGTCCCTGCCATCCCCACCAAGACCAACGCCAGGGCAGCTATACCGAGGACCAGTTCTTGAGTCACCTTAAACCACCCCCTTGAGGGACTCCAGCGTGGTGAATTGGTCCAGGTCCACCTCGGCTGGGATGTTGGCACATATCCTATGGACTACTCTAGCCTTGACCATGTTTACCTCCACCTTCTGATTGACACCATCCCACTCCCAAGCATCAAAGAAGTAGTCATCAGGCAGGTCAGTATCCTCTACCACGTAATGAGGGCCCACCTGAGGCAGGTCAGGGGCAACTAGCTTGGGGTGGCGGAACTGGCATTGGAGTATCATGTCTGTGCGTTCAGCCTCTGATTCACAAGGAATGACACCAACCTCCTTATTGCGCCTGACCACAAAGTCAACCACTTGCTGCTCTGTAGCGAACTCCAACAGGTCAGGATTAGGATGGACCTGCCTTAGGTTGTAGGGTGGATTCGGGTTGGGTATTAGTATCTGCTTCATGTTATTGGTCTCCTCCTACCATCAGGTTGAATGGTGAGTCATCGGCTGTGTTGCCAGACACGTTCAGGGCGTGCACGTCGATGGCACCAACGAGCTTGGTGTCCACGTAGACATACCTGTTCCCCTGGCCTGGTGTTGCGACACCATCAATATTCGCGTCTCCAAAGTCCGTAGCAATGGTGACGGTGTAGTTACCAGCGGAGTCCCTGGTATTGCTGGTGACGTTGTAGCTACCGGGCCCCAAGGTGCCAGACTCGCTTGTGGTGTGGCATCTGACTTTGAGTACACCAGGAGAGTGCTTGACCAGGTCTGGTGGCACTACCAGGAACCCAGTGTCCTCGGCCTCGATGTTAGCCTTGGTGGCTTCGGTAGGGTGGGTGCCACCAGCATGGGTTGCATCCACAGTGATTGACCCCCAGGTGCCACCAAGTTCACCATTAGGGGATGTCCCAACCACGATTTCAGCACTGAGACCAGCATCAGCAGTTCCTACCAGGTAGTTCACAGTAGCAGGAGCACCACCACTCTCCAAGGCTGCTATTGCCTGAGCCACCCTGAGGGCAGAAACTGGCCTGACCTGGGTGTCCGTACCGGCTTCGGCTTGGGCCTGGGACATGGCCGTCTGCCAGGCTGGTACGCCGGAGGCCTGCTGAAGCGTGTTACCATCTGTCCCTGCCACGAGGATAGCGAAGGTGCCTGCGCCCGATCCATACAGAATGCCGCCCGTGGTGATAGCTGAGGCATCGAACTCAAGTCCTCCCACCTCCTGTCTAACGAGGAGGCTTCCCGAGGATACAAACAGATGAGCATGCGTCTGGAAGTCCGTCGCATCACCAACTGGCACCCGTCCTGTGGCAGGCGCAGTAGCGATACCGAACATGGCGTCAATGGCCAGCTGATTATCACGAACATGAGTATTCATGATAGCCGCCGTGACTACCTCTCCAACTGTCCAGGTTCTTGGTGCTGTCCAGGCCATTCTAGACCTCTAATCCGTGATCGAAGTTCTCCTTCTTCAGAGAAAGGAGGGTCTCACCCGGAGACCAGTTGCGGTTGGCCCCGAAGTCAGGATGGTGGAGACTGAAGTTAGCTCCGTGAGTTCTCTTTAATAGAACGGCCTCGATCTCCTCTCTATCTTCAGGGAGGACGATTCTGAGCCATTTGCCTTCGTTCTCCAGATTCCCGCACTCGCAGCACATGAAGTAGGGAAAGCTCAGATCGATAATGATAGCCGAGGCGCAGGAGCACTCCACTATCCATTTGCTTCGATTAATACGGGCCTTGATCTCCCCCGACACGTTCACCTTATCGTTAGGCTCTTCTAACTCGCCATTCCCCGACATTAGGTACATCTTGGCAGTGAGATAGAGGAAGCTCACGTTAGGCTGATGATCCTTGTGCTGTATGATGATATCCATATTAATATCCTGGGATGGTAGTAGTCCCCAGTTTAGAAGTATTAAGCGTCCACCAGTCGGAGAACCCCTCGGCCTTGGAGCACCCATATGTAACGGTGTGCCTGCGATGGGAGTCGATGACGTGCCGCTCCGACTCGATGTAGAAATCCGTTTGATCCATCCTCAGGGATCTGCTGCCGGTTCCGATAACGGTGATCCTGTCATTTATATCTCGACTCATGATAGACTTCATGTGAGTGGAGTCTCGATTGCCGCTTACCGTCATCTGAATGAGAGGAACCTTGTCCTTATTAACTCTTAGTATCCACAGGGCTCCATCCCTGGCCTCAGCTATGGTGGGGATGAACTCCGCTGGTGATGGATACTTTCTTCTGCCATGAGCCGTCTGGCTATCGCTGTCCTCCTCCCGAATAAGCGCGGAGGTCTGAGTCAGCGCATTACCTCGGGCCTGACTAAAGGTGAGGAACCCAGCCAGGCTCCCAGTATTTGTCCAGGTCATTTTCATAGCCTGGGAGAACTTCTCGACCACGATATTAGATGCCGTTGTCACGTTAGTCCCCGTTCCAGCTGTCGTCTCATTAAACGTGAAGTCGGCTGTCGCGGTTGGAGTAACCCAGTCATCCACGGCTACTACGTTCAGTGTGGAGGTCTCATTGGGATGCCGAGCCCATATGACGAGCGTCCCCCCATTTGGAGCTATAGGAGGGAAATCAGCCGACGCCACTCCCATCTTCCACAGAGTCCCCAGAGCCGCAGTGCTGTAGGTGATCACCGGGATCTCAATAGAGTTAAAGATAAAGGGCAGGGGATTAACCGATACCAGATTCGAGTATCCCAGAGTGCCTGTGGAGCTATCTGTAAAGGTGTCCTGGCTCAAAGTAAATGGGGATTTGAGACGAGCGTGCCTATCATGAAAACCGATCTTCCCGTCCTTCGTCTCGAAGATGAATCCATTCTCCGACACCTCGACTGCCCTGAGGGCATTCATCGCGTAGGTATCGCTGCGCCAGAACCGAGTGAGCGTCGTCTGACCAGTACTTATGGATCTGTCCGCGCTGGGCCAGCTAGCCTTATCCAGAATAGTCCCCACAGCCTTATCCGTCGGTACATTAAGGAGAAGCGGGATATCTATCTGATCCTGGTTGATGTATCCCAGTGGGCCTATGGCCGCAACCTCAGCGATGTTCAGTTGTCTCAGATCCGCACGAGGAGTGATAGACTCGATGAATCCAGTATATAGAGTCTCCGCTGTCGGAGCCGTCGCCCGAATACGTATCTTACGAGCCGGTTCCAGAGATCCAAACAGAGGCCCTCCGCTGTTGAGATCCTCGTAGTCTCCAGAATCGTTGTTAAGGAGAAGAGTCAGCCTGCTCGCCTGGGATCGACCTGTTAGTTGGGACTCCTTGTCTCTGCCTCTAATCCAGGTGGTAAACAAGGCCCTGGACGTGACATTGTCCCCAGTACCCGTGAAGGTGCCGATATTACCCCAGTCAATCTCGACTACGTATGTCCCTAGAGTCCCTGCCATTTAGCCTCTGACCACAATAATGTCGTGGAAGGCCCCTCCACCAACCGCACGGCGGAAGGCTGCCTGGATGTGCTGATCCAGACTGTCGATCCCCACGATGGCACCCTGTAGGTTCATCACTACTGTAAGGGATCCTCCCCCTCCCATCATTCCTCTTCGCTGTCGTGAGGGAGGAGTGACGACCTCCTGCCCGTGAGCCATGATTAGCCGAGGCTCCCCCGGAGCACCTGGGACGACCCCACCTCGATCTAACTGAGGAGTCAGATGATTCACTATCCGCTGAAGGTTATTTATCAGGGCATCACGCTGAGCCGTCTGAGGCTGAGACATAAGCTCATTAATCTGCCTAAAGGCGTCATCGATTCTGCGCTGGATATCCCGTCTATTCTCCGCTGTAGCCTCGGCAGTGGCGCTCCCCCCGGCTACAGCCTTGTTAGCCTCCTCAGCCTTCTCCTTCGCCCTCTCAAACAGCCCCATAAGGCCTTCCCACTTAACTCCCACCTCCTCCGCGAAGGCTGCCATCACTCCCTTGAGGTTATCCGAGCTTATCCCCATTTCAGCCAGCTTGCCAATGATGGTGTCTACCGATTGATGCGTGACCTGCTGCCACTTCTCAATCACAGTAGTAGTGGTGACCCCGAACTCCTCAAACTTATCTAGCACCGGATCCAGATCATCTCGAATTCTATTATATGAATCGAGGATCCTTTGACTAGCTTTCTCCTCAGCAAGAGCATTCCTATCCGCTAGAGCTATCCTGTCGGCGCTAGCTTGTCGGAGATCACCCATGATTCTTTCTATCGAAGTTCTGTTATTATTGACTCTCTCCTTGTTACCCTGAGCCAGCCGAGCAGATAATTGCTTCTGACGCTCCGATTGTTCTTCAACCGAGTTATTTACTGCTTCAGTTAGATCTCCATAGGAATCAATGACCTCCTCATTACTTTTAGTAATCACCTCCCCAACCTTCTCAGAGGCCTCACCCATCTTCTCTATCGTATCAGTGGCGATATCGATTTTAGGGATGCCCTCATTAATTTTATCAATGGCCTTCTGCATCGCATCCCCGAACTTATTTGGGCCAGGGATGGCGTCGAGGACGGCCTTGGCGGCTTTGAGCATGCCTGCGAGGGCCTTCCGATGGACGATGGTCATCTTGTTAAAGAGGTCAATAATGAAGTTGACCGCTGACTCAGTTGCCTTCTTTATTCCATTCCAGACAGTGTCCCAGTTCTTCCAGAGGAGGATTATTCCAGCCACGAGAGCCGCAATAGCCACAACCACGAGACCGATTGGCCCAGTAGCGAGGGCCAGGGCACCACCGAGAGCAGTCACACCGGCTATGATTGCAGGAAGGAGCAAGATTAGAGGCCCCAGTACGGCCATCACAGCCCCGATAGCTACAGCGACTATACCTAGAACTTTAGTCAGTTTAGGATGAGCCTGCGTCCACTCAATTACCTTTCGAGAGATCTTCTCGATTATGACCGCTCCCTTCTGCATGATAGGGATAAGGGCATCCCCCAGGATCTGGAGGACATCACCCATTCGATTCTTCATTTGAGTGAATGGATCAGCAGCTGCCTCAGCAGCACCTCCGAATTGCTTAGTGAGGGCAGCCATAATCTCAGTTTGAGTAGCCCCCTTCGCTAATACAATCCCATATCTAGAGAGGCTAGATGTCTCCCCCGCGATCGCTTTACCGACAAGGAGAGAGGCTGACTTTAGATCTATCCCAGCCCCTGCCGCCACATCAGTAGTAACGGCAAGAGCATCTAATACCCCATCCCATTTACCCCCTATAGTAACCAACTTCTGCAAGGCATCCCGTTGCTCCTCATCTCCGAAGTTAGTCTTGCGCTGTTGGGATTCTATAAGAGATTCAATCTTATCCTTCTGACTATCATAGGATTGCCCGATATTCTTCAGGGACTGATCGAGCCTCTTTATACCAATAATCTGCTCCTGAGAGGACTTAACAGCCAGTCCACCAATAGCAAGTATAGATGCTCCCGCTACGGTGAAGGCCTTACCCACACCTGCGGCCTTCTTGGCGAACGCGTCTACACCTCTCCCAGCGGAGGCCATAGCTGCGGCAGATCGATCAACCGCCGTTAGAACCATTTGGAGTTTTAGATCAGCCACCTAGTCCAGGCCCTCCAAGGACATCATCCTCCTCTTCCGAGGGCTCACCTCTGGCCTCATTCTCAGCACTAAGGAGAATGGAGATATTAGTCACTACCTCATCTGGGGTATCCATGTAATCGGGATAACTCCATCCCGTTCTAAGAAGAAAAGCCGCCTCAGACATAACTATAGTCAGAGGAGCGCTCTCCAGTATAGACGCTAGGGAGTCTTCGAATCTTTTTTTGCTTCTGCTTCGCTGAGGGGTACATAGAGCTCCTGCATACGAACGAGGACTACTTCCGTCTGTGGATCCGGCAGAGTATCCAGAAAGTCTACTGAAACGGCTGAGTCCCACGACCAGGCAACCGTTCCATGTATTAGGTAGGCATCGTCATCTGCGTCAACATCGAAGGACTCCAGATCCTGAAACATCCGCCTCTTCAGGGCCTCTTTATCTTCGAAGTCGATATCCTCATTTGGATCAATCTTGGGTAGATTCTTCATGGCGGACTTCCTTATGGCCTTCCGCATACCTCGTGTCACCAGAGTCCGTATAGTCCACCATGACCCATCAGAGAATCTAAACGTCTCCTCATCACTGGGCTCATTCACCTCAATAGTAAAATCTTCGGGCTGGGTTAACATGACTAGGCACCTCTATCTGTTTGGTTTAAGTGAATATGGATAAGCGGAGAAAGCTCGCTCTCTATCGAATTCGGCTTCTAGATCCGTTCCGCATTGAGGACAATACTTCACTGCAATCCCCTGGCTACGCCAGCCTGATCCACTGCGGAAGGCCGGTTGCCACCGAGGCCCCGTCCCAGATGGACATACATGCCGTATCTCCTGGTTGACTGTAATCGGCATTACGTACTCCGTGGATTAGACTGTGCCTACTGTGACCGTCCCATCGACAACGAATCGGGCCTCGTAGCCCACTCTCTCTCGAATAGCCGCAGACGGCCTATAGGATAGGCACAGGGATTCCCCATTGAACTTACGCCTGCCCGAGGCAGTGCCGAAGGGATAGAACTCCCAGGATCCCAGCGTACCAACCAGAGTGGCGAACACCGGATCCGATCCATCTGTCTGGTCATCAACGAAGCCAGCTAGGGTGTATTCCCCGCTCTGTTCGATCCCCGCAATGAATCGCTCCCCAGTATCATTAAAGCTGGTGACGTCGATCTGAGCCACTTCCTTACCTGGGGGATTGCTCACTGAATCGATATACTGAGTCATGTTCTTGAGCGTCCCCAGGTTATTATCCTGCTTCCACTCGGTGTTTCCGTTGACGATGTACTTGGCCATCGTTATACCTCCTTGATCGCTCCCTTATCTAGAAGGCGAGCTATGTTTAGTCGCTGTCCACCTGGGCACGTCACATCCGATAAGCTAAACTCTTCATCCTTTCCATATCCTCTCCAGTACTTCTTAAGAGGGATCCCCTTTTTATCAACGGGTTCGAAGGATATCCCATCACATATGACTCTGTATCTCTTATCCTCTTTTGAAGATGATGGCATAAATCGCCGTCCCCGCTGTAGTACTGGAATACGCTGCTCGATAGTAGCGATCCAGGGTTCCTGATGTGGACACCTTAGCCGCTGTCGGAGCAGTAGCCAGGAATGTCGTGAATACAGCCCATGTTGTACCGTCCGAGCTATCCTCAACTCGAAGGGTTCCGCTCCCCGTGGCCAGGTTCCCCGCCATGCTGAACATGTGGGCATACATGGTTCCACCCGCCGTGGACAGCGCTCCGGCGTCCAGGGTGCCGAAGTTAGCGGCTGCGGTTCCTGTGGTCTTGGGAGCCATCAGCTCGCTTCGATCCCAGGCCTGATCCGGCCTTGTGATGGTCTCCTGACGCACCATGTCCCTAATGTTTATGGGATTCCTGGCAGCATACATTTGTCCAGTGGATCCGTAGGATACTGATCCGGTATTACTTCCAATGACGACACTGATAACTCGATTACCGCTCCCGAGGTGCGTTCCAACAGCGTCGTTCATAGAGTCGCTGTCTTCCAGGAGCCCTGCCCACTCAAATCCATCTGCACGGACTCCCCCCACCATCCGCTCACCTGAGTCCTGGAAGGTGGTGGAGTCTATTCCAGGCGCAGCTAGCTCGATAGAGAAGCTTGTAGTGGCCGGAGTTAGATCATACTTATCGAAGTAGACCTTAACGTCCCTAAACAGGAATTTAGCCATTTCTTCTCCATTTAGTCTCGATTGCGCTGATCATTGATCTCAGATGCATATCTATCTTGGGAGAGGCCGTGTCCATTGCCCTGGTTAGCGTCTTATATCCCTCCCTCCCCTGCTGGAAGATACGCCTTGCTATTGAGAAGGCCGCTCCTCTGGGATTAGTGAATCCCTTTCGTCTGGCCCACTTCTCAATCGGCTCTACGGGAGGTCTCTTCCCTGGACGCTGACCGAACTCCAGAGTGGGTGCGTATTCCAGATTAGATCCCACCACGGCCTGGGTAGGTGCCACATCCGTAGTGATGGATCCCCTGTATCGGCCAGTATCGACAGGAGCGTCCTCCTTGGCTATCGCCTCCACCTCGAACACGCTACTACTGAGGAAGTCCTTGAGAGGGCCTCCGATGAACTTCTTATTCTTCATCTGCCGCTGGACGTCCTTGAGCTCATCGTCAGACAGGTCGAACTTTATTGGAGATACTGGCATCAGCCTACCGTCTTAATGACCCAGATGATGAGATCGAATCCGAAGTAGTTGCCTCCACCTAGGGACTTACGTCCGATCCCCTCCGCTCTCAAAATAGAGGAGTCGTCCGCTTTGCTGTCCAGTGTGGGATCCTGCTCCAGGGCTCTCTTGATACTGGCAGATGTGTCAGTGGGATCTACGTGGTCATAAAGCTTAGCAAATCCCGCAGCGTCATCCACGGAGGACACCAGGACGATGGCCGCTATCTCCATTGAGAATGAGTTTCCCCCGAAGGCCAGCTGATAGTCAACCGATCTGGGGACAAGGATCACCGATGGAGTAACCGAGACGGAGTCGACAGGATAATCGAAGACCTTGATATCAGACACGTTGGCCTCGATGACCGTCTTTATCCCTCCAAGCACATCTGATAGATTACTCATTAGATCGGCACTTTACGATATGGAGTAATGAGGGCCTTGACATCCTGATCCAGACCTCCCGCCCAGGTCACTACCTGCCCTGTCTCGGCAAGGCCTATAGTGTCGGCGTATCCGGAGTCCTTGCGCTTCCACATCCTAGCGGTCTGGATAAGGACAGCCTCCTGAATCGCGCCTGGGAACCTTATGAGATTAACGGACTTGTTAGTGTGAGCCGTCCCTACCGTATTATTAATGGCTCGGGATACCGTGGCTGCCGTCCCACTCGTGGTGATTACATACACCAGTTCATCATCAATTAAACACGTATGTCCAGGCTCAATGGTGCCCGTGGCGCTCCCCGTGAGTACCATTGAAGTAGCAGTGGCATCAGCGAGAGTCCCGTTCAGTCCACTATCCGAGGTGACCTTCTGGAATCCCCAGGTGCCTACCAATTGGTAGTTATTCTGTTCCCTAATGAACTCATCCTGAGTCCCATTCGACTTGTCGCTCACCTGAAGATGAGTGTAGGGCCTCGCCTTCCCCGAGGTGGAAGTGGGACTAGCTCTTAGTGGGTAGAGGATATAATCGTCAAATCCCCAGGTAGTATCGAATGTACCGTCCAGGTTATTATCCTCTTTTACAGAAGACAGAGAGATGAGGTCTGGGACACGAAGCGTTCCTCCCCCTGGCCCATCGAAAGTAAGAGTGGCTATCTCGTAATAGAAGAATCGATTGCACCACAGATCGACTTCACGAGAGACGTTCTCCAGTAACATAAGCATACGCTTATCCAGAGCCGTCCCCGTGCTTAGATTAAATCCCCCCTGATCCTTAATCGTCTGGAGATCTAGATATGAATTATTCATCCTTTGGCAGGGTTCACTTTAGACATAATGTCCGAGGCCGATACTACAGACGAATTAAGATGAGCCAGCCCAGCCGCAATCTCCCTCTTCATCATAGCCTGCCAAACAGTGTCAGAATCACCTGAAGTACGTTGGTGCCTAACAGATCGAGTTTCAAAGGAGCCATCAGGCAAGGCAACATCGTTCTCATAAACCAACGTGGCCACGTCCTTGCCACTTGTCCCGCCAGTTGGTGCGTTTGCCGTTTTTAAAGTCCAAGTCATGCTTCTCTCCTAATTGTGAAGCGCTGAATCTACAGCGAAGGTAAAGTCACCAGTAGATCCACCCGCTGCAAATACCCACTTGACTCGTAGTGAATCTCCTAGAACCATCGCCCTCACAGTAGCGTCTCCTATAGCCGCATCCTGATCAGCAAAGAACTCGTCAACCGCGAACCCAGAAGCAGCCTCAGCGAGGATTTGGCTTAGTTCACCAGTCCACGGCCCCCAAGAGACGTTCTCATGAGTAACACCAGTGGCACGAGTGAAGCCCACAATATCTTGCCAATCACCACTAGGGCTCTGCGTCTGGATATAAACGTCCAAGGTAGGAGAACCGCCTGATGGTGCGGCAGTCACGTCTAACCTTGCCCAGAAGCTCTTCACCCATCCCACATCATCCAGAGCAGTTGAAGTCCCACTGGCCTCACCAGCAGCCGCAGAAGCCCTGAGAGCTAAGTCCCCGCCGATTTGAGCTACGTTGAGTGCGCCCAGGCCAGGCCCAGAGTCGCCGCCGGTACGAAGTCGATCGTAAAGCGCGTCGGGAGCGAGGGCATTTAACCCTACGGCCATCGCTCTGGCGTTTCCACCGCTGTCTATTGATAGCCTAGGAGGATTATCACCATCCCCCTGGTTATTGGACGCGGTTATTTGGGTAGATAGTAGATAGCCATTTGGGCTTACCCGTATCCTCCGGACATCGCCTTCGTCGGCGTTTACAGTACCGGACTCATCGACGCTGCCAGCGATTTGGATGGGAGCGCCAAGTTCAGGCGCATCGGAATCAGCAGGGCCAACCATGATGAGACGGCCTGAGTCATCTACTAGGATATCAGCCGCATCGTCATCATCAACGGTATCGGGAGTTCCCGCTTGATAACGTCCGCCTACTTTTAATGGATTACCCACATTAGCCGCATCATGAGCAGCGGCCCCCTGCACCTTAACTCCATTGGCATCAAGCAGGGCATTACCATTAGCGTCAACTAACAGGGCATTCAGCGCATCCGCTGTATCATCGTGGATGTTATTTAGTATCTGCTGAGGCGTCTTGTTCTCATTAGCGGGCATAGACTACACCACCCTCGTAGCGATCCTTGCGTTGCGGCTTCGGTGCCAAGATTGTCTTAGAAGTTTGCGCTTCTGGGGACTCATTCTCGTCGTGACCATCTCCGCTGGTGTGATCTGCGACGTGAGAAAGGAGCACACGTGGTTGTGTGGATCGTCTACTCCCGTCACGTCGCATATGTAATCCTTCTCGACGAGCTTAGCCCCTACCCTGTCGGCGACCTCCGTCCATGTTCCAGCGGGGATCCTCAGATTAGGGGATCCCCTTCTGGTCACGGTTGCAGTAGTATGGGCATAGATCAACATGGTTATCCCTCGATCAGGAAGTATTCGACGATCAGAGCCCCAACGGCTGTGCTGGTCGTGGTGTCCGAGTGAGTCATGTTGATACTGTTGTTCGTCCCCGATCCGCCTGGCCCCAGGAGCATGTGGAAGATGTTGATGCCGCCCAATGTGGCGCTGGCGGCTACCGTACCCACGATCTCCTGAGTGTAGTGGACACCAACTGTCATGGTGCCACCATCGATCTGGTCGGTAGCGTTCCCAGTGCCATCGCTGCCTCTGCCCAGATCGAAGGTGCCAGTACCAGCTGTGGTGAAGACCACGTAGGTCTTGACGCAGACGGTTCCGGTTTCAGGGTTGATCCAGTTAGTAGCGGCATTGGCCGTGCTGGTCGTCGCAAGGGGTATCCTGACGGCCATGACCGACCTGTAGTTACCTGTCCCAGACGAGGGAACCATGTCAACTACTAGCTGAGGAGTCGGGTCTTGTTGCTTAATATTCGGCTTCATCCCGTGTTTATTCCTCCTTTAATCCACGTAAGGGAATTAGAGTAAGCAGTCTGGATTAGGCTGCTATGTTCCTGACGACTGAGGTGTGGGTAGCAGTGCCCCTGCTGGCCGCTCTCTGTTCGAAAGCGATCCGGAAGGAGGCATACATGGTGGTCTGCCCCTTACCCGCCTCTCTGCTCGTCTCAAGTTCAATTTGACGCCGGAACCCTACCCGCCATTGGGTAGTGTTAGTGCACAGGATCCGCCCGGTGTCGGTAGCGTTGGATCCCGAGGTGACCAGACCGTCAGCGTCCGCCTGGAGCATCTGCTCCGAGTGAACCAGAGGCTTGCCGTATACGTTCAGGATCTCACCGGTGCTCAGGGTAGCCCTGGCTCCCGCCACGTCAACGGTTTCGAACTCTGCGATGGCCAGTGACCTGATGGCGTTGTTGACGTCGGTCATGTAGACCACATCGCCTCGACGCCGAGGGATCGCGTATTTGCCAATGAGGGCCAGCGCCCGGTTATACTCATCAGCTGCCACGGCTCCACCAGCTGCGTTCCTCACCTGGCTGGTATTGTCAACCAGAGGAAGGTGAAGCAGCCCATCGAACCCCAGCATGTAGTGTCCGAGGCCTGCGGTTACCTTGGTGATCGTCCCGCCGTCCGCGTTAATGCCGTTGGTGCCGGTGGTGTCCCCGTTCAGGAGGACATCGTCCATCACCTCGGCAGTGTTCCTGACCAGGCTGGCGCGGAGTTCGGGGATCCAGGCGATTACCGCGTCCTCTTCCAACTCGTCGGAGAATGGGACACCCGCCCGTAGGCCGTAGGCCGTCATGGTGGCCTTCCCGGTGTTCAGGTCAGTGGTCTGCGACTGAACGTTCTCCGTAGTGGGATACCAGTTGACATCCCCCAGCTGTAGGGGGAGGTCAAACGGGTTAGAGGGCATCACGACCTGCATGAACAGTGGCAGGATGATGGTCTCCAGGTTGACATCCATCCACAGTTCCGCAGCCTCGATGGTGGGCACCAGTTCATCACCCGAGGAGGCCGTTACCGAGTCCATCGCCTTTTGCATCAGCTCAAGGGTCTGGGCGCGCCAGCTGGCTATCGCCTTTCTGAAGTGAGTGGATTTCTCCATTGAGTCGTCAGGGAACATGATCCCCCGGCGAGACAGCGCGCCGTCCTCCCACTCCAGGATCACATCGGGAGTTATGAACGAGACCAGCTGGCCTCGAGCCTCCTGGACATCGGTTAGCATGGACAGCTGTCCATTCCGATGGAGCCCCTTGACCGCTCCTGAGCTCAGGATCTCATCCAGGAGCTTGAGGTCAAGCATGTCGTATCCAGCCAGACGGCCATTGGCTACCCGGATTCGCCCATCCCTGGACTGTCGACCCATTTTCTCTCGACGGAGATCCTTCATACCAGCCTCTACTGATACGAGGCTAGTCTTCATTCTCTCCATTTCCTCGCCTAGGATGCTGACCTGACCGTCGACGTGGTCTTTGACGAAGGTCTTGACGTCACCCAGTTCCGCAAGGAGTTGATCAATGTCTGTCATCTTCGGTGGCATTTTTTATCGATCCTCCTTTGTAGTTAGTTCCACGTTGTGGATATCTCGTATGGCCTCCATGACCGCGTCGAAGTCTATCGGTTCATCCTCCTCTTCTGGAATTTCCTCATCTGCTCCGTTGTAGGGGATCATTTTCTCGTCCTCGCCTCCCTGGTCGTTGAGGACTTCCCCAATCAGAGCCCGAGCCCGATTGAGCTTGGTTTTATTTGCTCGGCTGATGACGGCTCCGGCCTTCTCCTCGTCATCCTTCATGTCACCGTCTTCCAGATTCCCGAGATCCTGAGCCTCCTCAGCGTCAGTATTCATGTCACCGTCCACATCCTCATGCTCCGGCGCTGGGGTATCCGCTTCGGGATCAGGATCTGAATCGGGATCATCATCCGGTAGAGCTAGGTCAGACAGGGTCACCATGAATTGCTTGGTGAGGGCTGCCTTCTGTAGGGCCTTGGGATGGGCCGGGATAGGAACAGCGGATAGCTCCAGAAGCTCCTGCTTTATGAACCGGATCCCTCCGAACGGATTGTCCGAGTTCAGGGCCTCGAATTCCGTTGGCTTGAATCCCACGCTGACCGCTCGCATTATCTTGCGAAGGTACTTCCCCTTGATGAACTCGGCCAGGGGATCATCATCATCCCAGATGACGTCGGCCATGAGTTGCTTGCCGTTAACCCACGTTCGGCTAACGATGCCCAGAGGTGGCATATTGTGCTGGTGCATGAGCATGAACACGGGATTCTTCTCGAAGTTCTTCGTGTCCCATCCTGCTACCTCAATGATGTCACCCATCCGATCTTCTGATTCCTCAGAAGCAACGAAGGTCATCTTCCCACCCTCTGCCTTGCTCGCTCGCACGAACAGGCCTGAGGATCTGTAGAGCATCGGAGCGTCCCCCGTGCCTCGGTAGAAGTTATCGAGTTCGGAGAGCTCCTGCTCCCGGATTCGCTTCTCGAAATCCGCTATTGCAATGTTTGGCATTGATTCCTCCTCATCTGGATCGCTTGCAGGCTCGAAGAGCATGCCCTCCTGATCCTCTCAATGTTCACGGGCCTCACTCTCATCCCATTCCTCCTTGGGATATCTATAGGCTTGTAGAGTGGTGTCCTCCTCCCCCTTGAGCTTACCTACGATAATGTCGAGGGGTTTGCCATCGTCAGTCTCAGATGAAACCCTGCGAAATGAATCCTGCTCGAAGTCCCCAGGATCCCGGATCCGACACGCATGTTCATTTGGGAAGGGCATAAAAAGAAAACGGCCCCTTGTCAATTTCATGACGATGGGGCCGTCTAGCGACCTGGGAATGTTACCTGTATTGTGAGCACAGCCTACAGGATGAGAGCGAGTGTGTAAATACCGTATCTCGGCCTATTTACTCGTGTGTGGGGATAGGAGTATGTTATGTGGGATCAACCGAGGAGGAAAGGGATGCCCAATTTCACGGTTATGGATCCCGATTATAATAATCCCTTAATAAGAATGTGTGGGGACTGCCAAAAGGGGAACCTGAGATGGATCAGGACTGCTAACAAGGATAAAGTCCTTATGGATATCGATAACCAGGTAGTCCACTTCTGCCTCGTGATAGGGCCAGATCCGGAGGATGATGCCGAGGAGGAGACGCGGATCCTCATGCCCAGGACGAAGAGGAAGCCTGTCCGCAGGACGCACACGCATGAGGATATCACGCAGCGGATAGATGAGCTGAACGAGGAGATGATCGAGACCGCTAAGGCCATGGGTAAAGATGTGGGAGACCTATCTCACGAGCTCGATCAAGTGAAAGCCAAGGTATCGCGGATACCTGTGGAGCACACGATAACCATCGAGAAGGCAGGGAAGATCCGAGAGATCGACGGACGGCCTCATTTCAAGCTCGATACACTTGTTCACGTCCTAAACGAGCGACTCCACGTCTTCTGCGTAGGGCCTACTGGAGGTGGTAAGACCACAGGTGCTGGCATGGCTGCGAAGGCCCTTGGGGTTGAGTACTACGAGTCCAGCATGGGGCCTAGCACCAGCGGATGGGATCTAACCGGATTTATGTCGCCTCGGGGTAAGTATATCAGGGGTATCCTTAGGGAACCATATGAATTCGGTGGAGTACTCATGCTGGATGAGATGGATAACGGCAACGCGTCCGTCCTTACTGCCCTTAACAGCGCGATGGCCAACGACAGCTACTTCTTCCCAGATACCAAGGTAGATCGCCACCCGGACTTCTTCCTTGTAGCAGCCGGTAATACCTACGGGCGCGGGGCTGACCGAGTCTACGTAGGCAGAAACCAGCTGGATGCTGCCACTCTAGATCGATTCGTGTCCCTAGACTGGGAGTATGATGAGGAGGCCGAATTCGACTGGGCCGGAGGAATACGGGAGGACTGGGTTAAATTCATCCAATCGGTACGGAAGATCGTGTTCGACCACAAAATGAGAATCGTCGTTAGCCCGAGGGCCAGTATCTTCGGAGTTAGGCTGCTGGAATCCGGCATGGAGAGGGCTGAGGTTGAGGAGATGGTGCTCTGGAAGGGCATAAGCAGTGAAGACAGGCTCAAGATACTCGGTGGGATCCCTTCATCCCCTCAAGCCCTCTTAGAGTAGGTTGTCATCAGCGTCGGATGCGTGTTATACTATTCATGTAAATACACAATTAGGAGGCACCTAACATGATTACAATAGATCGAGTGATCAGAGTGGCAATTGCGGTGGGATTAGCAGGGATAGTATTCGGAGTTATCAGTTATACCGCTACAGGGGAGAAGGCGGAATGGCTGTGTCTGAATGGGAAGGTTCAGGTGGTATCTCCCACAGCTACGAATCGGTACTCGGATATGTCCATTATTGGTGAGGGGATCATCTGTGCTCCAGAGTGGAAGATAAGCGGAGTGTATGGCCCGAATATCGAGAGTTGGGATGGGCCAATCGAATTCAGGGACTTCCAGCCGCAGGAGTAGAACATGGAAGAGCCAGATGAGAGCTTCTGGATCACACCAGGCAACCTCGAGGAGATCTCCCAGTTCTTCAAGATAGAGGAGAAAGGCAAGGAGTGGGTCTTCACCCTACTCGATCTCGACAACCCGCCTGTGAGGGAGGAGCCTGAGTGGCACTTCATTACGTTCTCATACGATGGCTCCCCTGAGAATACCAAGATCTTCATCAGCGGGGAAGAGTACAAGGGCAAGTGGAGATGGAGGTTCAAGAAGTGGTTCCGGTTCATCACCAGGCGATATTCAAGGATGTACGGAGGGAACGATGACGCATAAGGAAGTGGAGAGGATAACTCAATCCTTCCGATGGCATCCCACCTACAAAAGAGGATATAAGATAGGCAAGAGAAGCTGGGAGAGATCGGCTGAGATCGAACTCATACATGAGCCTGATATGCCCAAGGAAAAGGACAGCCGACTAGCTTTAGCTGGATATCACCAAGCATGGAATGACTGTAATCGAGACGCAGTTGGGAGGGTGTATTAATGGGCTGGACTCTAGCCCCAAGATGGAGCACGGGAGAGGTGTTGACAGCCTCCTGGCCAGCCAAATGGAAACCGAGGAGACGGCAGTATCCAAGCCTAATGCTACGCGTATATCCTAAACCTATCATGCTGAGGTGGTCGAGATGAAGCAGATCGTCTCTGTGATGGCGCAGACGACGGCGGCGAATTGCAGGCTTGCGGGTATGCAGGCATTAAACGCAGAGAGGGAGAGGAGGGGAGAGAGCGCGGCTTATACGGAGGAGGACTTCGAGAAGATCATAATGGAGTTCGGACTGGGATATAACCAGGTATGGACAACACTAGCCTTTTGATATGCAGTACATTGGAGGCCATTAGTATGGCAACGAATAAACCCGAGCGGCCAGAGCCAATAAATTACGCGACTCTCTTTCATAACACGATGGAGCGTGCGAAGGATGCCATCCATGCTGCTTGGCGAGGGGGCCGCGAGGAGGGACTAGCCGAGTGCCAAGCCGCCCACGAGGCTGAGAGGGCCTCTTTTGAAGCTAGAGAACTCAAAGCATTACGAGAGCGTGACGCTCTCCGGACGCAGGTGGCGGAGCTGGTGGCGGCGTTGGAGGACATAGAGAGTTATAACGTTCAAGGTTTGTCCATGACAGCCCACATTGCTTTGCGTAACTACAGGGCCGCGATGCCGAAGGAGCAGGAATGATGGTCGTGCGTTGGATTAGGCGCTGCTGGTATAGATTAGGACTTGCCAGTCATACGCATGTGGGGATCCCGTGCGAGATATGTGATATTGACTGGAGGACGGGTGGTATATAGAATTAATGGAGTCTCGGATAAGGGGTTAGCAAATCCTATCCGCACACTCACGACTACTACCCACGCAGCCCCATACCGCAGAGGGAGGCCCATGGAGAATTTCGAGAGAGTCACCTTTGATCACTGGTTGTCTCTGGTTTATGCCGCCAATGCAATTTCCAAACACTCCGTTTATGAACTAGAGAGCCACGCGTATGGACGTCCTAGTTGGCACGGCACGTCTACGTTCGATGAGGCCATTAGACTGGCGACATATGGATGGTCGGAGGGAGCCCGACGTATAGCACGCCAGGTCGACCTGACCCAGAGTCGGCTGCCCTCGTTCCAAATCCTGCGCGAGCTTAAAATGTCCCCAGTAGGGCCGGGAGGGATCGACATGGGGAGGTACGTCCAAGGTCACCCGGAGCCGTACATCACCTGGCCCCAAATTGAGGAAGATACTGGCTCTATGATTAAGATCAACTTCAACGTCGGAACGTCGCAGGCCTTCTCCGCTGAGGACATGTTCGTGAAGGGAGCAGCGGCCTGTGCGCTGATTGACGCGTTAGAGAATCAGAACAACCGCGTTGAGCTCCACATTTCCCATGGATCAGAGGGAGAGAGCGGGTTTAGATGGGAGGCCGTCACTAAGATTAAGGACTTCCAAGACCCAGTGGATATGGACAGAATCGCCTTCGCACTGGCTAACGCAGCATGCGCCAGAAGGCTCGGCTTCAGCCTTAAGGAGCAGTCTCTAAATTATAGAGAGATAGGCGCGTACAGAGGTGGTTCGTACGGCATTCCCATTGACGTCAAGCTGGAGGGAGCGCTGAACATACCGGCGTCGCAATATGGGATGATTGACGACATGGAGAGCTGGATCCGGCGCGTCCTTGAGGAGTATGGCGTCTCCCTCTCGTAGTCCTCTATTACTTCTGTTCCTTCTACAACGAACCGCGACCCCGTACAAACAAGGAAGAAATTTTAGCATGAATACTAAATTCAGTACACATGATCTATATCTTCCACCATTTAACATAGCGCTAAAACTCGTTCTTTGTACTTACGTCCGCCACGATCCTTGTATACCCCATCCGATACGTCTTCTATCCCATATTAGATTTCCCCATACGCCTGGCCAGAGAGCGGTTCGTTCCAAGATGTTGGTGGGGCTGATTCGGATAGGATCAACACTCGGCTTCCGATGTGCTCTGCGAGATGTATGTTATTAGCAGTGATACTAATTTAGGGAGGTCTCCAACTGGGCAGCGATTCTCTCTTCGAATCAATTTTTTCTAGTCCTCAGAGAACTGAGGTGGAAGAGATTCTCATTTCTGGGCAGCGTTTTACAACCGGGGGAATCTGTGATCCGTTAGTTTTTCAGAGAAAAAATCGGTGAGGCCGAAGAATTCATATCGATACTAAATTACGGAAAAAATATAGGTATCAATTCCCCTCGAATTTCTGTTATTCATACGGGCTCCATACCGCTCTTCAGAAAAAGTCCGCAGGACGAACATCTGCGAACGAATTTCCCGATCCGGCATGATACAGGCGTTGTATAGGGCTCGCACTGACTGCTATGCAAGACTGTCTGACTAACTGATTGATTAATCAGAGACGCTCCCTATGAGACCGCCCGGTCAGAGCGTGGCCTCCCTTCTTGATTGTTGGTTTCTTTGTATCTCTCCTTTCTAGAATTTGCTTGAGTAGCCTCCCTATTCGTGTATTCATCTTTCCCCTTTCAGTTATCCGAGTATGCCGCTGGTGTAGAGGTTCATCCCTAGGCTCCAGATGTTCCCGAGGATCCAGCTTACCGGCTTTAGGACTCGGGTGCTCCGTCCGCTGAGGTAGCTGGTGCTTATTGGTTCTGGAGTTATCGCTTCGAGGATTAGTAGGCTAATCACCAGGGGAGTGGCTTTGATTATGTTCCGGATCCCGTAGTCCTCTCTGAGCTCTTTGAGGTCGTCTTTGAGGTCTGTGATCGGGTTGTTCATCTTGCCGCTCCTGATCCCTGTTGCAATAAATATATAACAGAGGGATCAGATAAAATATAGAACAACAGACTGATTTCATATGTGATTATGATGAATTTCTTAGAACAAATTGATCTCCCGAATTCATCCTAAATGTATGTTCATCTCTATCTCTCTATGTTATATTGATGCTGACAAAGGAACTAAGGAGCAGATATCATGACACACGACATTAACATACTACGCAGGGTAGCCAGTAACATGATGCCTACTAACGATTCAACCCTCCTTAAAATGTATCTGGTACTCATAGGTGGAGCCCTGATAATCTCGAGACCGATGCCACTACGCTGATAGGAGTAAGAGATGGAAGACGAAGCAATGGATCTAGGACTGGCTCAGGCTGAAGAACGAATGCGCCTACAACGGGTAGGTCTCACAGACGCCAGAGAGGGCCTCCCACCAGAAACCGACGAACACTACTACATGATCGGCTACAATGGAGGACTACGGGAAGCAGCTGGAGGTTAACTAGATCTAAACGGATGAATGGGAGCCAAGACGTAGGTCAAGGCTCCCGATCTCATTAATTTCTGGAATTGCCTCGAATCCAGTATGTTCATCCTCTGCTGACTCTGCTATATTGATGTCAGACCAGACAGGAGGCAGACAGATGGGCAGCAGCAAGAAGATCCGGGTGGAGCTACAGGGATACAACGAGTGTGCACTAGCCACGCTAGCTGCCCTCGCAGACAAGCCCCTAAATTGGATCCGTGAGACGGCCTGCTCCTACGCTGGAGTAACCAGATGGGCAGACGCAGATCCCCGAACCTTCTGGATGGCCCTCACCAAGACAGCCGCCGACGTAGGCCTGGCCAACAACGTCAAGAACTGGAGGCGGTACATGGGAACAGGCACCATCAGCGCTACCTCCCTAAAGGGCAGGGGCAGCATCATAATTAGGGGGGAGGGCGCAGCCCACGCGATGGCCTACGAAAACGGCCTGGTCTACGATCCCAACAGCCCACTACGCCCAGGATCCCTAGAATGGATGCTCCGAGACACAGGCCCATGGAGCGACTGGATAGTCGAGAGCATAACCCCGAACATGATGGATCACCGGCTGATCGACTGCCCCAACTGCGACGCCAAGGCCGGGAGGCCCTGCCGCTACCCCAGTGGATACCACCTAAGCGCTGGACACGCAGAGCGCAGGAATCTCGCCAAAAACATCTACAAGGAGGCAGCATAATGAGCAAGACTGGGATCTGGGCAGCACAGCAAATTAGGAAGGCTCACACTAGGCACAATCCACCACATCCACGGTGCCCATTATGTCGAGTCTGTGCGCTCGACCATGATGATGAAGTTGCTAGACAAGCAACATGGCTAATGCCTCAGTCGATAGACGCTGGTAAGACGATCACCTTCATATTGGTATGCGATGGACATCATAAGGAGTGGTGGGATGGTGCCGACTGGGATGGTCGACATCTAGAGCGACGGATCTAGTCAATTTCCCAAATTGCCTCTGGATTAGTATGTTCAAGCGCTTCCATTAGGTTTATATTGTCTTCAGTACACAAAAGCAGGAGGCACCACGATGAAGAACCTAAAGCGGATAGAAGAGTTCACTACTGAGGAACTAGAGGAAAAGCAGGAAGCGACTCGGCTCCTAATCGAAGAGCTAGAGCTCAAGCTACAGGCCACCAAGGTAGTGAACCAGCACATCACCATGGAGATCGAACGCCGCGCCACCCAGTCGATCTTCCAGGCCACTGACGAGCAGGCCGTAGACTGGTACATCCGCAGCAAGAACGGTACCCTGGGAAGCCTCTAATGACAATCACCCTAAGCTCCAAGGACTACAACTCAACTAGATGGCCAGACATTGCGGCTCAGGAGTACGCTAAGCGGCAGGGCTGCACTCAAAAGGTAGTCGGAGATGTAGCCTGGAGGAACCCACGTAACCGCAAGCGCTACATCAAATTGGTGAAGTCCAGCAGAGACAGTCACTCCATAACGGTCTACGTCTCTGGAATCGAATCCCGAATTGAGATTAAGATAGTATGTTAACCTAATCCGGAACATGATAGATTGGTGTCAGATCAAACCAGGGAGCAGACAAGATGAACGAGCTAGGATGCAAACACGAGATCACCACCTACAACGACCACTACAGTAGGGAGTCCCTACTAAATAAGAACACCAAGAACTGTAATCGGAAGGTCTACTCCGCAGGATTCTGCAAGAGGCACTACAAGCTGAACCTACGCAAGACCATTGAGAGTACCTCCGCTTACGCTCATAAAATGAAGGTACTTGGCAGACTGGAAGAATCAGAGAAGATGACCGAGAGGGTCAAGGAGCTGGAAGTCAGATACGAGGCGATCTGAAAATCCGCTGAACCAAGTATGTTCACACTGACAGGGATCTGTTACATTAACTCAGACCAGAATCACCCAGGCATAGGAGACCAGATGGCGCGAGGCACTTGGACACAGGCCGACCTAAAGGACACTGGGGACACCTACCGAGGCCCATCGGATGCCCAGGTCACGGCTAGGAATCTGGCTCTCCAGATAGACCAGGAGGCCATGGAGATCATGCGGCAGATCTCCTTGATCACCAAGGCCGAGGCCGTGCAGCTAGCCACATTTAGGAGGATGACCCATGCCTAAAATAATCCCAGCCCTAATGCTCCAGGGACGCGATGAGCATGTTGCGGTTAGGCCATCTGGCACAGGCCTACCAGTCCCTAATTTCACGTTCACTCGCACGAGCACTACTCCTGGTGGTAAGACCAGAACCGAGGTCATCAGCTTCAATGATGAGCAGATGACGGCTGTCCTGGAGTGCAAATGTGGTGCCGAAAGACGTCCATAAGTCATGTTATGGGTTAATTCCAACACCTAGAAGTGCGAGTCAAGTGTCACGTTAAGACCAGAACTGCTGTTCGAGTCACAACGCGTGAGAAATCCATATTGTAAGTGCGAGCCAGCCTCTGAGTGAAAACCCAATGGTGTAGTGTGAGTCATGACAGTCGTTCATTTCAGGCTTATAGTACGAACCAGAACGCCAGTCCAATACATCCAATCCGTGTGAGGCAGGCCTTACGTGAATTCCACCAATGATATTCGAGTCAGTCTTCAAGTTAACTCCATAGGTTCAGTTCGAGCGAAACGGGATGTTAAGTCCAAATAGACTGTGTGAGCCTTATTTACGTGTTAAGTCCACGATACAGATGCGAGTCAGCTTGCAAGTGGAGCTCAATGGAGTAATGCGAACCGAATGTCATGTTAATCACATATTCCGAGTGCTAGACCACCTTATGGTGGGCACACTTAGAGGTAATGAGACTCTGAGGCAGCTGGCAGGCCTGCAAACGACTTAGTGCTGAGTCAAGTCTGCCTAATCAAAACCTAAGGAGGACGCGTGAGTCGGTTCTCATGTTGGGGACTAATTATAAGCGGATGCGTGTTCGTCTCCTGGGCAATCTTAACGATCTATCACGGAGGGCCTCCTCCATGGTGGGGATCCCTCATAGGGATGTGAGATGACTTTACGCAATTTAGCAATCATACTGGGGATCCTGATCCTGGCCGTCGCCTGTGCCCTACCAACGTCCACACCCACTCCTGCTCCGAGTACATCTGGAATGTCGTGTGAGGAAGCCCTGGCCGAGGCCCTCGCCAGCCACACCCACGAGTACCAGCCGACATCATCTCAGCGGGATAAGCTAACTGGCGAGGCCGTCGTCCCTTCGTACCTTAAGGAAGCCATCCGGGAGGTGTGCAAAGGTGAATAATTTCCAGTACATGAAATCCTGTCCCGACTGTGAACGTATTCTCGGTCAGAAGCACGTGTGCCCAGAGCATGGGAAGGCTCACTGCACTTTTTGGATTAAGATCACTCTTAGCTCGAAATTCGTTGATCCGGCGGTGGCCTAGATGATATCACTTGAAGATCTCCCAGCCGACACCACGATCATGATGACAGATGAGCTCATCCGGCTGTTCCGCTTCGCCAAGTGCGAGCCAACATGCCACGCCTGCGAGAAGGCCCTACCAGTGGGAGTCGAATTCCGTCTGATGACTGCACCTGCGCGTCCACTTAGGCCCTCCATTATACTTCCATCTGGTCGACGTACGGAGCAGGAGTTTATCGATGAAATGGTCTGCTCCACATGTGGACTGACAGAGTTAGACGCGATGTATGAGCGTAAAGAAGCGGCTCGCATTGCTGCCCTACCTTCAACACGCAAGGGATATTCCAGGCCTCATAGGCCGCTTTAATGTTGGAGCTAGGTTGATGGCTGCTTTCTCGGACACGCCATCAACCGACCAAAGCCCTGGGCGCATACCAGGGTAAGCTCTCCGATGGCAGGCCGGATTATGTCTGCTAGATGGTGGGCGGTCTCGAATGACGGCGAGGCTGCCTGCCTCTAATACTAGTTAGGAGGATAGTATGAGACGATTTACGATGTATAGGCGTAACGTACCAGTAGAAACTCACGATGAGAATCAACGGAATGCGCCGGATGAACCTCAATTCGAAGGGGTTGAGTTTGGTGATGGGACGGTAGTCATTAGGTGGCTGACTGCCAGTCGCTCAACTTCAGTGTGGGATAATATGGATGGGATGATGATTATCCATGGACATCCTGAGTATGGCTCTGAACTAGTCTGGCATGATAAAGAGGAGTGAAGGATGCTGAGTAAGGAGCGTGAGTGCTCCAGACACCCGATTGAAGATTATTTTGGCCCTCAGCGCTGGCTCCTAGCCCTGAGGATCCGCAGGGCCTTCTACAGGCACGTCACTAAGCGCTGGGAGTGGGTGCGAATCTGGACTAGCACGTATAAGTTCAGCTACGGAGAGTGGAGATGAGGGTAATTGAAGGTAATCTCTGGGAGCAGAATGGGTGTGTGGGTATCCCGACTAATGGAAAGGTAGGTTCGTCCGGGGCTGCTATCATGGGTAGAGGAGTCGCACGGCAGGCCCTCGGCAGGTGCCCTGGTATTGATCGAGAACTGGGCCTCCTAATCCAGGACAATGGGAACATCGTTCAGATGATCAGGCCCTTCCTGTTCGCGTTCCCCTCGAAGCACAACTGGTGGGAGACCTCAGATCTCCAGTTAATCGAGAGATCGGTATCTCAACTAGCTGACATGGCTGACGAGATGCCAGAAGAAATGTTCTATATCCCTCTGCCTGGGGTAGGTAATGGCAAGCTGGATCCCCGTGACGTCTGGCCCCTCATGGTCGACCTACCAATGAACGTGACAATCGTCGTTAGATCGATAGACAGTGTGGGCTTTCGAGCCGAGATCCTGTCGGGAGTGAAGTTCATGAATCCATGGGATAGAAGGAAGCTCCTGGATGAAGATCTCCCAGGAGCTTTCTGCATGGCCTGTGGTGGGCCTCCTAGGTGTCACTGTCAGAACGATCTGTGACGACCTTGGTCTGCAAGTCCTTCGCCTTAGACTTGGCGGACTTGGTTCGTACGACCTTCTTCCCGGTGAGCTCAGCGATCTGCTCAGGAGTAGGGCTGACTCCAGGCCGAAGGTGAAGGGTCTTATACTGTTCCAGCGTGAGGCCGAACTTAGCCGCCTTGGCCGTCTGTAGTCGGAGTCCAGCTGCCTTTCGATCTTCCTCGGACATCCCCAGTGACCTAGATGAGGTCGTTTTCTTGGATCCTCTGGCTGCGCTGTGCCGACTGCGCCCTGAGGCCCCAGCGAAGGTTACGTGGACGTCACCGATGGGCACGGTGTAGTCAGTCCCTCCATCACTGTTGTGCTGTTGATGCGGATATCGATCCAGCTGCCTCTTCATTCTGCCATCGTAGGTGAATACGTTCGCCGTGTCCTCGCCGTCTACCCAGGATATGATGGTCTCTTTCTCTGACATGATCCTCTCCTCGTCCTTTCGTGTCCCTGGTTCGTGTTACCAGTAATTTACCATTCTCGGAACTGGGTGAACATACAGTTACTAGGTCAATTTCCGAGCTTTGGACTTTTGAATGTGCCTGCGAACCTCGACGTCGCTAGCCGTCCGGACATGACTGGCACCCAGGCCGTAGTGTCCGTAGATTGCCTTGGATCGCAGCTGTTCCCGTTTCTCTGCCTTTAGCATTAAAGCCTCCCTACGTATTTACCGTCTTCGTCGTAGATCTCGATGAAGCTTAAGCCCTTTCCCTCGGGAGCGTGTATGGCTCGGTACGTCCAGCCGTCCTCGTCGCCTTCTTCCATTTCCCTGGCAATGATCTCGGCAGCCTCAGGCTTCAGGTGGCTGTAGACTTCGTCGTACATCTCGATCTCCTTTGTTTAGTCTGAGGCTTTTCAGGTCTACAGTAAATACCTCCTGGTTCAAATCGGGGATTTCGACCTGGTTACCTCGGAAGCCGAGGTAGGTAAAGAGAATATGCCCATCCGTCAACCTCTGGGCTGCATCAGGACACAGAACTGTGGTGTGAATCTGGAATTTAGCTGGATTCCCACAGGAGCATCTCCGCCTAGCCGCCATCGTCCACCTCGTTCCAGGGAATCTATCACTCCTGTATCTTTAAAGACATACTAGTTAAACGGATTTCCGAGAATCCATCTCACCTGAGTATTTACTACTGCGACCAGAGAGGATATATTGGTCTCAGTCAGAAACGAGGTGAGCTTACGAAGAGGACGGGAATGGCTAAGAGTAAAATGATCGTACGGCAGCAGGGCACCTCAGAATGTGCTCTCGTTACGCTAGCAGCGATCTCCGGAACCGATCTGGACGTTATCAGATGGAAAGCCTGTGAGAAGGCGGGAGTCCTGTACTGGTCAGAGGCCGCAGGCGCTATGTTCTGGGATTCCCTACGGGATGTAGCAATAGAGCTAGATCTCGGCGGGATGGTCGTGGGCTGGGCCAATGCATTGGTTAGGAGTCGAAGCGGGACTCCGGCCAGCAGCATCATGAAGCTCCCAGCTAAAGGTCGGGGATCAGTGCTAATCAGACCTAAGTCTAATAAGGGCAATAGTCATGTGATGCCCTACGCAGATGGATTAGTCTACGATCCTAATAATCCCGACCTTGGGATGCCGCTGGAGAGGATGATGACCCTCTGCTATCCTAATCATAAGCTGGTCTCTGTTGATCCGCTCGTTCGAGACTCACGAAGCGTACCCTGTCCGGAATGTGGAGCGGAGGCAGGCAGGCCCTGCAAGTACCCAAGCGGATACGTCTACGCCAAGGGACACAAATCGAGGAGAGGATAAAATGGAATCCGCAGAACTAGAGAGATCCCTGGAGAGTCTCCTGGATCAATCCAGCCTCTCGAATCTCCTACAGGCGCTTGGACAGGTTTGCTACGAGAAGGCTGATCATTTAAGATCCAACTGGCAGGATCGATTATCTGCATCTAGTTGGGAGTTAGCTGCTCGTCGAGTCCAGGGGTGCGGAGACTACGATGCAGTCAAGAGGGTATCGTAGTGCAGAACTTAATCGAGGCCCTTCACGATGAGCTAGAAGAGCTCTCAGAGATAGTCAATCCAGATCCGAGCGTGCTCAGCCGGATCCAGGAGATTGAAGAGGCTATACAAAATTCGGATAAGGAGGACTAATGACAGACGAAGAGATCCAGGCTAAGCTAGAGGAGATCATGACGGCTCTGACTAACGATGGGCATTCCGAGGGAGAGGCGGTCACTCGGGTCACCGATATCTTGGGAGCTAACTGGGGAAGCGCGATTTCTCCAGACGGTTCCTAGCTAGAGGTGAGGTTATCCATTCCAGCGGGAGGTTATCATGCGCCGTGGGGGCCTGGTAAGCCCAAAGGCGGCTATCAGACAGATAATCCTTCAAGGTGATGCTAGGCCTGGCCCTGGAGGTGAAAGCTCTGGTAACTTCGGAGCAGCTGGGGATATCGGTCTGATTCCTCAGGGTATATTTACTCTCTTCCCCTGTACTGTTACATTGTGTCCATCAAAACAGAGAGGTGCTCACAATGCCCCGAGTCAACAAGTCCACAGCTAAGAAGGACTACCCCGAACACGGAATCTCCAAGGGAGATGTCTACTACCACTGGACTCCCTTCCGGAGCTTCAAGCGGTACTCAAAGGAATACCCTCGTCCCTCCTTAGTAGAACCTAATGGTACGAGGGCATCCTACCTGGCTCTACAGGAATCCCTGAGTGACGAACTAAATGGAGCGGAGACGATGGAAGACCTCCGCAGCGCAGTCGAGACAGCGGCCAGTGAGGCTGAGGCCGTCTCCGAGGAACTAGCTGAGAAGGCCTCCAACATAGAGGATGGATTCGGTCACTCCACTGAGAAATCAGAGGGATTCTCTGAGCAGGCTGATGAGGTAAGCAACTGGGCCTCCGAGCTTGAGGGGCTCTCACTTGACGACTTCGATATAGATGATCTCGAAGAAGGCCAGGATGTAGATGAGGAGACCGAGTCCGCCTTCGAGGCAGCTAAAACCGAGGTCGAAGAGGCCCTGGCTGGCGCTCCCGAGATATGATGGACGAAATCATCTGCACATCGTGCAAATGGCTGGTCGCATCCTGGTTCTCCCACGATCCTGACTGCGATGTGGAGGGATGCGATCACGACCCGAGGTGCTCCTTCTGCGTAATGGACGAGATACGGCTGTTCAATAAGGTGAACACGGAGGTTAACTGACATGACATCTCATCGAGTCATAGTGTGGGAGGACATCCTGGAGCGTGCCAAGGATCGTGGTGTCGATCCCATTACTCTGTTTGCCTCGGAGTATCATGTAGTAAAATTCCGAGACGTAACCACGGAACAGAGATCCTACTGCAAGGCCCTGCTCTTCCCGCTGATGTACGGCGGCAGGCCTACTTCTGAATCGATTGGAGGCATCCTGAATGAGCCTGACAAGCTGGATCTACCAGATTATGAAGATTTCGAGAGACTACAACGCGGTCAAGAAGGATAAGGT
>Ga0208030_1000146_pt1 | contig 52044 bp, 54 predicted proteins | sample MalvirDeepMed_M9_FD_184246 | JGI IMG/M metagenome (GOLD analysis project Ga0208030, IMG submission 184246) | Marine viral communities from the Global Malaspina Expedition - Malaspina viral metaG DeepMed_M9 (SPAdes) (version 2) | ecosystem: Environmental > Aquatic > Marine > Oceanic | place...
AGTAATTAGATGGGATTTACCCCCTGATTTTAATAAAACTAAACACCAAGAAATAACCCCCACTCATACTAAGGTCTTTACGCCTACAGATGAAGATCTAGACGAGGTATTATTTGACAACGAAACATAGGAGAAACACATGACTCAAACACAGGATATAGCGGTAGGAAAAACAGGAGCCCAAAAGTTTAGTGGTTTAGGTTTTTCAGGACAAAAGATGGTGCATCCACCGGGACAACTACTAGGATTACTAGTAGGAATGCCGGGGACAGGTAAATCATCTTTCTTACAATCAAACCCCGATGCATTCATCATTAACACCGATGGAACATCTACAACAAACCCTAACCCACAAGCCTGTATATGGCCCGGAGTTACAGCATTTGGTGAACCAATGGATGTGGGTGGTGCTTCAATGGTTCTTACATGGGATGAGGTTCTCAAAAAGAAAGAACAACTAATTAAAATGGTAGGTTCTAATACACAGAGACCACAAACTATTGTACTTGATAGTCTTGGACCTTCAATTCAACTCATGAAAGACTATGTTACCAAGAAAGCAGGACGAGAGAACTGGAAAGATCTCGATGGTCGAAGAGCATGGGATGATGTCTATGATGGACTACTCCGATTTTCATTAGACCTCCGCAGACACGGCTATGGATTCTTCTATGTATGCCATCTCGTAAATGCAAAGATTCCACTAGGTGATGACCGATATACTATCAGACCCGAACTCACAATAACCGATTCGTTCTATAAAAGACTGTTCCCGATGTTCGAACTCGTTGCAGCATTTGAATCCGATTGGGTATCCGAATCAAAACAAATACAAATGAAAGGCATCGGAGGAAAACCCGGACCAAAGAAAACCGAAACCGTAAAAACACAAAAATATTATATGACAATTAACGATGAGGCCCTTGCGGGAATCACTAAATGTCGTGTACAATTACCCGACCGTATTGAACTTCCACAGGAGTCTGCGTGGACTTCATTCGAAGAACAATACTTAACCGCTCAAAAGAAGGATTAGCATCTATGAGTATCAGTAACGAAACGAAGGCAGTCTTCGCACAAATTCAAAACGATTTCGAAGCCGCAAGCGCAGATCAAGGAATGGGATCATTAGGAGAATGGCCACCTAAAGGTGAACATGCTTGTTACGTTCTCGGAGTCAACGTACAAAATGGAACCTTCCGACAAACAGACGACAAGCAAGAATTTCCAGCGGTAACCGTACAATTCCATTATCAACTCTGTGAAGACCCAGACCGCACAGAACCATTGATCTGGAATGGTGCACCAATGACAATTCCTAACGATGCTTCGGTACTAACACACGAAGGTTCTCAAATCCGTGCCAAAATCGAACTAGGTAGATTAAAAGGACACCTCAAAACCATACTTGGTTATGAGCCAACAGACCTAGGTTCAGCATTTGAAGAAGTAGAAACCAAACTAAATGGTGACTCTACTATTGCATGTATGATTCGATGTAACTATACTGAACGAGGCACAACCACTTACAAAAGTGAGTACCTCCAAACACTACTTGGTGGTTAATAAATAGAACCCCCACTCTTAGGGCTCCCCGATTCTTCCCGATGACGGGAGCCCCATTTAGTAGGTACCTTCTGTAAGGTCATGTGCCTTTAGGCTGGGCTGAACTAATATAGACATTGTGCAGCCTACTCCATCACTCCTTTGTTGCTCTTAGTTCATTCAATAGGTGTGACTCGACTAGTTATCGTCACCTATTGCAGAGGGTATCTACTAATTGAGGGGCATTTAATAGATACCTTATACGGCACCTATTAAGACGGTAGGTTAGGCGTTGCTTCCTAACTGAGAATCTTATTAACCCACAAAGGGGTGCCACAATCTAAGGGGAGTAGTAATTTGAGCTGGAACTAGTGAAGCCTAATAAAACAGCCAGCATAGGCACGTTGCTACTCCCCACCAATCCACGCTTTAATAGCGGATCAAGAGCCTAGCGAGGTTGAATCTCCAATGAGGGGAAGGCTCTCCGCACCAATCTAATACCTGTGTCCCGTACCTAGGGACTGCAAAATGAACGCTCTGATGAATGACACCCCGCTGGATACAAGGGTGATTGGTAATCCAGGTTTAATTACCGGGAGGGTCAATGCCTAATAACAATTCACTTCTTGTTCATCGCAGGTATAATATAATAGGGGTGGGCAGCTGGAGCATGCAGTTAAATAACTATAAACAGCTACCCCACCCCATAATTTATGTGTAACCACGGCTAGACGGGTTCACGGAGATAATCTTGGCATCTCCGGCACATATAGCCCTCACTAGTAGAGATATTAGTGGGGGTTTTTGAGATAGTAGTATTAAACAATTCGTGTAGAATGGAGGAATCATGTCAAGATATAGAGCCACTAAAGCAATGATCGAATCTCTTAAAGGATTAGATACATCTATCGCGGCACAGAGAGCCCGTGTCCATGCCGCTATGACATTTGAACCTAAATTACTCTACACGGCAGGGACAAACTTAAAGGGAATACACGGTAAAGGAGGGGCTTTATTTGCGAGGGAATCTTTTGGATTACCCTTAGGTAAATTTGAGGGTATCCACGGTAGAACCATAGCGGTACCCACAAGAACAGGACCTCCCATAACTACTTTACCAGCAGAAGAAATTAGACAATGGCTCTTAAAATATAGAAATACTATGCAATCAAACCCTGACAAGATTGCGTTGTTACCTCCTATTGGAATGGGTAATGCAGGTATAAAATCCGATGTAATGTTAGGAATGATGGACGATGCGGGGCTAATGCAAATGGGAAAACAAATAGTACCCACAGCCGAGATGGTAGGCAAAGGATTCCCGGAAACCGCAGCACGTTTACGTCTAATTGAAGGAATGAAAAAAGCACAAGGAGGCACTATGCCTAAAGTTACTACATCGTTTGTGGGGCCTATGAGCTTCCCTATCATGGGAGCAAGAACCGTCAAATCAAGAACTACCTTTAATGCCATTACAGCAGGTGAACGAACCATGACAACACGCAAACTTGGACAAGGATGGGAGGATCTTAAAGTAGGAGATGTATTTCCTATTACAGGTAAGGAGGGTCAAACCCAACTAATAAAAATTACACACGAACCTGTAATACATACTGTTACAGGTAAAGAATCACAGGCGTTTCTAAATAGATGGTCTCAACTTGAAGGTCATGGACCAGAACAATTCAATAGGATTTTTAAACCAGGACAAAAAATAACAATGGTTAAATATAAATTTGGAGGTAAATCAGTAATACATTCTGGGGGTGCAGATGGAGCAGATACTGTGTTCCAAAATGCTGCGTTAAAAAAAGGACATGAGGTACAAGCCCACTCTTTTGCAGGACATGCAAGAGGAAACAGTGCAAGAGTAGAACATTCTCTTGCAGAATTAAAAGAAGCAGATGTCTACCTTCACAAGGCCAATCAAACTCTTAAAAGAAGATTCCCGGCTAGTAATGAATATGTAAATAATCTTCTAAGAAGAAACCTATATCAAGTTAAAGATTCAGATCAAGTGATTGCAGCAGCACCTATTAAATATGGTCAGGTACAAGGAGGTACTGCATGGGCTACTCAAATGGGAATTGATATGGGTAAACCAGTATTCGTCTTTGATTTAAAAACAAACCAATGGATGAAGTGGGTAGGTAATGCTTATGTTCCATCCTCAGCACCTTCTTTATCCGCAAGTTTCGCAGGTATAGGCTCTCGTAAAATAACAAAGGTGGGGGAAAAAGCTATAGAAGATCTATTCACTTAACATAAGGAGAACAACAATGCATAGACCATGTGATAAATGTACGGAAATGTGTGATCTTAGTACAGGATTAACTAGGTTTGACGATTATGTTTACTGTAGTAAGTGTTGTAAAGAATTAGAAATCTGTACAGAATGCAGCGATACATTAGGAGACGGTTCGTGTTCAGAGTGTCTAGAAATACAACGAACTAAAGGTAGGTACGAAAAACCCCAGGGGAAGGAAGAAAATAAAATGAAACATAAAATCGTAACTGTATGTGACGGTGAAACGTGGGGAGATCTACACCACGCCACCGTTATTGTATTCCCAGCAGAACAACTACCCATGCTTGATTGGGCTGATAAACTCCCACGAGGTGAGTATGAAGGCGAAGAACTTTGGGACTATAAAGAGTATGACCTTGACGAGTATATCCATATGCAAGTCATGGAGAGTTTAATCCAGCACGGAATAAAGAACGAAGAAACAAGAAAGCATATTGAAATTCACGGGAGCCCCTTCGATGAGACAAAGTAAATTTCATAGGGACATAGATCCCCTTTATGATCTATGGAAGATATCTAAAAGAAACCCTAACTATTGGGTACTAAAACATATAAATGAATCAGAACATGAAGTACTGCATTTGGTATACACTAAAACAGATGTCGAAGAAAATTCAGGAAGAAATTCACCCCGTAAATTCACCGACAAAGAATGGGATAATATCGTGGGGGAATTTAATAGTGTGGAGTTTGATCATGTCTGGGAGATAATAGAAGACTGTGCATCAGAAGTAAAACGCAAAGGAGAATCAAATGACAAAGACACTTAAAAAGTGGGGGATTAGAGTTCGAGGTAAGTGGTGGGTACAATCAGCAGATCAAGATGCTACCTACTATATGAAACGTGAAGCCCAAAAAGATGCCGACGATTTCAACAACCTCCGATTAGATAAAGAAAAAGTCTACACGGTAGAAGAATATAAGTAGTTATTACTGTATACTTTAAGTACATGAACAACCCTGAGCGAGATAGAATGCCTATGAGAATTGCTCTCTTAGGAATCATTCTAGCCTTGTTCTTGGTAAGATTCTTCCAATGAAATACACAGAGGTCCCTGTATTCCCCCTTATTACTAGTGGGAAGGTTGATTCTCCTACAGATCCAAAGGCGAGATGGAAACTAATCGTCTCTGTGCCGACCCGCACATTAGCCACCCCCACTTCTCAACAGAGTCATGCGAGACTCTTTGGAGTGGGGGATTGGTTAGTGGTTGTATGGGCTAAAAAGGAAGGCATCTCTAGGAAGGCCGAGATTACCCTGTACGAGGCTTCTAAGGGAGACATACCTCCGAGGGTAGATGTCTTTGGAAACGTTCGTATACGAACCCTCAGTAAGCAAGATTGGGTCTCTCTAATAGAAGTTCAATTACCTGCCGGACAAACTAGAAATTGTAGATACTCTGGGGCTATTGTGGAGGGTGCAGCATCTATCCAAATATGGACAAAAGTGCAATAGCCACAGGTGCTGGTCTACAAATCACAATATATCTAGGCCAAAACAACATTTTATTTTTGAGCTCCAAGTAGCGGAAGCATTAAGGATAAGAGGAGCAAGGGGAAAGTTAACTTCCTCACAGAACCCACTCTAAATTGTTTAGCTTCAGGAGATTTTTTTACTATTTCCCTATAAAAATCTGCATATCTATTTTTACCTCCCGGTCCACTGCTTAAATTAGTAAGTAAATCATCAAGATGTTCTGCTTGTTTTATACCATACCCCTTTAAATATTTAGGAGGTATAGCTTTTCCAGCTTGAATTTCACCGAGTATAGCTCTTTCAGGGATAAGAGTTCTAGCTATTTCAGGAGATGTTATATATCCTTTCTTAATTAATGTAGGAAGATCTGCTTCAACTAAAAAAGGAGCCTTTTTATAACCAGGTAATCTAGATGCATCAGGACGACCTATATTAAAAAAAGCACCTCTTGCAGAATTAGGTTCATCCTTCATAAACCTAGCCACCTGTATTAAATTCATATCTTGATGCCCAGGCCCTCCCATTTTTAATCCTTCCTTCATTACGCCTTTTAAATTACCAGTGTAATGATACCCTTTAGTACCGGGTAACATACCAGCACGATCTACATTAGGATTCGAGATGGACTTAGCTACAGACATTATATATTTTTCTCGTTCATGCTCTCTTAAAGCCCAATCAGCAGCCAATCTCATCATTCCTAAATTACGCTTCTTACCCTTCCAAATAGGATCTATTATATTTCCTAATGCAGGATTTACCTTTCTTCCTTTCATCCGTAGAATATCTCTATTTCTAAGTTGTTCTAAATACTCCCTTCCTAATGTAGATTTGGCTGCTTCTCTAAATGTTTTACCTCTAAGAGAAGTAAACGGGCGGGAAGGATTTTTAATTTTAAATGCTTCAGCAACTTTATAATTAATACGCCCTACTCCAGGCATTCTTCTTTGATAGGGAAGTCCTGTTTTAGGATCTACTAATTGATTCCAAGTTCCCATTTGAGCAGGAATCTCTATGCCACCGCCCCTACCTCTTGCCCCAAGTGCAAAATCAGATCCTTTAAATAATCCAACATCCCTTTGAGTTGCAGGAGAAGGTAAAGGAAAACCTTTCTGTAATAATCTAGACCTGTTTGAAGAGGCTTCTCTTGCCATAGTAGACCATTGTTCAGGAAACCACCCACTAGAATATTTATAAAGATCTTCAAGGATCTTTTCTACTATTTTTTCATGAGGAGTTATTTTAGCCATCGAACAATTCTACGTGAGCATCCCAATCTGAAGTAGAGGGTCTACGAGGTTCCGACAAGGAAGCCTCACCTCTAACAATAGCAGCACCCCACCCCGAAGAATCCTTACGATTCATATAGTCAGGATTGAGGGGTCCCATCGTACCCGCATTAGCGTAGTACCACGGCAGCTTTATTTTAAGGGTTCTCTTGCATTGTTCAACCCCCACTGTAGGTCTATGGGTATGACCCCTTATAAATAATCTATGGGCGTGACCGCCCGCCATCTGTGCCATTTGTATGGTTTCTAATTCATCGCTATTAATTCCCGAATCAAAGCCATGATAAAAATGAACCTGCCCTAATTTATACATACCCTTTTTAGATTTTGTATAGGGTATCTGCTTCCACTTCGTAAAAAGTTCACCAAATTCATAATGCTTATTCCACGACAACAAGGAACGCAAACCCCGAGGAGAACGCCTCGGATCTTTGGCTAAAATATTATCGTCATGATTCCCATGAATCCAAATTAACTCAACTTCCGGGGGCAATACAGCCATAATATCTGAGAGGTACCGATGACCCCGCTCGTACTCGTCCTCGAGAGCATGCTCGAACTCGTGAGGGTGAACCGAGACCGAACTCGCATCGAAGAGGTCACCAAGCATTATAAAATGAGTGGGGGAAGAGTCCGAGAGAGATGCAAGCATCCACTCCTTAGCCTCAAGATTTTCAAATGGTGTGTGTATACATGATATCGCTGCGAAAGTTGCTTTTATTGGTTCCATGTTTGAAACGGATTAAAACCCTGCTCCTCTATTGGTAGTTCCTGTTGTTCCTGTTTTTTCAAGTGTTTCTTAATCTCTTCGATAGTAGCAGGATCTAATTTAACAGGTGAAACCCTAGAGGCTCCTGCTTTAGTTCGTTGACCAGAAGTTTGACCCGCCAATACTTGCTCTTCGGTTTCTATACCTAGTCGTTTGTGTTCTTCAGCAAGAGTGCTTTGATATAGATGTTTGTATTCGGAAGGAATAGTATTGGCTATACGTTCTAACCGTGCAGTCTCAAGGTTACGCATCCTGCTACGCCATTGGGACTTAGAAATTTTCAGTGGAACATTAAACTTCTTCTTGAAGTCTGTCTCTATGCTTCGTGCTTTAGATATATTATTAGCAATCAAAGCATTCATATAATCACTTTCCATCTGTATAATTATCTCTCTTTGCTTTGCTAAGTAACCATCTACCTCTCCCGCTTTAGGGTGGTTCTCTAAATCAATACCTAAACCCCTCATGACAATAGCAAAAGGTTTCTCGTAATTGACTAGTCTACCGTCTCCCGTAAACACAGGATGATGACCGTCAGGAGTAGTAGTGCTCCAATCAACATGAGTCTTTTGCATCTTACTAGCAAGGTCTGGTAAGAAAGGCGAATCTCCTAATTGAGGTAGCATACCCATTGCCCTTGTAAATGCTATCCCCCCCGGTACAAGACCAGGAATAGAAGACTTAGCAAATTCCATATCTCCCATGCCAACCTTTACCATATCTAAAGGAATCGCCACTACAGGTGGTACCCATCCACCCCCCATTACCTCAAAGATAGGATTAACCCCCACTCCCCTAGAAACATCCTTGTGTCCCATCTCTTTAAATACTTCGTATGCAAGTGATCCTGTGCCCATTACCCTCAAGAGGTCTGCTGTGTAGTGACCACCCCAAATTCTTTTTCCTCCTAAAAAGGGTACTCCCTCTTTGAAGTATCTATCAGGAGAAATTTGTTTACCTGTCCTAGCATAAGAAGTAAAAGATCTAGCCAAGAAACTTAGAAACTGACGACCTAAAGCATTACCTACAAGACCACCGACGGGACCCTTACCTAAGAATGCAGAAGGCATGTTCATAGGTGTGCCACCAAACTGTGCTTCCTGTACAAATCTACGGGTGTCTGTTAACCAATTAAAGAAGTTCATCTCGTCTTTGTCCCACACACCACGAGGACGCTTCATTATATTAACACCTGCTTTTCTATAAATTCTATCTACAGTATGAGCAGACACGAGACGGTTCATAAGTTCAGCTTTCTCGAAGAGCTTCATGGGAAGGGTCATAGATAAGAAGTGACCCATCCCCTCCTTCTCTAAAGATTGAACACCTGCATAGGTAGCACCGTCAATGTTTGCAAATACATTTGGTTGTACCCCGAGAAGATCACCAAAATCATCAACGTGTTTGAAGTGTTTCTTCATTAACTCAGCACGTTTAGCATCAGAAATTCTCAAGCCTAATGGATATCTTTCTTTTGCATACGACATTATTTCTTTGAATGCTGATTTGTAAGCGGGGAGTACATTATTAAGACCACCCCACATGGCAGCATGCAATAAAGGTTGCATCATGTTGAGCATAACACTCATCATATTTGCACCAAGGAAACCCACATAAAGACCCTTAGCCATTGAACCACTAAGACTCTCGTAAGTAGACATGTTCCTAAGATTACTAATAAACTCTTTACCGTGAGAACCCCAACCCTCAATTGTTTTTCCTATTCTTCCGTTAGCAAAAGCATTAACCGTCTCATGAGTTCTAATTTGTAGGCCCCTCATTACACCATGTTCAGGAATTCTACGACTAGAAATATGTGGAAGAATGGTTTCCTTAAATAAATCGGCACTGTATCTATTATTCATCGCGGCATATTGGTGGGTCATTACATCTCCCAATGTAACACCTCCCGATGGTCCTGGTGCTTTACCTCTAACTATGTCCTCAAGAGTAGTAGACATATCCACACGTTGAAATTCTTTTACAGTAGCTTGAGGTGCACTTGATGATTTTGTTAGAATGTTACTATCTCTCATACTAGTATTCATATTAAAGATATCGTCCATAGTAGAACCGCCACCCGCAGGTAATCCACCCTTACGGATACGATGATCCGCTGCAACAATCTCCATCCAAATCTTAGGGTCAGCAACCATCCCATTACCTGCTGGATTTCTAACAGCCTCAACATCATCGTATATTTTGTGAGGAATATTACGGCTATAAATTTCAGAGGTATCCTTCATATACCTACCGTGACTTGTTACACCATCAAGCGTATACGAATAAGTAGCGACCCCACTATCGGAGTTCCTTACAATCTTTTTCTTAGCACTACGAAGACCCGACCTTAAAAGATTAGCGGTTTCACCAGAACCACCATGTAGATTGTTCATTTCCATTAACCACTCGTAATCTTCAGGGTGATAATTTCTAGATGCAGATGCTCTAGGTGCAAGTCTATTTAAACTCGAAAGGTTCTCAGCACCCGCTATACCTTGAGACCTCATCACACCCATGTCTCTACCACCATAATGTATACCTGTATACGGGCTTATCATTGCGGTATCTTTAAAGGTATTACGAGGAGCATAAGTACCGTTCTTGTAATAAGAATTAACTGTTCCCCTAATCATCTCCTTGAACAATTCTTTCTTCCTACCTACTGACAAACCAACAGTTGAAGAAGCAAACTCGTCCATGGGAAGAAGAGTTCTAAGGAAGTCCATACCTTCAGCAGATTCCCATAATTGAGCGGCTTTACCCTTACTAGGATCTACCGCTGAAATAATTGTTTCGAGTTTGTCATCATCAAATATAAATTGTCTTTCACCTTTTGCATTCCGGAAGCCACCAGAACTGTAAGCAAGATCATCCCCAAAAAGCATAACCGCCCTATGATTATATGATGCCCTATAAGCATCACGGATAGGTTCTATATGAAACAACTCTCGTACCTTATCTGCAACACCCGGTTCCATAAGACGAGCCTCTTCTCTGATAGCCCACTCTAACTCTGCTGTTCCTTCCGTTGCTCTACCACTCCAAGGCTGTACTTTCTTATCAGCAAAAGCAATCTTATTTTGTACTTCAAGAACCTCCCAAGTATCCCGTTCTACTTTTGCATGAGCCTCTTTCCCACCCCATTTTATATCTTTATATTCTTTACCCCCTAATATCTTTTTCCCACCCCTATCAAATGCAAGACCTTTTCTAATAGTATTCAAAGTGTTTACCTGAGATTGGCTAGTAAGAAGTACTTTTATTTCGGGAGTGAAACGAGGAATAAGATGTTCAACAGTTCCGTATCCCTTCTTTAAATCCAAATCTAAAAACTTTTTAATCGTTCTAGCAAACGCCTCATGTTCTCCCGTGTAATTAGGATTAAAAATCTTACTTGTAAGTTTGTCTGGTCTTTCAACCCCCACTTTCTTACCCACCGCTTGTAACCACTGATCCATATTCTTCGGGGCTTCCTTCAAACCAAGAGAGGTTAGAGAGTGGGGGTTAGCCTTGTAGTATTTAGCAAGAGAAGCAGAGATAATCTTCTCGTCTACGAGGTAAGCGTGACCACGACGGAGTACGTCTGCTTCCATAAGAACAGGTAAAAGAGTACCGTCTAGTGCTTGGTTCGCAGATAAAGCATGCAAGTCCTGTAGAAGACCACCCTTACGTTCATAACCCAAACCAGCAGCAACATTTCGACCCGCTCCGAAGATAACACCAGAACGCCTCATGGCTTCCACAGCAGGAGGGGAAACCGCAGCACCCAACCAAATCCAAGGGTTCGTGGCGATACCTAACATGGTACGAAGGATACGATTGTCTCCACCATATTTGTCTTTAATTTTTTCTGTTAGGGAAGCCTGTTGTTCTGGGCTAAGATAATTTCGCCTACTCGGTAAAATCAAATCCCGTATAGAACCGAAGGTCATCTCGTTGCTAAGTATTTGCTGTAAAGCAACACTTAGCATATCGAAGGATCTAATCGGTGAGAATGGGGTGGATTGGTATTCCATCTACTTGATTATACGAGAAACCGGACAGAGCGGAGGGCGTTTACATGCATGCCGTCTGCCCGGTTCGTATCCTTGACTCAGAAAGGATTAGCGTATTTTTTGTCGGATACGAAGTTGTATCACCATCTCGGACGCAGTACTAGTACCTGTAATCTCCATACCTACCCAACTTCCCGAAGGAATTAGGTTAGCAGTTTCAGTAATTGTAAACTCCACAGGTGTACCTGCGGTTCCTGAAATTGCCAAAGCAGATGTAAGATCTGTACCAGATGCGATTGCACCCGATGCTGCCGTCGTTAATTTGAGAGTAGCATCGGCATCATTAACACCGAAGATACACCAAGCAGCATCAATAACCGTATCCTTCTCTGCGTAGAAAAGGAACTGGTCGTCCACAACAACGCCACCTGTTGAACCACAAGGCACAACAATAGTCGATAATAGGTCGGGGGATTCTTGAATTGGGAGGACTGATTCACCAGCCATAGTTAAACTCCTAAACTTTGCATTAGCTCATCTTGAGCCGATTTGGGTTTCTCGAACTGCCCTTGAGCCATACCCATAGCGAGTTCTTCCATTAAATCTGTACGAGGCTGACCACCAAAGACAACAGCGTCTTTAGGTAGGGTCCGTCCCGCCATCACTTCATTGTACAAATGAGGATCGATTGCCGCAAGCCTCATAGCCGATCGGGCTATTTTTCTTTGTAGCCCTTCTATCTCTACTCGTGTTCTAATTGCCCGTTGTTGCTGCTCATTCTGTATTCGGGCATCTTGGATCATGTTGTTATAATGATCATCTTTATCGACAATAGAATCATACATGGGCTTAACTGCCATGTCATAACCTATATGCTTACCCCCGAACCATACCGCGGGAGAAGCCGTTACCATCTTCTCCATGGTGCTCATGTCTTTAAAGGGAATACCCGTAAAGATGGACTGAGTTTTATCGAAGGCTCTACCCGCCCCTTTTAAAGCACCAGTAATCAATCCCATTTACATTCCTCCAGCAGCTGCGAAATTCATCATCATACTTTGTATGTCAGGAGGTGCCATAGAAGCCCTCGCTATACTCTCGTGTGTTTTACCGCCCAGTAAACTAGCAAGGTCTTCACTCATACTCCGTTGAAATTCTTGCCTACCATAGTTGGTAGCCTTAGCAAGCTTCTCCATATTAGATAGATCCCGAGCAAAGTGCCTTTGGCTTACCAATTCATCAGCGGCTTGAGCAGTAGGGTATGTTGCCGCTTGCATTGCTTGCCACCCGGCTTGACCCGCCTTATCAGTATCACTTGTACCTCCCAGTAAACCAGAGTGGTACATTATATCATAAAGCGTGTAACCTCCTAAACCGAGACCTAGTAGTGGACCTATAGCCATGACAACCCCCACTCTATTTTATTAAGCAGCATTTCGTTCATTACCCATAATAGTACCAAAAACACCCGCTAATAACAAAGCAGGCAACAACATTTTTAAACTCTTTCCTCTTACCTTAGATAAAGCATCGTCAAATAGTTTCTCACTTTGGAATAAACCCTTTAGAGTCACAGGTGAAGTTCCTGTTGCCCGTTTCTCGGCTAGTGCTTTGAAGTATCGGGTCCGTTCTCTTGAATCAGCGGCCATTCTTTCTATCTGGGAGAGACCCTTATCTTCTTGAGGTATCGAGAACTGAAGCTTGTTTCGGAACCAACCACCTATGGTATCGATCCTGCCCCTCTTCGCTTTTATCTTTTGTTTAGGCGTAGAGATAGTTTCTTCTACTATTGGTGTTTCAGGGAGAACATTAGCAGGATGGATTCTAACTGTCGTCGGTTTACTAGTTCCTAATCGTTCACCAGTAGAAACCTCAGTCGTTGTTCCATATAATCTAGGGTCTTTATCTATCATTCGCCAAGAGTAAGGATCATCTATAGATGTGGCAGCACCTTTTGCTTCTGATAAAGATGAGGCTCTACTTACACCCCCATGTAGAACCTGTACTTGTTTAGGTACAGGATCAGCCGCTCTTACTATACGATCAGTCGCTCCTACTTCGACGGCTCGTTCTTTAAACTTTCCCGGAATAGCACCGAACTGAGCCCAAAAGGTAGGATGGTCTTTGAGCATCGCATTACCAATGGTCCATATTTTAGTTTTACGATTATACTGGGCACCGTAATGTTCTAAATATTTTCTTAGCTCTGGATTTTCGTAGGTAGTTAACCCTACTTTTTTAAGGTTTAACACAACTCTATTTCGAACTAATCGACTTAGGGTTACTTTACCTTTAGCATCTACCTTACCTTTTATAGGAGTTTCTCTTACTTGAAATTGTCCTTTTTTCTTTCCTCTCAAAGGATACTTACCAGTTCGAGAGGCTTCGAATTCCCCTTCTTTTAATTGGTTAATTAACCGGGAGGCTTCTCTTCTTGTAAGGATTACATCAGTATTAACGACTCCTAATTTCTTAAGGATATCGAGTTGCTTGCTAGTAGGACCTGGAAGATCGACATTAACCGCTGCACTTACTGTCCCCGCTGGTCGGGTCACCCCAACAATACTTCTACCCCCACCCGCTTTACCTGTTAGTTGAGATTCTGGAGTTGCGGAAGTAACGATGGGATTATCTGCACCACGAACACCTATTATCCTCTTTGCTTTCCCCTTTCCTTCTGTCATCATCGAAGGTTTTTCTTCTATGTATTTTGAGAATTCGTCCATGCCTTCTAGAAGACCTAGTTTTTCTATCCCTGCAGGAAGTCTAACCTGCTTAGTTGCTTTCGCTGCTTTCGCTGCAATCCGTTCTGCTTGTTCTATACCTGCAAACTTACCTGCTTGTGTACCTACCCTTTCAAATCCATATCTCTTACTTTGTTTTGATAAGTCTCTGAAGTAGTCAACTCTCGGACGCAACTTTTTCGTCTTAGGATCAAGAGTCTCATAATGAAACTTGGTGTTCTTCGCAAATACTGCTTTCTGCGTTCTCTTTTCTGCGGAGGTAAGAAGTTCACCATTAGGATGTTTATCTGGAAGATGAGAATTCTCAGGTCTTATTAGTAAATCGAGGTTGGTTTTTGTATTTTCATACTGAGAAGTTAACCCTAAAAATTCATATAAAGGAATCTCTTTAACCGCTCCTGCACCTATACCATACTTCGGTACAACTTGAGAAATTTTAATAGGCTTACCTGTTACGGGATGAACCGCCACATTTAATTTGTTGAGTCCCTTCTGAAGTTCTGTTACGAGTTCTTCCCAAACAGGAGTTAGCCTTAAACCCCTACCCTGACCCTTGTAACGATTCTCTACGAGTATTTTTTTCCCCCCCGCTATATTCTTATCGACAAATTCCCCCATATGATAGAGTACAAGACCTGAAGGATCTCCCGCTCTACCTCTAAGAGCCTTAGTCATTAGAGAGAGATCATCCACCACACTCTCTCCTCTAGGTAGAGAGAGTATCTTAATCATGTCCTTTAGGGATATAGATTTCCCGTAACGTTTTACCGGGCCGCTACGTAGTTCTACACCACTACGACCTTGGTTAATAAAACCCCAATCGCCCGACAACTTTTCGGAGCCAGTAAGTTGTGCTGCAACATTAGTTTGTGCTGTTGCATACAAAGTCCTCAACTTTGCCGGTGACTGCTTACTCCAAACCTGTTTGACTTTTTCAGCCACTACTCACCCCGCATTCGAGATGCTACTTTGGATGAAGTTAATGCCCCCACTCCAACATAGGATTTATCTTCGTCCTCTATATAAGCAGACCAGATAACCGCTTTCTTTCTTTGGAGTGCTCGCTTCTTTCGGTTCTCCCACAAAAACTTCCTCACCTTCTTAGCGGAGAGTTCTCTACCTTCGATCTCTAAACAAAAATCATCGTCCGACAGATTCACTACCTCTCCTATAGAGTGGGGGGTTAATCGGACAATAGCAGCCTCCTTCTCTTCGTGTAGGCTAACTAGTTTACGAGATATTTCTTTCCAATTCACGGTTTCTTTTTAGACTTAGGTTTAGGTTTACCTCGTCTAGTAATAATATCTAGACCTTGATTATACATGGCTTGGTCGGCCGTCTCTTCTGCAGCCATGAAAGCATCGAATCTATCTGTGTATTGTTGTTGACCTAATGCTCTTTGGGTATCTCGTGTGTTTACTATAGTTTCATCAAAGTACAAATCTGATTCGTCCCTTGCGGTTTCCCATTCCAACTTCGCAGCTTCTGCTTCAGCGGATTCTTTTTCTAAACCCGCAGTTTGGGCTGATTCGAACATCGCTCTAAGATGTATGTCTCTAACTTCAGGGGTCATATTTTTCCCCCACTGGCTTTGGTCCACCATAGCCTTCATATTACCCATCCATTCAGGATCGAGGTCTCTATAGGGTACACCGTTAATAACGGTAGTCCCTCCCGTATAAGGATTAGTATTTCCAAGTGCACTTTGAAGTTGACCTTGTAATATAATGGGATCTTTAGGTCCACCCTTACCAGCAGAGAGTAGATCGTTTGCGAGACCACCTAATTGAGCCATTGCTATACGCGAGGTCTTCATTCCATCTTGCATCTTTTCAATATCTTCTTCCCGTACACCCGATGCTACTAGGGCATCTCGTGTAGATTGACTGTAAACTTCAGCATCTATAGAACCTTTTTTTCCCATCTCAAGAAACTTATCCATCATTCCCATAAGTGCTGTGTATCCTGTTCCTTTACTTTCGGAAAGGATAGCAACGAGTTTATCTGTTGCTTCTTTTCTTGCTTTTTCATCTCCCATCATTCCGGAATGAAGATGCTCGATAAGGATGGGAGTCATTTTATCTAAAACGTCTGCTTGTTCTTTGTAACCTTGACTTCTTAAATTATTCGACATGGCTTTCGTAATATTAATTTGCATGTTCGTTTTAGATGTGGGTTTATATGCCATAACCTCTTCATTACCATAACCACCCTGCCCTAATAAATTAGGGTTTCCTTGTGCTGTACTAAAGGCTTGACGCATCCCCGCTAATTTGTCCATGTCTATATCGTCACCATATCCCATTTCTTCCGCTATATCCATAGCCATAAACGAATTAAACTGGTCACCCGTTTCGGCTCTATCCGCATTAGTTTCTCCAATAGATAACATGGGTTGACCCATTTCATTTTGGTATTTTTCTTGAAAAAGTTTATATCCCTTCTCAAATTCTTTGTCGGATAAACCATATCCTCGAGCCATACTATGAGCGGCAGCATATGCTTTTTCTCTATCTACTTCTATTGCCTCGATTAAAGCTTTATCGTCTTCCCATATATCGTGGTAGGCGTAAGTACCCGTGCTTGTACCGGGAACCGTATCAACATGTCCACCCATAATGTTGAAACCAGCAAATTTGTTAAGAGCACGGGTCCAATCTGCCATGCCTGGTCGGTTTTCAGGATCTACTTCGAATATGAGTCTACCTAATTGACCACCCGGATGATAAACATCTGCATAACCTGACGCTTGTAACGCTCTAATAGTGTTCCGTTCTTCTTGTAAGGCAACCTGATTAGATACGAGACTACCTATATATTGATTTACTGCTTGTTGACGATCTTTAAATTCTGCCCCCATATCCATCAGCATTTGATATTCGATGTCTTGTTTTTTACCAAGTTCTAATCGCTGTCCGTCGTTGATTTTTTTGTGTTCGCTCCATTGTTCTGGAGTGAAATGTAAACCGGGAGCCCCACCAGGATTATACTGGAACCTACCACTAGGGGCTCCTGCTTGAGACTGATATCTTTGAGGGGCGTAATTTATAGTTCCACCTTGTTGGCTACCCATATTGTTGTATCCACTATTTGTGTATACTTGCCCTGCATATTCCATCATTCTTCGTCGACGTTCATTGTCTGCTTGCTGTAGAACCAATGCCATTTCTTGTTGTTGAGCATTTTGATCCCCCTGCCATTGGTTTTGTTTTTCTTGTTGTAAAGCAACAGCATCTCTACCCTTTTGAGCATCCGCTAATCGTTGAGATTGCATATTCTCATTTGAAGTAATCATCTGTTGTTGCATACCAGATGAATGGTCGAGAGACATCTTTAATTTAGCCCCCGCATCTTTACGAGCAATCTCTGCTTCATTAGCGGCATCCTTACGAGCAATTTCTGCATCTTGAAGTTTATCTTGACTTATTTGGCCTAGAGCGGCAGACGCTAGAGCTTGCTGTGCTTGTTGAGATATTCCAGGGGTTATACCCATAATATTTTTATCCTAAATTTGCGAGAACCACTCAGGGCCACGCCTTTGTATATAGTTGGGGTTTCTTACTCGGGATCTATTTCCAGGAACAGTAACCGCTGATAGTCTATTTGCTGCCCATTGAGAACTAGAGTAAAGACTAGCAAGCCCCGATAAACCGTCAAGTAACGAGACGGGATTAGTTGCTATTGCTTCTGCAAGTGAGGCTTCACCTGAAGCAATTAATTGTTCTACTTGTAAATCTCGTTGGGCATATTGTTGGTGACTCTGTTGTTCCATCCCCGTCATAAACTTTCTGAATTCCGTTCGGGACGCACCAAGTTGGGAATCTAACTGTGCCTTCTTAGTCCAAAAATCACCTTCTGCTTGGGCTCCTTGAGCAAGTCCACTGGCTTCCATTTGTGCCATGGTTCCTTCAATTTGACCTCTTTGCATAAGACCCCCCGCTAGTGATTGATTTAACGCTATGCTTGTTTGTTGGGATTGATTCTGAAGTTCGGTTTGACGGGTAAAAAGATCCTGATCAAACTGTCTTTGATTTAAATCCCTCATTGACTGTTTTACATTCTCAGGCATATTAGAGGAATCTAATTGCATATTCCTAGCCTGTAGTGCTGCGGCTCCACCTCTTGCTGCGGCTGAAGCCCGTTGTGTAGAGAAATCTTCAAAGTCGGCTTTTGATTGTTCCATTGCCCCAATCGCTTTATCCCCCCACTCTCCCATGGCCTGAGCACCTCGTTGGGTTACATCTTGAATCTTACTCATATAACCACCCTCACCCATTAAACTATCGTAATAAGCATTCATGTTTTCGTCTTGACGAGTTTGGGTATCTTGTAAGGATTGCTCTGTAAGAGATTCTTTTTCTGCAATTTGAGACTGTTGCCGAGCGAAGTTTTGATCCGATCTATCTCTGTAGTCATACATACCTTGAAGGTTCTGCCGTTTTTGACTCAATGCCGCGTTATTAGCTTGTTGGGATCTCATCCAATCACTAATTACACTACGACCAAGAGCCTTATTCAAACCACCCTGTTGCGTGTAGATATTTTTTACAGTTGAACTTGGATCACTACCCATACTGGCATTGTCTAACCAATTCCAATCGTAATCTTGCCATTGGTATTTATCAGTTGTATTAGTAGGTGTTTCAAAGCCCATTATGTAGGTCGCTCCGTTCTAAAGGTAGGTACAATCTTACCTTCAATAATAGCCGACAACAATCTAAAATCAAGGTCGGGACAAAAAACTTCTATTCCGGGAGATGTAGCCATTCCCCTGAACCCGTGAGTCTCAATACCCGCCCAATATGTAGACTCGCCCTCCTCGATAGATCTTATATGAGCACCACTCAAATCCACAGGTATAGCAGAAGCCGATTCCGTCTCGGAGTCCCCCTCAAACACCAACCCTCGATAGAAGCAATCCTTAGTATCTACAGAATCAGTAAATGCTGTACCACCCACCGTGCTAAAATAAGTACCTATAGAGTCTATAGTTCTAGCAATGTGTAAACCTGTTGGAGCGGGGGATTGGGGGTCTACGGGGTCATTGTATCCTAGGAGGGAACCATTCCATTTCATATAAACAGGAGAGATTCCAATCCTATCACCCGCGGATAAAGTAAATCCCGAAGATGCATTTATGTAAGTAATAATCGCCCCACTTATAGATTTAATTTGTACCTTCTCTCCAATGCGAGATTCATTAGCAACATCTGCAACACCTATAATATAAACATAAGCACCCACCCAATTAGCATTCGTAGTCCGAAGCAAGGGAACAACACCTTGATGACCTGTAGTAACAGTATCAACAGTTATTGTTTTAGCACCCCCATCAAAAGCTGAAACTCTAAACCTAGTATCCGCGGCTCCGTCTAATAATGTAATTCTTTGTTGTCCATTAAAATCTGAAGACCCGGAGCTGGAAATAAGATTCTCGCGTTTGGTATCCATTACCCAAAGTTTAGGGCTAAAGTCAGAGTTGGTAGATCCAAGGGTCGGTTGATTTTGTACAAAGAAAGCCCTCTCAGTTAAATCACTATCGGCATCTGATAAATCACTTGGCCAAGGTCCAGTTACCACTTCATCAAAAGGCATATCATAAAGTTCGGAAGCAGAAGCGGTATTCATCCACATTAGAGCAGCCTCTTTCTTAGCCTTATTCATGATGAAAAGAACTGATCCTTGAGAATCATAACCCATACTAAGAGAAGCAAAATTACTTCTCCAGTCTTCAATAATACCATCAAGAGCGTGGAGACTATCTAACCTGGCTTGGGCATCAACACTCTTTACACCCTTATCATTTATATAATAAGTAAATGGTCCAACGGTTTGGATCGCTTTACGATTTACAATTCCAAATCCTTCGTGTATAGGTAAAACTTTCATATAAGAATTTACACCCGTAAACTCTCTAGAAATATGCATTATGACATTCTGTGCAAAACCCAGTACTACACCCCCACTCCTGACAAACCTTATTACTTGGTTAGCGATTTTAGAAGGTACATGATAATTCTCTGGAGGGAAAAGTTCCGCACTGGCTTCAGCCATAGACGACCATCGGAATTCTCCTAGACCCCTATATATATCGAATGAACCTTCTTCGCCTTCTGCACCCTTAGTAGGACCACCCTCGATATCGGAAGAAAGCAAGATACCATCGAATTCTATACCCGTACCCGCATAAGGCATGTCCTCATCAAAGATTGAACGATCTATGTAAGGGTCTTGATAAATCAATGCTAAGTCTTCAAGACGGAAATAATAGATTGCTCTCTTATGATCACCCGTTAAACCTGTTTGATCTGTAGTGACATAATCAAGAAGAGTAATAATCTTATCTAACTGTACAATAGATGCCGAGTAAGAACCACCCGCACCTTCTGTTCGAACAGATCTATAAATACGTGCCCTACTAAATTTAGAACTGTCATAAATAATTTCAATTCCTACATTTCCCGGATCAAAATTACCTGCACCAGACATACCCGTTGCGACAATATCAGTATCCGTAGTAACAACAACAATATCTACATTGCCCTCAGTTGTACCCCTAGTGTGAATAAGATCGCAAGTCGCACTAGAAGAGTTAGAAGAGGTAATATCTAAATCCTCATTCGTATTTGCCAAGTTAACCGTGGCGTGGAATAACGCAGCAATCCCCTCAGTAGTTGTTTCCCCGTCAATGTACACCGTGTAGTTTGTACTATCTACTTTTACACCCACCCCTGATGTGGTTTCATCTATAGAAAATTTAACCGCGTTCGTCCCATCACTTATAGTTACATAATCACCCGTATAATCTTCATGAGTACCATTATTAAATGTAACAGTACCCTCTGCTTTGGTTACAAGGTGCTCTGTTTTAACTTGTGCAAGTTTTGATAGACTTGTTTTCCTACCCGTATCGGGGTCTGTCAGCACATAACCAACCGCGTAGTTTCCCGCTTTTAAGTTTGCTACATCATCCATGTCTGTTGGTGTAGAATCCCAATGAGTACCCACCGAAGATCCAGTAAACACTTGAGCGAAACCGGGTACGCCCGTAGCAGGATCACCCAGACTACCTATTGTTGTTGAACCCACCCCATTAGGAGCAATAATTTCGCATTGTTTACCGGGTCCAGTGTCTGTTTCAAGAACAGCCTTATAAGTAAGCCCTATAACACCCGTACCTCCTGAGAAGTTAGATTTAGTAAATGCTACAGTTGCATCAGTTTCAGTTAGAGTTGTAATCGTGTTACCCGCAGAACCTACAATCGCTTGAGTAATTGTAGTTTTATGTGCATTCGGGCCCGTCCCGACTGCTGCTATAAGAAAACTAGATGCGTCTACACAAGTAGCAAAGTTAGACGCTGTTGTATCATTATTTGTTTCGACTTTAAAGGTTCCAAAATTACCTGCGGGTGTAAAGTTTACCCCTGTACCACCAAACGCATATGCGGTATATGTAAGACCCGCAGTTGAGATCATTTTAAATTTATCACCCGTTACTCCCGATGCTAATGCCGTAACGGTCATACCTATATTACTATCATTATCCGTATAAACAGGAGTAACATTTCCATCTGCACCGGGAACATCTTGTGTAATACTAACGTTTGCGGTTGAGGATGTAGATGTTAATTCCGGGTGTGAGTCTAACAAAGTAGCCAAGTTAGTAGCCGTGTTATCATTAGAACCTGTATCTACAGCAAAGGTTCCCACATTTGAAGACGCTAAACTTGAGGTGGTAGAAGCATGAGCAGTACAAAAAATCGTTGTGCCCTGAGTAGTTACGATACTAACTGTATCCGGAGTGACCAATAAAAGATTAGTCCCGTTAGTAATAGTTACAGCACTTGAGTGGGTGGCCTGAACCCCCACTGTCGAATTAGAATAATCACTAACGGTAAATTGGCAAGTGGCAGCCGCTGTTGCCGAGTAATTTACATAGAACAAGATGGGTTGTTCACCTTTTACAAAAATATAAATATACCTGCCGAATACGGTTACATCCATAGGCTTGGATGCAGTCCCCGTTGTCGCATTCCATATGTTGTATCCATATGTCCAACCCTCCCCCTCGATATAATAATCTAAGAAGATGTCCCCTTTAGTGGTATCCCCCCCAGCACCTGAATCTTGTTTGGCTCTATAAACGAACCCATACCCATAAAATTCAGTCCCAATCCTGAAAGAAACAGGAAACACGTCTATAACCTCAGAAGCATCCCCATGATCAGTTTCACTGGAAAGGGTCGCAAAAGTATGCACATTAGTAAATCCCGGAAAGGGTCTCAATCCACCCTTCACAGAGAAGTCAACCCCCACTGTTTCAAAGGAGAACTCTTTAGGGGTAAATGTCTTCTTACCCTGCTTGTTCTCGGAGGTAGAGAGGAGAGGGTAGTTCCAGACCATATTTCGTTCGTTTGCCATTTAATTGTATCCTAACTTCAAATTATACACTTAGAAACCATTACTTCCAATCCTCTACGGATAGGTTCTACATTAATATAAGGGGCATTATCAAGCATGAAATCTTTAATGTTGGATATATCCTCTTTTAAATTGTTAGATAAACCGTAATCTTGTAGTATCCCTTCAATCTTATGACTATTAGACTTCAAAGCCACAAATGGTTTTTTGAGCATCATAGAGAATACCACCCCATGATATCTACCCGTAACCACAAAAGAAGCCCGTGAGAAAATATCAAATATTTCTCTCGAATGGTAATCTGTCAATTTGATATACTTCTTGGGGCCGTTATAAGAATTGTAGGATTCTATTACCTGTTTATCTTTATTCCTCATAACACTATCTACAAACAACACATATTCACTTATAGGGGCAGATCGAACATCCACATAAAAGCAAGGATCATGTACAAAAGGATACTTCCCGCCCCCACTCATACTCTCTCTACTAGAAATATAGTCAAATACAGAGAGGTCAAAAGAAACACTATCAATAACTGAGTTTATTAAACAGACCCTTTTACCTGCCCGTTTAGATTTTAAGGCGGTTTCATATAATGCCTTACTGGCTTTAGTATCGTGGTGGAATGTACCCTCTCCATTTATAACTATCAAGTCATGTTTCTCGGGATTTCCATATCTAGAAGTCCACACCTTCCCGTGCCTAGAGAATAATTTCTTCAAAACTTGAGTGGTTAATCTACTTCCTATATGGTAACTAGAGCAATCATTTGAAATTAAAATACTCATTTTTTTTCTTTAGGATAATTCGAAGAATTAGATTCGTACCAACCCCTAGTATTTTCTACCTCGGGAATAGTGCTTCTCCGTACAGCCTGTTCGTAGGACATATAAGGATACAATTCTAGTTTAGAGTGGGGGTTGCAATTGTAAATCTTGAATCCCGCTTTATCGAAACCGGGTTGTAATTGTTTTAAAGCCGAGGTCATCCACCCGTACATTTTATTGTTCATTTCTCTATATTTCAGAGAACGGTTTTCTTCCCACGCATATGCCTCTTCTTCCATAGGCATCTCCCAATCACACCCTAAGAGATAGACCTCTTGGAACCCCAAATAATACAGGAGTCGTAAAGCCCCAAACATGGTAACCTTATAACCCTTTTCGGTTTCCCCTTCTATCTTGCCACCCCAATTCACAGAGTTTTCGGTGAACCACGTTTCAGGGTCAAATTTTGTATTGTTAGAGACATACCAACAGTTAGGGGCCTCTGTCGTATTAAACCTTAAGTCTTTAATCTCATCCCCCACTCTATGATTTAGATTCTGGTCTTTGTTTTGCCACGGTACAAATTTGATGATTGAAGGATCCATCCACCCGTAGTTATAGAACCTTCCGGGGGAATCAAACCCCACCCAAAAATCAGGCTTGACTAATCCCCACGAATTATTAATACACATGCTCATGACACCCCTGTTATCCATGAGCGATAGATTAGCGTCTTTGAGCGATAGACCGCCACACACAAGAAAAATCCTAGCACCCTTATACCTATTTTCCCACGAAAAACCTTTCTCGTTTACATCCCACATGAGCATCTCAGACTTGTCGGGATTCCAACTAGAAGAAACAATACTTGGAGTGGGGGTCGATAGACTCTCGATGTGTGTTGCAAGAGCCAAAAGAGTACCATTAATTTCTCTCATGCCCTCTTCGAATTTTAATTCTAAATCTATGACCCTTTGAATCGCTGCGGTTTCATATGGATTCTGTGGGGGGGGTGGAAGAGAAGGGTCTCTTTTTACAGGGAATTCGTTCTTCTGTGCTTGATGTATCGGCATACTTTTTCCTTATTCTATGCAACATGAATCTATAGTGTAGTCTGTAACAGTAACATATTGATGGCTTGAACTTACGTTTGAATCAAAATCCCAAACTTGGGAGGCATCATTTGGCCCTTTATACCCCTCGAAATAATTTTCAAATACATCTTCCATACGAGAGGAACAAAATATACCCGGTACGTTTGTTCCGTCATCTGTAGCACCATAACAATTCCACGGAACCCAATCTCCTGTACCAACAGGAGATGTCGAGTTTGTTCCGTCTAACCAATGATAAAGATTAAATATTTCGGTTTCACCTACGCCTTGATCACCACCTGCAGTAGCATTCCAAGGTGCAGAGTTATAACCCGCATCATCCTCCGACATGTCTACTTTCATTTGTAATTGAGTATTAACATGTTCTTGTCTGGTATGCCATGCTGCATCATTTCCCCCATTAACACCTAATCCCTCAGTTTCCCAACCATCGGGTACTTCCCACCAACCTCCCTCGCTAATAGGTTTAATAACATTCCACATATTTAATATCATCACCTTAATTTCTGTATCTATTGGGGGAGTAATTCCTAACACGGCCAATTCGTCTTTTGCGGCTTTACAAATTTTATTGCCGTTCATAACCAGATGAGGAAAGGGTTTACTGCTTGTTCCTGCAACAGCATCTCGTGATGTGTTTGGACATCCTGCACCTCCCCATTGTAATTCTGGAGCAACATATACCTCCCCCACTCCATAATCCTCTGATGTGTATTCCCCTGATGTTAGCACACCTAATATGTCATAGTCAGTTCTTTTCAACCAACCAACACCAACAGGAAGTACAATTGATGGATCGAAAAACTCTTGGTCTAAAACGTCCATATATCTATAGTTTAGGGATTCCCAATACCCTTCATTCTTAGCATCCGATCTACGCTTCCCCTCGCTGTAACACCAAGAGGCATCACAACCACAAAAAGAACTATTTGGTCTTACCATTACCGTACCGTCTTTTTCTAGACCAGCACCACCACGCATCAATATGGGCCATACGTGATTCCCGAGTTCGTCATCACAACAACCACCATAACAACTGGGACAATCAAAGTTTGACGAGTCTATATTGTCAAATTGAGAATCACAGTTCCAATTGGAACAATTAAGATTAGGAAATCTAGTTTCTCCTTCATATGGAACGGATACCGTTCCGTCGTGACAAGTTCCGTCACCTAATAAAGAGATCATTAAATCTTCCGGCATGCAATTGCAATCGCAATCTCTTTCCATATTATTTCCAAATTCATCATTACCACACGTTGCTTGACCGGGACAATCATGGGTACAACCATAATCATTACATTCATCGCAACTGCAATAGTTAGTGTATCCGTCTGCGTCCCATCCCGCCCAACCTCTTGATTCCCCAACTATAAATATACCCTGAGAATTTACTTTCTTAAGAGTTGCTTGATGAGCTTGTGGGTGATCTGTAACATTTAAAAGTGCATGTGCTGCTATCCTATTATTATCACATGCGGTGCAACCACAAATCCCATTCCCATCTAATCGATTTGTAGTGAGACCCCAATTACCGATTCCCTTTTTGTAAGCACCCATTGACTCACACTCTGCCACAGTAAAATCTGTTGCTACATTACTTGCTAACATACCACCACCACTTCCACTATCAGGAATATAACCACCGTCTAGATAATAATTTTTTCCGTCCGTGTGTGTGTAATAAATCATGTAACCCCAACTTTTACCTGATACATGAAATCCGGTTGCTGTTGGATATGTAGGGTCTGGGAAAGAAATCCACGCATCCGATCCGGGTGTAGCACTGGCCTCTATACAACAATTACATGGGCCCATACCCGAACCCGAGGGTCCCGTATCTCCAATTGGTCCAGTTTCGGTACCTGTATCACCCCGCTCACCTTGTGGACCCTGAGGTCCAGTTTTGGTACCTGTATCCCCCACAGTACCCTTTGGACCAGTACAACCTATTTTGTCACAATCTTCACCTGTTAAACCATCTATACCTTTTGGTCCCGGGGGTCCTATTACTAAAGAAGTGGGTCCGGTATCACCTTGCTCACCTTTCGGTCCCTGGGGTCCAGTAAATCCCGGACCCGAACTAAGACCTGTATCACCCTGTGGTCCTATTTCTCCCAAGGGTCCCGTTACACCTTGGGGTCCCGTAATGGCTTCTTCATCTGGTATACCAATGACTTCAACCGTATCTTCTCCTATAGTATGTTCTATTACAGTATTAGCAAAAGTAACGGCTTGAGGGGGCAATTGTTGGTACCTTTGAAAAGGTAAACCATACCAACCTCTCAAAGGAGATTCTTCTAACCTACGAATAGCAAATCCGTGTTGTAATTCTTGGAGCGGATTACTCGACCAACTATGGTCAATCATCAATCGTTCAAGAAAATTACTCATGAAATTATACCCGTGCAATATGGAATAACTCCCCCTACTGGTCCTACAGGTCCTTCAGGTCCCTTGGGTCCCGGAGGTCCTAGATCACCTTGGTCCCCTTTCTCGCCTTCCGGTCCCGGAGGTCCATCATTCCCTTGGGGACCCTGGTCTCCTTGTGCACCCTGGTCTCCTTGATTACCTTGATCACCTGGGGGTCCCATAGGACCATCATCACCAACAGGTCCTATAGGACCCTGTTCACCTTGATCACCCTCGGGCCCAACTGTTCCTATGTCCCCGTCTATTCCCGTTAAACCTATCGGGCCCGAAGGACCAATAGCACCGGGGAGTCCGGGAGCATTAGGTAAATAAGTTTCCGAAGTGAATGAGCCCATGGTGTGCATAGTTACAGGAGTCATCAGCACCGTTCGGTTTGTAGCGGGGGAAGGAAATTGTAACCCCTCCGCTATACCCTCATTAACTAGAGGGAAGCCCCCCCACTCATTAGTGGTGGCGAATCCTTTATTAAGTCTCTTTAATTCTTCGTCGGTCCAAACGGGATTGATACCTAAATCACTAATGAATTTGGCTAATTGTTGTCCTGCGGACGGACTAGGACTACCTAATGCCATAGAGACCACCGTAACGGTTTCTATTGTCTACAGTATCGCGTTCGTATTTCTTAGGTGAACGATTTTGCATAAAGGTAAAGTGATCCATCGCAGTCTTCATTGCAGACTTGAAGTTGATCATTAACATGGCATGTTGTGCCTTAGTAACACGACGGGCACCTACAAGAAGATTCATTGATGCACCTTGAGCAACCGCTTCAGATACCGCATTAAAATGAGCAGGTACAATCTCATAGGTAACAGCAGTAGCTGTGTCAACCGATTCATCATCATTAAATTGTAAACCCATCGTTACAGTTCCGTCTTCTGCATTATGCGCGGAAATAACTCGTTCTTCTATAATGCCCGTAGTTTCTAAAATCCTAAAGGTAGAACCTATATAGATTTGATCTCTTCTATCTATGTCCCCTAAAATTTGTGAAGCCCAACCCTCAGCAGACAGCGTAAATGTTTTACCAGTTCCATCTGAGACACCGTCTTCTGCGTAGTGAGGTTTTGCGTCATTAGTAGGGATGAACCATACCTCTACATCTTCTGCTATTTGAGGGTAGGGTCTAATAGAAAGCATATTACCCTCAAGTGCCCAGTTGGGACCCCTTGTACTATATTGATTTCTAGGAATTATTTCGGTTCTAATCCTACCATCATCGTACATAGTTACGATTCTCATAACCTCCCCAATGCATGCAGGAAGAGTGTAGTATTGTTGGTCTACAACTAAAGAAATTGTTGTCTTTTCTATTACATAATCAGATGAGGAGTTTTGAATCCGAGACATGACCCTGCTATACTCAGGTACGATACCGTGTCTAAAGATATAGTCGTCAGAGTAATCAAGTTCCTTCGCAATCTCACCGATGATGTTTTTAGTTTTCTCAAGAATCATGTGCAAACAAGAATCCTTATTAGGAACAATTTCCTGAGCGTTCTTTTCTCTAACCGTTATCATCGCAGAAGTAATCGCAGACTTCGCAGACTCCGAAAGTATCGCCATATCTGTTTCGGGCAGTTGTCCCTTGAGTGTCATCAATTCCAATATAGATCTCGAAACAACTGCAGATATTACAGTGTTCATCCAAGGGGTCACAATCTCATACGCAACCGTTCCTGTTGCCGTAGTAAATGCTTCAGTAACAGTTACCGTTCCTGATGCAGCACTATGAGCAGTTATAGTTCTTTCAGATATCGAACCATCAGCTTCAAAAACTCTAAGTGTTGCTCCCACGTAAGCATTGTCTCTTTTGTCTACCACACCTAATTGTCTAGAGAACAACCCCCCACTCGTTAGGGTTAATACTGTTCCTGATGTAGCAAGTGAACCGTCCTTAGCATAGTGAGGCATAAAGTCACCACTGGGAACATACCACAGTGAATAACCTGTAAGTTTTTCTGCTATGGGATTAGGACGAATAGAAATTCTTGTGCCTTCTATAGCCCAACCATTTCCTTTAGGATCGTTATCATCCCTCTGCCTTACTTCTTTCTCTATAGTTCCACCCGCAGCAAGTTGTGTTAACCTTAGAGCTTTATAGATACAAGAAGGGACAGCATAATACTCCTGATTATTAACAAAAGTCATGCTGAGTCTTGAGACTATTTGAGAATCACTTCGAGCGTTCATCATCATCATTACTTCTGCGAGTTTGGGTTGAATCACCGCTCGCATAATGTAATCGTTAGACATCTCTTTCTCTACTTGTTCAGGAAGTCCCCATCGAACTCTCTGCAACATTGTGTAAAGTACTGAATTTTCAGGGGCAACACTTTTACCACTTATCTTATTAGAAGTAAGAGATATTGCAGTTTGTAGTGCTAACCCAAACTGCTCCTTAAGGTAAGCCATATGTTTTTCATTGATGTTCCTAGCAACCCCCAAATTCATAGAAGATGCTAAGGCAACCGCTTGCCAAATATGTCCCATAAACTCGGGGACAACTTCATATCTAACTGCACCGTTAGTTAGATCAGCAGAGAAATCTGTTCTAACCCCCACTGTTCCAGCACTAACATCGTAAGAAGTTATTACTCTTTCTTCCACAATAGAGTTGTCGGAACTCCATACCCTAAGCACACCACCAATATAAGAACTCTGTCTTTTATCTATACCCCCAACATCGGGTGTGGTGTCAACCGTTACAGTGTTAAGTGTCCCTAGTGTTCCACCTGCTGCAGAGTAGTGGGGGTTGAAATCTCCAGAGGGTGTATACCAAACTTCGTATCCCGCAGTATCGGGAGTCCAATCAGGACGGAAATATAAATCTCTACCGTCAAAACTCCAACCGGGTCCACGAGGATCCGTTTCATCTCTCTTTGCTATATCATCCAATACATCCCCCGCAGCATTTAACGAGGTAATCCTATGAATGATTCCTACATTTGGAGGAAGTTCTATATGAGTATCGGTGATAGTCTCTGTGCCTGTAGTTAAAGCATCTAATGAAAATTTACAGAGGATAGGCTCATCTCTCTGTTGATTGATAGCAGTTATTACATTAACCATCTCTGGCTCAATAACTTGCCTTACTAGAAAATCATTATCATATTTAGCGTCAAGAGAGGGGTCGTCCAAATAGGTACGAATCCTCTCGATAGTCGTCATTAATATAGAACCACTACTATGCATTACCCGAGCATCCCATCTAAATCTTCATTACCCGCCATCCCCATACCACCCGCAAGCAAAGCAAGCAACAACAAAGGCAGTAACGCCTTCATCCCACCTTTAGGTATCTGAGGGAGTCTAATATTCCCACCACCCTTCAATAGTTTATTAGCCATTCGTCCTCTTGTTCCCTTTGTCGCTGCTGACAATCTTTGCTTCGGAGTAAAATCATCCCAAGGTGCATCGACTGGACCTCTGCGGTATCCTTGCATATACTTATCTGGAAATTTCCTCTCAACAGTATCTCTTACCCAAGGCTCTAACGTTCCTGCTGATGCTTTGTCTAATTGAGCAAGGGACATACCACGACCACCCGATTTTCGAGCGGCGGCTCGTCTTTTAGATTTACGATTACCCTGCCAGCCCGAACCGTAATTTAGCTCCGATTGGGTAAGACCACCAGAAAGACTAGCCCTTGCTTTTTTTCTTTCTAGAGCCCAATTAAATGATGGATCTTTAGCCATGAGTAATTATCCTATTTTTAGAGAGGTTACGAAGGGTTTCTTTCATTTCAGAATCCTCATCGTTATAGTGTACATTGGCATGCTCCAGATTTCTAGCCTCCTCATATTTTCCTTTCCTTTTAAGAGAAGCCACTGACTTTTCTCGCCTTCTTAGGTTCTCTTCTCGCTCTCTGCGTTTCTCGTCGTTACGCTCCCTCAGTTGCTTCTCAATCATTTTCTGCTCAGGGTCAATCGCTCTACATCGGAATTTTACTTCCATAGTAGGTATCCAACCACCACGGTCTGGAGCCTTATCCATCGTGTCTAATTCTAGACATATAGGTTTATCAACTTCCCAAGGAGGGTATATCCAATGAGCAAGAACAAACTTCTCCGTATATGCGTGACGATATACAAACAAGTCCTTCCTCCCCGTCTCTCTCTTAATGTGGGCTAACCACATACTTTCAGGGAGAACCTTGTGTTCCTCTCCTAGTTGAAGACCCGTATTTAGTGCTTCCTCGTAAGGACTGTAAATTACTTCTATATCCATCCCACAAGTATACCAAAAGAAAGAGGGCCTACCATACTCGGCAGACCCTCTTCCCAACACAGGAGGATATGTTTACGGATTAATTAGCACTATAGATCTTGTCATAACTGACACCTGTTAGCTTCATGCCAGCAGGTTGATCTGGAACTAATTGCATGCGCATTTGACCGGGCATTTGAACGCCTTCTGTAACTCGCGTGATACCGCCATCGCTGCCATCTGTATTATAGATAGGCAATTTGTTAGTACCAGTACCGGTGAGAGCACCAGCAATGAATTCAAAAGGAGCACCATCTGCTTTTGCAAATTTGCTTGTTCCGGCTACGGCTGGAGGAATATACTTCTTCCAGTTATTTCCACCTTTTCGGATTCCATATACTGAACCATCTTCAACATAAGTTGAAGTGTAGCCCGTATAGGAGCGACCATCAAAGGTGAATTTGAAGCCTTCACTTGAACCTTCGCTAGTCACGCTTGAAAGGCGACCAGTTCGATCCAAGATTTCACGACCAATTTTCGTTGATTCGTAGTTCAACCAAACACCATCACTGGCAATCAAGCAGTCAATATATTGACCGTACTTGTTTTTGGCTGCGTGGAATCGACGCAAGTATTGACGAAGTTTGTGTTCAGTAAGAGTACCGACACTACCTTTCGTGAATGATTTAAACTCTGGGTGTGCCGTAACATCGATTTGGTTATTAGCCGAACCGTCTTTATCAGCACCTAGTAGGAAGTTATTATCACCACCCGAACCAGATTTTAACCAACTGTTAACACCAGCAAAACCACTAGAAGTATTTGCAGTTTCATCAACTGAACCCGCATAGAGAATCCAATCATCATTTGCTGTTGCTACTGGGGCTGAACCCGCTGCTGTAAATGCATCAACTGCTGAAACAAGACGTACTTCGCCTTTAAGTTCATCAACATAGTCAACGAATACTTTCAAGCGACCCGTAGTTGCACCATCAGTTGAGTTTTTCAACCCGTCAGCGGTGTCATCAATGTCGGGAGCACTAGTATCATCATCCCAAATATCGACTCGTTGACCAACATAGAATCGATCAACTGCACCGTTACTTGGAGTGAATGTCAAATAGTAAGGAGCCGCACCGCCAGTATCTGAAGCGGTTAGGCTGTTAATTTGACAAATTGCGTAATCTTCGTTTTGGTTTAAGTACCAATAATTACAAAGAGTGTGAGCTATATTACGACCAAAACCTTCTAGTTTAGGAGCAATGATTTCACCAATAAAGGCGGAAGTTGCTTCTGCTTGCATTTCACCAAGCGTAAACATGATGTTGGACATCATTGAACGCATACCAATACCTAAACGGTATGGTGCGGCGTTTGGACCTTCGGTAGGATCAGGCCAAACTTGTTTGAGATTTTGAGTATATAGACGACTACCGTGTGTATCTGTATCGTCACCATAAAGAGTGAGATCTCCCCTCGGAGCACCTTGCTCGAGTACACCAGCCATTGAACCCATAAACACTTTAAGTATTTTTAGGTCACGACCGAGTGCATCGGCAGGACCTACACCCTGACTTGTAGAGATAAGATCTCTCCAAATCGGATCTAGTCCGGGAAGGAAAATTTCAACGTTCTTATTGATGACTTCTTCGATACGGTCTTCATGTAGGTTGAAGAGCGAACCTGCTACTGCTGCCATCTTATTATTCCTTAATTAAATTAAGCTTTCGATTCTCCCCCAGCCGCGCCATCTCTGGCACCCCTTAATAATGTATCGAGTGTCCACTCACGGGTTTTGACATTAATGTCACCCATGCTGTCACCCTTCTCATATTTAGGAGGATCAACTGGAGGTTTATTAAACAAACTATCACTGTCTGTTGCTGTTTCCGGTGACCTCTGAATCTTATCAGGATCTCCGATTACCGAACGAAATTTATCATACACTGTTTTGGCTGCTTTACCAGCCTCTTCAGTAAACCAATTAGGATTAAAATTTTCACCTGCTGCACGACGATTTCTAAGACTATCTAACATAGCAGCCTCTACCTCATGCCTCAACACATCTTGTCGATTTTCACCCCCACTCTCCATAGCCATAAGTTTCTTGATTTCCTCGCTATTACTCATGGCACCGTTGAGGGCGTTATTGAGTTCTTTCTTCATCATTTCGGCACCAAGGCGTTGTTGACGATCCTCAATTTGATTCATTCTTTGTTGGTCTTGTTCGTGCATTAATTGCTCCTGTTGCAGTCTATACTGCTCTTCTTGTTGCTGTTGCTGTAAAAGTTCTTCGGGATCGTAAATTTCAGGGTCATAATTTTCACCTTCGAGTTCTTGGTGTTCTGGGGTTGCTGCAACTTCCGGTTGTTCTTGATTCGTCCATTGAATATATTCTTCAATATCTTGAGGGGTATACCCTTCCTTACTCATAAGGAAACGAACTGCACCCTCTCTACTAGCATCATCGCTTCCTGTAGGAGAGATAAGAACTTTAGCGTGATCATTATACTCTTTAAGTTGTGAGATTTCATCTCTAGCAGAAATTAAATCCCTAACGGAAATTTCTTCACCGTCTACCTTAACCGTAGAATCTAAATCTATAGAGGGAGAAGTAGTTTCAACTGCCTCGTTTGTTTCGGTTGTTTCAGTTGTTTCATTTACTTGTTCTTCAGACATTTACATGGCTCCTTGTTGTGGGAACGGCATCGGGCCACCTTGACCCATATCCATTCCCTCTTGTGGTTGTTGCATCATTGCTGCCTCCATTGGTGACGGAACACCTTCTGGCATCATAGCACCTGTAGATTCTAACAGAAATTGTTTGAAGTCGATGAATTCATTCTGAACTTCTGTAGAAGCAATACTCATAATAGGTCCACTCATAAACGCTACAAGAACTCTAAGTTGAAATTCTGGTCTAGCATTATGAGGTGTTAATATAATTTGTCCCGGATCTTGACCATCACCATAAAGAACCAAACAGTTCCTTACAATCATATCGTATGCTGCTTTTTCTTCGTCCAACCAAACAGCAAAGTCTAATCCTTCCTTAAGTGCTAACATCTTAAAGGAGTCAGGATCAGCAATACCCGCATTGAGCATCTCAAGTGCTTCTTGCTTACGAGCCACCATTGAACGGGGGCTCACCTCTTTAATGGAGATAGATATATTCTTAAGTGAGGGTAATGGGTTTTGTCCTTGGAATTGGATTTCACTTTTCTCTGGGTCAATAATGGCCCCCGCCATTTCAAGATTCAAATCAGATACGGGAATACCTACTGGATTATCCATAAGTACTCTAACCGCAGAAGCCAATACAGATTTATAACAACCAGAGAATGCTTGTTCAATACCTCTACTTGGGTTAGTCATTGCCTTGTTAATCTGTTCATCAAGGAACGAAAGCCCAACCGCAGAATCCACACGACCCTTCTCACGAATAAGGTCTTGTACAGGATTCATCTTATCAATAAGGTCTTTAGCGAACGCTGCTGTCTTACCGGGAATATCCCCCGCGTTGTGGGGCGTAATATTGAAAGGTCGAAATGTTTCTACTACGGGATCGGGTTCAAATGGAAGAACCCTCAATCCCGAACCCACATCCCGTAGCATTGCTCTATCATTAAACTGACCTTGGGGCATAACAAGTACCCCATACCTATCGGTGTCTCTAACATTATTAAAGAGCGACTTAAGTAACCGTTCCATCTCTCTACTTAAAGAAAAGAGAAGATCAAAAAGCCCTGCACCATGGAATGTTCCGTTCTCGATAAACCTCGCAAAACCAATTGGGCAATAGACTTCTTGATCTTCAAAAGACTCGTCGTGTAATACGTGTTCACCACTTGTAACCACATATCTGTTTACTGTTTCCCCCACTCCAAACGTCCATAGTTCTCTAATCTTTACAATTGCTGCTTGGTCTTTATGAGGACTAACACTGGACTGACTCGTATCGCTATGGTATTTAACGTCCTTACCCTGTTGACCCCCACTCCCTTCAGAATCCTCCTCGACCTCTCCGATGTTGGATTCCCACCACTCCATCTTTTTGAGGTTTCTACCTAACTTTTTACTAAACATTTCTTCTAGGAAAGTTAGAGGGACAGTTCGTTGTCTCATCATCCCACGAGTTTTGGTGTAGTCTGCCCCTAATGACGGGAATGGGAAGAGTTCTCTAGGATGTATAACCTCAAGATCTGCAACTAGACCAATAGTTTTACCGTTGGTCATGTGACCCGCTATACCACAAGAACCCAAAGATGTGAAGATGTGGGCAAATTGAGTTTTAATTTTATCTAGTTGGTCGTTAGAAACAACATGATCCATTAGGATCTGACTTAAAGCTCTTTCTCTAATACTATTAAGAGAGATACCTTTACGCACAACTTTAGGTCTAAGGTCTAATGAAGCCAACCTACCCGAAACCTTGTCGATAGCCGACAACATTTCTTGAGACTGAAACTCCATGTTCCCTTCCTCATCTAAGTAGTGGGGGGATAATGCTCCTGTTGAAGGGTCAAACACATCAAATCTACGGGCCCCCGCAAGATAATGCCAAGCGAGAAGCCACATGATTTTCCTATACGAAAGACGAGCTTCTTCTCTATCAGCATGCTCATCTATTATTCTTGCTAGGTCAATCTTGTTTTTCGGTAGTTTTATGGTGTCTAGTGCCATCTTTTGCCTTTAGTTTTTCTGCTGCAATACCCCTAGGTTTATAACCACGAGGAGTTTCTGTTTCTATTGTAATATCTTTTAGTTTAGAAATCTCAGGTATAACCTCGGTAGTTCTATTTTCGGGTACAAGTTGATATTCTGGGTCCCCATCACGAGGCCCAGTACCGTAGTAGCATCTCATTAGTTTATCGAAAAATGCTAAGGGTACAACTACGCAGTTCTTTTGTTCATACTCTTGTGGTGTTGTCGGTATCATCCGTAATGTTCCTATCTAAAATATCTTGTATTTCACCAGCCCCCACTCTACTCCAATCGATGCCATGAGCAATGGGAGTACCCAAATCTTTATCTATAACTTCCCCGTCCCTGAGCCTTTCAAGTGCGTTTTTGTGCTCTAGTTGTAGTTTTCTTACCTGAGAAAGTCTACCCTTAATAACAAATTGGCTCATGCATACACAATCCAACTCGTCATCGTGCTGTAATCCACCATCTTTAGCATCCGGATTGAACTGCTCTATCTGGTCTTTTAACCTTCTAGAGGGAGCATCTGATTTCCACAAAGGTAATTTTATCTTGTCAAATTCGAATCTAAGTGATAGAGATGCAATCTTAGTGGTCTTCTCTATCATGCCGGGGTTCAACTTCTTAACGGCTGGTAGGTGACTTACCCCCATCATCTCTTTAGCACGAGTCCTAACCAAAGAATCCAGTGTGTTGTAGATTCCTAATCCCTGCTTAATCGCTTCCACATGTATAGTGGGGGTTCTCCAATGATCCCCCAACCTCATAACTTCTTTCAATAAGAGATCTTCTCGACATTGAGCACTCCACACATCCAACACGAAGAGTTCATTTTCTGAGTTTATGCACATAACGCATGCAACTTTAAAGTCGGAGTCTGCGGTTGCTGTGAATGAAGTATCTACTGTTAAGAATAAACGGTTCATCTTTAAGAAGTTACACATGGGCTTCTTAACTATTTCTTCACCGGAGTAATAACAAATTAAAGTGTTGCTTACGTAAGGGTCGATATCTAGAGCGGGATCTACTTGCTCGTACCACCAACCGTGACGTTCCTTAGTGAGGTGGGGGAAGTATGTACCTTCCCCCTCACCGGGTCTTGCCATATATTCAGCCAAGAAGTTGGGAGTACCGATGATCTCACGTATTTCTTCTAAGGAAACTCTGTCCTTAAGCCTAGGATCTTCTTCTTTAATCTTACGGGTGGATGGCCACATGTCGGGCCAACACGAAATAACGGTTCCGTCTTCTTCTTCGTATGCAGCTCTTACAATCATCCTCGACCAAAGATTGAATCGGGGGTCTGCCGCAATTTGTTCACCTGCTTTGTTCTGTTGGGTTTGAAGAGCATGCCAAGCATAGTGACGACGAGATACGAAAGTAGCCAACCAATCCACACCACAACCTGCACGCATAACCATAGGTAGAACCACTTTGAAAAGAAGATCATCCATATACTGTCGGATGAGTGACATTGATGTCGATGCTTTTGGGTCATACTCTGGGTCATCCAATACGTAGCGTCTAGGTCGTCCACCACGTTGTCTTGATTCTGCGGAGATAGCCCTTAACCAAGAACCGTTTCTTAGTTGCATCATTTCTGTTCCAAAAGGTGCTTCACCTCTTTTAGGAACAAGACGATTATCCGGGAACTCCGGATTCCAATCATCATGCAATCGTTGGTTATGTTGGAACTGATCTTTAAGTGCTTGACCCGTACCTCTTGCATTATCATTCGTAGATGTTGCATAAAGAATCGTATACATGGGACGAGTCAACATTCTTAATAAACAAGCCTTCCTTACAAGATAAGACTTAGCAGAACCTCGTGGTGCGATACAAATATTACGGGGTGAGGATGCCCACTGTTTTAAAATGTCATAATGGAAAGTAGGAGTCTCTAAAGGATCATCATCATAGAAGAGAGGATTAAAATCTACAGTCTCGTCCGCATGAAGATAATAAAGATCGAAAAACCTTAGACTCGCAGCGAACGCCTCAGCTAACTGAGTGGGGGTTTTATCTTTTGCGGTCCACAAACGACAAGCGTTTACTCTGGCTTTACGTTGTCCTTCCGGAGATAGTTCCGGGTAATCAACGGGTAAGGGGTAAAAGGGGTTATCTGTTTGAGGCACCCACAACGTCATTACGTGTTACGCTCTGTTGCTACCGCAGTAAATGTTAGGGTGAATGCTATTCTTCCTAATGCAGCCGCTAACATTTGAGGGTCTGCTCCACAAGAAGAATTAGTTCTTAATTCTTTAAGGATAGGATAAAACTGATCCCTTAAGTTTCGGTCGCTGTCGAAAAGGTTATTGAATGTTATCTTGTAAAGATTCTCGAACCCCCCACTCCATTCTTCCACATCGTAGACTCCGAGGTCACGGATGGCGGTTGCACCGAATTGTAGGAACTCCATCACAGGTAAGGTTTGAAGTAGGGAGACTGCTTGTTTGGACAAATTGTCTAACTTAGGCGTTGTCTTTTTCGTTACTTTTTTTGCTGTTTTCTTTGGGGCAGATGATTTCGTGCTTTTGCTCAATTTCTTTTTGGTTGCTGATTTCGCCATTTTGATTCCTCAGGTTGGTTAGGAGTGTTGACGAAGACATAGTACGACTAGTGTTCTCGTCAATCATTTCTGTTTGTTGGATAGTAGCAAACATGCCGTTGTTGTTGGTGATTTCTTTCATAACAGAACGGAATTGTTTTAATGCCGCGAGACTTACCTTTGGGTCTGGGTCTCGTGAATGTTGAATGATGGTGCTCATTTCCTCCATTAGATCAAAGTTGGATGCTTGAAGGGCTGACGCTGCACCATCTAATCCGTAGAAGGATGTTATAACATCTTCAGGAGTCGTCTTTTGGATCGTCCCCTGTGTCGGGTTCTTCATTAAGTTCTTCTTGTCCATATAAATCTAGTATACTCCCTGGACGCTTGGTTATGTCACCAAACACCCTAATTGATTTCTTAGTATAGGTGTTTTGGTATTCTTCGGGTAGTTCTGCCAAACCCGCTCTTGCCATTCTATATGCAGCTTTTTGTGCTGCCTTCTTAACATCTGTTGTCATATTAAGACCCCCCATAGTTTTACACGCTAGAAGTTCGCACAGTAGAGGTTCTAAATTCTTTGCTACATATTGAGGATCGAGTTTAGAGGGCTTCTGTTTTCCTGTCGCTATCGATTGGCATCCTGACACGAAGAAGTCTGGTTCCCCCACTCTAGTGATGGCTTTAAGTGCGAGTTGGAAAGAATTCATTTCAACGTAAGTTGTTTTGCCCATTTCAATTAGAGGCACACCCAACGCACGACAGAAAGATCGGAACGCTTTCTTTGTGATGTTGGTTCCAAACTCTTTGATGTACCAATCTTCCGATAGAAGTTTAATACCCGTACCGAACCCTATGTAGAACTGTTCACTCATATTATCGTGCCATTGGTGGTGCGTATCCTCCACCCGGTGTAGGAGGTCTAAAATTAATAAGGCCATCTACAAAGTCGTTAAGTGATTCTTTGGCAGGAGCACCAATTGCTCCTGCTATTGTTCCTAAATCTTCAGGGACCCCTCTCCACTGATCCGCTAGACCGCCCCAACTTCCACCTCGAGCAGAACCGGGAATATCAGGAATCATATCTGAGAAGATAGAAGGATGAGTAGCACCTTCTAATTGTTCAGGTAGTCCAAATGTAGGCACCCCCCAACCCATTGGAGTTCGGAACCGATTCGCTAACTTAACGGCTCCACCTATAGTTGGGTTGTACCAGTTTGCACCAAGTCCTGTATTAAATTCTAGACCTCCACCTTGAGCGGGTCTTGCGACATCTCCGAGTGATACAAGAAAGTCTCCTATTCCAGCAATAGTTCCCGGCACAGCCGATGCTGCGTCATATGAGGTAGCACCGGGAGAACCGATTGCTTCATCAAGTGCTGCGTCCCTAGGATCTATAAGGTGTTCTTGTACGGTATCAATGGTTTGGTTTATCATCTCAGGAGCCATCGCTAGCGTAAAACCTCTACCCATAGTAGGTCTCACGCCACCTTTTGTAAGTGCTTGTAGGTTTGCTTTGGGATTTAAAAATTGTCCTTGACCTAAACCAAACGCACTTGGATTTACCATTCCTCGTCTAGCACCGGGGGCGGCGGCGGCGCGGGGGAAGCCTGGTCTTGTACCGGATGGTTTCTTTGGTTCTGGTTCCATGCGAATTTGTTCACCTACAGATTTCCTTTCTAGTTCCAGACCTATCTCCCTGAGTTCCGCTTGGGTAAAGGGTTGTCCGGTTCTAGGGTTAAGAGTGTTAGCCATATGATGTGCAGCGGCCGCAGTCCAACCTTGTTTCTTGGCTATCTTGTTAAGTTCATTCTCCATTGCTTTATCTATTGTCTTGGGGTTAACCTGATGCCATTGTTGGGTTCTAGCCGCTCTACGTTCAGCAATCTCTGCTTCAGTTAAGGTTTTTCCTCCCCGTTTAGCTTGCTCCACCGACTCGTTTACATATGCATCAATTTGGTTTTTAATCCAAGCATCTTTCGGGTTCATTGATTTATCATAAATAGGTTTGGGTGCAACTTCGGGACCCATATCAAATAATTCACCTTGACCCCCAGACGACCTGAAACGTGGTTCACCTTGCACTCTAATAGGTTCTCCCCCCGCAGGTTCAACTTTTGGTGCTTTAGATTCTACAGGTTTAACTTTTTCAATAGGTGCTTCCGCTTCAACTGCCGCTTTTGCTTCTGCTGTCGCTGCTGCTTCCGGTGTCATTTCTATAATAGTTGTAGGGAAGAGTCCCTTTTGTCTAATATTGGATATTGCCGCATCACTATTTACTGCTCGAATTTGACCCTTAGTTTTTTTACCTTCACTATCAATTGCTTCATAATCATAAGATTTCAATCCGTCTTCGGCTGTCGCTTTTGCGGCTTTTGCTTCTGCTCTTTTACTTGCTCCGGGAATTACCTTACCTACCCCCTTAACTACTGACCCCCCTATTTTTGTTGCTTTTTTCCAATTATCTTTAATGGGACCCTCACTTTGTGAAGCCTTCCAGTTTCTTGCTAATTCTATAGCTTCTCCACGGGTTATGGGTTTTCCTTCTGGATTCGTAAATTCCCATGTAGGTCTTCTTTTCTTTTTGCCAGTGTCCAGTAAAGGTACTGCTTCTGGGATGTATCTTCTTGGATTGACGCGGGATCGGGTAGTTACGTCTGTGGAGGGTTTTGACATTTGAAAAGGAGCATCGGGCATTCCCGCTACTTCTTTTAGTTGTGCGTTTAGGGTGTTTCTATTATAAGTTCTTACTCCTTCTGTTGCGAGTGCAGCAGAACCACCTAGGAAACCCAGCATTTTTAATGTGTTCCAGTAATCGGTACCCGTCATTGGTTGTTCGAGTCTTGACCAACGTGGAATATTAGAGGTGACTACATCTTCTATTGGTTTTCCTGCGCCTATAGCAATTCTACTACTTGTGTAATCACCCAAAGAAGACCGCCCACCTATACCTTGGAACCCTAAGGGGAGTCGTCGTGTCATGTTTCGGAGTTGAGACATTTGGTAGGTGTTCTTTGCCGAAGCAACCATCTCGTCCATGCGAGCATCATTACTTAGTTGATTAAGTGATCTTTGTTGGTTTGAAACCTGCGGGCGAGGCAAAATTGTGGTAGGATTGTTTTGTCGAGCATCGTCAACGAAACCGCTAATCGTACTCGTATCCCTTTCACTTCCATATATATCCTGAAGTTCATTCTTCTTTTTTCTACGTGCCATAATATAAGGATACAACAATGACGGTTGGAACACAAGACAGACCACTCACTTCTGCAGAACCTATGAAGGTTGCAGATGCACTTATAAGGGGAATCTTTCGGACCCCAAGTGGGAAGGGTGGGTTGTGGGCATTTAGGGGAGACTTCTATCAATGGTATGGGGATAGGTGGGAGAGACGAGAACAAGAGTGGGTCGAAGATTTATGTTGGAAAGAGTTGGAGGATGCCTACTACGAAGAAATAATGGCAGACGGAACCGTAAGAGTCCGTAGAATTGCACCCAATAGACAGAAGATAGATAACATTGTTAGGGGGTTAGCAGCGAGAGTGAGAATCCCCCACTCTAATATACCTGTATGGTTGGATGATCCGGGTCGGGATGCGGGTAGTGTTATAGCGTTTCAGGATCAGTTGGTGGATGCGAAGACGGGTGAGGTTGTGGAGAGGACTGAAGATTGGTTTGATCCGGTGATATTGCCTGTGAACTATAATCCGGGTGCCGAGTGTCCTAGGTGGATGAGGTGCTTGGAAGAGTGGGGGAATAATGATCCGGAGTGGAGCATGTTGCTGATGAGATGGATGGGGTACTGTCTCATGAACCACAGGAGACACGCTAGGTGGTTATTGATGTACGGGAAGGTTAGGAGCGGGAAGGGGACGATAGGCAAGGTGTTGCAGAAGTTGTTGGGGCAAGATGGGTTTATGAATACGAGTCTTGATGATCTGAGTGGAGACTTCGGGTTGGATGGGTTAGAGCATTCTAGGGTGCTATGTGTTAGTGAGGTGAGTGAGTTAGACGGGAGGGAGGGAGAGAGAGCCACTAGGGTATTGAAGAATATTATTGGTCAAGATCCGATTACCGTGAATGTGAAATATAAGAGGCAGATGAGGAATGTTGTGGTTAATGCTGCACCTATTGTTCAAGCGAATGAGATTCCCCAGTTGCCTAATAAGGGTAGAGGGTTGTCTTCCAAGATGCTGGTGCTTCCTTTTGATGTAAGTTTTGAGGGGAAAGAAGATCCTTATTTGATTGACAAGTTATCGGGTGAGTTGGAGGGTATTGCATCGTGGGCGGTGGAGGGTGCTATTGATTTAGAGAGTGGGTTGGGGGGTAGATTCCCGTTACCTAGTAGGGCGAGTGATACGATACAGATGTACCATCTTCAGAATAACCCGTTTGATTATTTCTTAGAGGAGAGGTTCTTCAGGAGTGAGGGCGGGTTCGTTGCTACGGACTTGTTGTGGATGCAATGGAAAGATTGGTTGAAATCGAATTCGATAAAGAACCTTCATGTAGCAAGGAATCAGTTGTCGATAAAGATAGAGATGCAAAGTAGTTGGTCGGTTCATAGACATCGACCACATGGGGGCAAGAGAGGCTTGAAGGGTTTGAGCCTTAGAAAAAGTTTTGATGACTTGTGCTAGACACAGAAAGGAACAATAATGGAAGAATACATTATGAGTAAAGAGGCTATTGAAGGTGCATGTATATGTATATTGAATAGGATTATTATGAACAAAGATGTTGGATCACCCAAGAATGCTGACCCAGAAGATCTATGGGCTCATTTAAAGATAAAATACAAAGATGGGGATGAGATTATCGATGAGGATAGTCTTATTTGGGACGTGTGGAGGGTAGGGAACGGGTATGTGCTTTATTGTTCGGAAACAAAAGAGACTATTGAGGTGCCGAGACCCGAGAGATTGGGTGGAGAGTGAACCGGATGGCGTACCAGTTGCGTACCGGATGGAAAGTGCGTTTTTAGAGTGGAAATAAGGTTTGATCCGGGTGTACCGCATGTACCGGGTGTGTCTGTACTCTTTTACTAATCTATATATGGTCACGCAATGGTTACAAAATACCTGGTACACCCGGTACAAACCGAAAAATCGAGCTTGTAGGGGCCTAGAGTGGGGCTTTTTGAACCAGCTCATGCGGTACATACCCGGATCGGAAGTGGATCGCCCCTATTTTTAGCCTAAAAAGGGACATGAAAAAAATGAGATTTTGAAGATTCGAAGGGTTGTGTTAATTTGGGGGGTTTACGGTTGGGTGAGGTGAGGAAAATTGTATATAGGGTGAGGAATTCCTAGACAGGATCGGTGTTTCGTAATGACCACAGGCAAACACCTAGGGGGCTTCGGGGGTACCCAAGTTTACGTCGGGAAGGGGACACGGAAGGAACGCTACGCTGTGGACTCACGTATTTCGTCACTGAAGTGACGAGGAACGGGAACTCGGGAACCACAAACCACAACTAACTACACACGGAGTCAGACTATTACCTTGTTTTAAGAAGGACATTTCGCATCACCATACTTGCTCCTTCATCGGGGCAAGCCCTCTTCGGAGCGGTGATGCAACAGTCGGGTTCGGGTATATTTTTTGATTTTACAGTCCAAATCTGCTAGTAAGACCACAATCTACACGCTCTTGATTGAGAGTAGATGCGAACATTCACTAATTCGTTAGAGTGGCAAAGATTTAGACTTTTATTTACGCATGACATATGCATGCACCAAACTGACCTAAACACGTCAGTAGTTGAGTAACCAGTCTCATCAAACTGTTTTTAAGGGGTAGATACAACAAGGTGAAAAACAACACATTTTAAGTGATTACAGCACTCTTCGTATCTACCCTTTTTTTTATAATGATTTCGCACAACCATACAGGTCTCGACTGCGGGTAAGACCTTGTCTTCGACGGTTGTGCAACAGTTGTTATTGGGTGAATTTTTTGTTTTTTTATCATAATCTAATCTAAAGGAGTATTATTATGAATTATTATGATTTAATCGGGTTGTGTCCAGACAAAGAACTTGATAATTTGTCTCACCTAATAATTGAAGGTTTTATTTCAGACCTCAAAGATTTAAAGATTTCGGATGATAATCTTAAAATGCTTATAGAACACCTAGAAGACACGGTAAAAGCATTAAAAGGCTCAAATGCACTTTATCAAGGCGAGCAACGAATTCAGTATGTTCCTACGACACCTGAGATTCTACAGGTAAATTAAACTAAAAGGAGATTTATTATGCCAGTTATACAAATAAGTAGAAAGTTTTTCAAGAACGAGTACGGGATGTCCGTCATCACAGGCGGTTACGGATGGAATACACCCGATACACCCTTTGAAGTAGCAGTACTCAAAGGCACAGAAGACAATTGGGTAATCTGCTACGACACTCCCATCACAAATGATGTCATCGGATACTTATCATCTGATGAAGTAGACGCTCTTGAAGCAAAAATAAGAGAACTACCTTGGCATGGAACTTCTATGGGTAATCCTGCGGTAGGGTTTATGATTCATGAAATGAACGCTTCCGATATGAACGGTGGAAATTGATATTTCGCACGACCATACAGCACTTCAGGCTCGGGCGTAGCCGAGCCTTAGTGCGGTCGTGCAACAGTCGAGTTTTTATGTAATTTTTGTTGTCTTTAACACAAGGAGAAATGTACAATGACATACAATTATAGCGTCCAAACAGGACAAACAGTCACAATGAAAGGTGGCGAAAAAGGAGAATATGGTCTCCAAATTGATTTCGGATTTGATAAACTTACCATTCCATGGGAATCTGTACAAATATGGGATTTTGGCACTGGAGCAGATGCAATGAATCCATGCCAACTTTACAACGGTGAAATCCAATATGTACTAGCATATTCTGCAAAAGACATAAAAGGTGATAACATCCGAGCATTCGGAAGTAATGCACGCTTTATGTGGAACGTACCCAAAGAAGTATTCTACGATGTAGCAAAACTTCAAGGTAAAGAAGATAAGATTGCAACTTGGGAAAGCACAGCGAAACCATACGTTGCACCAACATCTGCACCTGCTAACACAACCGTAGCAGAAGCAGAAATCCCAGTTTAACCCCTAAACACACCTCGGCAAGTGTCTAAACTGCCCTTTGGGGAAGGTAAAACAAATAACTAGAATTTTATATTCTTAACAAATAAAGGCTGACGAGCCTGTGGGTGGCTGAATAATCACTTGGAAAGGTGATAAAGCACACATTAGTCTGTAGTAGACTGTCCAACGACCAAGTGGTAAAGGACATACTCCTAACCGAGTTTGATGTGATATTCTGGCGATAATACAAATAGTATTTCCCTCTGGAATTGCAGGTAAACTTTATCCTGCCCCACACCATATTTGACCTGAACAAGTCTCTAAACTATTCACTTTTGGCGTGTGAAATGAACGCTCGAAGACTCGCTATCATCTTTCACTCGCGGACTCGGACAACACCGAACTCACATCCAAACAAACGGGTAACACTCCGTAAACCAGAAATTGTTATCTACATCAATTCATAACGATCCAAACCCAACTACCCTCGAAAACACAAAGTCCAAATCAACCCCAAACCAAGTTCAAAGGAGAACAACAATGAAAAACTTTTTCGATAAAGCATGTAATATAGCATTCACATGTGAAGGACTAAAACTTTTACACCAAACCTTATCCGAACACTCTAATGAAATAATAAGGCAACAAGAGTGTGAAGAACATAATGAACCGGAAGGAACAACATTAGGAAGAGAAGTACTAAAGGCTCTAAGAGATTGTTCTAATGTTGATGATGATGAATTATTAAAGAAAATGCCAAATCTTATATTCACATTAATTACTGAAAGACAAATTAAAGAATCATTATACAATCTTCGAGATCTAATACTCGAAGATTTAAAAGATGAAATGGAACCTTTAGAATCAACATTCCATGAATTAACATCATCCCCAGACCAAGAATAAACAAAGGAGCAACAAAATGATTAAAGCAATCAAAGCGTTGTGGGCTACACTCAAAGATCCACATTTACTATCATCAAAACCTCATCATGACACACTAGTCACCATTGCAGTAAAGAAGTTCACCATAAAGAATGGGTATTTAAGAGAGTTCAACGGTGACACCCTACATTGTAAAACCTCTGTAGAAGACATGGATAAGGTAATACGAGAAATGCAAAAGTGGGATTCTTTTCTCACCAAAGACCTATATCCAAGTGGAGTGCAGCAATCAAGGATATCCTCTGTCATTCGTTACTTACAGTTTGTAAACCTTCTTCCTCCTAAAAGGAATAAAGATAGGACTATAACCGTAAGCAACAAGCCATTGAACACCCAACTCGAAGAAGATACTGGATGGACGTGTTCACAGTGTCAAATACGACACACATCAGATATGAAGATAGGACACAGAGAATGGGATTTCTTAAGTGAAGAAATACTACTCTGTGTACAGTGTTGTGATGACCTAAATTATCAAGGGGCATCAGAAGCAGAAAAAGATGCTCCCTTCTAAACTCGTAAGTGGGCAGTCATTTCTTCAGTAAAATAATATACAGTCAAATACCTAGATTTGGACTGTAATCACTAGGTACGTCTAAACCCCTATATACAAAGTAATATCGTTACTCACTGTATATAGGGGCGAAGACACTAAGAACAAAGGAGAATTAATTATGGAATACAATTTCCCAGAAAGTTTTGGAGATTATCTAAAAAGATCTTTAATATATTGGATTGACGATGCAGTGTATCCCGGTCATTTTGTAAAAGCAGTTCTTACAAATGACTTATTTGAAGCAATTGCTCGTGCAGATGGTGAGAATGCTAGGATACTCCCAGATATCGTGAGGTGGGTTTATTCAAACGCACCCCGAAATTGTTGGGGTAGTAATGAAGAAATGAAGACTTGGAAATCTTCTGGTGGATTGAGAGGAATCAAAAATGCTGAAGCCACAGAAGCCACAGAAACCACAGAAACCAAACACATATGAAAACAATTCAATCGAGAATATCGTTTCGATACCCGCCCGCTCTCGCGAGGGCGGGTATCTTCACTTTAAACAAGAAACAAAGGAAACAATCATGTCAACAGAAATATCAGGAAGCGTATCAATAACTAGCAATGGTGACATTTTTATCCATTCATCTATAGAAAATTATGACCTCTTATTTAAATTAGATGCAATGAAAACACGCTACAAAATCAACCTCGTAGCAATAAACTCCGGTGATGAGAAATTAGTAAAGCCAGATATCAAAGGGTTAACCATTAAAAATCTTAAAGCGGCAAAAAAGAAAATACCAAATTGGTTAACAAAGAAGGTCAAACTTAACTTGCAAGAAGACACCTTACATTCAATCAAACTTGCCATCGAATGTTCTTGGAAAACACCCAAAGCATCATTCGAATCACTAAGCCAACTAGTAAACGAAGCAAACGAAGCAGTAACCACTTAAAGGAAAAGGAGGCTCAAGGATGAGCAAAACAGGAAAATGGAGTTGTGTATCACAATCAGATAGTAATCAATTTGGAAATTGTCCTTTACAATGGGACAATGAATTTCATTGGGAACACGATCAAAACCCACAAGCATTTCGAAGGAAAGACCACTGGGAATGGGTAGGAGCAGGACATATACCCAATGAAAAAGAAATAGAATCATTCTATCGTGATTTAGATACAGACACAGTGGATGATTTCTATGTAACAAAAGAAATAATACTTGGTGCTGTAATAGGAAAGAGTGCTCCTAATCATTCAGAATGGAGCATAGTAGTAAGAACAGTGATACGTTGGGAAGAAAGAAGAATGCGAAAGAACATAATAGTACGAAATGTAAGAGCACCAAAACATCAAAACCATAAACCTTCAGATATCGAAAGATGGGAACAAACACATGATCGAAATATCAGAAACAACCGAAATAATGCTCGAAGAAGTAGAAACACTAATAGAAGAAGGACTCACTAAACAACAAGTATGGGAGCAACTACAGTCCTCTAATCTAACCGACACCGAACTCGACCAACTCGTTTCACTACTAGAAGACAAAGGAAACAAACAACTAGCAGAAGAAATAGCCCTAGGAATCCACACACCCACTCTACAAGGTGACATATTACGTAATGCACCTTGGTATAATAACGACTACTGCAATAACGCAGATCATCAACAACTAAGGAGGAACAAATGACAGATAAAGAAATTAAATGTCCACACTGTGAAGATACTGGTAGAGAGCCTAACTATCCTAATGAACCTTGTCACAGGTGTAGACCTGTACCAAGACATTTAGATGGGTTCCCAATGGGTGAAGTTAGTAATGAATATGCTAGTGAATGGTTGAGCGAATTTGATGATAGATGAAAGGATTAAACTATGACAAAGGAACAAAAATATCAATTGTGTAAATTGATAAAAAACTTACAAGGTAACCTTATAAAGTTACATGCAAACGGAACAACCGGAACTATTATGGATGAGTCTTTAGATATACTCAACCAATTAGTAGGTTGGCTCGTAATCTCAGGCATCGAGAAAGAATACAATGAAAAACTCGATGAACAAGCAGCAATATCAGAACACGAAAATTGGAGACAGAACTCATGAAACGTCACAACTGTAATGAATACGTAGAGTATGAAGACCTCGCAACCATACCTCTACCACCAGCAAGAGATAGATTCGTGCCTATGGCACATCAAGACCTATTCGATAGAACAGTAAAGAACCTATCAACACTAAACTACGAACCCGTAAAACCTAGGTTCTTACTTGACCACACAAAACAAAAGTTTATAGCCACATTTGGTATTAAACAAAGTGCAAAGGCATTTAGTAGTGGATCTGTAGATCAATTTGCAAACAATGACTATCAATTTGAAGTAGGTCTAATAAATAGTAATGATGGCAGCATGGCAGCCAAACTATTCACAGGTACCCGTGTATTCGTGTGTGCCAACGGTCAATGGTCGGGTGAAGTAGTTCTCTCCCGTAAACACACTCGTAACGCAGGTTACGACATCAACCGCGGACTCCGAGACTTCGTATTCGAACTCGAAGACACTCGCAAAGAAACCTTTGCAAACTTTGATAGACTTAAAGAATATGACTTTGGTAGTAAATCAGAAGTTCATGATTTTATAGTTGAAACTTGCAATCGAAATATCCTTCCTTGGCAACACGCACCTAAAGTACTTGAACACTGGAATAATCCAGAACATGACGAATTTAAAGACCGCAATGGATATTGTTTATTCAACGCATATACATCACATTGGAGAGATGCTAATCAATTCTCTCTATCAGACAAAACAAAAAGATTAAGGAGTTACATCGATGAGTTCAAACAACCACAATACGTTGGATCAGCTGAACAAAGATTTGAAGAATCACCAAGATCAAATGGAATATCACCGTGGTGAAATCAAATTATTAGAAGAAGAAAAATTAGAACTTTTAAAGTCTGATCCATTTGCTTCAGCAGAAGCCGCAGCACTACTAATAGGGACACACCCTAAATATTCACCTGATACAACAGGTCTTGCTTCTGCAATTTTAAGGGCAACACACCCTAATAATTATTAAGAACCAGTTTCCTCCTTTGACTCTGGTTTAGGAAGACTTCCTTACTTGTGGGAGTGAAGTCTATAATCTAAAGTCCCACTAACGATCAGGCTCGTCCTCTGGATGGGTTTGGTCTTTTTTTAGGGGAAACATAGCATTTAATTTCTTCCTACGTTCTTCACATTTAGAACAAGTAGGGATTTTCACAGCCTTAGTGAGCCTTTGGATTATATCCCCAAGACCCTCAATTGGTTGTTTGTCACTCTTCACAAGGAGACTCCTTTATCTATAATAAAATAATGGAACACGAATATAATAGTCACGATAGTTACGACATAGATATTAGTAATATTAGAGATTCAGATCGTATCTGTTGGCAGTATACCACAGAACCCCCACTCAATGAGGAAGAAAGATGGTTTGAAGCTACACAAAATATGTATTGTAAATTATCTCCTATAACTGAAGCACTTGCCACATCAAGTGACTATGTACACTTAGAAAAACTTAAACCCTCAAATATACTCGAGTGGTACTACCGACTACACTCCCTATTCGATGCAGAAATCGGATTCTTATACACAGATACACCTGAAGGCGAAGTACCAATAAAAATAACTCTAACAGACCTTAAAGATCATTTAGGTCTCCGAGTAGATACTAACAATTGGGACACAAACAAATTTGATAGAAGTATAAGAAACATTCGTATGCAAAATCACATACGAGAATTACTATAACCCAATAACAGGAGGAACAATGCAAAACGAAAAAGAACTAACCTATGAAGAGTGGGAGGAGACTTATAAGCCTCTAAAACATGATGATGATGAGATTATGAAGTTTGATAGGCTAGAAGATATCTTCAAATTTCTAGGTAAGAATCCCCCACCAACAGATCAAGATACATGGGATGATGTACAGAGAAAGATTTGGACTGAAACTGCTGGTGACGGCTGGTACTACATAAGTACAGGCTTCCACATAGTAGACCGTATGCACCACTTCATATGTGAAGTACCTTGGAAAGAGGAGAACGAAGCCGCAGTCTACGAAGACCTAGGTACATGGTGCGATGATTGCGATGACTACACTAAAAAATGTAAACATAAGGAAACAGAATAATGGGAACACCAACGCCAACACCAATAGAATTTCTAAACTCTATGCGAGGTAGATATATTGTGGCACAAGCACTACATTACGGTATAAAGTCATTAGAATCTGTCGAAGGAGTAATGCAGGAAAAATCAAACATATCTGATATGAAATTCTTGCAAGAAGAACTATTCAATTTCCCCAAGGAGGTATTTGAAAATGGGAACACCAATAACATGCAAAGTTGATTATGGAAAACCAGCCGAAGGAGAACCCAACATAACAGGTTCTCTTGAAGTAGTATGGAACCACAGAACCGGAGAACCTACAGATGTAGCAGGATTCGAAATATTTGTAGAACATAATGGAGATACCATATGCTTTCAATCAGCGGAACAACACACTGGAAGCAGCGAAATAGTAGAAATACTAGAAGAAATATTAGGGGAATCTCTAGTAAATGCAGCAAGGAATCATTGTGATCATGAACCACCAACAGACGGAACTTTTCAAGAACAAAAAGACTACGACGAATGCCTCAACGATTTCTATCCCCCTATGCCCAAAGGATAAACCTAATTGCACCCGTTGCGAACTTCATGAGCAAGCAACAAGTGTGGGCATAAAAACTCATCTTTATTCTTCTGCTTTTGAAGGATATGTAATCTTAATCATAGGACAAAACCCCGGATTTCATGAAGATAGAACTAACAAACCCTTTGTAGGTAGAAGTGGAGACATCTTAAAGAAATCATTCATAGGAGGTATAGGACTTGAACAAAGAACAACAATCTACCTTGGTAACGGAGTGAAGTGCCACACAACAAACAACCAAGCACCAAAACCCCGACACTACTTAGAATGTAATCAACACTTAATCGAAGATCTACAAATCATCCAACCCGACATTGTTCTAACGCTCGGAGCACCAGCAACAACCTCTTTCTATAAAAACATACTCGGAATCGTAAAAGTCTCACTTACTAAATCTTTCACGATGAATGGAAATCTCTA
>Ga0208030_1000148_pt1 | contig 51221 bp, 78 predicted proteins | sample MalvirDeepMed_M9_FD_184246 | JGI IMG/M metagenome (GOLD analysis project Ga0208030, IMG submission 184246) | Marine viral communities from the Global Malaspina Expedition - Malaspina viral metaG DeepMed_M9 (SPAdes) (version 2) | ecosystem: Environmental > Aquatic > Marine > Oceanic | place...
CTCCAATAACAACCTGTTGCTTGGTCTGGTGTCATCATCTTTTGTAGTTGTACCCAATTATCTGGAAGTATATCCATTTCTTTCCTTATTGGTGAAGCTGGCATTATGCTCCCCCTTCCATATACATCTCTATTCTTGCAGGTAACACAACACTTATATCACATGTATAACAACATTGCCCTTCCTTTACTGGTTCGGCATTACATCCACCATCCCAACCAAATGGGTCTGCCGTTATCTTTTCATTACATATTACACATTTCATACGCTGTTCCTTTCTTTTATATTAATTCCTTTAATTCTTTATAACAATACAGACATAAGTGTTTACTACGCCTGTAATTATCTTTATCCCTATAATGTAACACTTCCATTTTATTTGTGCTATTTGGTCTATTACAGAACTCACATTCCCTTTCCTTTGGTGTATAGGTTACAGTTACTACACCATAATCGCCTTCCCTTTCCTTTATAAAATAACTACTCTGTTCATTCATATCTTTTCCCTTTCTATTATTAACAATTAAGAGACAACAAAAAACCCTCGCCAATTATCATCAGCAAGGGTTTAATGTTGTATTACATCACACTATTTATTTTTTATCGGTTATCACATTACCTTTATCATCATAATAGTATGTTTTTCCGCTTACGGTGTAGTAACAACATGCTTCCGTATTAACACCTTTTAAATAAGTGGATTGTTTACCTAATCTAAAGCAACGACCTACTTTCTTTCCTTTTACCGTTGTTCCGTTGTTTGTTGGTAACACTACTCTCCAATCATTCAAAGGCGAAGGTGTATCATTCTTTGTATGTTTAACTTCACCTTTTGCGTTGTTTGTATCTATACCAAATGAATCGGTTGTAATATTAAGGTAATATTCACTCCATTCTTTTATAAGATATTCATGTATTGCGTTTTGCATACCTTTATTTATTTGGTTTTCGATTGTGCTTTCTTTATTAACACTTCTAACTTGCTGTTTTGCATCAAGGTTTAAAAATGTTAGTGCATTTCTACTATTGATTTTACTCATCTTATTATTATTCCTTTTATTATTAGGGTTATTATTAATCCGAATAAAAGAGTTTTTCTCTCGACAACTTACCTTTTATCCCTCTCTATGTCAAAAAACAATGCCCGAAGGCGTAGAAAATATACTACTCCATGTATTATATGATGCAAGTAAAATAATGGATAAGTATAAAATAAATGTTTTGGTAGTTTAATTAGAAAGGGTGTAATATTAGATGTCCATGACGGGCAAAGTTAAAATAATAACATAAGGAATAAAATAAAATGAATGATACTACAAGGAAATACGTAGAAAAAAATATGGTACATGATGATATTACTAATTATGGTATTACTATTATTGATGGAGATTTGTACCTTGTTAAAGATGATAAGAGAATGAGACTTGATAGTTTAATAATTAAAGAGAGAAAAGAGAATAAGGAGGTAAATTAGATATGAATGATAAATACTTGTGGGATATTATAGATGGATTAAGAGAGGAGATTGAACAACTACGAAAGGATAACAACTCATTTCATGGGCAATTTGATGATGTGGTGGATGAGTTAGGTAAACGTGGTGCAAAGTTGAAAGAGTTACAAGCGGAGATTAAGCGGTTAGAACAAGAGCATAAAGAGTATAGACTTATGGAGCAAGTTAGTTCTAATCGGGGTAATAGTAGTAGTACACACACACACACAATAAAGAAAGACAAGCATGATGACTAGCATGGTGTAACCTCATGCGGTGGTGGATAATACAAGAGCCTCGACTAATGGTCGGGGCTTTTGTTTGTCTTGTAGATGCGTGACGCTTGTCCTTTCCTCAAATATTAACTAATTTCAACCTAATATTATAATAAAACCGAAAAAGCAACCTTATTGCGACCCCATAGAGGAACTTCAACGGGGGGTAGGCGGATAAAATAACCCTCACACTCATTCTAACTCTATTTTTCAAAATTCCGACATCTGCTATATTTTTTTCAGCATTTTTGTGACAGGTGACATTAATTCTGTGTAATATTTTAATACAATGGAACTTTACATTATATATTGCATTATATATTATATAATATATTATATATAATATTTACTATAATATTAAAGAGCTTCTGTTTATTTGTTTATTAAGGAAAAACTGTTTTATATTACAATTATGGATTTCAAAGAAATAAAAGGGATTAAACACTACATCTACGACAGCGAGAAAGAGTTTCGTACTAATCACGCTTCGCTACCCCTGCGCCATTACTGGCGTCAGGGTGATGAGGGTGAATGGATTTACACAGATGACGACTACGTTTGCCAAATACTTAGGAAACTGTCGATAAAAGATGGTGCGGGCAATCCAACCGAGACTGTTCGTACAGTCTGTGGCACTTTTGTAATCTCTGATCCAAATAAAAAGATGTTAGGTGAAAATGGGATTGCGGAGAATATATACTCATTTTCGGGAAACTATGGTTGGCAACAAGAATTAAAGGGAAAAAACTGTTCATCTAAGCAATTACTGTTCGCAAGGTATGTAGCTTCGGGTATGGGAGCTATTGATGCTTACAAGCTGGCGTATCCAAAAGCACAGTCTGACGGATATGTGAAGAAAAGAATAGACAAGCTTTTAAAAACGGAGAAAATACAGAAAATGGTAAAAGAAGAGATAAGAGAGATACTAGACGATGAGGGTGTAACTAACAATTGGCTTATTGAACGCTACAAAACAATTGCCGATCTTGCAGAGAGTGATACTGCAAAGCTACGTTCACTTGATAGTCTTGCAAAAATTTCAGGACTTTTTGATACTGAAGAGAAAAAGTCGGAACAAGTAACCGTTTGGGCTGGTTTTAAGCCTGAACAATTGGCGGAGGTAGAACAACATGGCAAACCAGAACTTGTCGCCCATGCAGAACGAGAAGAATAACAACGATGACATTCCTCTCGAAGACCCATGTCCTGTCTGTAAAGAAGAATTATACCTAAATAACGAATATACACAAAGAATTGGGCTTATAGACGATCTTGATAAGGTTATTGGCTGGATATGCCCACATTGTAAGACTGAATACGATAATGACACTAAGATTGTACGATTTCTTGGTGCTGACGACATTGGAGGAGAAGCATAATGCCATATTTTGGTAAAAAATCTAAGGAGAGACTAAATACTTGCGAAAGCAACCTGCAAAAAGTATTTAATGAAGTGATTAAGCACGTTGATTGCTCTGTTTTAGAGGGTCATAGGGAAAAGGATAGACAAAACAAGCTATTTGAAGAGGGGAAGACGAAGGTAAAGTATCCTAATGGGCGACATAATCGTCAGCCTTCTTCAGCTGTTGATGTTACGCCCTATCCTGTTGACTGGAAGGATCGAGAGAGGCAAACACTGTTTGCTGGGTTTGTTATTGGCGTTGCTAGTCAGATGGGTATAAACCTGCGTTGGGGTGGTGACTGGGATCAGGACTTTCAGGTTGTAGATAACCGCTTTGACGACTTTCCACATTTTGAACTGAAGTGACCAAAAGAGACAAGGCTCGTCTATTAAACCTATTTGTAGGGTTCTTAAATCTCTACATGTGGCATATAGGCGGAACTTGGTTCGTATTTATAATTGGATGTTTAAATATTGGAGCATTTGTATTTGGTAAGAAGTAATGTACGAAACTATCTTTATCTGTTTAATGGCTGCTCTTATCTGCTTAGAGGCGGAGAGGTTCGAGCCAAAACCTATCCCACTTGGAGAAGGAGATACATTAATGGTTAGAATAGCAGGATATGGGTTTTGTCCACCTTATTGTGAGATAGATCACAACCATATAGGACATTATAAAAAATATAACTGTGAGGAACTACAATGCGAGCATATAACAATAAGTGAAAAGTGATTTAGGAAAATTAATAATGATTGTCTGGTTATCTGCTATGGCATACTTTGCTTATGAAATATGGGTAGATGTACAATATATAGCTGATTTAATACATGCATATGTTTCTATGGCAGTGGAACACATTAGACACTAAATGGCAAATTTAAACTTACATGGGAACTTATCAGATAATGAAAAGCTCCTTTTAAGAGCCAAAGAAGATTTAATCCTTTTTGGTAAACTTTTCTCTCCTCAGGACTTCCTCGCCTCTGCAACACCTGATTTTCATGTAGAGGTGGGGAAGCTTCTTTTAGACAAGAGTATGCAACAGATAGGACTTGTACTTCCAAGAGATCATGCTAAATCTACATTAGCATCAACAGCAATCTTGCATAGATTTCTATTTGCAACTGAAGATAAGCCTGAATTTATAGCTTGGATAGGCGAAGCACAAGATCAAGCAATTGATAACTTAGCATGGGTAATGAACCATATAGAATTAAACCCTGCTGTACATTACTATTTTGGTGATCTTCAGGGGAACAAATGGACGAAATCCGAGTTTACTTTAACGAATGGTTGCAGAATGATCGCAAAGGGTGCAAATCAGCGACTTCGTGGTAAAAAGCAACTTTCGACTAGATTTACAGGAATGGTGCTTGATGACTTTGAATCAGAGCTAAATACCAAAACTCCTGACTCTAGGCAACAAATCAAGAACTGGGTTACAGCAGCTGTGTTTCCAGCAATTGATTTTGATAAGAATGGGTTCTTATGGTGTAATGGAACTATAGTTCATTGGGATTCATTCTTAAATGGACTTGTTACAGGTGCTAGGGATGCTAAGAAGAGTGGGGAAGATTACTCTTGGACTGTTTATACACAAAAAGCAATTGAAGATGGGAAGCCTATCTGGCCTTCTCGTTGGCCATTATCTAAATTAGAAGATCGTAAACAATTTTACATAGATAGCGGAACTCCTGCAAAGTTCTATCAGGAGTTTATGAATCAAGCAAAATCGCCAGAAGATCAGATTTTTGCGGAAGAGGATATAAATGCAGCAATTTACAGGGGGAACATACGATTTGAAGATGCAGCGGACAGTTGGTACATCAAATTTGATGACGGACACACTGAGTATGTTAACATATATATTGGTGTCGATCCCGCTTCAACTGTTGCTAGTAGGAACGATTTTAGCGTTATCATGGTTTTGGGAGTTACTGCGGAGTATGATTACTATGTTATTGAATATTGGCGTGAGCGAGTCCTCCCGATGGAATGTGCTGACAAGATTTTTGAGATACTTAAAAGGTATCACCCTGTAAGAAGGGTGAATATTGAAACAATCGCCTATCAAGAGATGCTTAGAGACTATGTTCAGAAGCGTAGTAAAAAAGAGGGGCTATTCGTCCCAGGCATTGAACAGGGAATTAAGGGATACACCCAAAAGAAGAAAGACAGATTGTTTGAAGGATTACAGCCAATGTTCAAGGCTGGGGCTGTTCATCTTAAAAAACTACACCATGAGTTTATTGGTGAGTTGTTGGATTTTCCAAAAGGTTCACATGATGACACGATTGATGCTTTTTGGTTAGCAACCCAGTATGCTAAGGGAAATCCAAAGGCAGGTAAGAAGAAAAAGGAAAAACAGGCAGATGGTACATATATGAAAGCACGTAAGGCTTATAATTGGATAACAGGCAAGCGTACTTAATTTGCATTTAATACTAAACTCTCAGTAAATTTACTATATGATAGAACAAGATAAAAGAGCAGAAGGGATACAGGAGCGTTGGAGAAAGTGGTTTGATGCTCGTAAAGATTGGGATGTACAGGCTAGAGAAGACATAGATTTCTATCTCGGCAATCATTTTACAGATGCAGAGGCGAAAGAGCTAGCTGAAAGAAATCAAATGGGTTTGCCCATTGATCGGCTATATGCTGCTATTGAGCAGTTTAAGGCAATTATCACATCTAAGCCACCAAAATTTTCTGCTGTTGGTAGAGAGGATTCAGATACAAAATTAGCTCAAGTTTGGAAAACTATACTAGAATACATATGGGATAACTCTGATGGAGACGAAGTATTCAAGCAAGTAATACATGATTTCTCTGTAGCTGGTCTTGGTTACTTTTATGGGTTTATAGACCCTGAAGATGATTATGGTCGTGGTGAGGTCAAATTTACATATGTTGATCCTTTTAGAGTCGTTGTTGATCCTAACAGTAGAAATAAGTGGTTTGATGATGCATCTGGTATGCAGCTTTCAACTATACTTACAAGAGATCAATTATTAGATGCATATTCTATGCTTGGTGAAGTTGACGAAGAAGGTAGTGCACTTATTGATAATATCGACAATATGGGGTCTGAGGAAGAAACATATCCCTCATCTCAAAATCAGCAGACTGGAGCATCATTTACACCAGATATTGTTAAAGACTATGATTGGGGTGATAAAGCCGAAAAGTATAGATTAATAGAAGATTTTAGAAAAGTTAAAGTTCCATTCTATCGTGTTGCTGATATGCAAAGTGGAACAGAGAAGATTTTAGATAGTAAGGGTTTACAAATGCTTTTAGCTGATGATGGTACGCAGGAAGCATTTGATAAGGGTCAATTTGATATTGTTGAGGTACAGCAAACTAGAATACAAGTTACATGTATTGTAGGTCAAGTTGTCTTATATGAAAAAATACTCGATACAAATATATTCCCATTAGTACCTGTACCCAATATTTGGACTAACACTCCTTATCCAATGAGTGATGTCCGTAAAAATAAGGGATTTCAGAGGTTCTTGAATAAAGTAATGTCTTTAATTACATCGCATGCGCAGGCATCGTCAGGCTTAAAGTTGCTAATACCACAGGGTTCTATACAAGATATAGAAGACCTTGAACGTGATTGGGCGAATCCCAATGCAACTATAGAATATGACGCTTCATTCGGAGAACCTCACTTTCCCTCTCCACAACCACTTGCAGGATCAATTATGCAGTTACCTCAAATGGTAGAACATTACATTGATTTAAATATTGGTATATTTGAGATGCAACAAGGAAATACTGAAGCAGCACCAAAAACATCATCTGGAACAATGATGATGGAAGATTTTGGACAAAGGCGTTCTAAATCTAAATTAAGAGATGTTGAGGCAAGTTTAAAAAGACTCGGTAAACTTATGTATCATTTAGCTAAGTCACATTATGATTTTAAGAAGACATTTAGGATTACACAGCCTAATAATGATATTACTGAGTATACTATAAATAAAAAACTCTACGATGATAAGACAAAAGAACTGCAAACAATAGAAAATAATTTAGCAGTTGGTACGTTTGATATACGTATTATCGGCAATTCTACCATGCCATCTAATAAATGGGGTGAGTGGAATGTGTACATGGAAGCTTTCCAAGCAGGTCTTATTGATAAGGTAGAAGCATTGAAGAAAACAGAAATATTTGATAAAGAAGGTGTGCTTCAAAGGACTGATGAAGTTGCGAAATTACAACAGCAATTACAAGGTGCAGAAGAACAAATTAAAAAACTTAGCGGTGATCTTCAAACAGCAACACGTGAAACAATACAATCACGTAAGCAGGTTGAAGTTGCTAAGTTCCAAGGGAAACTTAAAGAACAAGAGTATGACTCCAAAACTCAAAATAAAGTTTCTATTGATAAATTATCTAATGCGGTCAAACTCGAATCAGAGAAATTACGTTTAGCGACAGAAGCGGAAAAGAAACGTAGTCAAGCTCGTAAATCCGAGAAATCGTAAAACAAAGGAGTTAATATGTCTAATCAAGAACAAGACAACATCGCTTTTGATGCAATGAATCAGGAAACTACTGGTCAACACAATGCGTTAGAAGTAGGGCAAGATGAAGGAACAGAGGCACAAGAGAGTTCTACAACAGATTGGGAGGCTCAAGCTAAGTACCACCAATCAGAGAAGGATAAACTCTTTGCTAGAAATCAAGAACTAGAACAATACGAGAAGATTGGGAAATTTTTGGAATCACGACCTGATGTAGCACAAACAGTGTTAAATGAGGTAAGTGGTCAGCCAAAAGCTCAAGAAGAGCGTGTTGCTTTAAAACCTGATGAATTTGATCCTTGGGAAGCCTATAATGACCCATCATCCAAATCCTATAAATATAGGATGCAAGAGATGCAGGAAACCATAAATAGTGCAGTAGATCAAGCTGTAGGTGGATTACAAGCTCAACAAGGAAGGACAAATTTGCGTGCTGATTTAGCCAATAAAGGGTTAAATGAACAACAAATGGAATCTTTCTTTGAATTTGCTGATAAACATCCATCAGAATACGGTTTGGACAATGTACTTAAAATGTGGCAAGCTGTATCTCAGCCAACTCAAGGTGGCGAAAGAGAAAACCCTTTAGACAAGATTCGTCAAACACAATCTTCTCCACAGGCAGCAGGCGTTTTACAAGGTCAGCAACCTGAGAGAAAGAGTGAAGATGAGTCTATGTGGGAAGGTGTTTTAAATTCCACTAGAGTTGGGAATAGAATACCATAAACAATAATACAATAAAAAAGGAGAATTAGCTATGGCTAATCAAACAGGAACATTGTATTCGTATAACGTAGATCAGACTGGCAACACTGTACCTAGTGCAGTTGGTGCTTCCGCTGATTTAAGGCGAATACATAATTTCGGTGACAGAGTTGCCGAACTTGCTCCAGATGAATCTCCATTTTTTGTATATCTTAATAAAGTGGCAAAAGTAGCTACGAATGATCCAGTTTTTCGTTTCTTAGAAAATCGTTCTAAGATTGACTGGACAAGTCGTAACTTCTTCATCGATGGAACTGCTATATCTGATGTTGCTGTCGACTCTCAATATACATTGACAGTTGAAGCAGCAAAGGGTGGATCAGGAACTTCTAATCAAGTTTCTTGGTTAGTAAAAGGCATGGTTTTCGCAGTTGAAACTAATGACAGTGGTGCTCCTTCACAGGTTAATTTTAGAGTTGAAAGTGTTACACAAAACACTAACGACACTACTATTACTGCAAGGGCTATTGCTGAAACTGGTTCAACAAACGTTACAGACCATGACCATATTGCAGATGAAGATGAATGTCAAGTAATTGGTACTTCTTTTGCAGAAGGGTCAGGTTCTCCTGATGTTTGGTCTAGTCAATTAGACGATGATTTTGGTTATACCCAAATCTTTAAAACAGCAGCCGAAATGACTAATACTGCAATTGCTACTAATTATCGTGGATATGCAAATGAATGGAATCGTATCTGGAATCTAAAACTAAGAGAACATAAAGTTGACATAGAAAGAGCAATGCTTTTTAGTATGCGAGCACGTAGTAATAGTGTTCAATACTCAGAAGGTATCTGTGGGCACATATTATCATCTGCAACAGCAGTTGCTAGTGGGTCTGCTTCTTACACTTCTGGGGCTGCATATCTATTTAGCCAAGCATCTTCTGCGCTTACTTATGACTCACTTCTTAGTGACTTTGAAACCCTCTATGATCCAGCACGTGGTGGCAATAAAGCAAAACTTGCATTAGCAAGTAGACCAGTCATGTCTTTCTTTAATAAGATTGGTGGTTTTGTTGACAATACTATGGGACTTGGAGGTGAACAACGTTATAACTGGGATGCAGAGAAACGTAAGGGTTCATTTGGTCATTCAATCATGCAAGTGAATACTATCCATGGAGACCTTTCAATGGTGGCAGAGCCATTATTTAGAGGCATCTCAAGTGGATATATGGCACTTGTTGACTTAGATCAGGTTGCTTATCGTCCATTAGTAGGTAATGGATTGAATCGTGACACTCACATAATAACGAATGTACAACAGGCTGATGAAGACTTGCGTAAAGATATGATCGTTACGGAAGCTGGACTTGAAATAACAATTCCAGAGACTCACGCTTTGTATTCATTCACTGACTTATAAGGAGATAGCGATGAGAAGTGATATAATAAATGCTAACAGTGGTTCATATGGAGATTATCTTAATCCAAATGTGACTCTACATACAGCAACAACAGCGTTAGATGCAACTGGCATATCCGCAGATCATAAGATTTTTACATCTGGGGTTTTGGCAGCAGCAATTACGCTTCCACAAGCAACAGCTGCAAATGCAGGTATGATTATAGAAATCTACGTAACTGCTACAGTTGCTACTGATGGTACATGTTTAATTGGTTTTACTGACGCAGGTAGTACTGTGTTCGGTGGACTTCTTATGACAGGGCTTTCTGTTGGTGCTGCTGCAAAGGAAGTTGTAAGTAGAGGCGTTACAGCAAGTTCAAAAAGATTGGTATTGGACGCTGATAACGTAGCTACCGCAGGTGGTGCATTAGGTTCTTGGTATAGAATTATATATCAAGAGGCTAATAAAGTATGGGTTACTGGCTTAGGGCTTGTTACAGGTTCTACAGCTACGCTCCCAACGGCAGCTTGCTCAACTACTGCTGGTGTTGATGCATAACAATCCAAATAAATAAGGATTAACAGGATTGCTTACTGTGGGGCAGGTCGTATAAAGGGCTTGCCCCTAACAAGCTAATAAAAAATTATGATTATTAAAGCACTTATATTATCAACATTACTAAACAGCGATTTTTTAGCTATCGTACAAATTTCCCCTGTTAAAATAGAAGCAAGGAAACGTAATGGTAAAGGTAATAAAAAACGTAGACGTGGTGGGAGTGGACTTAGATAATGGCTAGAGATTACAAAGATGAATATGAGAAGTTTCAGAAAAACAAGTCAACATATCGTGCTAAGCTAAATAAATACAACAGAGATAAAGGCACATACGGAAATGATGACGGACAGGATGCATCTCATAATGATGGTAAAATTACAGGATTTGAAAATTCTAGTAACAACAAAGGTAAAAAGGAGAAGAGTCGTTTGAAAGGATCAGAAAGGAAATATGTTGAAGGCGGAACTTTGAATGGCCCATCTCATGATAATGGAGGTATTCCAATTGAAGCAGAGGGCGGTGAGTTTATAATTAAGCGAGACTCTGTAAATGGGAGTACATTAGACATGTTAGAATACATTAACAAGCATGGAGACGTACCATTGTCTGATGCTAGAAAAAGAAGGAAATAATAAAATGGCAAAAGAAAAAAAGAAAAAGGGCGATTTGTGGTATGATATTATAAAGCCTTTTGGAAAACGTGTAGCAAGTGATGTTAAAAAAGCTGCAAAGGGATCAAAAGAATATCAGAAAGGTAAGGCTAAAGCGAAAACAGAAAAAGCAGCTAAAAAAGTAGTTAAAAAAGAAAAACGTGCTAAAACATTAAAAGAAAAACCTTGGCAATCCCAGTCAAAGAGTTTAAAAGAGCGTTCTGAAGCATGGAAGAATAGACCAGCAGCAATAAAAAGAAGGAAGAAATTAGAAGAAGCTAAAAAGATTTCTGCTGCTAAAAGAGAAGAAAATAGGAGAAAGGCCAGAGGAATTAAAGCTGCTCCTAAAGTTGACAAGGCTGTTGCTAAGACCGCAGTTAAAAAAGCTACTCCTCAACCATTTGGAAAAGCATTTTCAAGTGCTCGTAAAGCAGGGAAAAAGACTTTTACTTGGAAAGGTAAATCATATACAACAAAAACAGCTGATGACGTAAAGAAAGTTGCTAAAAAAGTAGCTGCTAAGCCTGATGTTAGAAAGATCGTAAAGAATATTGCTAAATCAAAAGCTAAAGAGCCTAAAGCTCCTAAAGTTGCAAAGCCTACTCCTTCTGGCCCAGAAGGGCCTGGTAAGGAACATAAAGGAAAGCCAGGTGAAACTCCAACCTTACAACGTAATAGACCAAAGAAAACAGTAATTGAGCCATATCCTGCTAGAGAAGATCAAGGCCCAAAATTTGCAGGAGGTGGTAAAGTAGAATCGAGTGGTGGCGAGAGTAATCCATATGGATGGCCTTCATCTGATTCGAGGAAAAGATAATGCCACAAGGAAAAGGAACATACGGAAGTCAAGTAGGAAGACCTAAGAAGAAGTATAATAAGGGAGGGAATGTTGATCCATTCTCTATACGTAATCCTGAAGGTGTTCCAGCAGAACAATTAAGAGAAGCAATGGAGAACCAAAACATGGCAAATCAAGGTATTCCAACAACAAATGCACAAGAACGTTCTAAAGTATCTCCTGATACTGAGCAATATGGATTGGGCGGTAAAATAAAAGGGAAAGCTGCTGAAGTAAAAGAAGATATTCGTACACGTACACAAGATGTTAGACATCGTGTTGGTGAGAAAGTTAAGGCAAAAAAAAGAAAAAAGAAGATGGCTAAGGCACATAAAGAACTTACAAAGGAATATAGTAAAAGAAAGAAGAAAACTGATAGGCAAACTAAAAAAGCTCTTAAAGCTAAAGCCCCATCTTCATCTACAAATATTCTTGACATAACTCATGATATTAAGGGAAGTGAGATAAAGATGGAAAAAATATCAAAAAAAAGGAAAACACATTAAATGGCTATACTATTTATTTGTCATAGATGTAATACAAAGGTAGAATGCGAGACTAAAGCAGAGATGATATGTGATTGTGGTGCTTATATTAAAGACCATGATGATACACGTAATCATGTTAATATGCGTAATACTTGGTCTGGAACTACAAAAGTAGAATTTAACCATACAACAATGGATAAAGATATAGCTGAGAGGAATAGTCGATAATGGCTTGGGATTTTGCAGCAGAAATACATTCACTTGCTAATTATAATGCTGATGATGCTTCTACTACAGGAACGTCTGGAGAAGTTCTTTCCGCTCATGCCACTCAATGGTTAACTGATGGTGCAAAAGAAATAATACTTCAACTTTCACCTGATCTTTTACGATTATGTACAACAAATACTACATTTACATCTCAAGCTGCTGGTTCTGAAACTTCTGCTTCTCTTTTAAATACTGGTAAAATACTAAGTGTATTTGCAGGTTCTTATTCATGTAGAAAAATTAATAACGAAGATAAATATAAGGCTGAGGATAGCGATAATGTCTTATATGCAACTGCAACTGACCCAGCATATTATATTGAAAGAAGTTATATAAATGTATTGCCATCAGGAATATCAACATCTAGATATGAAGAAGTTCAATATCCTACTGTAGCATTTAGTGATTCTTCTATTGCATTATTTCCTGATGAGGCAGAACGTCTTGTAGTATTATATGCAGCTATGAAAGCATGTCTATATCAAATGAACACTTTTCAAACAGATACAACCATAGATACAACTGCTCTTGGTGCTATTGCAACAGAGCTTAACAAGGCTGATGATATAATAAATACTGCACATACACAGGTTGGTAATTTTTACACTTCAATTGGTGATATTGACGATACTGCTGAGCTTTGGGATAATACTAATAAAAGATTTACAGAGGTTAAAGATGCACTTGATAATGCAAAAAAAGCACTTGATGATGGAGCTAATTCTACTGTAATTGGAAATGCAAGTTATGATGCAGCTACTCTCATAGCAGGAGAAGATACAGAGCTAGTTGCGTCTGTTCTATCTATTGCAAGTATGGAGCTTTCTAGGGCTGGCGTTGTATTAAGTGAATTAAATACTATAATGGCTTCATATAGTTTAGAACTACAAGGTGTTCCACAATATATATCAACAGCGTCAGGTTATATATCTCAAGCTGCTGGATATGTAAGTGAGGTTCAATCAAGAATGGGAAGGGCTAATCAAAAATATACATGGTATGATGGGCAGTATGCAAAATTATCTGCTGAGTATGCACGTGGACTAGCAACAGTAAAAGGGGGAGGTTAAATATGACAGTTAAAAGAATGGCATCACAATTAGAGCAGTTATTTGGAAGACAATCAGAACAATACCTAATACAAATTATAAATGATGGGCTTATGGATATAGCTAATAAAAAGCAGGGTTATACTGTATCTGCCCTTACTGATCTTGAAGAAAATAAAAGATGGTATGAATTGCCAGATTCTGTGCTTGGTATTGAAAGAGTAGAAATACTAGATACGAATAGTAGATATATAATGATACCAAAGCTTAGTGATCCTCATAAATTACTTAGAGCTGATACTGATGCATCTAATGATGATCTTACATAGGAGCTAATATGGCAGAAAGAAATTATCCAAACGATTATTTTGCATGGTTTAATGATGATAAGCGTATAGCAATATTATCTTTAGATACAACATCTACAACTTCAGGTGAACGTACAACAGAGAAATATGATACGTTCCAAGGTAGTGGGAATTTAACTGGGACTATTTCGGCATTTGCGAATTATACTTCTACTGTTTCTGGTACTACTAAAGCTACCTGTAGTGCTGATCATAGTCTTGTATCGGGAGATAGAGTTGCTATTACATCATCTCCTGATTCATATTATGATGGTAATTATGAGATAACTAAAATTGATGGTGATGAGTTTTATTTTACAAAAACTTATAGTGCTGAAGATAGTGGAACATTTACATCATTATTTATTAATGATGGTCTTCGCATTACATACAAATCAAAGTATGAAACAGTAACTTCTATAACAGAGAATTTAGATACCGATATTGGTCTTGATACTTCCCTTCATCCAAGTTTAGTATGTTATGCAAAATCAAGGCTATATGAAGATCAAGGCAATATGGAACAAGCAAATTATTTTAGACAAATGTACGAGAACCAAATAATGAAACAAAGGTCTCGTAAATCTGGGGTTCGGGCTTTATCCGTCCCCCCTATGTAAAAAGGAGAATTAATGTCCTCAACATCAACAACATGGACAAAAGATACAAACACAAAATCTGGCACAGTAAACATATCTGAGCAAACAGTATCATCAATTAGGATAACTGCAACAGCTGATAATGATGCAATACTAGAGTTATTTGCAGATAATGCGAATGATAATGCTGATAAGTGGAGACTGTGGATAAATGATGCTGATGATGATTTACATTTTGCAAACTATACTTCAGGTTCATGGGCTGATCTTTTAACAATACAAGATGGTGGCAATGTTGGTATTGCAACAGATGGGCCAGCTTCAAAGTTACATGTTGCTGGTACTGTCCAAGTAGGTGTAGATGATTCTGGGCATGATGTTAAGTTCTTTGGAGCTTCGGCAGGTGCTTTTATGTTATATGATGAATCAGAAGATACGCTTGAAGTTCGTGGCACATCAGCAGATGCAACAACAAGTACTGGAAAACTTCTTTTAAGCACTGCTCTTACCGATATAAATGATGGTGATGTTTTAGGTCGTATTGATTTTGGTGCTCCATTAGAGGCTGGGGGTACAGATGCTATACTTTCTGGGGCTGCTATATGGGCTGAGGCTGATGCTACATTTACTGCCTCGGTTAATAATACCGAGCTTGTATTTGCTACAAATACTTCGGCAGCAGCAACAGAACGTATGCGTATTGATTCTTCTGGCAATGTCGGTATTGGGACTACTGAGCCAGGAGCAGAACTAGATATTAAACAATCTGCTGATAATACTGATTTCTTGCAAGGACGAGATGCAAATGGAGATATAGTATTTAGGTGTGCTACAGATGCTGACGGTGATGGTGTTGTTTATATTGAAAATAGTGCTAGTGCAGAGAAGATAAGATTATATTCCAATGGTGCTAGTTATTTCAATGGTGGCAATGTCGGTATTGGGACTGTTTCACCAGATGTTGCACTTCATATAACCAAAACTGGAACTGGAGGTGTGCTTAGGCTAGAAAACTCTGATACAACCATAACTGCTGATGAGGTTTTAGGTCAAATAGAATTTGAAGGTCAAGATAGCTCTACAAATGCAGCAGGTGTAAGAGCTAAAATAGCAGCCTTCGGTAGTACAGGTGGAATAACAGGTGAGACAGATATAGCATTCTATACATCAATAGCAGGAGACAATCTTTCTGAAAAGATGAGAATACAGGATGATGGCAATGTCGGTATTGGGGTTACTGCACCAGAAAGTACGTTACATATTAAAGGGAATCTAGGGTTAATTATTGAAGATGATACTGATGCCTCTGGTCTTGGCGAAGCATGGCATTTCCAAACTGATTCTACAGGGCAGTTGAATGCTCAATATTCAACAAATTGTAGTACCTTTAATACACTTTGGACTTGTGAGGCAAATGGAAACTTCGGTATTGGGACTGCTTCACCAACTGAACTTTTCCATGTTAACGAAGCAGACACTACTGCTGAGGCTGGGGTAATTCATAGATTAAGTACAACTTCAGGTGCTGCTTTAAAAATAGGTGTAGATGATAAAAGTGCTTCAGCTCCAACTTGGATAATAGAGACTGGCACAAATGAACATCTTCACCTTAATGCTACTGGTACTGGCAATGTCGGTATTGGGACTGCTTCACCAGATTTTCCTTTGGAAATTGAAGGCGAAGATACTTCTATTAATCTAGCTATAACGTGTTATAGTGCCACCGTTACACATAGACCTCAATTGATTTTTCAGAAATCTGCTGGTAGTACTCCTGGCTCTCCTGCTGCAACTGCTGCTGGTGAAGACCTTGGTGCAATTGTTTGGGAGGGTGTAAATACTGGTAATAATTTTGATGTAGGAGCTAAAATACTTGTTGAAGGTGATGCAGGCCCAGATGGCAATTCTGTTCCAACAAGAATGTCTTTTTGGACATCAGACCTTTCTAGTCCAGAACAGAAACGTATGACAATAGATGATTCTGGCAATGTCGGTATTGGGACTGATGACCCAAATTATACGTTAGATGTTGTAGGCTCACCAAGCAGTAATTATGTGGCAAGAATATTTTCAGATGGAGGAGCAAGTACTGATTATGGACTTATCATACAAGCTGGGGCAGATACACCTGGAACAGATGGTGATTGTAGATGGATAGCACTTGCAGAAGGTGATGCTGGGACTGTACATGCACATATACGTTATAAGCATACTGGCACAACAGCAGAGATACACGCTGTATCAGATGAAAGGTTAAAAGAGAATATACAAAACACATCTGTCAATGGACTGGATGCTATTAATTCACTGCAATTTAGAGAGTATAACTGGACTGAAAATTCAAAGAGAAGTCAAAATAAAATTAATATCGGATTAGTGGCACAAGAAGTAACTACTGCTGGAGATAAATGTAATATTGTATCAAAGTTTGAAGATGAAATAACCTTAAAGGATGATTCAAAAATAACTGATGTACAAGGAATTGGATATGATGGTATTTTATTATATTTAGCAAAAGCAGTACAAGAATTATCAGCTTCTGTTGACATTCTGTCAACTAAAGTAACAGCCTTAGAAAACGCATAACAAAACGAGGGAAGTAATAATATGGGAACAAGTAAAACAAAAGAAACAGTAGAAGAAGTTAAAACTAATAACGTAGCAGAAGAAGTTGATTATACCGCCAAATGGGAAGAGGCTAAAGAGAATCTACTTATTCAGCTTAAAGAAAGTTTAGAACAAATAGAATTTCACAAAACTAGAGCAACTAAGATACAGGGTGTTGTAGAGGTGAATGACCAATTGTTTCTAGAAGAAAACAAAGAAAACTAAATAACCCATTCACGCACACGCCAGTGCTTAGGGTAAACTCAAAAGGAGAAATAAAATGGCAAGTAAATTAGGAATGAGTGCATTCACAGTTCAAGAATCAGTAAATATGGATGCATTTAGTGATTATAATTATGAACAATTTGATATGAGTGGTGATACGATTGATGATCCTGGAGCAACATCTACATATGTAACAGCTGCTAATCCAGCTAAGAAAATTGTTATATACGACACAAATGGAACAATGGATGATGATGACGTTATGCAAGTGTTTCTTAATGGAGAAACAGATGCTCAAAAAGGAATTAAAGTAGATGGTGGTAGAAACCTCCCATTCACAATAAGTGGTATATTGATGACATCTGTTATTATTAAGCTGGCTGATGATTTGACCTCTGCTAGTGATACTTTAGATTTATTATCATTTCATTAAGGAGTAGCTATGGCAGAAATGTTTCAGCCTAAAAAACAAACTTTAAAGAAAAGTGATTATAATAAAGCTGTTATTAAGGCTAATGATAGATTAAAGGCTAAAAATAAAGCATTAGAATCTTCTGTAAAAGATAAAGAGAAAGAGCTTAAATCTTTAGAAAAAGAATATAATTCTGAAACTAAAAAACTTTCATCATTATCAAAAGATGTACAGTTTCAAGAAGAGAGAGTACAGAAGATTAAAAGTGGTGTTTTTTCTAATGAGAAGCTTTTAGCTGAAAAGTTAAAAGAAATTGACAAGGCTGAAAAAGAGCTTTGTGAATATGAAAGTGCTGTTGAAAAGCTTGAAGATAAAGAAAATAAACTTTTAGATAGTATTGTAACATTAGAGCTTTATAAATCAAAATGTGAAGAGTCTAAAACTGAGCTTGCAAGTATTCATGTGAAGAAAGATAATCTTTTAGATGAGCTTGATTCTATTAATAGTAACATTAATGTTACTATAGAAGAGGGCAAAGATAAAGTTGCTTATTTTGAAGATCAATATGATGATTTAGAAGAGAGGGCTAAAAAGCATGAAGAGATGGTTTATCAATTTGAACAGCGTCTTATTGAGACTCAAGATTTATTTAAAGATGAGGATAATAAGCTTAAAGATTTACTTGCTAAATCTAAAGTAGAAAAAGAGCAGGCTAATAACGAATTGCAGGCTATAAAAAATCTTTGTAATAATAGTGAGGATGAATATATTAAGTGGGAACAGAAAGTTGCAAAAGCTAAAGTTAAGGCAGACAAGGAAGGGGATAGAAATAAAAAATCTAAAGAAAATTTTGCTAAGTGGAAGATTGGAGTATTAGAAGAAGTCGCAAGATTAAAGCTTAAAAGTAAGGTCGATAAAATTGATAAAGCTGGATTATCGGATATATTAAATAATGGCTGATATAGGAATAGGAATAGCCAGAAAACTTGTTGATTCTGATGGTGATGCATTAGATGATGGAGATGGAAAGCTTAATGTAAATGCAACATTAGTTGGAGGTGCTGCAATTGATATTGGTGATGTAGATATACACCTTAGTGGAAATGTTCCTCTTCTTGGTGGTGCTGGTAATGTAGCAGCTGGTGTTCTTCGTGTTACATTGGCTACTGATGATACACACTTTGGAGCAGTTGGAGCAGGAGCTGATGTCGATGGAGTTATACATGCACAGTTAAGATATATGGGTGAAAAATTAGATGGCATTGATTCGGATACAAATTCACTCCAAAGTTTGCTTGGTACTGACGGTAATACTGGCCCAACTAAGTGTCTTTCTATTGGCGGTACTACAGCATTAGGTGCTATTCAAGAAATTTTAGTAGATAGTGATGGAGGATTACAAGTAGATGTAACATCAATATCAGCAGGAACTAATGTAATAGGTAAAGTAGGACATGATATTACTGGTCTTGCAAGTGATGATAATCCTACAGTTGGTACAAGTGCAGAGCAATTGATTACTGATGGTGTTGATGGAGCTACTGCTTGTAAGCGTGTTGATATAATGGCACATCCAAGTAATACTGGATATATATGGGTAGGCGACAGTGCAGTTTCTGTTGATGGCTTGAATGGTGGTATAAGACTTTCTCCTGGAGATTTTTACAGTATGGATATAGATAATACAGGTGATATTTATGTAATAGCAACTGTTGATACTGAAAATGTTTGTTATAATTATTTCACATAATGCCTAATATACTTACAAAAGCACCAAGACAATTTTTTACATCTACTATGAATTATTATAGTGGATTTAATGATTCTGATGTACAATGGATTACAGCTAATAATGACAGTTATTTTAAGCTTGGAACAGGCGATAAAACTTTAGATGATACGGTATCAGTTACAATTAGTGCTGCAAACCAAGCTCTTATAAGGTCGGTATGGTTTCTTGCTCCCTTTGATATGACTATAACCAATGTATCTGGTATTGTACAGGATGATGATTTCTCTAGTCATACAGATAAGTATTATATAGGAATATGGACAATGCCTGGATTTGGTAGTTCTGGTGATACCCCGATGGAAGAGACTGGTTCTAAAACTTTAACACTTAAATATATTACACAAGATTATATTTCCTCCTCAGCAGGAGATGCTGCTATGGGCTTCTATGATTCTAGTCCAGATAGACTTTTTTCTCTTTCTGCTGGCGATGCTGTATGGGCAGGACACCTTCAGAGTCGTTTTGATGGAGCTGATGCTATGACTTTAACCATGACACTTTGTGCGGAGAAAGATTAATTATGATACTTCAACATAATATAGGAATATATGAATAAAAATGTAGTAAGACGTGCAATAGTCACACCTGATAAACATTTTCCATTAGCGGATAAAAAAGCAATTAGTGTACTATGTAAATCAATAGAAATAGTAAAGCCAGATATATACGTAGATTTAGGAGACGTGGGAGAATGGGAAGGAAGTTCTCACTGGCAATGGCGGAAGAAAAAACGTCCACCGCTAGAATACCAAACTCCATTTATTGACAAAGATATAAAAGATGTTAATAAGGGAATGGATCAAATAGATGAATCTCTTGACAAGGCAAACTGTAAAGAGAAGCATATGATAGAAGGTAATCACGATGATTGGATGAATAGGTTTGTTGAAGAGCATCCATACATGGAACAATATAGGTTTGAAGAATGTGTAAAACTAAAAGAAAGAGGTTATACGTATCATCCAGCGGGTCAATACATGAAGATTGGGAAACTAGCGATGTATCATGGACACCATTTTGCTGGGATAAATCATACAAGGAATCACTTGATGAGGCTTGGAACAAATGTCATGTATGGGCATCACCACGACATACAGCAGTCGTCTGTTACCCATCTGGATGGGGTGAAGTCTGCGTGGAGTATAGGATGTCTGAAGGAAATGAGTGATAAGAAGAATGAATTTTTACAACATAGGATGCACAATTGGTCTCATGCATTTGCAATCGTTGACTTTTATGACAAAGGCTTTTTCACTGTGCATGTAATACAAATTATAAATGGTAAGACTTCATTGTGGGGCGAATTAATTACAGGATAATATTATGGCAAATATATTAGATATAGTTAAAGAGGTTGAGAAAATGAATGTGCCTAGACCATATTCAAATGACCCAGATATTAGTCAATTTTTACATGGGAGACATAAAGAGTATACGGAGGGTAAAAAAGGGCAAATTAGAGATATGGAAAAATCAATCTTAGATGTATTTGGAGAAAAGTCTAAAGATGCTGATGATATTAAGTCAGCAAACGGTTCATTTTCATCAGTTCTTTCTGGCACTGGTGGTAAAAATATATTTGGTCAAGAAGTTGCACCGTTAACTGAGGAGGATTTACTAACGATGGTAATGGGTATTGCTGGTGGTATAAAAACACCTGGAAGAATGTTTGGATCAATACCAAAGGCTACAAAAAAAATGCCAAAAACTCAATATCAATATGAAAAACCAGAATTTACACCTAATCCAACTGGAACATTTAGAAATAAGCAAAATGTATTAGTTAATGTAGAAACTACTCCGCAAAGATTATTTAGAGAATTAACAGAAGGTAGTTTAGATTCATATGAATTTCAAATGAAGTTAAGAGAACTTGAAGACATAGCACCAGAAATGGCTGGCAAAGTTATAAATGCCATAGGGTTTTAATATATGGACGGAATAGTAGACACATTAAAAACAACAGGAGCAGGCATGGGTGGATGGTGGTTATCTATTAGTGGCTGGCTTCCTGAAGCTGTAAGCCTAGGCGTAGGAGTTGCCACACTAGTGTACTTAATAATTAAAATATACAAAGAGCTTAAATAATACATGGGAGGTGTAGTTGGATATAGTAGGAATAATCGAGACAATTGGGATTCCAGTTTCTGTAGCATTGGGTCTAGGCTATGCTCTTATGTATCTAATAAGGTTTCTAACAAGAGATGTACAAGAAGATATTAAAAACTTGCACGATATAACTGTGAAGCTTATAGATAGTAATCGTGAAGCAAAAGACGAGGTTAAGAAAACAATGACAGCTGTAGGTGTAATAAAAGACATTATAATTAAACTTTTTAAAAAAGGAGAAAATAAATAAATGGTAGAACTATTATCAGCAAATTGGGAATATGTAGTAATAGGTATTCTAGCTATAGATAAGGTTGTTGCACTTAGTCCAACAGAATGGGATGATCTTATATGGACATCAATTAAAAAATCAATATATAAAATAGTAGGTAAATAATGTTAAAATTATTATTAGCAAAAGCAGTTAAAAAACATGGATTAAAAGCTATACTCATTAAAGTAGGTGATATTGCTGTTAAAATAACAAAGTCTAAGAAAGATGATAAAGCTTGGGCTGAAGTTAAAAAGGTAATAAATAGTCTGTAATGGGAAAATTTCCTGACTACAATGAAGATGGTGGCGTTAACATGTTAGACGTTATGCGTGCTCCTGCGGAAAGAAAAGCAGAATTAGTAAAGATGATAATGGAGCAGTCATATGATCCTTCTCAGACCTATGATGATCCTTCAGCAGCACCTGTTGATACTCCAATAATTCCCCCACCTGACGTTGCTGGAGAAAAGGCAAGGGCAGATGAGCTTTTAATGCAATCAACTGGTGCTTTAACCGCTAATCCAATGCCTTCAATGCCTTCTATTTCAAATGTAGGGGCTGCTCCTTTTTCTGGCTCTATTAATTGGAATGCAATCCCTGGGGGATTTCAACCATTACCACAAGTAGCAGGTAGTAGAAAGAAGTTATACCAACTATCTAAGTTTCATGGAGGTATTAATCAAAAGTCTTCTCCACGTGATATATCTGATACAGAATGTCAAGAAGCTACAAACGTGACAGTTTCACAAGTTGGAAGAATAAAGCCATTAGGAGATATAAAAAGTACGGAGAGTACTTTATCAACCGCTGAGATATCAAGTGAAACTACATCAATTCCATCGCCTGGGTATGGGCTTTATGTATTTAAAAGTGGATATTCACTAGCTTCACCCCCAATCCAAGGTGATTATACTATTGTTGTATCAACTGATGGTGAGCATGTAGTTGCAACAGATGGTACAACGCAAATTGATGATGATAATGCATGGTTTTTAATATCAGATGCAGATGCTGAGGGTCGTGTAGATGTTGCACCTACATTTTATGCATCGGGCAACGGATTATATGCTTGTGATGCTAATCTTGAGCCTGATCATGCAACTTCAAGAAAAGCTGCTATACTTGTGTATAGGAAAGATATGAATAATAATGAGGTTATTAAAGGTTGGCAAACAGGCGAGGCATTATTAACTTCTCCTGATGTTGGCACTGACAATGATGATGTAACTATGGTAGATTCAACTGGTACACGAATAGAAGCATCTCCTGGTGCTATGACAGTATATATAAATCCTACTGGTAGTGGGAATTGGGGTTCATCAAGCGGTATCGTTTATTCTTTTTATGTTAGCTATTTATTTGATAATGGGTGTGAAACAGGGTTATCTTTCATGAATACAGATACATTAACGGATCAAACATTAGATTTTAATGTAAGTTTGAGACATGAAAATGATGCTGAGCTTGGTGGTGATAAAAGAATACATGGTGCACGTATTTATTTTAGAGAGGCTGGAACAGTAGAGAGGTATTTACTTGCAGAAGTTAGTCTTCCCGATGGCGTTAAGGGTGCTTTAGATTCTACATTTACCCCTTGGGATTTAGATGCTGATCCTGTTTATGATTTAGCAGGTCATATAAATTTCAAGTCTCCTCCAGAATTATATACATATGTTGCATTAAATGGATATTACGCTAATGAAATGTATAATAAATCTCCTGATGATGCAACCGTTGCTCCAGCACCACATGATGTGAGGTATAGAACTGCAACTGTTGGTGCTAATGGTGCTGTGTTTATAGGTTGTTATATGTTTAGAGGTAAAGTTTTTGCTGATGGCATGATGTATTCAATGCCTAATAAGCCTGGGGTTTTTCCAGAACTTAATGTATTTGATTCACCATCTTCTGATGGAACTCCAATAACAGCATTAGTATCATTTAAAGATAAGATATTACAATTTAAACAAGATGCATTGTATGTTATAAATATATCAAATCCAACAAAGTTTTATACAGAAGCTTCATTTAGAAATTGTGGTGTAATGAATCCATGTCAGACATTTCAAACTCCATTTGGAGTAATATTTGCAAATTATATTGGATGCTTTATATATGATGGAAGTAAAGTAATCTCTCTTACATCTGGTAAGTTTACTGTTGCTAATTGGGGTATTTCTGAGGGTAGTGTTGTAGATACTGCTACTGCTAGTAAAGATGGTGTAAATGTACCTTGTGTTGGATATGATCCACGTTCACAAAGTATTATTGTTTTAAAAAATATTGGGGATAATTCTGATGATACTAGTGCTTGGATATATCATATGGGAACACAATCATGGACTGAGTCTGCTAGTGGAGCTGCAACAGGAATGATTATAAATACTAATTCTGATAGACATTCTAATTTTGTAATATCTCCTAATGGATATTTAAGTATTCTTCATACTACTGGTGGTAGTAATGGTGCAGTAACAGCTTTAAAGACATATGATTTTGGTCAGGCTTCTAGCAATACTCAAACAATAACATATTGGACGAAAGATTTAGACTTTGGATTACCTTCACAAACAAAAAAGTTATTTAAAGTTTATATCACATATAAAGGAGATGCAAGTAGTCTTAAAGTTTTTTATAGTGTAGACGGACATGATAGAACATATTCAGAAGAAGCTGATCTTTATCAATTTAGCAGTAGTGATACACCGCTTGCAGATAAAAGTAGTGCTGATAATTTAGAAAATTGGCATGTAGCAGAATTAACTCCTTCAACAGCATCAGAAGGTAAAGATTGGAAAAGTATGTCAATATACATGACTGGATCAGTATCCTCTACTTTTGAGATAAATGATATTTCAATACTATACAGACCGAGACCAATAAAATAATGAGTAATTGGGGCGGAGCAAATAGACCAGTCACATCCAACAAGCTTGGTTCTCCTAATAGGAGAGAGGGTGCTGATGGCGATTTACAGATAAGACAGACACAATTAGGTGCTAAATTATTTGGTAAGATTGGCGGAAGATGGTATGATAATCCCTTTTCTATTGATGGTGTAACAAAGATTGGTACTAATTTATCAGAACATTTATCTATAAGTAGTGATGGTATTGAGATTATAAAAGCTGATAAGAAAGTTGCTTTCTTTGGCAGTACTGCTAGGATTGGTGAAGATTCTACTTCAAAGTCAGCACTTAGAGTAGCTGCTGATGGTGCATTAACAATTGGTACATCTAATTCCACTAAATTTAGTATTGCAGCAGCAGATGGAGTTACAACTGTTACTGATATTCTTTTAGGAGGTAGAATAAAAAATGGTAATATTAGTAATAGTAATATTGTTATTGGTGCTGAGAATGCCTTAGGTGTGACTGATGTTGATGGGTCTGGTTTATTTAGTGGTAATGTAATTATTGGTGATCAGGCTTGTAATGCTGTTGATGTAGGTGGGAGTGATACTTTTCTTAATAATATAGCTATTGGCAATAATGCTATGAAGACTTGTGATCCTAATGCTGCAGATGCTACTGCTCGTTCTAATGTTGCTATTGGGCATAGTGCAATGAATAATAGGGATAGTGGAGATAATAATATTGCAGTTGGAAAAGGAGCAATGTTTGGAGTAGGTGATGGAACTTGTACTGGTGCTGGCAATATAGCTATAGGAGGAGGATCGCTTGATGTAATAACAACTGGAGATGATAATATATGTATAGGACGAGATGCTGGAAATAATATTACAAGTGGACACGATAATGTTGTTATAGGTGGAGCTGATGTTACAGCAGATGCTGATGACCAACTTTCTATTTCATCAGGAGATGGTTCAGTTGTTTGGCTAACTGGCGATAGCTCAGGAAATATCACTGGAACTGGAACTTTTACTTGCTCAGGTAAAATAGATGCTGGAAGTGGAAAGATAGAGACTAGTGGAGAAGTTGAAGGTGGTTCATTAGATATTAATGGAGCTGCTGATATTTCTGGTGCTTTAACTGGACTTGATAGTATTTCACAAACCAATATGAATACTGTGTCTTGGACTACTGCAAATCTTGCTGCTGGGGCTAGTGAAAATAAATTATTAGCTGCTGGAGTTTATCTTCTGATTGTAAGGTCTAATATATCTGCTGTTATGATTTCTTGTTTTAATGTAGGAAGTACTTATGTAGATGGTTTGTCAGCAATAGCTACAGCAACCAGTTCAACAATTACTGATCCTGGGAGTAGTCGAAATATAACAGTTAATAATACACATGGAAGTACTGCTCAAACATTTACATGTTTTGCAATGCAAATTGTTTAAAAAAGTAACAGCCTTAGAGGCACAATTAAATTAAGTAAGGAGTAATATTATGGCAATAAGTTTAGCAAGAGCAAGACGTGTAGGGCAACAAAGAACTACAAGTAAAAGACTTGCAAAAGAATATGGAAAACAAGCAAAAAAGGCACAGAAACGTAAAGGGTGGAGCGGTCTTTTAGGTAAAGGCTTAGGAATGGGACTTGGCTCTATTCTTGGTGGTGCTCTTGGAATTGCCTCTGGTGGTCTTCTTATGCCACTTGTAATGGCTGCTGGTTCATTTGGTGGAAAAAAGATTGCACATGAAATGACGAGGGGTATGGGTGCTAAAACAGGCGGATTAAAAGGTGATATATATGGATATGGGGAAGATGAAGCATCCTCTCTAAAGAAAGACTTAAAATCACAAATGGCTGTTGACCCTCTAAAAGAACGTGGTGGGTTTGGTAAAGACTTACTTTCTTCTTATATTAGTGCAGGAATGGCTGGTAATTTAGGTGGGGCTAAACAATTATTAAAAGGAGATATAACAGGAAAGGAAGCACTTCTTGGAACGAAAGATTGGAAATTTGGTGGAGTAGAAGGTGCTAAGGCTGGTCTTGGTGATTTATTTGGAACTAAATGGGGTGGTGAAGATGTAGGTGCTGCTGCTGACATGCCTATATCAGCTGATACTGAGGCATATTCTCCACTGCACCAACCTGAAGATTTATTGTCTCAGCAAATAAATCAAGAACCATATGTATTTGGTAGTGAATACGATGATACAGCTGTTTCAGAAGAAATATTACCTTATGCTCAAGGTGGTCAAGTTCCACAACAACAATTAATGCAACTACTTGCTTTAGCACAGATGCAACAAAACAATGCATATAGTGGTACTGCACTTGAAGAGACTAAGCAACCATCAATAGCTAATTATTTTGAATCTAAGGGAAAGACATTAGGTGGCAATAATACTCAATCACTATCACAAATGTTAGGGAGATAGGTTATGGCTGATACAGCAACAATTGGTTCTATGACTGGTGCAAAATATTTCAATAAAAATACAGGTATTGAGATAGATAGAGAAACATATAGTGGATATGGAAGCCAGCAAAAGTCAAATTATAGGGTAGAACATCAATTTGATGAATATACTTATAATGAGGATACTAAGGCTTGGGAAAAAACTGGTAATACAGTGCCGAAAAATACTACTAATCATTATGATACAATAGACGAAGCTGCTGGGAAAAGAATAGACGCAACATCAACCGAGTGGGGTGCTGCAAATATCACAAAAGAAATGTTTGTAGATGAGCAGGGTGAACAAAGGTCTATTGAGGATATTTACGCTACCCTCGATCCATTAATGCCTGGCATTACAGGTGATAAGCTTAAACTTCAAATTAGAGATATGATGCCTAAGTACACAGGTGCTCCTGCGGAAGAAAAAGAATTTGCAAGAGAAGGTTTTCAAAAAGATGTATATGGAATATCTAAAGATGCTGGTAAAGCAGGTGCTCAAATGCAACAAGCATATGGGTCTGGAATGGGTTCTCAAATGAGAGGTGCATATGGTGCTCAGAAAGATGTTGCACAGCAATTCAAGCAAGCAGAACAAGGATATGCTCAAGATATATATGGACTTGAGAAACAGGCGGGACAAGAATTTGAGGCTGGGGTTAGTGATTGGATGCAAGGGTCATGGTTTGAAACTCCTGATGTAGATTATAGGCAAGGTGGTAGAGTCCCAAATAAAAAATCATTTTTAGATGTATTAACAGCAATACCAGACGCAGGGGGTAGTTAAGAATGGCAATTAATAATGTCAATATGATGGCACTTATAAACCAAGAGCTTAAAAAAATAGAAGGGCGAGATACTAAGTCTGACTATTTAGATGTGTTTAAAGAATCATGGGAAATGGGTCAAGAGCAACGTGCATGGAATGAGCGTAAGAATACACAAAGACAAAGTATTATGTCTGAGCTTTCACGTGGTACTTCAATGACCTTCAATGAAAAAGATTTAGAACGAAAAAAAGAAAGATTCCAAAACTACTATAATAAACATAGAGGTAGTATGGATGAGAATACTTTAGAGATGGGTCAATTCATGCTTGAAGACTTTGGTACACAGCAAGAAAAGAATAAAGATTTTAATTTTCTTGTGGCTGATGGTGAGCGGTTAAAAAAAGAATTATCATATGATATGCAAAATATTGGTGTAGATGCGGAAGGTAATCAGCGTACATTGGATGAAAATGATTATAAAATTATAAAAGAGATGCAAAAGGAATGGATGGATCATACGAATAAGATGAAGATTGATTTTGCTGATAGACTTGAATTAAAACCATTTCAACATATCAATACAGAACTTACAAATGCCAAAAATATAAATGATTTTCTTTTAGCAGAAGCAAGAGAAGATGATTTAATTGATGATAGAGAGATGCAAGCCTATACTGATGCTTGGGAAAATCTTAATTATGCTCCTGTGGCAAAATATTATAATGACGAGAAGGTTGGCAAGACAGCTGCTATTACTTTTAATACTAACGAGCTTCTTACTGGTGCAAAAAGATATTCACAATTACATAATTTACTTGAGAATAGTGGTGTTATTCCATTTAAAGATCAATTGTCGGGACTAACTATAAATATTACTGCTGAGGAATTAAGTGCTACACCCGAAGGTAGTGTTGAGAGAAAATTTTTAAATAGCTTAATAAAAGAATATGATTCTCTTCCACAGCAATTAAATAATCTTAATAGTACTAATATAGATTTAACTGGAACTGATTTTCTTAGAACTGCCGATCTTTCATTACATGAGATACCTCCAAATATACAAGAACAAATCTTGTCTGGTAAGGGTGAGAAAACTATATTAGATGTTCCACAAGTAAAAGCAACTGTGGGTGAGCCAAAAGGTAGGGCGGAAAAAGTAAAAGAAGCTGCGGGTATATCAGATGAAGATACGAGTGCATTAGGGAAGCTTGGCATTGGTATTGGTGTTGCTGGTGCAGCATATCAGGCAGAAAATATTGCAAAGGCTGGAGCAAAAGTAGCTGATGTTACTATCAAAGCTGGGAAATATATAGAAGAGCTTACACATTTAAGACCAGGCCAAATAAGAGAATTTTTAAGCTCAAAAGATGTTGGTGCTAATCTAAAAAACATAGAAAGCTTAGAAACTGATATAGCAGAGCTTAAAACTAAAATAAAAAATGCCGAGGGCATAAAAACCCTTGACGTAAAAGAGAGACTTCGTTTAAATCAAAATAAAAGAGACCTTACTAAAGCAACTTCTAAGATAGATAACATTAAAGACAGTATGTCAAAAAGATGGGCTAAAAAGTTTAAGACTAAACCTAGGATAATAAGTAGCTTATTTAAAAAAGGTACAACAGATAAATGGAATTTATGGAAGGCTAAAGGCGGACTTCCAAAACTAGGACAAAGATATGCTATAGGAAGTATATTAACTGATAAGGTATTTGGATTTGAATTTGAAGGTGCTCCAAGAATTGCTGTTGATATTACTGCTGGTTATGCAGCAGAGAAAATGACAGTAAAGAAATTCTTTCCCCAGCTTAAAAGAATTATACAAAGTCCTAAAGGTCAACAATATTTATTAAGATTTATGGCTAAAAATACAGCAAAAAAGATTGGTACTGCTGCGGTACTTGGTGGTGGTTGGTTCTCACTTGCTACATCTCTTGTTGGTGCTGGTTTAGCTGTTACTGATATATATAATATAGTTAAAAATTGGAATCCAGAAGAAGGGGAAGAATAAATGCCATTTAATATTAATGCTGAAAGAGAAAGACTTCAGCGTGGTGAAGGAATCTATGAGTCTCCTGTAAACGACTCCCCAGATTATTTAAATTCATTTCAATCTTGGCTTGATGGCCCAATTAATGAAAAATCTTGGAATTGGACTAGAGAAGCTTATAATAGATCGTTGCAGGGAATGGTGGATAAAATGTTAACAGGGAAGCAACGCTATAACCTTGATAAAGGTTATAATCTTAATGTATTAGAAGATATAGGTTCAACTGCCCTTTCATTTATGATGCCACTTGACTTTCTTGCTATGGCTGCTGGTGGAGCAGCTGCTAGGGGTGGTCTTGCACTTGCTGGTGTAAATGTTAAAATGGCTAGGGCAGCAAGACAAATTGGAATGGGACACATAATTCCCCAAATGGCACAACAGGCTGGTGCTCTTTCTGTTTATGAGGGTGCTATAGGTGGTGTACAAGCTGCTATTGATGGTAATGATGTATGGGAAGGCGTTACTGATGGTGCTATGCATGGTGCTGTTCTTGGTGGTATTGCAGGTGGAGTTGGTGGTGGATTAGGATATGTAAATGCCGAGCTTATTCGTAGTTTTGAAGGTGCAGGTAAGCTTGCGGGGAAGTATGGAATGGGAACTAAAGAAGCTACTAAGATGCTTACTGGGACTGACCATGCTAAACTTATAGCTTCAGGTACTATAGGGCAAATAGGTGCTGAATCTGGTGTATTCACTGCTGCTGAGCAATATGAAAATGTAATGAATGGTGGAGATTTTAGATACCAAGATGCATTAAAATCATACTTTAAAAACCTAGGTTTATTTGGTGTACTCAAAGTCAAGGGAAAGGTTGTAGAAAAATTATTTGATAAAGGAAACATGCATCTTGATATGCTTGAAGCTGCTGAGAGGGAAAAGCTTGGAGTTAAAGAAGATGGTGTCACATCTGAGGGCAGGGCTTTAGATAATATTTTACAGGGATACATAGCACAAGAAAGAAAATTAAGAGGCGAAGGTAAGATAGACCAAGCTGATCAGCTTCTTCGTGATATAGATATGCTATATGGTGAGAAGACTGGAGTTGATGCCGAGCATACTAAAAATTTAGAAGAGTATCGTGCCCTACGTTCTACCATTAATCGTATTAGAGAGTCTGGTGATATATCCGAAGATACAGTTGTAGATTTTAAAAATGCTTTAAATAGCTTAATTGCTGTTGAGGATAGATTAATAAAAAATGCTAGTGATGCAGTTGCTCCATTTTATAAAAATTCTAAACGTGACTTTGAAAGAACTTTAGATGACTTAGTTAAATTGTCTGAAGAAACAGATGGAAATCATGGCAAGGGTGAAGAAGCTCCGCTAGAGCCTTGGCGTAGAGAGATAATTGAATATGAAAATATTCTTAAAGATCAAGATGGGAAACCAATTTTAATAGATGGAAAAACGCAGACACGATTTGACTTTAGTAAAGAGGGTGGCTATGATTTAGAGTCTATTGAGGGAAGGCAGAAAGCTACTAAAAGATTGGAGCAAGAACAGGATAGGCTTGCAGATTTAGAAGGTAGGAAAAAAGGTCAGACAATGAGTATTGCTGAGTTGCAAGGCAGAAGAGACCCAAGCAAAATATCTAAAAAGGATGTTGATTCTATTATCCAACAGGCAAAAGAGGGTACTGGCAAACCATTAAAAACAAAAGAAGGGAGAGTAAAGACCCCAAAAGACAATGCTCTTATTGAAATAGATAAAGCATTTCCAGAGGCAGATGCGGAAGGAAAGCCTTTAAAACTTTCTAAAGTTGCTAGAACTCACAAAAATATTTTAGCTGAAGTTATTAATCAGTCACGTCAAAAGAATTTGCTTGGTGCTGTTAAAGAAACATCTGAATTTCTAAATTGGGTAGAAAAAAGATATAAAGAAAATATAACAAAGTTGAGTGATACTCAAATTAAAAATCTTGCAAGAGATTATGTTACTGAAAAACTAGGCTATGATGTTTTTGTTAGTAAGGCTGAGTGGAACAAGCTAGGCATCCCAGCTAATAAATCTAATTTTATAAGAAGCCAAGGAATACGTATTTATGATAACTTGTCTAAAATGTCTAATGCTGGTCTTGCAGATTTCCTTCCACTAAGAAAAAGAATTACGGAGGGCTTAACAAAACCTGTTGTTGAGGGTGAGAGAGCTGTCGTTGTTGGAAAGGTTGGAAAGACACCAAGAGAGGCAATAGATGATGCTGCTGATTGGTCTAAAAAGCAAAGCAAGGTTGGAGAACTTAGTGGAGAGGGTGCATCTCTTGCAATAAGAGTTGCTAATTTATTTAGAGCTAGAACAGGGGAAATACGTTATCTTGAAGCGGATCAAGTAAATCCAGAAACAGGTGCAATTGGATTTAAAACTTCTAAAGATGGTAAAGTTCGTATAAAGGTAGATTTAGACCTTGCAAAAGATTTAGATGCCTACATGAAGGCTAATAATCTAAAAGGCAAAGAGGGTGTATTTAAAATAACTCCAGAAGAATTTGGTAAGATAACATATGAGGCGGTTGAAAAATCTGGTGGAGAAATAAATGTCTATCAATCATTTGAGGGAGAGGTCTATGGATGGGGTGAGCCAATCCCTGGGGCATTAACAGAAGGAAAAGGAATGACTAGGGCTTCTTTTGGTAGAAGTCCTGCTGAAATATATAGAAGAGTTTATGAAACTGAAGCAGATCAGGCTAGGTTAAGAGCTGCTGCTGAGGGAAGGGGGCATCAAACTACAATAGCAACTAAGCGTTATGTAGCTCCAACAGAAATAACAACTAAAGAACATAAACTTCAACTTGAATCAGCTGCTTCCGAGATGGGAACTTCCCTAAAAGAGATGAAGGCTCAGATCAAATACTTTAAAGAAAAATATCCTGAGTTTGAAATATATTTAAAAGATAAGCTTGGTAAGTTTCAAGGTGAATATATACTTGGTCGTGTATCTGGCTATGTAGCTGAGATTGCTAGAGGGCGTGCTAGAGCTGATACTATTCCCCATGAAATATCTCACCACGTAGTTGATATTCTTCGTGCATTTGGTGATAAGAAAAGTAAAGACCTTATACGTGAAGGTGAAAGTAAATTTAATGGTGAAGAAGGACTTGTACAATCTATTGGTGAATTTGTTGCAGGTAGAATGCGTAATAAATCAATGGCAAGTAAAGTTAAAAATTGGCTACAAAAGTTTTGGAGTAACATGAAAACAAAACTTGGTATTCATAATGAAGCAGATATTACTCGTCTTCTCGGTGAAAAAGTTCTTGAAGGAAAGCTTCCTGAAGGTAGATTGGTCGAGACTGCAACCAAATATCAAACCGCTCAAAATATTAGAAATGTAATGAATCGTATAAAAGTCAATGGGCTTGAAGATAAGGTTGATCCAAGTGTAAAAAGGAAGGCAAGGTTAGATGTATTTGGTACAACAAATTTAACTGGCAAACTTCACAAATATACTGTTGAGCAAGTAAGAGATTATGAAAAAATACTTACTGATGCTAAGGGTGGTGGTAAAAATAGTAGTCTTGCAAGACTTACAATACCTGATATTAATAAACAGTATCATGTATCTCCAGAAGCATCTACACAAATACTTAAACTTATGGGTGTTAAAGATGGTATGTATGAGTATGCATCTAAAGAACAGGCTCAAGAATATTCTTCATACATACGTCAGCAGTATGATAAGCCAGTCCTTGAACGATCCAACTTTGATGAAGTTCAGGAATTAGGAAGTAAGAAATTTAGTTGGAAACAATATGTATCAAGAGGTATGATGCCTGTATGGCTTGTTCTAAAAAACTATGGTGGTGAACCTGGTAAGAAGATAGCAAAGAGCCTTTTAGATCACGAATGGGTAGAGCATGTTAAATACAGAGGGCCAGGAGATCAGGCTATGCATACAATAAAGAAAAGACTTGGTAATAAAATAAAGTATATACATTTGTTTGATAAGGAGAGGGCTAAAAGAAATTATGATGAAGGTAATTTAACAGTAGAAGAAAGGTCTTTTTATGATAATGTCTTCGGCAAAAATCCAAATAAAAACTCTGATGAATATAAGGCTCATCAAACTTGGAATGCCTTATCAGAATTTTATTGGAAGTCATTAGAAACTGAACTTAGCAAGCATCAAACACCACAAGAAGTTAAAGATATAATGAAAGAACTTGATCGTAAAAAAGTTGATGGCTATATGACACGTAGGCTCACAAAGAAGGGTCTTGAATACATTGAAAAAGATAAAAACTTTATAGCTGATCTTGTTAATGAAAATATAAAGGGTGGAGCTGCAAGAGCTGAGGCTAAAAAAAGATTGAAAGTAGGTTCTGAAGAAGAAATTAAAATTCTTGAAGAACGATTAAAAGATATATCTACAAAAGAAGGTCAAGAGTTCTATGAAGATGTTCGTACAGAACTTTATGATTCTATGGTGTATGGTTATGCAACTGTTAAAAATCCACATCTTATTGAACGTAATTCTTTATTGAAAGAACATGTTGAAGTAACAAATGATAAGGGTAGACTTGAAAAGATTAAGGTTTATGACGATTCAATGTCTGCTACTGCTGAGACTTATGTAACTAGAATGTCTAAGTATCTTGCAAGTGTACGTCTTTTCCCTGAGTGGACTGGTGTTGGTAGTAAGTATAAAATAGACATGAATAAACGTAAGATTATGGAACAAATGGAAACTAGACCTGATATGGCTGGATATTCTATTAAAGCTATAAAGAGACAACTTGGAATTGACAAGACTGAAATGCAGGCACTTAATATGCCTACATATAGAGTGCTTGGTGCTCTTACACATACATCAGCAGCTCTCGGTCTTTCATCTCCTATGTCTGGTATAAAGAATTTACTTATTGGTATACCAAGATCAATAGGTGATTTTGGATTTTTAAATACAATGAGTGGTATCAAAAAAAGTTTCAGTTCACTGGCATATCATGAAGCAAGGCGTAGAGGAGAGCTTGAATATGGTGCTAAAACTTTAGAGCTTGGTACTATTGGTATTGGAAGATTTTTTAATCTTAGAAATATGTTTAAGTATATAAATTGGATGACACCTACTGAAAACTTCAACAGAATTGTATCTTCCCATGCTGGTCACTTATATTTTGCTCAAGCTCAATCTATACTTCGTGGCGAAGGTGGAATGTTTAAGATGGGCACAAATAAGAAGCGTATGCAAAGACTTATGGAAGAACTTTGGCATTTAGATGCAGAAGAAATAAGCTTTCTTAAAAATGCAAAAGATTTTTCATCACAAGAAGCAATGTCAAAGCATGCAGAAATACTTCATAAAGTAGGACATTTCTCTCACGTATCAGCACAAGGTGGAACATCTACTGTATTACTTCCTTTGTGGATGTCATCTAAGGAAGCAAAGCCATTTACCTTGTTCCAACGTATTGCTACAGCTACTACAATTGATACTCATAGAAATTTTATAAAACCAATTGTAGAGTTTGGTAATATTATGCCACTTGCACGTGCAGCTTTAGCCCATTCTGTTAGTGGTGCAGTTTTATATGCCATGTATGATGAGCTATTTGGCAAAATTAAACCTGTCGGCTCTGAAAAATTACAGGGAGATTGGTTTAGCGATGTGATGATGAATCTTTGGAGATCAGAGTTCTTTGGAATGTTTGGAGAAGCTTTAAGTCCGCATGAAAAAGATTTAGCAGTTCCACTTAATACTCCAATTATACTTAGAAATTTAAGCCAAGCTGGAACTGAGTTTAGACAATACATGCTTGGTGGTAAATCTCTCTCTCAAGCTGCAACAGATTATGCAAAAAAGACAGCTGTCATTGTTGGTCAATTTGGAGATGCCTTTCCTAAAGTACATTCATCTAAGTATTATAAAGACTTTATGCAGATACGTTCAATGAAGCATAAATATTTAAAGGAAAAAGGTGAAGCACGTTATTCTGATGAGGGAGCAATTTCAAGAAGATCACCTTATTATAGAAATTTAAAATATGCAATGATGTTTGGGTCAGACGAAGATATTGGAAAAGAGTATTGGAAAGCTTTTAGTGCTATTGTAGATATGGAACTGCAAGATGACCCTTACATGCAACCTTGGAAAGTAGCTAAGAGCGTAAGGCAGTCTATAAAACAAACTATAAAACTATATGATCCTTATAATATATCTGATAAAATGGAAGGAACAACAAAATCTAAACAGCAACAATTTTTAGATTGGCTTACTCCAGAAAATAAACGAATGGCTGAGTCTGTTAAAGCACAATATCAAGTTAGATTAAGAAGATATTTAAGAGTAATAGCTGATCCTAAATGGAGAAATGAATGGTCAGCATTTCCTAATCTTTAAAGCAACCTCTTCATATCTTTTTTGAATATCTTAACTGCTGGCTCTTGTTTATCACATGAGGATTTTTTAGTTTTTGACCCTACTAAAAAAGTTTCATACCCCTTAACTTTCCTTACATCAGAATAATAAACCCCAGTTTCATCATAGAAGAATACAAATGAAGGGCAGTCATACAATCTAGCTGCATCCATAAGTACAAGATACTTTCTCACATTAAGAATGCCATAGTCTAATGGTTTTGACAGTCTTGTCTTATTATCTCCAAAGCATCCCCTTCCATCTTTCTCTATGTAATAATCAATAGGAGATGTTTTAGGGTACTCAAGTACTCTGCATTTCCAAGTATTTCTTATAACACTTGCAACATACTTCTGATTGTTCTCATCAACCTCATTTGAAAATGTTCCATCTTCATTTATTGATCTTGAATAGTACACATCAATTTTAGGTTTTCTTACTTTTGTTTCGTTAGGTATTATTTCCACAGGTTCTCCATCTATATATTCTATTTCTCCAAATATTCTTCTAATATCTGGTAGTAGTTTATGACATTTGTGGTAGTCTCCATCACTATCACGAAAGTACATTGTAGGTATTAATTCTTTTAAATCACTCACTATTATGCTTTAGAAGGTCAATATGGGAGCAGATAAGCTCCGTATAGTACCCTATAAGCCACTTTCTCTATTTTTTGGTACATAACCCTACCCAGCACTTAACATAGCCTCTTTTCCGTACATAGCTATAAGTAATGCATCAGCTGTACTTAGTGTTATTTTTTTAGTTTCAGGGTTTCTTTTCATAGCTATATCTTTTAATTGTTTCTTTCTAACTTGTTTAGGTAAGCCCTTCTTTATATTAAAATGTGCCTGCCATTCCTTTGGAGTTACATACCTTATCTCTAATTCATGTGAAGCAAGTATTCCTTGCCATTGTCCATAGTTAGTTCCAAACACAAAAGCTGTCTTACGTGCATCAGTTGGGAATGCCCATACCTTTTCTAAGAATACAGCAGTTCTATATGCTGCGACATCGTTGAGACACATGCCAATAAGTAATGCCATGTCTTTAACTGTTGTTGGACACTTATATACTTTTGTAGTCCCATCCTTTTCTATGACTGCGACACCTCCGCTTTTTCCTGGGTCTATTCCAATACACTTTTTAAATGGTGCTTTAAAGTGGCAAGTCACTAGTTATAATCTCCTTTAATGGTGTATTAGAAGAAAACAGCTCTTCTTCTGAGTTATATATTTTACACTTATCTCCATCAAAAGCCATAGCTATGTTACCTGTTTCTCCATATCTAACTTTAGCAGCTACAAGTACCATCTTATGTTTGTTCTCTGGTTTTTGGTCTAGCTTGTAGGGGTAAAACACGAAGAAAACGTTCTCCGCAACTTGTTCTATTGCTCCTGACTCTGCGAGATCAGAGAGCTGGGGTCTTTGATTACCTCTTGTCTCCAATGCCCTATTAAGCTGTGATGCTAATATTACTGAGCATTTGTACTCTTTTGCAATCCATTTGTAATCGTTAACTATTCGCTCAAGCTGAAGTCTACGTTGGTCTTCCTTACTTGCTGGTGTTATGAGTTGAATATAGTCATCAATAATAACATCGGGTTTAAACTTCTTTACCTCTGTAGCAGATGATGCAAAATCTCTAAGGCTATCATACATCCTAAATCTATCAGGGCTATATTTCTTTGCTATCATTTCTCTTGCATTGTCAAGTTCATTAAGTTGGTTTGCATCATATATTCCCTGCCGTATTAATGCATAAGATAGTTTTCCTGACTCTAATGCTAAGAGCTTTTTTAATACTTCAACGTTAGTTAGTTCCCTGTTAAATAAAATTATTTTCTTTCCACTACTAAGGATACTACTAAGTAAGTTTAAAAGAACTGTTGACTTACCATGTCCAGGTCTGCCACCAACTATAGTAATTTCTCCCCTTGTAAGTCCGCCTGCAAACTTATCTATATTTTCAAAGCCTGTCTTTACAAGTAGTTTATCAGTATTCCTTATGGATTCAATAGCATCTCCAAGTGCCTCATTAATATCAAATGTATTGTCTGGTCTTAAAGATATAAGCTCACCAATCTGTGTATGAGCATTCACTAAAACATCTAAAGCATTGACAGTATTCTCTTTAGCACTCTTCTCTATTGATCTTGCTGATTCTGCTACAAGTCCAAGTAAATGCTTTTCATACATCTTTTTAGCATATACTTCAACAGCAGTATCTAAGCCACGATTCTCAACACAGTCTACTATATATACACTATCTACTCCAAGCATCTTATCTTCTGTTTCAAGAGATGCTACTATCGTTATAGAGTCAACGTGTTCTCTTCTTTTTATCATGCCAGAGATTAGATTCCACAATCTTCTACATCTTACGTCACTCCAAACACTGTTATCTAATATGTATTTTGCTACATCATTATATCTATCTGGTGAACCTATAAGCGTTCCAATGACAGTCATTTCTATGTTTCTCTCTTCTGTCATATTAAAATAATTCCTTCTGTGCTGTCTTGGTGTTAATAAATCTTGCATAGTCATCATTTAATTCAATCCCAATCCACTTCCTCCCAAGTCTTTGTGCAACTGATGCTGTCGTTCCACTACCCATAAAAGGATCAAGAACAGTATCTCCTTCTCTACTTCCTGCCTTTATACATAGCTCTGGTATCTTTTCGGGGAATACCGCAAAATGTGCTTCTCTAGATTGTGCTGTATTTATTGACCACACACTACGTTTGTTTCTAAACTCTCCTGTTGGCTGCGATTCAGCTGCCATGCTAGCAGCAAGGTCTACATCTCTACGACTGTCTCCACGTGATGCTCTATTATCACCTACATAAATAGCCTTTTCCTGTATAGCCTTATAGTCAAAATAGTAATGAGGTTTTAATGATAATAGAAATATGTATTCGTGAGATTTTACGCACCTATCTTTAACAGCCTCAGGCATAGGGTTAGGTTTATGCCATATTATGTCTTGCCTTAGATACCAACCATCAGATTGTAGTAAGAATGCTAACATCCAAGGAACACCACATAAGTCTTTAGTTTTTAATCGTACATGTTTTGGTGGAGCTTTACGTTGCATCCTATATTCTCCACCTGTTTCATCATTTGTAATAGAGTTACCACCTTCCCAATGCCCACCTTTAGCACCAAAGTATGTATCTCCAATGTTTACCCACAATGTACCGTCATCTTTAAGTACACGTTTACATGCTCTAAAAAACAGGGTTAATTTTTGTGCAAATTCTTCAGGAGTATCTTCATCTCCAAGTTGCCCATCACTATCATAATCTCTAAGACCCCAATAAGGGGGGGATGTAATTATTGCTTGTACGGAACTTTCTTCAATTTCTTTTACCTTTTCAAAACAGTCACCAATTAGTAGCACTATATTTCTCCAATAACCTAGTATATCTCTCCATCGTAACTTTTATCAGCCTTGATGTTATTTTTACGCCATTTATAGTCTCCTTGCCTGCGTTTTTAAGGAAACTCTTTATCTGTGATTCGTAAAAAGATATTATCCAGTATTGTCGTTCTTGGTTTGTTCTGAACTCTGGTACTTTGTCTGCAAACATTCTTCTATTGCCCCTTTTATTACCCTTTCAACTTCGTCTTCATCGACTTCATTAATTTTATAAAGAGCTGCACCTTCCTGCATACTTAATGTGTGCATTGGTTCACTTCTATAATAAACTCCCCAATTCTTATCACTAAATACTTTCAGCATTACCTCTATATAATCCATTATTCTCTCCTGTTTTGTTTGTTTAAATTCTCTTGCTTGTTGTATTGATCCTTCTGCACAAAGAGCATCTAACCTGTTTAAATACCTTGTGCCTGCTGAAGTTATATATACAAAATCAAGCTCACTTTTTACTGTCGGCTTCATTCTTCTTTGCCCTATCTTCTAAAAATTTATTAAAGCCACCTTCATCTCCCTTGTATTCTATGTATAGTCCAACAACATGTTCGGTATTAACCATCCTGTGAAAGATGGCTTGTATGTCTCCAATAAGTCCTTCCAAGACTTTTTGTGTTTGTTGCTTTGTCGCCTTCTTTTTCAAGTAACTTCTCCTTTTTTGCCTTAATCATTCCTTTAGTTCCATACTTCTCTCTGTACGCACACTCTCTACATATACTTAATTCATCTCCTGTAAACCAGCTTTTCCAAAAGAATTTATTTTTTCTTGTAGCGACCTGGCACATACCGCAGACGTAAGGATAAAATGGCTTCTCTTCTAGTAGTGAAATAATCGTCAGACCCATACTTCTTTCTTAGGTAGTCCCTAAGCCTCTGCGTTATCTTTTTCAATTACGACAGTCTTTCTTTTTGTAGTTATTTTACGTTTACCAACTGGCGGTGTAAACTCTTCTTTATCATGAAGGTCTACGTGATGCACTCTTGTCTGTACCATTTCTTCTAAGGCATCTTCTACTAGTTTCAATCTTCTTTCGTAGTCATCAAGCCTGTTGCCATGACCATCAAGTCTGTTGTCTACATCTATTGCTCTTCCCATTCTATATCTTCCTTTCTTTTGTTTTTTAGTTCTATTAATTTGGCTGCTAAATATACTAATTTAGCTGCTAAATATACTGCACAATCAAGTGCTTCTTCAAGTGCTTCCTGAACAAAATCTCTACCATCATTTATAACATTTTCATTGCCATATTTTCTTTCACCAATTATCAGCCTTTCTTCTATTAAGTCAAGTATCTTTGTGTTCATCGTTTACCCCTTCATATAGTTCTTCATATAGTTTCCACATTATATCAGAGAACTCAAGTTGTTTTTCTCTGCATTTTTTATAGTGACCAACCTGGGTTTCGTACCAGATGTTTACTATTTCTTTCTTAGTCATTTTTTCTCCTCAATTACAGGTAAATGGGCATGAAGAATTTCACTGATAACATCTATCTCTTTCTTTAGCTCTCTATTTTCTCTGTGCAGAGATGACACAACATCTTGTAATCCTTTTATAATTTCTGTAAATTCATCTACATACATTTTGGACACGTTTGCTTATGCAAGCCTCTTTTATAAAAGTGGTTATAATAATGCACCTGTGATTCTTGCTTGTATTGATTCAAGACTAATTCATATGCTGTATTACAAGAAGGACAAAGCTTAACAGAAAAAGATAATCTGTCATTGTCTCTTTTTTTTCTAGCTGAAACTGCATAATCTGTATTATAGGTCAAACCCCAATCATTTATACCACCATCATCTGGTGGCAGGTTACTTCTTTTCATTTTCTCTCCTTATTATATTCAAACCCAAAAGGGTATGGTGTTTTTCTTTGGTTACGTTTCTTTCGTGCCCATTCTAATTTTTTTCTTGCAGACTTTTTATTCATTATTTTTTGTAGATTTTTCTTCATATTAATGCAGGGGAGTACTCCAATGCACCCCCCTGCTAACTATAGCATAACCCAATATACTATGAGTTTTGTATATACCTATATACAGTTGCTCTGCTTATACCTAAAAGCTTTGCAACCCTGTGAGGTTTACGCTTAAACGTCCTAACAAGTATCCTTGCTAATCTTTTCTTTACAGTCATTAGAATGGAAGATCATCAGAAGTCATTGTAGATAAGCGTTTACCACTTTCCCATCTTTTCACGAACTTAGCTCTCCATGAAGGAACAGTTTTGCCTTTATTGTTAACCCAGTCTTTTCCACGTCCAACTACCGCTATAACTGGAGTTCCATTTATCTGCTCTGCTGTGATTGATGGAAGAATATGAACCTTAACAGTTTTACCATTTACAGTTCTTTCTTCTTGTTTCGTTTCTATACCAAGTGCTTCACAAAAACGTGAATAGCGTTGATTGTCAGTAGCATTACTTTCAAACGTATCGCCTTCCTTTGGTTCTAAGAACCTAAACACTCCATCAGCCACGATGTCCCAATCTACATAAGATGTTCCATCATGCTCACGCTGAGTTCCATGTTTATCTTGGTATGTGTACTTCATGGTAGCATTTTCACTTGCGACATGGATTTTAAAATTATAAATCTTTGCCTTTAAGGTTCTGCCATCACGAACAAACTCTCGCTCACTCTCGATGAGGTTAGTGATATGACCTAAATATTCCCCTGCAACTTTAGGAGTGTACTTAGTCTCTGTCGTATTACCATCTTCACTAGGAATGAAAAACGACTCGTCCTGCAATGTTTCAGTCATTGTACTCATTATTATCCTCTTTTTTATTGTTGTTATTTACTTTCGTAATGTTCCAAAGCTTTTTGGAAATTACCCTGATTGATTGTTCCATTACCTATCTGCCCCATTACCACATTAATCACACCTTCGTCCTTGTTTTGCTTTTCAAGTAATGTTAACAATTTCTTTTGCTGTGATGCATCTATTGGAGGACTTGGTGGTAAATCCTCTCCAGCATATATGTGTATTCCAAGACCATGTAAAGCAATAGCCTTTACAAGACACCTCTGTATGCTTGTGTTAATTTCAAAAGCATTAGGTTGGTCAATAGTCTTGTTATAATTATCAAGCACAGGATGTGTGTGTGCCTGCTCTACATCATTCACTATCACAGTTACTTTAACAAAGTATCCACAATCACTCTTAATGTATGGTACTCCGTCATATTCATGTACGTGCCATGTAGCAGTTGGATGTAGTTTTTTAAGTTCCCTTACAGCATATGCCCAAGACAGATAACTAAACCTTCCTTTCTTCTCAATGTGTTTAGTAACATCTACCATGTCAAGTTCTGTAAAGTAGTTTGTTTTTTTAGTTGTCATGTTTCTCTCCTTTTTCATTCTTAATTTGCCAGAAATGTTGATTCCTGCCATCTGTATTATCTATGCAGTTACAACACACAGTGTCATCTTCATCTATTTCTGCATTACATTTGTAACATTTATTCAATCTATAACCTTTGAAGATTTTTTAACTAAACTTTCAAAATCTTCTTTAGTATATCCTTGTGCAAAGAAATCAGTAATCCATCCACCTTTAAATGGTGGTGTTATACCGCAACCCTCAATGACATTCTGTATCTTTTCTTTCGTACCTTTCTTTCCCTTTTTCCAATCTTCAAAAAGATAAAGCTTATGTCTAAGTTTATTCTTTCTAAATATATCCATTACATAATCATGTAGTTCCATTATTCTCTCCTGTTTAAAATTTAGGTGGTGGATTACAGCGTGATTTAAACTGACAGTATCCGCATATCCAAGCATTTGCAGGTGATGTGCCAAAGTTGAAACCTGGTAACCCCTTAGAATGTTCCTCATTAATTGAGTACCAGTATCTCTTTGCCTCATCAATGAACATATTAGGTACTACCACTTCCCGCATAGTTGAGTTATCTTTGTTGTAGTAAATGATGGACATCTGATCAACATCTAAACCATCTTCCCTGAGACCAAGACCATAAGTTCCAAGCTGAAGGTAATGGTTTCTATTTTCCTGTGGGGATATAAGTTTCTTACTGAACTTACGTGCAAATGAAAAGCTGGCTGTTGTTTTTATGTCATACAATTTTACTGTCTTCTCAGCCGAGCAGTCTCTCGATACGACATCATAAAACCCCCTGACGTTTAAAGATGGAAGACGAATCTCCCCCTCCACGTCAAACTTGACATTATACTCCTGTGTAATATTTGACTGCAATATATTATGTTTAATATTATCTTGTAATATATTATTATATATATTATTATATAATATTAAGGAATCTTGAATATCTTGATGAAGTATTGTTCCAACTCGCATCTTTCTCATGCTACTTTTATTTGGTGGGTTGGTAGGTGTTGCTTTTTCTACAGACTCAAAATAAAGTTTACGTGAACAAAGACCAGCACCACTTGCGTGATACCAGCCTTCATTTCCATCGTACCTGTCTTTCCTATTCTCCTCATTTTTTACAAGAAGATAGTCCTGATATATTTGCTCAAACATTCCCACTTACATACTCCTCTATGAGTTCTGTAAGCTTAGTGTTTAAGTTTTTACTCTTTTCTGTAATAGATTTGATCTTAAATTTATCCCACTTGTCAGAATCTATTCTCAGCTGAAAACTTATATGCTTTCTGTCCTCTTTTTTCGTATCCATCTCTCTTCTATACCCCTTTATATTTAAGTTATAATTTATGCCATATATATGCCTCATATATTACATTGATTTGTGGTAGCTACGCAAAGGGAATATTAAATATTTATAAATATTTTTATATATTTTTATACTCCCTTCGCTAACTATCTTTTGTCTCAAGGTTGTCTCACCTTGTTTTAGCCATCTATAAGCACCGTTTTAGTTTTAACAGGCTTTAGAGCTTTTACATGATTGAATAATTGCTCTGGTGTTACTGTTTTTTCCCAAAGCAATTGCTTTATCTTGTAAGGACTTGCAACATTTATACAGTATTTGTATAGCATTGCCTTTAATTGTACATCAGATATTTTACATTGAAACCTCTTGTCTTTTCTGATGTAACTAACAAAGCCTGTCATAGCTTCATTAAGAGTTATTCCACACAGTTGGCTTCTTGCCACCTCATGTAAGAACTTTTGTCCATTACCCATTACATGTTCACCAACAGTAAAGATATTAGAGCAAGCTGTTTTAGTTTGCGTTGATGCTTCACCGCCTTCAAGATATACATGCATCTCCTGCTTTCTACTAAAGCGAAGGTTTGTTGTATTCAAGAATTTGAATAGCATTTGCTCTTCTTTTTCTGTCAGATTATCATATACATATGCCCATATGGTAGTTTTGCCAACATCCTCTGCTATCATTCTCCGTCTATGCCCATCAAATGTATGCATAGTATTTCCACTAACATGCACTGGATTAAGTATTCCAACAAGTTTTGCGGAAGACAAAAGCTGTTCATACTTAGCAGTATCTTTGTTAAGCCTTGTTGGTGGCTGGAGCGGATGGTTTTTAAGGCTTCTAACATTAACCTCTTTAAGCCTTCTATTCCTGACCTTGATTGCCAGTTCGTGTGGCAGACTACCGTTTATTTTACTTTTCATTGTCTGTGTTTCCTTTTTTTATTGTGTACGTTATACCCTTTACTTTGATCTGTTCAAGGGTTTTTAGGTTTATGGTTCTATAAGCTCTTTCAGGATCAGTCTTGCACTTCTGCATATCATACACAGTAACAAGACCACGTTCCTCTGGATTATAACTAAGTCCTTTACCAGTAACGTATTTCCTTACGTTTCGCCTACAAACCATCTTTCTCTTTTCGCCATTCTTCTTTACAAAGACAGCCGAAAATATTTTACCATTTGTTTTATATATATACTGCTTAGCAGTATCTCTATCTATTGCCTTCATTTATTTCTCCTTCTCTGCTATTTTTAGAATTGGTTTTAACTGGAATAACCTTTCACGTGTTATCTCTATAAGTTCTGGTGTAATGATTATATCATTTTCTGTTATTTTACCAATACCTAATTTTTCAAACTTCGCAAGTTGTTCCATGTAGAATTTAGCTATAAATGTACGACTGTAACTTTTACTGTCGTCAAATATCTTATTTTCTATTAAGTACTCTTTTGAATGTATCTTACTCTCCTTTTTCTTTTATTGTTTTTTCTGTTATGTCAAAGTTTCTGAGAAAGAACTCAGCACACTCTATCCATCCTTTATTAATCAATCTGCTTGGATCATTTGGATTAATACCGAATGCATCATACTGCTTCTCATTATCCTGACAGTGCTGTAATATATTCTTTAAGTTACTCATATTAATACCTCTCTTCTTCTGGCCAAATGTGTTCGCCATGTTCTAAGTCATGTCCATAGCTGTCTTTACGATAGGGGTACTTATCACTATCATCAGAGTTGTAGCAATCATCACAGTATATCCCTGTGAATATACCATAGACATCATACCTTGCCCAAAAGTGCTGACCTATTGGTCTATGCATTTCCTCCTCTGCCTTACAGCCTCTACAATATGTTATTTGTACAGTTTCTTTATCCATTTATTATACCCCTCTGTTCTTTTTATATACATTTTAAGTTCCTTAATAAGAGCCTTCGCCTGCCTTACATTTAAATGCCCCCATTCGTAGCTACTACCAGAATAATCAACCCAGTCAGTTTTAGCATCTTGATGGAATTTTATAGTAAACAGCCTACCTCTCTCAGATGTTTTCATGATTACATCCTCATTGGATGCATTTTTAACTTTTGCCCTCATTATTTTATCCTCTCTATTATTTGTTCTGTCTTATTCTTAACATCATAACACATGAGACACTCAATACATTTCTTGTGACAGTTCACATCATCACGGTCTTGTCTTACAACATTAAATACTTTATCAAAACCAGTAGGTACATAGTCCATTACTGTATCTGTCTTACTGTTACTATATACAAGTATAAGGTTACGTGGTTTTCCATATTGTTTCAAATTACGTTGTACAAGGCGTTTTCTTTTACTCCATAGGGTAAAGGTTACCTTAGGATATAATCTCGCCATTTTGAGTATGTTACGGAAGTGTATGCTATTCTTCAGCTCTCCATGACCATTGAATCTTGCTACAAGTCCAGCAGGAGGAGGTAATTCATGTGCTTCTAACAACCTACTGCTTAATATCTTAGTATTTAGCTCAAACTTAGGCACAGCATTCTTCCTGAATGTTAACAGCATCCTAATTGAGTAGCATTCTGAGCAGATACTATCCTCTTTCTCAGCTTGAGACTTACAGTAATTATTTGTAAGAGGGCTAGTATTAAGTGCTGGTATACCTTCCATCTTACCTGACATTACACTCCACATATTACTCATCTGTTCTCCTTGTTTATTTAAATTGTGCAGGGACAGACCCATAAGGAAGTATGCCCCTGCTGTATAAGTGTAGCTACTTGCTAAATGAATAGAAATACAAGTCTCCACACCATATAACAGGCACATATTAGCCCAACATATACGAGCATACGCCCAGTTATGCCTGCTATCTCTATCAGTCGATCTATTACCTCATCAGATATACTTAACATATTGTAAACCCTCCGCTATTAGCACAGAAGTTTGCAAACTCACGTACATTTTCTTCGCTGAATGGATATGACTTTGCCCAATCATCTACTTTCCCTGTTCCATTACATCCATTGCACTCTCTATCTCCAGCACCAATTTTAGGTGGTTCTTGTCTCTTGCCTGTGGCATCACATATATCACAATCTACCTGTTCTAATGAGGTAAGGTTTTTATTGAATGCATCTTCATATTGCTTAACATTACCACTTTTAATCAGTTTAAATAACCTCTTTGCTATTCTGTTTGCCTTTGTTTTAGATATTCCATGTCCATCATTATATGAGCCACTTTCTATGTCTTTTTCTGTAAGTATGTCAGCACACATTCCAGAAACAAAACTCCATAGTGGTCTCCACCACCACACATTATTCCTGAAGTATACTCCACAGTTATCTTCTTGCCAATCACTGAACTTTTTCCAATCAGCATCTGTTCTCTCTGTAAATGGTGGTAACTCTGGTTCTGGTCTTGTTAAGTTTGGATTCATTCCTGATAAATCAAATCCCATAGTATTATTCTCCCTTTTTTTCTGTTTTTGTTTTAGTGAAATGTAGGTTTGTCATCTAACATATCCTGCAACTCTCTTGTCATCTGATGTTGATACTCATCCCAATGCAGAAGTATCTGCCTTAATAGTGTAATCGTAAGTTCCCTGTAAACAGTTATGTTAGACTCTTCTTCCTCATCTATATGTCCAACTGTTACCATTGACTCAATACCAGCAAGTGAGGATGGTACAAGTATATCATACCTCTTCATTATACTGTCGTATTTAAACTGTATCATTTTTATTATCTCCTTTCATCTGAAATTCTTTTAAGAGTAGCGACAAAGTCTTAACAGAATGCCATATATGTTTACTACCTGGCTCTTCTTCATAGTGTTTTAATTCATCATCATGAAGATAGTCTACAACACTGCATAATGCATAGTATTGTTCATCATTTAAAGCAAGCATATCATCTCTGTTTGTAAGTGTTATCATATTATCCCCTTTTTTCTATGTGGATTTATCCACGTTTTATTTCTGTTATTATGTTTATTACTATAAATACAAATAGTATTACTGCTATTATGTCCATATTAAGTATATTCCCCTGCGTCTATACAGTTTTTAACTGAGTTATACATGTTTTCACCATGCTCCGAGAGACCAGTATCATAATTCCAATTAGCATCGCTGTCATGTAGTTCTTGTAATGCCTGCCAAAAATCTTCTGACAATCCAAGCACACTACTTTTAAGATAGGTATCAAGATCAGCAGCCAAGCTATGAATAGACACGCCACTATTAGCATAGAACCCTGTTGTCTGAAACTCTTTTCTTAGGTATCTACCAACAGCACAATGTCTCCCCTTGGAATCTGTATATACACAGTCTCCAGTCTCTGCTGCCCTTGTTCCACATGGATCAGCACCATAATGTTCTATTGTATCTTCTAATATACTTTTCATCTGTTGTTTTTTATTCATTTATTTCTCCTTTTTGTTTTTTAAACATTTATTTTATACTTAGTGATTGCTCGTTCTAATCTCTTTCTGTTGTGTGGGTCAAGTGATGCCATCCAATGTATAGGCTGTTTCTGCATTAACCTAAACTTGCCTGCAACATACCCATCATTATGGAAATCATCTGCCGTTTTACCATATATCTGCTCAGCAAACTCATACCCATCTGTATCTGTGAACCATCTTATTACTTGTTCTACTGTCATATCTGTATCCCCCTTTCCATCCTATCCATACAGCTGTCACATTTATCATACTGTGGTAATAGTTTCACCTCCTCATCACATATAGAGCACACCTTCCATACAGAACGTGCCTGCACACTATGGTAAAACTCTCTTACTTCTTCTTCATCTGTGTCATGCCAACTGCCAAAGTTGTCATCATAGTATTCTTCCATTTATGCTTCTCCTTGTTGTTGTTCTTTCATTGATTGTATCATCTGATTAACTTGGTCTAACACCTTCTGTTTGTTACCCTTAACACCAAGCTCTTGTTTTGCAATAGCATATGCAGACTTACCTCTACCTTTCAGCCCTGCAACTTCCATTCGCAAGGCTGCTCTAAGGGATAGTAAGGCATACAGTTCTATCTTGTATGGAGTATCAGCTACTATTTCCATATTAGTCTCCCTTCTCTGTTATTATTGTTGGTTGTTTCATCATCCACGCTGTATCGGGATTTCGCCTACTTTCTGCCATCTTCATCTCAGTTATAGTATCTCTTGACCCTATTTCTCTGTCAATATACCTGTCACTCTCTTGGTCAACAGTTCTGTTCTCTTTCCTATCTCTAAGTTCAGCTGTAAGAGAAAAATAGCTGTACACAAGTGTCTTACCTTGCTGTGCTTCAAATCCCTTAACAAACTCTGCAAGTTCTTCAGCTGTTTTAAATACTATAGTTTTCATATTACCATCCCATAGCAGATACCTGCTTTTTAAGTTTAAGCTGTGCTTCTGTGTATTCTACGTCTTCCCATTCACCATCTACTTCAACCATCAGTATATCATGTGCATATACACTGCCCATCTCATCAAACATCCCAACTTCAGAGCCTTTTACATCAACAAGCCTTGTGTTACCACGCAGATTGTCTAACATTACTCCAGATACAGGTGTACCTAACTGTCCTGTCTTAATGTTCATTCCTTTTTTAATATCATTTGTTTTCATTTTATTTCTCCTGTTTATTTATTAGTTCCATGTAGTTACTTACTCCCTCATGTACTGTTGCTACATGCTCATCAAACAGTCCACGTTTCTTCATCTCATCTGCTGCTTCATAACAAGTCATCTTGAAATGTGACATCAGATAAGCGTATGTTTCCATATTATCCAGTTTTACATCATATTCACTCATTACTGTTTATCCTTTCTTTTATTCTGTTAATGAGGTCATCCATGCCTCTTTTCCAAACTGTAGTATAACTGTCATCCACACCTTCTTGAGTAGCAGAATCAGCATATATATGTGCATATGGTTTTGCCTTCTCAATTCTCTCTGCCTTTAACATTTCCATAATTGCCTGTATTTCATTTAGTGTTATCAGCGGTTCTTTATTTTTCATTGCTTTTCCTTTCATTTATTAAATTTAAGGGGAGCTTAACGTAGCATTGCTGTTCACTCCCCTCGTATAACACACAGACTCAGCTATTCAAAGCTGAACCTTCATGAAGCCTGTGTGCAGTCCTCCGTACTACTCCGAGGTTATATTACTCACCATCCCATGTTTCTCCTTTACCTATGGCAACTGAGCCAGATGGTAGTTCGTTTCCAGTTCCCATCTCTACCCATATACTGTCATGGAATGATACTCCATATACAGATTTAATTACATCTAATACATTTCTACAATCTCCATTTATTTCTTCTGCATGACACCAACTATCATTTACTGATGGGTCTTCTCCAATTGCACAACACATTAACCATGCTGTACCATTTTTCATATTAGTTGGTGGGTCAAACCATACACTCCAATAACAACCTGTTGCTTGGTCTGGTATCATTGTCTTTTGTAGTTGTACCCAATTATCTGGAAGTATATCCATTTCTTTCCTTATTGGTGAAGCTGGCATTATGCTCCCCCTTCCATATACATCTCTATTCTTGCAGGTAACACAACACTTATATCACA
>Ga0208030_1000150_pt1 | contig 51073 bp, 72 predicted proteins | sample MalvirDeepMed_M9_FD_184246 | JGI IMG/M metagenome (GOLD analysis project Ga0208030, IMG submission 184246) | Marine viral communities from the Global Malaspina Expedition - Malaspina viral metaG DeepMed_M9 (SPAdes) (version 2) | ecosystem: Environmental > Aquatic > Marine > Oceanic | place...
AGCTAGGCAAGGCACTTGAACAACTTGACGTTCTAAGGGCGAGGAAGAAGAGCACTGAGCCAGCGAGGGAGGCGTTTGAACTTGCCGCGAAGGAGCGTGTTGACGCATTCCTCAAGGCTATTGACGACGTAGACTTCGACCTACGCCACCCAGACGACGTTCTCCGAGGGGTAGAGGGCCGGCTGGTGTCTGCATACAACGACCTAGAGGCTGGTGCCGGTCTTTACAAGGCGAAGCTATCTGCCCTCAGAAGCGCTGATGTGGCAGACATCATCCCTGGCCTGACATCCGCAGAGAGAGCCCGCGTATCTGCCCTGATTAAGAATCCAAAACTGAGAAACACCCTCCGCTCAGACAAGCTTGTAGATGATGCAGTCAAGGGAAGAGGGGGTCCTGCCCTTCTTCTTAAGGACACTAAGGGTCGCCTGTCCGCTGCTCAGTCACGCCTAGCCCGCTACGTGGAGGATGGCAGTGATGAAGCCCTTGAGGCTGCAGAGAATCAGCGTGTGCTCGTTGGGGATCTTGAGCGTCAGGTTGAGATCCTTGGAGACGAGAAGAACATCGACAACGTTATTGCCGTGGCTGTGGAGATGAGGAAGTTCTTTGACCTCCACCTTGAGCGTCTCACAGAGGCTGGCATCATTGACAAGGCTTTTGACGCAGAAGCTTTCTTCTCTCGTGTCGATGTCGGTGCCTTCTTTCCTCACATTCTGTCTCGCGCAGCGCAGAAGAGGGCTGACGCCTTTGGCGTAGGAACGGGGGGAAGAATCGGTCGCTCTCTCGTTGAGTACTTTGGCAAGGACCGGAAGATCGCTGGCGTTATCGAAGACATCAACGATGCGAGGACGACCTACACCGCTGAGAACATCCTTCACCACGCAGCGAAGAACGGTGCCCACGGACCCTTTGCAGCGCAGGCTGCGGCAAAGGGAAGATCGAGTCTCAAGTCCTTCTTTGCGGACAAGTATGACGATCTAGTTGAAGAGGTTAAGCAGGGCCAACTGTTGGCTGAGTATGACGCCCTGTTCGAGGCAGACCCATTGGTTGCGATGGAGTACTACCACATGAGGACCTCTGAGGCTGTGGCAGACGCTCGCTTTATAAAGACCACCCTTGAGCTTTTCCCCGTTGGCCGCTTCTTGGCTGAAATCGCAGACCCTGCTGTGCGGAGGAAGAGAGCGGAAGCGTTGGGCTACGTTCCGCTTGGAGATGTCGAGTACCTACAGGCGACCCTTCAGAAGCAGCTCCCAAGAGGGCTCAAGAGGCTCGCTCCTGAGCTTAAGCAGAGGGTGATCGAAGGGGCCTCCCTTGAAGAGATTAAGCGTCTTGTCAGGGCTGAGCTTGGGGAGTCAGCTGACATCCCGGCTGACCTAATCACAGCCCTGTCGAGCCCCAAGCTCAAAGTCCCCTACGTGCCCATCCAGATTAAGGAGTACCTGAACTGGAGGAACTCAGCTGACGCCCTGCTAGCAAAGAAGACAGTTGGCTCTGATGTTTGGGATGGCTTGCAGGCGTGGGCTAAGGCGCAAGCCACCATCGTTGCTCTTGCCCACATTGGGCGCAACGTTGTTGGCAACGTAGTCTCTACCATTCAAGAGCTTGGGGCTGGGGCCTTGAACCCAATGACCCAGATTACAGCGATGAGAATCTGGGGAACGTGGGGAGACAAGAACCTCAGCCAGCTAATTAAGATCGGTAGCAATGAGATGTCTGTGAAGCAGTGGAGAGACTTCTTCTCTTCTCGTGGCTTCTTCGATCAAAACCTGTCTACAGACTTCCTTCAGGAAGCTACCGGCTTTACAGCAAAGGTCGTCCCAGACGAGCAACAGCTGGCAAAGCAGCTCACAACTACAACCATTGGGGCGGTCGGAGGAGGGCTTGCCCTTGGCGCTCTCTTCCCTGGCATGGGAGCCCCAGGGTTCTTCCTTGGTGGGGCGCTTGGGCTTGGCGTTGGAAAGCGCTGGTCTGGGGTTAAGGCTGTTCGGGGAGGAGGGGTTTACCAGCGGTTTGTTAAAGACGCTGTTGAGGAGATTAAGGCTTCTCCAAGAGAGGGCATCGCCCGCTCTGGCAACAGGCTCACTGGTGCTGCTGTTGGGGGAATCATAGGCTCTACCTTCTTTGGGGTTGGCGCGATTCCAGGGGCGATGATTGGGGCCAACAAGATTGAAGACTACATCCAGATGATGAGTGGGCTTAACCGTGCCGCTGAGTCACAGGCTCGCCTCTCTATTGCTGTTGGACTGATTAAGCGTGGCGAGGATATTGATAGCGCGCTGATTCGTACCAACAGGGCTCTTCGTGACTACACGGACCTGACCCCACTTGAGAAGAACGTCTTCCGTCGCTTCTTCTTCTTCTACACCTGGGAGGCTGGAAACATTAAGTACCAGCTTAAGTGGATGAGGGAGCGCCCTCGTGCTGTCCGCACTTTGTCTGCGTTCACCAACGGCGTCTATAAGATGCAGTTCACAGACGAAGAGCTTTCGAGTTTGCCTGAGCACTACAGGTATCCGGTGGTGGTTCGTAGTGGGGCGGCTAAGGTCATCGCCCTCTCTGGCCTTCCTCACCAGCCAATCCTTGAGGTACTCACTCGCCGCAAAGAGGGCTTCCCGATGCAGGGGCTCATTACGAGGACGCACCCTGCGATCCTTTCCTTCCTTGAGATGACTTATGGCGGGGGCAGGAGCTTCTACTACGGCAGGCCAATCAAAGAGCTGAACAATATCAACCAGCTAAAGGATGCCCCCCCTCTTCTTAAGATCATATTTGGGTATCCAGATGAGCCAAACTACTACGTCCCTGTCTACAAGAATGGAGTGAAGACCGGGCGCACTAGGGCGGTTCGGAAGTCGAGTTCTCCGGTGATGTTCTACCTGGGGCAGAAGCTTCCTGGTTATCGGTGGATGAACCAGTACTTCAACATCGCGTCTGAGTCTTTCAACAGCTACGCCCTTGAGTCTGCCTTGACCCCTGATGAGGTTGAGGAGGCTAGGGCGTCCTTCTTTGAGAAGTCCATGATGTTCAGCCTTGGCTGGAGGCAGACTGCGATTGATTGGGATTACCAAGCGTTCAAAACCTCCTCTGAGCTTGAGAAGAGGATGCTCGACATGATCAACAACCAATACCCGATGGCTGTTGGAGAGCGTAGATACCTGAGGAAGAGGCTAAGCGCTGAGCCAAGCCCGCCAGAAATGAATCTTGAGGAGTAGCTCTTTGTGCTACGTTTCGACTTATAACCCCATAGACTCACTGGCTATCCATCGCTTGATAGCCGGATAAGGAGCAGGAGGAAGCGATGGCATATAGCTCTAAAGAAATCTGGATCCCTTGCGACAAGCAGACAGAGGAGATCGCTGCGAGCGGAACGGGGGAGATGACCCCCGTGCAGTCTGGGGGGCTCGGTGGTATCCCGGTCCCAGACAGCACCGCAAACATTCCCAGGGGGCTGTGCTACGGCTACCACGTTAAGGTGTCTGCCGCCCACGCGTCGAACTCTGCTGTGCCGATTAAGCTCTTTGACGCTGCAAGTGGAGACACCCTTTACAGCACAACGGTAGACCTCTCCACGCTTACGGAGGCGGTTGACACGCTAGCAACTCCTGTCCCGTGCTTTGAGTCGCCCTACTTCCAGATTGGCGCTACCGGGGCGTCTGGCTCGTCTAAGGACTTCACAATTCGCTTCTTCTTCAAGGCCCTTGCCTAGTAATGGCGAAGGTATTCCCAGGTGGCTCTAGTGTAACTAGGGTTTTCCCGCCCTCCCTTGCTGGAGGGGGTGGTGGTGGCGTTGCTGTCGAGCCCTGGACCGTCGAGTATGAGATCGACTTCACTGCGGAGGGTGCTCACGACTTCACCGGAGGGGTCGTCAAGGTCTTATCGAATAACGGCCAGGACGTCACTTGGACGCCAACCGGGCAGGCGGGGGCACCTGGGACGTTTGAGCTTGAGGACGGTGTAGGGCTAAGGATCATAGCTACGGACCAAGATAAAAAGTGGTGGGGTACCACCAATACGGCTCCCTTGTTATCAGCGAAGATCGAGGACATGATGGACGGTTTCACGACCGCTGACACCGTTTGCCTTCAACTCCAGGTGGATTGTGACCCTGATGTTGCCGAAAACTACAACAATTACGGGCTTGGTCTGTGGAATGGCAACCTGACCGATGGTTATGGGATGGTTCAGTCGCGAAGGACTTACGAAAACGGGCAAAAAAATGGATTCCTAAGAGACACTGCGCTGGACCTCACTTCCTCCGCTACACAGTTCAACTTCTTTGAGATCGTATGGTTCCCCGGCGATGGTGAGATTCTGTCGTCTGGGGTTCTAGGCGAAGGTGTCGCCTTCCCCGATCCGCTAGCTACCACGACGCTTCGCTCATATACGAGCACTAAAATGCTTACTGGTTACGGGTATGGCCCGGTCGCCGTCCCTGTGTGGAGGATCGCGCAAGCCGATGGTCGGTTTGCCGTCTTTGCCCAATCATGGAGTGGGGGAGTGCTGGACGTAACCGCTTACAAGATGCGAGTCCTTCGGAGGAACAACGCATGACACAAGAGCGATGCTCCGAGGCGCGCCTCATACTCCTAGATTCGGAGGGGATTTCGTACCCCGACGTTGCGCGAGAATACGCTGAACCCCAATCCGACGAGTCTATTGTCTTTAGCCTCTTCTCAGATCAAGCCGCCCTCTCTCTTATAGTTAGGGCCAAGGTCAACCCTGACGATTCGGTCGAGGTGCTCTAATGGCTAAGGTTTTTCCAGGTGGTAGCAGCGTTACTAGGGTTTTCCCGCCAAGCCTTACGCCAGGGCCTCCGGCGGTCGCGGCGATTGGTCCGTGGACAGTAAGGTACGAGGTTGACTGGACGGCTGAGGCCGCTCACAACTTCAAGACCGAGGGGGCTGTTGCTACGGTAGGTGGCGTCAACTGGGCGATGAGCGACGGGGGCAACGCCCAGACGGGGGCGATCACATCCAACGGACTTGAGATAAGTTGCGATCCGACCACGACATCCGACTGGCCCGAGGGGGGCACCTTGAGCGCACCGCGCTTCTATGTAGCGCTCGATGTTGGTACAAACCCGATGTTCGCTGCGGCGAACCTTTATCAGGCGTTCTGCTTTCAAGCCGTGATCACTTCGTCCGCCGACGTCTCCACGGATGCCTTCTACGGAACCGCCCTCCAAAACGGTGACGCCTCGCGTTGGGCCACATCACTGCGGGAGTACAACAGCGGCGTTTGGGGATCTCCTTACAAGGGGCACCAAATGACCGCTCAGCTTCCAGAAGCAAACTTCAGTTCGGAGTCGTCTGCTACCGCAACCCAGCACACATTCTATGAGCTGACCTTCCTTCCTAGCGGCACCATCCTCGCTAGCAGTTCGACGGCAACCACCCTCCAAGACCCAATGAGCCAAACAGCATTCCAGGCGTTCCTTGCTACAAATACCAGCGTGACCGATGACCCGGACGCGACGAATTGGGACAAGGACGAGCTTTACTTCCTGTACATGGCGGGGAACCCCAACGCTCTCGGCCCAAACATCACCCACACGATGACGCACTTTCGACTGCTTTCGGCGGGAGAGTAATAGCGTGGAAGACCTTGGAGGACTAGGTGGGCTAAGTGCAGCGGGGATTTTCATCCTCATCATCCTGCGTGAAGTCTTTGCCTTCCTTAAGTCAAAGGAAGACGACAAGGTAGCCCCACTGCCAGCCTCCTCCGTTGACCCTGAGTGCGCCAGGGAGATTGAGGAGCAGGTACGCATCATCCGAGAAGCCCAGGCCAGGACGGCGGCTTACTGCGAGAAGATGAGCGAGGTCTTATCCGCTAAGGATGTGGATGGGTTGCCACTTGTTTACACCCCGAGAAGCTTGGGAAAGTCGATAGAGAGTTTGAGTCTCTCGATAACGAAGCTAGCGGACGACGTTCGGGGGACCTGATGTCTATCAAGAAGGGGGATAGAGGGCCTCTCGTTAAGAGTCTTCAGAAGTTCCTAATCAACGCCGGGTTCCTACCCGAAGGAGAGGACGACGGCATCGCTGGGCGTAAGACTGACGTTGCTATCCGTGCCTATCAAGCCTCACGCTCCCTAGTTGCTGACGGCATCTTTGGCCCTGCTAGCGAGGCAGCTGCTAAGGAGGATGGGTGGGAAGCTCCTGACTTAGACGGGCCGACAGAGGCTCAGCTTGACGCAGCCAATGAGCTTGAGATTCCAGTAGCTGTTATCCAAACCATCCAGGCTGTTGAATCAAACGGCAGGCCAGACAGCCTTAGGTTTGAACCTCATGTCTTCATAAGGAAACGGCCAGACCTGAAGGAGCAAGTCCCCTTCACTCGCGGACCTCGTGGCTACAGCGTCACACGCGCTGAGACGAACAAGGCTGCGTTTGAGTACGCCTTTAACCTAGACCCTAAGTCTGCTACTGAGAGCACGTCCTTTGGCCTCTATCAAGTCCTGGGGGGGCATCTGATAAGGATCTACGGCTCTGCTGCCGGAGGAGTAGACAGCTTTTATGCCGATGCGACCTCAGCCTCGTACAAATTGCTCATCTCCTGGTTCAAGGATTCCCCGCGTGCTCTTAAAGCGGCTCGGGAGTTGGATTGGGACAGGCTCGCTCGTCACTACAACGGCCCTGGTCAGGTGGAGCATTACGGTGCGGCGCTCAGACGAGAGTACGCGAAGGTAGTAGCGTGAACGATGCAAGCTGGGGGCCAGAGGATGACAAGCTCGCTGCCATTGCAGTGCTTGTTCTTGTTGTCATTCTACTCATTGTTCGGCAGTGCATTCCGATGAAGTATCATCACCACGCGGAGCGCCCAGACACGCCTCCAGAATCTTTCTATAAGCCAGGGAAATAACATGGATAAGTTCATGAGCAGGAAGCTCCTCCTCACCGTCTTCGCAGTAACCATCGTTGCTGGCTCTAGCCTTCTCGGTCTTAACCTGGACGACGAAAGCTTGAGGGCTATCGTCAACATGGTGCTCGGGCTTGTCGGTGGGCAGGCTCTTGTAGATGTCGCAGAGGCAGTGCGCTCTGGGCGTAAGGTTGCTGAGGTTGTAGAGGAAGTCAGGGAGGCTAGCGATGAGTAGCGCTTCAGTCAGCAGGCTTCGTAAGGAGCGGGAGGCAGCAGCCTTTGTCGAGACGAACCAAGAGCAGATGTTCTCCCTGCTCCGTACTGTTACTGACGACATCGGTGAGGAGTTAGTGGGTCTTACGGTTTGGCAGAGGGACAGTAGGACTGCGTTAGAGATGGCTTATAGACTTGATAAGGCTATAGAAATTCCAAACGAACTCATTGAAGCCTTGGACTTTTTCGGCTTTTATCTTGGAAGCTTAATCGTTATCGGAATCTACAGGGCTGTAGAGCGTGCGATGAAGAGGAAGAAGGAGACTGCCGAGAAGCTCAAGCGTAGACTTGATGAGCGTGGTCCCCGGATGGCTAAGGCTGCGAAGCGTAGGATTGAGCGGCGCATTGCGAGACTAGAGAGGGCTAGGTAGATGTCGGTCTACAGAACAACAATCGAGGCACAGGTAGCTACTTCTGTTGTCTCTCAAACGCAGTCGTTCCCGGCTGGGGGCGCGGCCCTTGCGGTAGAGACTATCTCTTCGTCAGCAACTGAAGTCTATGCGGTGGTTGTAGACAACAGCCTAAACACAGAGGCTTGTTACCTTAAGGGGTTTGACACTACTGGCGGGGTAGTGGAGGGGGTAGACAAGCCGCACCTTATCCTCAAGGCTGACGCCGGCACGAAGGTTCAGTACAGCTTCGACAACGGGGTGTCTCTCACTAGCGGTCTAAAGGCTATGGTCACAACCACAGCCGTAACGGCTGGAGTGACTGCCCCGGCTAGCGATGTTCAAATCTTCTACTTAGTCACGGTGACTTAATGGCTACTTCGTACAAGGTATCCCCATTCTCCACGCCCGGCCTTCAGACCTACATAGTGAACGGGGTTGAGGTAGACGAGACGGGCAAGCTCAACGCAACCGGCACATCTGGGAGCGTCTATACAGCCCACATCTCAGGCGGCTCTGGTCAGAACTACCTCCTTATCTGGGACGGCGTTGCTGCAACAGATGAAGAGGCTGAGATCGTTGTCCCAATCGCCAGCGGTGAAGAGCTTGTTATGTATGTAGACAAGGGCATCACCTGTTCAACGGCAATCACCTTTGCTGTGTCGTCCGTTCAGTTCGGAGGCACTGCCCCCAACGGTAACGTAAACGCAAACCTCTTCACCACATAACAGCAGAGGCTGCGGCCTGCCACTCCAGGCCCCCCTGCCTAGAAGGCGTCAGCTCGACCCCCCCTTGAGCTGGCGCTTTCGCCTTATAGAACCCTAGCTCCCCACATCTCTCTGAACTTCATGCGCACAAGAGGCTTCTTCCTAGCTCTGTACCAGTGCTGAGAGCCACACTCGCATGACTGCACCCAGAAGGGCGGGAAGCGACAGGCTTGAATGAACTCAGCGTCAGGCAGTTCACTGTGCTCTCCGCTCTTATGAATTAGCCAGGGTCCATAGCGATGATAGTGGGCGCTCATGGATCTCTCTTCTCTTCACCACTACTCCAGTCTCTTCCAAACAGGTCAGGCTGAGAGCCTAAAGGATAGGGCTCACGCACCTTCCCTGACCCTCCACATAGAGGGCAGCACTGAAGAGCCTTGTGTGGCTTCTGAGGAGCCTCATCGCAGGCTACCCAGACTGTTGCCCTCCTGCCTGAGCGAGTCACCCTCTTAACCCCAGAGTCTTTAGCCTTCCCCAGAAGGACAAGCTCTCTACGTCTGGCGCTAACTGTCTGGTGTCTCAGCCCAAGGGAGGCTTCAAGCTCATCGTCTGTAGCTCCGAAGAGTCCGCGAAGCCTGAGCATGGATGCGACCTTGCTCCTGAGGGAGCTTGGCTTGATGCTCTTAGCTGCTTCCTCTGAAGTCTCTGAGCCAGCTACGAAGGGGGGCTTGTTGTTGTAAGCCATCACGCACCCCCTTCCTTTTTCATTAGCCCTTTCCAGTGCTCTATCTCGTTCGACCAAGCAAGCTCAAATCGGTCTGTTGTCGCGTAGCCATCCAGAGCCATAGCCCAAGCGTCGTTTACGGGTGCCGCTATCCCATCGAGTAACTTGATTGAGGCTCGGACGTTTTCGCTTCGCCTCAGTTCAGACCTGCAATATTCAACCAGTTCCCAAAACATTCCAGGCTGGCAGTCGTCGCAGTTCTCAATTCCTAGTGCTGGACTTCCAAGGGTACAACACCGATCTCTCAGCGAGACCTCCCGCCACGCTTTATCAATCTGTTTGCACTTCTCTCTTAGGTCGAGAATGTGCCTAGCCGCCCACTCTGTGCGAACGTCTTTTGTTTCTTGCTGAACGCTTAAGGTTGTTGGTTTCTCGCTTCCCATCACGCACCTCCCTCTTTAGCCAGGAAGTCTCTGGCTTTAGTCAGCACATGCTGGGCGAGGCACAGGGGCGTAGCCACCAGTGTTCTTTCGTAGACCATCGCCTCTTCCTCTACCGACGAAGCGATAAATTTCAGAGCCTTGTCAATCTCTTCGACAACCTTGGCGGCCTCTGTGAATTCGTATTCCATCACGCACCTCCTTCTGTCCAAGAGCCACACCACTTGCTGACCAACTCCTCTACTTCAGCAGCCTGTCGCAAGAGGTCTACGTCGCCAACGACAGCCAACGACTTGGGTCCGTCGCCCCACAGGTCTGAGTAGTTCACCACCCCCATCGGGTTTTCCTGAAGGGCAGCGGCGTCTTGCCGCATACGCTCAACCTGCTCGCGCAGCAGCCGAACAATCTCGGCAATCTCGGCATAGGTCCAGCCGAAAGTGCGGCGCACATCTCCGTTACCATCACGCCTCTCGGGCAGCAGCTTCCTTACCGCCCCCCGGTCTAGGTTGTCTTCGTTACCCCACCCGAGTAGTGCGCTGGCTGTCTGATCGATGAGAGACGTAAGGCCATCCCACTGGAAGTCTTCTCCTTCCCACGGGGATGTGTCGGGCTGAACTCGCTCTGCGGCAACGATGTAACCCATCACGCACCTCCTTCTCGCTTAAGACACGCAGGGCACACCCACTGTTGGGAGCCCCACTTGCGTGGGTTATGTCGGTAGACCCAGCCTGTCATTTCAGTGACCTCATCTGCGCTTGGCTGAGCGAGGGACAGGTCACTGTCTACATACTCATCGCATATAGGCTCCTTCTCAAACTCTTCTACTTGGCAGTAGATAGTTATTGGAAGTCTGCTGTCGTTGATGATCTCCATGATTGCGTCATGGGCATTGGTTGGTTTCTTACTGCTCATATCTATCTCCTAGTTAGTTGTGGGTTTCCCTTGTGTCGCGCCCTCTTATTGGTCGTCGTCCGCTTCCTCTAGCTCTAACGACCTTTGGATGTGAAATTCAGCCTTTTTCAGTTGCTGCTCCATGCAGCGCTTTCTTCGTTCCATAAGTCTGAACGCCAATTCTCGGGCGTCCGTTTTCAAATCGACTTCAACCTTTCGATCTCCCTGGTTTTCCGGCGTACCTCTGGGGGAGTCTGGTCCTAACTGCATTTCGGGCTCCTCTGGGATCGTCCCCAGCAAACCCCTGGTTACAAGGACCCATTCGTGCGGCGTAAGGATTAGGTGAAACTGAATTCCGGTTATCTGTACGTCTGACATGTCTATCTCCTAGTTAGTTGTTAGGTGAGGCACCTGATGCTTCCGCCCGCTGTGCCTCCCTGTGCGGGTGACTGAGAGAGCGTTGAGTAGAAAGAAGTAAAGACCCAACGCTTTCCCCGAAAATAAAGATGCCGGTTTGAGACCCTTCAAAGCAGGGCTCCGTTCTCCACCACCGGCAGGTATAGACCTGAACTTCCAAACATGAGCAATCGCTTGCTACGTGGTGCCCCAGGAAGGTACGAGCCTTATCAGGAGTGGGGCACCTGTCCCTAGAAGAGGTCGTCTACCTCAGCCTCGTCAAAGGCATCAGCCGGCGGCTCTGGAATGGCATCAGAGTTAAGCACCTTGTCCACGTAGATGTTGACGTAGGTGCGCTCCCCGTTCTGCTTAGATTTCTGGGTAAGCTGGACAACACGGCCAATGATTCCATTGCGGATAGGTCCGGTACGGCCATCGACAAACAAGTCCCCCCACTCTGGGACCTTCCCTGTCACGGTCTTCACTGTGCTCTTCACAAAGCTGAAGGTCTTTGGCCCCAGCCCTGTGAAGCGCTGCAGTTGAGAGCCACGGTGAGGACCATCAGCAACCTCAAACCACCACGAGACGTAGTAGTCACCCTTCTTGCTCACGAACACAGAGAAGTCAGTGACCTCTGCGCTGTACGAGCCGTCAGGCACGGTGTCCATCTTGCGGTCGTCAGACTTCCCGCTGCTTTGCTCCTGCTTAGCCGGGGCGCTATTAAACATGCTTCCAATATCCATCTCTAGTTCTCCTTCTTTCCAAGCGTCTTCTTGAACGCAGCTGAAAGTGATTCAAAGGTCATCTCAATTGTCTCAGGCAGGGTGGCCCCTTCACTTCCTCTGGCCTTGGCCTCTACCTTCTCACGCTTGTTCTCTACTGGTTGTGTGCGGAGGATCCGCTTGTTGTCTGGGGTGAACTCGCACCGGATGATGAAGTCCACGGCAGAGTGAAGCGTCTGCCTTGCCGTGTTGGGCAGCGCAGTCGTCACCTTGTACATCCCTGTCTCAACCATCTTCGAGCCAAGCTTTTCTTTGATCATCTCGCTCTTCTCATGGCCGATAAGGACCGTACACATAGGCAGCATTCGCAGCTTAGTGATGACGTTAGTCCACTCCCTGTTCAGGGTGCGCCATCCCCTGCCCCACTCTCCGTCAGCCACATCGTTCCACCCGTTGGCTTCGCAGACATAGGTTTCGCAGAGGTTGTAGGCGATGTCAGCGGTATCGAGGATAACCGTCTGATACCCGTGGTTGCCCTCGGCAAGTTCAGCGATGATCGCTTTTAACTTTGTCCAGTTAGGCGCTGGAACTGCAGCTGCCCACATCGCCTCAGTGCCACTCTCCGTAGCAATAAAGACAGGGTTGGGAAACTGGTTTGCCAGCGTCGTCTTTCCCACACCGGGCACCCCGTAGAAGTGCCATGTGTAGTCCGACATGCGGACACTCGGCGGTGAAGGTTCGTCAGGAAGTAGGCCCATGATTGTTCTCCTTTAGTTCTGTGTGTCTCTGCTCAAGGACTCTGAATGAGTCTTTAGTTACAGCCCCTACGCACAGGTCGAAGTAGGGGCAGCGTCCTCTGTTAAGGCAAGACTGTGTGCTGCGTATGGGGGTAGCTCCGTTGCGTATCTGAAGGATGCGCTCGTGCGTTGCCCACGCTTGCTTAGTCCAGCCGTCTAGTTGTTCATCTGTTCTCTCAACAACGGTGTCAAAGAAGTAGTGATCGGGTCGCTGGATGTAGTCTTCTTTCAGCCGTTCGATGTACTCCTTAAGATCCTCCGTCTTCTTCTGTCGAATCGTGGGCTTCTTCACCACCCGGTAGACCATCTTCCTGACAGGCACACCGTAGAGCTGACTCGCTGCCCACATGTACGTGCTGACTTGAAAGTCAATCTCAAGCCTCTGCATGTAGTCATTGCTAACCTGAGCTGCCGTCTTCCACTCGCCTATAAGAACCTCGACACCACCTCCGATGTCGGTCCACACACCGTCGATGACTCCCTGCAGAACATGCTTCCTGCTAGGTCGCCCGGTCTTCGGGTTGCGGAGAGGGACCCTAAAGCCAACCTCGTGCTTGTCAGGCCAGTCGGTCCACTTGGCTAGGGCACCCTCAACCATCGCTACAACAGTTGCCTCTCGCACCATCGCAGCGGGCCCCTCAAAGATGCTCCACATGGGGTCAGGCCCACGCAGTTCATTCAGAGCAGCGTCCACACTTTGGTGCTCGATCCCAGCATGGAAGGCAGAGCCCATCCGTAACGCTGGGTGTTCCTGAAACGGAACAAGCAACTCGTTGTAACGAAGGTTGTGTCGTTCCTCACACCGGCTAAAGGTGACCTGTTCAGACTGAGTGATAGCCTCCTTCATTCCTTACCCCGAAAGGCAGCGTGCGAGGAAGTCATCCGCTCAAATATCTCTGTGTCGCGAGAGGATGGTATCCCCCGTGCCCGTCGAATGCTGCTCACGTTTTGCCTGGAGCAGCCAAGCTTCTCGGCTAGCTCTGCGTCAGGAACCTTCCCAAGTAAGTCCCACTCAGGACCAAGCTCCTTCTTACTTCGCGGCTTTCCCTTCTGCGCCCCAGGTCTTCGTATCTTTGTTCTCTCTGCAAGGTAACGGGTGATGGTTGCCCTGGTTAACCCATACCTCTCAGCCAAACACGCAAGACTGTCACCAGACCTGTATCCTGCAACGCACTGAACCATCTGCTTCTTCGTAAGTTTCATGTCTTCTCCTGTGCCTGTGACCCCGCTGACAATATCACGAGGCCACAGGCGTTGGCAATGTTTAACAGCTAAGAGTTAAACGAGTTCACGAAGGACGTTTGTGCTGCGTCGAACGAAGTCAGCACCGGAGCCCATCATCAGAGACTCGAAGCGCTGGTTGCCTCGTGTCTGACGGTGGTAGCCAGCGAACTCAGTGACCGCATTGTATGCACCCCACGCCGTACCCTGGACACCAGGGATGCGCGCCCCTCTACCGTCGAAGTAGAGGGAGGTCAGGGTGCTGCGGTTCTTCTCAGCAATAGACATCGCTCGCTTGCTGAAGTCACCGTTCTCGTCAACCACAGGGTTGGGGAACAGGGTGTGACAGAAGTCCATCCACTTGCTCGCAGGCATCGTTGTCCCTGCAAGCCCTCGCATGAAGTCATCAGACTCTTCAAACGCCTTGCGCCCAAGGCCAAGGACGCGACGAGCCTCGCCAACCTTAAGAACCATGTTCTTAGTGTGTCGGATGCTGATGCCCTCTCCCTTTGGGTTGCTCAGTGCAGCGCGAGCAGTGTTCGCGCAGACAACTCGGATGGTGACCCAGAGACAACGCAGCGCCGTCTTCCCGTCGTGCCCGCTGTAGATGAAGAGGTAGTGGTCTACCCTATCTCCAGGGACAATCTCGGAAGAGCCAACTTTGCCAAGGAACCAAACCTTCTGCCCCCCACGCAGGGAGCCGGCGGTGTGGATGCGAAGTGACCCATCCTCCACTAGCTCATCAGCGAACTGAGCGATGTCCAGGTTTTGGAAGAGGTGGTAGTCCTTCCCAGCCAGCCCAAGGATTGCTTTGTTGTCGCTGCGGACGATAGCCCGGTAGTCAGGCAGCTCAATCTCTGGCTCACTCCAGTCGAGGTGGGGTTGAGTGAAGACCTTGTGCTTCTCAACGGTCCAGTCAAGGCCCGCCATCTGGTAGGCAATCTCGGTGGTAACAGGCTCATCCCCCACGTACTTTCCAAGTCCGTGCCAAGGGGTTGCTCCTACGTACATCATGGTATCGAGTTCGTGTGCCATGTCTTACTCCTAGTTTTGTGGTTGGTTGGTGGTGAAGGGAGCTGTGCTGACAACATTGTCGGCAACAGCAGGTTCCTCAGTAGACACTGAGGTAGGGACAGGTTCTGTCCTGGGTAGGATCCCAGCGTTGGTCAGCGCTGATACGAACTGATTGATTGCGATGAGTGCTAGGTGTTCCTTCTTAGCGGTCCGAACGATGTTCATCAGCTTCTCTACGTCCTCTTCGTTGTCCGGGTCTATGTCTGCAACGAACCTGAGGCCGCTTCGGATGTCGCTATAGGCACAGAGCTGTGCCCTCACATCTTCCGGGTCGCCAAACTGCTCCTCTATACCTAGCCAGCCGGCGAGGTTTTCAGGTATTTGATCCAACATATCTTTGGCAGAGTTGAGCTGGTCTATAGCTCCCTCAAGTTCGTAGTTAATGTCGTTAATATCCATGTCTTACTCCTTGTTGGTTGGTTGGTAGAGGTGGAACGTTTGGGTCAGGGGGTTCTCTGACCCGTCTTCGTAGAGGTCCACGAGGACACTCCCGGCTGCGGGGTGGGCACAGGCCACACGGGCCTCGTCGATGTCCCCATCCGCTCCGTCGCCAGAGAGATAGGAACCGTCAACCGAATAGACCGTAGCCTGGACAGCGCGGTTCCCTTCGGACCAGCTGGAGGTCCACTCAGAGGCTCCATTGCGGGCAAGAAAGTCCTCCAGTTGTTCGCGTAAAGTCATGCCTTGCTCCTTGTTGTTTGCTGTCTCTGACAGAAGAACATTCCTGTCGAGGACATCTTTGAATGTGTTTGCGGTTAGCTCCCCACGCAGGGCGCTACCTTGAGAATGAGCGGCCCAGACGTAGGCCAGTTCCTCAGCAAGCCGGAAGAACTCATCCAGCTGCTTAAGACCGTGCCCCTCAAAGGCAGGCTCTACCTCTCTCCACTCCGCTGTAGCCCTGTGAGCCTTAAGCGCAAACTTAGTAAGCTCTGCAAGGTGCGCTTGAAGCTGCCATGTGATTGTCTCTAGTTCTCTCAATTCCATGTCGTCTCCTGGTTGGGGTTTAACTCTCGCCTGTTAAAACAACCTCTAACAAGCTGACACAATAGACTATAGCTATGCTGTTCTGCGTTGTCAAAGCTACCTACTTTCTTTGGATCCAGCGCACAAACTTTCCTGAGCACGGCTCACACAGCACCCCTCCTGTGAGGGTGGTGGTGACTTTGAACTTGTGTACCTGTGCGACGTTCGCGGTATCTGACCCTGCCTTGAACTGCTTGCCGCACTTAAGGCAGCAGACGCTATCCAGACAGGCTTCTAAGAACTTATCTACGCCTTTGGACACGATGATGTCTCTGTCTCTCATGGCAGGCTCCCTGCGAGGGCACCGAGAAGGACGATGATGGATGTGTATGCGACTAAGAACATGTTTTCTCCTGTGTGATTAGGTTGGTTAGTTGGTTAACAAGCCGGCTAGTTCCGAACCTTAAGATCAGTTCAGAGAGGAGGTCTTCTAGTAGGCCCTGTGTGTCTATCTCGTTTACTAGATCGTCTAGCTTTGCTGAGACGTAAGTGTTCTCTGAACTGAGAGTCAGCTCTCTAGTCTCCTCATAGTTATAGATGTCTACATACTCTGAACTCATGCTGTTCTCCTGATGTCTAGTCTTTGTTTTTATTAACAAAGACGTTCTAGGTTCTAGGTTCTAGTTCTATGAACCATATAGTAATGGAGCCACCTCCTTTCTCTCTGAGTGAAACCTACTGAGAGCCTCGTGCTTGCTCTCTACAGGCGATGCCTATGCCTCGACACCTAGTCAGGCGTAGAATCCATTCTAGGTATCTTCTTGCTCGTCTAGTAGCTCAGCTGGTCCTCCGCATTCAGGGCACCTAGTAGCTCCCTTCTCTGGCTCCCACCTGTAGTCACACTCAAAGCAGATAGCGCTGCCTGTCTCTTCCTGAGGTGGGAGTGCAGCTGGGCACAGTGCTGATTCAATCGGTGTCATGTTCAGTCTCCTTGTGTTGTGTGTTGGTTTTAACTTCTAAGGGTTAAGAGTTACTCGCTCTCCTTTTCGCTACGCAAAGCCTCCTTCTTTAAGAGCTTGTCGAACTCGCTCTCGCTCATGCTTGAGGCGTTTGTCCATAGCCCGATGTGAGCCTTGGCTGAGTCAAGGATCTCGCTCTGGTTTGCGGGCCAGCCGCGTGCCACGTTGAGCTGTGACATGCGAGAGGCGAACTCTCTGTAGTTTTCCTTTGTGATCTTGTTCATGCCGACTGACATAGCCCCCCAGATAAGACGGTCTGTAGACACCCTCATCTGCTGGTCATTGCCCTCGCCATAGAAGCAAACGGTTTCGTAGTCAGTTACCTCTGATAGATTCCAATTAAGACTCATGTGTTACTCCTTGTTTGGTAGTAGGTTTCGCACTTCTTACAGCTACGCTTGCCGGGAACTGCGTCGGCATATCCGCAGTCGCAGCAGGTATCCGCTAGGTCTGGGCAAGACTCGCCGCGTGCCTCTAGCCAAGCCCTTGCTTGGTCAGCGCGGGAGGCCCACGCAGCAAGCTCTCTCTCGCCCCCGCCACAGCACCAGTCACAACCGCTAAGGTTTACTCGCATCCAGGCGCACTCCGCTAGCGCGGAGGCATGCTCTCTGCGAGCTTCCTCGACGCTGCGGGGGGCGACCACGGGGCCAGGGTCTTCCTCTGGATATTCTAGGTAGCTCATGCTTCCTCCTTGATGCTCACTAGCTCCACTTTCCAGTCAAGCCCAGCCCACCTCAGCCAGCCCTCAGGGGTGTCGTCGGTCGGCCTGTTGTTGGTAGCAAATAGGGCGCAGGCGATCTCGCTAGCCGGAACTCCAGCGGAGGAGAGCGCATAAGCGGCCTGTCGAGCGTCCTCTAGGCTGAACGTCGCGTAGTCAGGGCCGACAATCCCGTGCCACGGTGTGTGTTCCTTGCTCATGCTTCCTCCTTCAGGAACTTTTCATCCATGTTTGTGAGAGCGTTAAAGGCGTCAGCTATTGCTTGTGCTGCATCCATGGAGAAGGTGTAAGCGATTGGGTTTTCCCCTCTCCATGAGGTTGCGATGACAACGTGAGTGACGGGGCCTCTGGTTGTCTCCAGGGTGGTGAACGCGGTGGCGCGCGCTGTGTACGTGTAGCTCATGTCTTCTCCTGTTCGTCCTTGCACTCGCAAGGAACTTCATCTGTGTAAGGTTCACCGCAATCGCGGCAGAAAACGCAGCCTTCGCATACGCCTGTGTCTGTCCAGCCATGCCACCCGCACAGGTCACACCCTGCGTAGATGTAACCAAGCTCGTCTGACCTGTCTGAGCCTCTCACCTCTTACTCCGTGTTGCACTCTCAAGGATTGAGAGGGCGTTGCTGATTGCCTTTAGCGCATTCATGGTGGTTGGCCGGCGAAGTTGAGTCGCCAGCGCGAGTTCTGAGTGGGCTTCGAGTAGCTCAGAGCGAGCTGACCGTATAGCCACGGTTAGGTAGGTTTCTCTTTGGGTTTCTTTGCCTGTGAGTATGTTGCTCATGCTTCCTCCTTGATGCGCTCGCCTACCATCTTGTCAATCTCCTGCACATGCCTATCAGCCCAGCCAATCTGGTCCTTTAGCAGTGAGTAGAGGGCACGTATCTCAGCGTGCATAGATGCAGCAAGGTTGCTGTCTAGTGCGTGGAAAGGGACGGGGGGTTTCTCGGTGTGCCTGTAGTTACTCATGCCTCTTCTCCTGTTTGTGTTGCAGCAACGAGGACGATCAGGCCCAAGCCACTTAGGTTGATGAGCCAGCACCAGTTGCTAGCCTCAGGTGTGTGCTCTGCTCCAGCTAAGAGAAGTCCAAGGACTATCCCGGCTGCAGCCAATAGGTTTCTTATGCTGGGCATCTTGGACACCACCCTTCTCCGTTGCCGTCAGACCCCCACCGGAGCCCGGTGTTTAGACAGGTGCCGCAAGGATTGTTCTCGCCACCTTCTGTAGTAGATTCCTCTGGCTCTCCGCAGTTGCAGGCAGGCTCTTCAAGCCAGGGAACCTCGCAAGTAACGCAGTAGACGCATCGCTCACACATGCCTGTCTCTGTCCAGGCTGTGTAGTTGCATACGTCACAGCGGACGAGAGTGTGATCGCTGTCGGCTGAGAACCTAACTGTCTTCCAACTCATGCTGTGCCTCCTGTGTTGGTTGTTGGTTAACTTAAAGTGTGTCTCGCTGACACCATATACAGTAGCGACTTAGCATTTACCCGTCAAGGTGTATCTGCTTAAGGCGTAGCTACTGAGAAGACAGGGCGTGCTCGCCCCAGAAAGCCTTGGCCTCAGCCTTTTCCTCGTCGTTCATGCTCTTGTCCCAGGGCTCACGCGGCGCAACCACCTGAGATCCATACGCCGTGTAGATGAGAGGCTCATCCCCAGGGGACTCGCCGGGGCCAGCGATGAGGACCATCTCTCGGCACGGGCGAGGCTCCCTGCTGACAAGGCGAGAGGGGCCAGCTCGGTTGGCTCTGGTGACGTACTCAACCTCATCCTCAGCGATGGGGTCGTCCCCTGCTGAAGGGCCATGCAGGTCTGACAGCAGAGGGGGGCAGTCCTCTGGCATCGTGACGTGAAGCCGGGTGAAGCTGCCATCCCAGCCACTGAGCAGGGTGTCAATGAACTGAAGGTGCCTCTGCTTCAGTCCGTGGTCGTCGTGAAAGAAGGCGATTCCGTTTGGTGTTTCCATGTCTTACTCCTTGGTTGGTTCGTTGTACTGAATCTGAGCATCAATGAGGGCGAGGGTGGCTTGCTTAAACGCAACCTCATGCTCTTCGGCGTAGCAATATGTGGTGTAGGAACGCTCTACGAGCTTTCTGAGCATAGGGAGGCTCCCATCCCCGAAGCAGGCTATGGACCCCACAAATTCAAGCCACTTCTTGTATGCGCTGGCGACTTCTACCTCGCTGCAAGTTGGAATCCTGTATCCAACCCACCGAGAATCGACTGGTCTTCCGGCTTCATGGTTGCTAACAGCTAAGAACTCGTCAGGGGCGACAGCTTTCCACCTTTTGATAGCCTCCCTGTTGGCTTCAAAGGAGGAGTTTTCCCCATAAGGCCCCTCGCTGGGGTACATGCCAGAGGCGAGCCTCCTGACCGTGTTATTAACACTGCCAGAGCAGTATTCGTGGTCCTCGGGTCCGTCAACATTAGCGAATGAGACAGAATGGGGACCGTCCCTGTATAGGGCTTTGTTGTGAATACCCAGGTCCCACTTCCTCCCTCTGGAATCTGTGAACGGGCCAAGGTGAAGGCAGTATGTCCAGATGTGGTGATCTTTTCCGTGATGAAATTCATTGTCGAGCATGTCTATCTCCTGTTGAAGGTAATAGTTAATTGTTAATGACCTGAAGGCGTGGCTTGAAGTGCTTCTTTCCTGAGCCGTGGACGATTAGCGTTGGGTTGCCTGCAAGTCTCTTGTCGTTGGGGTTGCCGTTGCAGGCTCCGCATCGATCACACGTAAGCCGCTTGCCCTCTTCAGCACTCGCGGGACACGAGAACTCTCCCTCTAGGATGGGTTCGCCCTCAGCCCTGCCACGGAAGGTGCGCCAGCCTAGCTCGCGTGCCTCCCAATACTCAGCCTCAGTGTCAACAGACGCCATCAGGTAGGGGCGCAGCTGTGGGTTGCCTCTCCACTGGTGCGTGTAGCCTGTGCTCTTGTCGTCACCGATGAGCTGAGTCCATACACTGAGCGGCACCGCAGACGGGTCACCGTAGCTACCGCACCGACGCATCCTGTCGCCCATTAGATCCCATGCCCTGGGGTAGTCATCGATGTGTGCGTAGCCGCCTCTCTTGAAGCACTTCCACACGCTGGCAGGCGCATCCATCCGTACGTAGCAGCTACGGTCTGGCTGCTTGCGTCCCTTGCGAATCGTCAAGACTTGTGGCCGGTGGATGCAATCACCGCAGATTGATACGTCTGCTCCTGTCTTAAGTGCTTCGCTTGGGTGCATGGATACGAGCAAGATCCAAACCTGGATCTCATCGCCTGTCTTGTCGTTGTCGCTGGACTTGGTGAGCCCTGTAGCAATCACCACAATCTCAACGCCATCGATGAGGGAGGGACCTTGCCAGAGGATCACACCGTTGCGGTTGATACCTAGCTTGCGCTTGCGCTTGGTGGTGAGCTTGGTGACACGGAAGCCCGCATCCTCAAGCGCAGCCCGTGCCTGCAGTAAGTCGTACATGTTTTCTCCTGATTAGAGTGTGTGAGGGTTGTGTGTTTTAACTTGGCTACGTTAAAGGATTGGCCTAGCTCTCTTCCTCCATCCAGTGAGTTCCACCGCCGTACTTCTCATTCATTTCCTTGCAAGTATCGCGTGCCTCCACGTAACTGATTGGCGTGCCATGCCCACACTTGCCGTTGATTTTCCAGTGAACTATCCACATGTCTGCTCCTAGTTGTTGGTGAGTGCCGCCGCTGCGACGACGAAGGTTGCTGCGATAAGACTCATGCTTCCTCCGAGGTTGCGTTGTTGATTGCCTTTGCTGCTATGCCCCTCATCCGGTCGAAGTCGGCCTTGATGTCCTCAACTGGCGTGTCCTCGTCGTAAGCATGGTGGAGGATGCTGTCGAGGGCAGTCAGCAACTCATCCCGCTGCTTCTTTGTCTCAGGCGCAGCGACGATGAGTTCAGCGTTGGCTTCTGTGTAGGCGTCAGCTATTCGCTCTACTTCGTAACCCTCATCGCCCGGTATGTTCGCCTTATAGATTGCGATATGGGGCACCTCGGCGCTCGAAGCATCGTGGCGGTCCCACGGTCCAGGTGTATGTCTCATGTTGTCTCTCCTTCCGGGCGGTTAGCCCTCTCTGTTGTGTGTTTTAACTTGCTGCTGTTAATCGAAGGTGGGTGTGAAGTGTCGTTCGGTGTAGATGTAAAAGGCTCCCGTCCAGAATTCCTCACGGTCCTCGGGGTCCGCGTGTAGGGATTCTTTGTAGTCGTGGGGGTGGTACTCGATGATGTGATCGATAGCCTCTTGACCGAAGCCTCGGGAGGAGTCAGTCCGCGTGGACAGCCACTCCCCGCAAAGGGAGCATGCGAGGATCCGAAGCTGGGTTTTTGGATTGATCTTGAGTCTCATGTTGTCTCTCCTGTGTGAGTTGTTTATTCAGAGGAATAAATAAGGTTGCCGGGTTCGGGTGTGTTGTTAGTTCTGTCCCCAGCCAGATCGGACGGTGAAGGTGTCAACCACCTCCCCGTAGCAGACCTGCCCCCGCTCATCGGTGCGGCGGTTGCCCTCATAGATACGGGCCGAAGTACATGCTCCGCCGCTCTCTAATACGGCAGCCTCAGCCTCTCTCTTAATCTGCCCAAGACTGCCTCCGCTCCATTCGCTGGGGCTGGGGAATCCGGCTCTCATGCGCCCGCTCTGGCTGGGGCCGAAGAGGCACACGGTAAATGCGGCCCGGTCGTTCGTGTCTTCCATACCCTCAATCCTCCTGCCCGGGTTACCCGCCGGGTCGGGGTTGGGATTAACTCCTAGAAGTTAACGGGTCGAAACTCAAAGGTGAGGTGTGCGTTGCTGGCATGCGCGAGGTCTACCCGCTCAAGCTGTTCTTTCTCCTTGGTGGTGAATATCGTGGCCCGTATCAGGTTGCCCACGATTGTTCCATTGGACCAGTCAACCGCACCGAAGCGCTTGTCGCCGGGTGCCTTGCAGTAAAGTCGGTATGCCTTGCTCATTAGCCTGTTTCTCCTGTTGTGTGTTAGCTGTCACAATATCAATATAGGTCGTGCTTGTTTCCTTGGCAACTCTTTTTTGCATAAGGTTTTAACTTGAGTGAGTTAAAGGTCAGCCCCAGACAACCTCCTGTTGTGTGTCACGGGAATAGCGCAGCACTTCGCGCAGCTTGTCGATGCGCTTGTGTGTTCCACCGTATGCCGGGGGAAAGGTAGCTTCGGTCAGCTTGTCAGCCTCATTAGGAGAGAGGCTCCCGCACAGGTCGTCGTCGGTAGGCAGCCCCATAGCTCGGAGCACGAGGCATGCGTTTCTGTTTGAGAAGTTAACTTCGGGCGCAGTGCTTTCCTCTCGGAAGCCGGTGCATCCATACTTGGTGCCGCACCATCCCTTCTCGCAGTACTCACAAGGTACGGTTCTCCGGGCGGCGGAGGGGATCCAAAACGTTACAGACATCGTGTTTCTCCTGTGTGTTAGTGAGTTATTTATTCGGCTGAATAAATAAGGGTAAAGGGTTATGGAGACTCAATGTATGCCTTGTGTGCGTCGAGGGCAGAGCACATCCATTCAAGTTGACCAATGAGAGGGTAGAGCCCACGACCCCTCGCCTTCAGTTGTCGTCCGAGAATCTGAGCACCCCTCCCGTAGTCTCCGTTCTCAATCCAACGGATGCGTTTAGCCACTAGCTCAGGCTGAAGGTGTAGGGCTAGAGAGAACTCATCCTTGCGTTCAGCCCTGATGTGAGCGGGCTCGTGTGAGTGGGCGGCGAGTTCTCGGTTTGTCCTGGCGAGTTCTTGCCTGTCGTATTTTTCTTCGCTGAATGCCATGTCGTTTCTCCTGTGTTGTTAAGGGTTAATCAGATCGTCCACAGAGAAGAAGTGTGACGGCCCGCATCCTTGGTCCTCTCGCACTAGCGCCTCGCTGCCTGGAGAGGACAGCCAAGGGCGACTACCTCGCGATATTAGGATTGAGATTCCCTTGCGTGCCGCCTCTAGTGGCGTGTCAGCCTCGATCACCAGCCCCATTTTGCTGCCGGTAAGCGTGCCCCTGTTGTGGCTAAAGCACTGCTCCATTCGATAAAGTCTGCTCATGATTTCTCCTGTTGTGTGTCTAAGGCTGAGTTGTTTTTACTCAGTCAAGTTAAAGGGTTCGGGTCGCCATTCGTTGTGGTGCCGTTCTTCGTCCATGCTGATTCTCCTGAGTGAGTGGGTTTTAGCTTGAGTGAGTTAAGAGTTAGTAGATGCTCTTTCCGCACCTGTCGGCGGCGTTCTTCCCGTCGGTTGTGATCCTGATAGATCCTGCTTTGTTGACCTTGACCAGTCCCTTCGACTGCAGGAAGTCAAGGCGTTCAGCGCTAGGCCAAGGGACGCCAGCACGAGACGCACTTTCTTTTCGATAGGACGACTTGAGCGTGCGCAGGATGTAGAGAAACGCCTTGTCGTTGTCGGTGAGTTCGTCGTCGGTGCCAGGGAGTAGAGCCGGCAGCATTGCAGGATGCACGAGCACGCTCGCGAAGGTCTTATCGCCAGACGATCCGTTCACGACAACGCAGTTTGGAGGGATGGGGTAGGAGTTAGGGTCAAGGTCAATCTGGTTCCCCGGATTGAACATGTTAGCTCCACCCCACGATCCAACCTTTGATTCAACAAGACCAGTCGTGATGTCGATGCACGCACAAAAGGCGCGCCGACCCCTTCCGCTGATTGAACGCGGGGAGTACTCCTCGGACGCGCTGATCTGTATATCGGCCCGGGAGTAGCCAAAAGACTTGAGGGTAGACCGGACAATTCCCGGAAGGGCATCGAGTGATACATACATTCTGTTTCTCCTGAGTTATTTATTTATCGGAATAAATAAGGGTGAAGGGTGGAGCCCGTAGGCTGAGGGTGGACCCCCGTCAGCCGCCCCCCGAAGGGGACGACTGCCCGGTTCCTTCTTAGCTGACGCGCAGCTTGCGGACCTCGCCCTTCACCTCGTTCTTTACCTGGGCGATGCGAGCCTCGACCATCCCCATGATGATGCGTTCCAACTCAGCGACCGATGAGGCTCCCAGGGTCCCCATGACCTTCTGACGGGCAGCATTGGTCCCGAAGTCGAGAGTAGCCTTGCTCCCGCCCGCGCTCGCTTCGTCGCTGCCCTCGTCGCTGTCCTTGCTCTTAGCTGCCCGCTTCAGGGCTACCGAGATGTTAGACGAGCCCGTCGCGAGCGCTTCAAACGCGGCTAGCTTGCTATCAAGGTAGGAGATGTTTGACGCTGCTCCGCCGACAGGGCGGACACTAGCAACGCCACGCTCCCAGACGATGACAGGCTCAAACCCTAGCAGGGACAGCGCGATACTGACCTTGCCACGCTTGACACCGTAGGTCTGGAACTGAGTGTGACCCTTAGTCTTCAAGTGCTCAACTTGAGTCTTGCTTAGTCCCTTCCCATGCTGAGCCGCGACTACAGCGCAGCCGATAGCGACTTGATACACAGCACCTTCGTGGTCACACGAGAAACCCTCAGGAATCTCTAGCAGCCAGATAGGGAGACCGTTCTCGTCTACTTCACGTCCGAGTGTGACCTTGACACGGGCAAGTCCATCGGTGGGCTTGTCCTTACTCCAGACAGACTGTCCAGGACCGAAGGTGACTTGAACCGATGGAGACACAGAAAAGGATTCGCGGAAGGTGGGAGTCTTCCGAAAACGGTTCATAAACATCGCAGCTACGTCTTCCAGACGAGTGACACGCTTGCCACGGTTCGCCTTTCCGGTACTCGCTTCAAAGCTGAGGTTCTTGGTTGGCTTGATGCTGGTGGTTCGATTGGCCATGGTTTCTAGCTCCTATTTATTCGCTGGAATAAATATCCAGCTGTGAAAGCCCCGAGGGGCGGAAGAAGGTTTTTTCTTTTTAATATAGCGGAGGCAAGAGGAGATTGCACAGGTTTATTGTAAGTATTTCCTAAACAGTCTTAGAAAGATTATATCTCTCCCCTCATGGGTGGTTACGTAGACGGGGAGTGGGGTTCAGTGTCTCTACCCCTTTGTCCCCACCACAGGGAGACCATCCCCACCAGAGCAGAGCAGGAAGGCCCACGAGAGGAGAGGGGGCAGCCTGAGGCAGCCTGAGGGGGACTGAGTTGCTCAGGAGGAGAAGAGGTCGTATCTAGGCAGCCGCGAGAGAGCGAACCCACCCCCCAGGGGGGGTCGTGGGCTGTATATATATTTATGCCAGCTAAGCGCGGACAAGCACTGCTAAACACCGCCTAGATTGTTAGGTTCTATGTATATTATGACGGCGTAGTTTAGAGGAGGCAGTGATGAGTGATGAGAAGACAGGGATGACAGCCTACAAGTTTGCTTTTAACGCGACTGCAGTAGGGAGAACTCCTGATGATGCCTTTGAAGAGCTTCTAGGGGCTCTTAAGGAGGACCCAAGGGCTGCTATCCATGAAGAGGTGAGCTACGCACCCTACGATTATTTCTATTTAGAGACTGAAAAGCCCTTAGAAAGTTAACCAACCCTTAAGTTAAGCACCTCTTAAGTTAACCAACCCTTAACTTAGCTACTGAACAATTAGAAGTAGCGTTTTACCCTTTCCCCCCCTGCACCCCCCCTATCTCCGATAGAAGTATATTTATTAGTAGAACTATAGGCTCTATGTTCTAGACCTTAGATATCTAGGTTCTATTACTAGTAGTGCTAGTAGTACTAGACTACCCCGCCCAGCGCTCCCTTAGAGTAAAGATATAGAGAGTAGTCGTCAATGGGGTGTCTGTGTTTTGCTATGTTGACTGTGACGGCGTAATCAACTAGTATGGTTCTTGTCCGCTCATCTGAGCACAGACACCAGCCCGTATAGCCCCTCTGAGGTAGCTCCTCAGGGGGGTTTGGCTGGGGGGTCTATCAGAGAGGGTGGTTGGCTGGTCTTCTTAGAAGGCTTCTTACAGGTCTAAGCCCTATGGGGCAGGTGCAGAGGTGTGTGTGATGAGAGAGACAGATGTGTACAAGATCATGGGTTACTTGATGGGGTTATGGGATGTAGGGCTTGGTAGCCCTAAAGGTCTTAAGAGCTGGGTAGAGAAGGCTCTGGTTGCTTATCCTGGGGTAGACCTGATGGCAGAGGCTAGGAGAGCTGCTGTTTGGGAGGCAGCTAGACCGAGTAGGAAGAAGAAAGACGTAAGACGCTTTCTCTCTAACTGGTGGTCTAGGACTCAGACAGATGCAGAGAGAAGAGGCAGTGGGAGGGTGAACACAGTTGTGTCTATTGACTCGATGCGTTGGTTGAGGAGAGCAGACAGGGCTCCTGAGAAGAATCTGAGTAGGTGGATGAAGGGGAAGGGAGAACTCACTCCTAGACTGATAGAGAAGTTCTCTAATTACTACAGTGTCCCTCTTCCTACTTCTGCTGAAGAAGTAGTCAGTCTTTATAGAGGGAGTGAGTGATGGGCACTGCGTACCACCCTCCTAGTTCAAGTACAGAGTGGAGCACCCCTGAGGCTTTCTTCAAGCGACTAGACGATGAGTTCGTCTTTACTCTCGACCTCTGCGCTACAGAGGACAACGCACTATGCGGTGCCTTTGTAGACAAGGAGGAGGACTGCCTGTCTGTCGAGTGGGACTGGGTTGCTCAAGATCCTAAGAGATACACAGCCTGGATGAACCCACCGTGGGGGAGGGGTGTGGGCAAGTTCGTACAGAGGGCTTACGAGCAAAGCAAGAGGCACGGCCTTCGTGTTGTCTGCCTTCTCCCTGCAAACACAGATACGAAGTGGTGGAGAGATTGGGTGTGGAGAGCTTCTGAGGTGAGGTTTGTCACGGGGCGTCTTCACTTCGTCTGTAGTGATGGAAGAACTGGTCCGTGCCCTACAGGAGCTTGCGTTGTAGTTTTTGACCCTGAGGACTCTGGCCCTCCTAAGTGCCTCTTGATGGAGAGGGGGACGTAATGGCTTTTCATTCAGAGAAGGCTGTCTTAGCTCTTTGTCTTAGAGATCCAGTAGTCGTAGACGAGGCTCTCTCAGTTGGGCTGAAGAGAGATCACTTCACCTTTCCTCTCTACAGACTCCTGTGGTCTGCCTTCGTAGAAGACAGAGAAAGAGGCATAGGACCAGACAGAGCCACTATCTGTGACAGGTTCAACGACAAGGTTGGAGACGCTAAGCCCTTTGAGGATTGGGTTCACTTCAACAAGGTGATTGACGAAGTAGAGAGAGTCCCTGCAATACGAGGGAACGTAGAGCACTACGTCAGCACCATCGTTGAAGCAGCTAGACGCCAGTACATCATCGACACAGCAAGGAGCATCCTTAATCACGAAGAGAGTGGCTCCTCCTTCTCTGACATCCTCAGAGTCAGTACTGCGATCACAAACGCAGCTTCGTGGACTCCTGAGGGGCGCTCAGAGCCACGCACAGCGCACGAGATAACTAAAGACTACCTCGATGACCTACAGGCTCAGAGGATGGGCTTAAAGAGCAGCACACTTGTTGTGACTGATATTCCATCTCTTGATGCCATCCTCAGAGTAAGACCTGGGCAGATGATCATCGTGGGTGGACGGCCCAAGATGGGGAAGTCTCAGTTGATGTTCACCTTGTTGGCGAACATAGCTAGAGCGAACGGTGCTCCTACAGTGGCTATCAGCGCTGAGATGAATGAGATGCAGATTGGAGAGAGGATTGCTACCTCTGAAGCAAGCCTTGGTCTGAGTGTTGACGACCTAGAGAGAGCCAGAGAGACAGTCTTGAGTCGGTGGGAGGGAGTTCCTGTTTACTTCGATGACAAGCCTAAGACCTTAGGGGGAGCCCTGATGTCTATCCGTATGCAGAAGAAGAAGAGAGACATCTGTGCTGCTGCCGTTGACTATCTTCAGCTACTCAAGCTGCCAGAAGCAAGCAGCAGAGAGAGGCAAGTCGCAGAAGCTAGCTCTGCCTTTAAGAGGCTCTCGATGGAGCTTGATATTCCAATCTTCGTTCTGGCTCAGCTCAACAGAAGCTGCGAGTACAGAGAGAACAAGAGGCCCATCCTCTCAGACCTTCGTGACTCAGGGCAGATTGAGCAAGACGCTGATGCAGTGCTCTTTGTCTACAGGCATGCAGTCTATTCTGAAGACCATGAGCCAGCGTCAGATGCTGAGATCATAGTCAGGGCACAGAGGAACGGTCCTGTAGGAACTGCTCACTGCAAGTGGGAGCCAGGGAATGGCTGGTTCATGGAGAAGTCATGAGCGACACCCTTCTAAACTTGTTTAGCTACGACTCAAAGACTGACACCTGTATGGCAGAGAGACTTGAGAAGAACCCTTGGACTCGCTTTGCTGCGAAGGTGTTTGCCCTGTCTCTTGATTCAAAGGCGAGCAACGCGCCTCAGATCGTATCAATGGCCCTCGCAATGGACGCTGGAGAGAGAGGGTGGATGAAGCTGTTTGAGAGGTGGGCTGCGAAGTCACACGAGCTTGGGAAGATAGAGAGGGCCTTCTTAGATAGCCCGTTCTTCTTAGCGGCTAGGGCAAAGCTCCGCAGGGAGGAGTTCCTCTGGTCTGCGTCAGCGAACTTCGGGAGAGAGTATGAGGAAGCCTTCGGGTATCCACCTGGGCTTATTTGGACAGCAATGGAGATGAGATGAAGGTCTTCGTAGGGCTAGACCCGGGAATGACAGGTGGGCTTGCTGCTGTAGACAGGGGGGGCAAGCTTCTCTCTGTCATCGCTATGCCTAGAGTGAATGGAAGCACAGGACCTCAGGACTACCATTCGATTAAGAAGTGGTTTGCAGCGATGAAGAGGCTGGGAGAGGTAGAGGCTTCTTTGGAGCGGATCTCAGTCAGACCAGGGGAAGGGGTCAAGAGCACGCTGACAGCAGGGACAAATTGGGGCTTCCTCAAAGGCATGCTCGTAGCTATCAATGCTCGCTACATCGAGCCCACTCCTCAGACCTGGAAAAAGGCGCTGGGCCTCCCCAAACGCTCTGGCAAAGAAAGGAAACAGGGAAAGCAGGATGCGGTGGTCCTCGCTACTCAGCTCTTCCCCGGAATCAACCTGACACCAGGGCGGAAGAAAGTGCCTCATGACGGGATGGCTGACGCTGTGCTCATAGCTGAATACGCGAGAAGGACGTTGGGCTAGTACATTCCAGAAAGAGCGTCTTCCATCTTGCCAGCCACGCGAGAGCCCTTCTTCTTCTCAACCTTCTTCTGAGGCTTCCTCACCTTGCGGCGCATAGGCTTGCGATGAGGCATAGGCATAGGAGGGCCGCCTACGTTCACTACGATTTTAATCGAAGGGGCCTGAGGCTCTTCAGGATGCTCCTTAGCATCCTTGATTGCCTTCTCTACAGTCTCAACCTTGTGCTTCTTAGGAATGTGCATCTCTATCTACCCTCAGTCTGCATTGCTGCTTTCTTGGCGGCCTCAGTCTCCAGCGCTTCGCGGTGAATCTTCGCTGCCCAATGGTTGGCCGCCGACCAGTCGGTTAACTGCCTCTGTTCCCACTCTTTGTCCATCTGTTGCCTCCTTCTTATGGCGGCTGCTTCCCAGATCAAATCCTCGTTTAGCTTGGTCAGGGCATCTTCTGTGGGTCCGCGTTGGCTCCATAGCCAATTACTTCCCTTGCGAGGCAGTTCCTTCATCCACTCTGTTGACCTTTCGTCAACACCCCCGGTGCGCATGTAGTTAGCCAGGATGTTCTTTAGCCCCCGCTCTCTCTTCTCGTCGCTGATGTAGAGCCCAGACAGCACGTCAGTCCACGTGGAAGTGGGTAGCTGTCTCCGAAGGCCCTCTTGACGGCCCCGCCAGTAGGGTTGTTTCTTTTTTGTCTTAAAAAACTCAGGAGAGGTTGCGTGGCATACCCCTGTATCCCCGTACTTCGTCCCTGGGCGGCTGAGCGCCCCGCTGGTCATGCATTTCTGCACAGCGTTCTTTGAAGGCATCAGCGCTCTCCCGCTTGCTCTGTGGGGGGGTTGGGCACGGTGTCTGGCATTGTCAGTACTTCTTCCTTCGCCCCTGAGAAGCTTTGACAGCTCTCCCCTGCCTCTTAGCCTTAGATGAAGAGCCGTTGCCTGTGTAGCACTTTCCGGTAGCCCCGTACTTCTTCCCTGACTTACCGCCAGACTTGCATTTCTTTACAGGCATTAGTATTTGCCCTTAGCCCCGCCCGGCTTGAGCTTCTTTCGAGCAGTGTTCATGCGCTTAACACTCTGACGCTTCGGGACGCATTTTCGCGACCCAGCCCTTTTCTTTGCTACTTTTCGCTTAACTGCCATTTTGTTGCCCTATCTGGGTAGCTTGTTTATTGTGTCGGCACATGTATTGGAGAAGTAATGTTTGATCCTAGCGAACTTACAGTAAAGCAGGCTAGAGCCCGTCTTTGTGAACTTGATATTGCTGGTCTTGAAGAGCTTCTTCAAGCTGAGATTGATGGCAAGCATCGCTCTTCCCTTATTGCAGACATCGGTCGAACCATCGACATGATTAAAACTGCTGAGGAGTCTGAGGCGGTCGAAGAGGCTGAAGAAGATGAAGAGGCTGAAGAAGCCCCTAGTGTAGTTGAGGAGCCAGCGTCTCCCCATGCGCCGATTATCCCTGAGTCCGAGTGGTTCAGGTATCCCCGCCATGTGCGAAAAGGGTGGGCTCGCCTAGCCAACGGGACGTACCAAAAGCGGTGAGCAGGGTATGCACTGGATGTGGGAAGGCCCTCCCGCTTAGCTCTTTTCACCGCGACTCAAGGGCTAAGGCCGGGAGGAGGTCCCGGTGTTCTGCGTGTGTTTCAGCGGCAAGCATTGAGTCTAGTAAAAAGCCACCTGTGGTTGACCCAGCTATTTCCTCTAAGTGCTGTCCCCGGTGTGGGGAGGATCTTCCTTTAGCTAGCTTTGGGGTGGCCCGAAGAATGGTCGATGGAAGGAACTCTTGGTGTAGGGATTGTTGTTCGGAGGCCACAAGAGCTTGGCAGAGAACTGACTCAGGGAGGGCAAAGCACGCGGAGGCTGTGAAGCGGTATCGAGAGAGAAAGCGCCTCCTTGGTGCATAGCTTTTCGTCTGAGTCTGAGCGCTACGAGTGGGAGCTTGTCCAGCGCTACAACCACATGGACAACATGGACAGGTGGCTGTCTTCAGACGAGGTTTACACGATAGGCCCCCCAATCCCTCCAGGGGCTAAGGTCTTTACCCACCAAAAGGCTACAGAGGCTTTCAAGCTTGCGACCGCTGAGGGGTACATGGCCGTGCGCCCTGTGTGCGCAGAGCTTGGCGTTGGGAGGTTTTCCGTTCGGCGGCTCATGGATAGGATTTCTGGGTTGGAGATCGCCTACGTTGTCTATCCTGGGAAGAAGGAGAGAAGCCGCTATCACTGTCGGATGCTCCACAAGAAAAGCCTTCGGATGATTAAGAGGAATCTGAAACACTGGATAGAGGAGTCCAAGCGTGGCGGCGAAAAAACCACAGCAGAAAACATTCGCAGAAGTTGCTGAGATTGAACTCCTTTCGGAAGAGAACTCTGACTTCGCGTCCTTCGCAGAGAAGAACCTCCTAATACAGACGAAGAAGGGTGAGCTGATCCCCTTTATCCTCAACAAGAGCCAGCTTCTTCGCCAGAAGATGCTTGATGAGATTGATGAGGCTGGGATCCCAATACGAATCTGGGAGGCAAAAGCTCGGCAGGCTGGATGCAGCACTCACATACAGGGCTGGATGTTTCATCGCTGCATAACAAGGAGGGATGAGTCTGCCCTGATTGCCGCCCACGCTGACCACTCCGTTCACAGCATCTTCACAAAGGCGAAGATGTTCTATGACAATCTCCCAGCGCGACTGCAGCCACTAACGAAGTACAACAACAGAGCTGAGTTGGACTTCAGGGCACCCAACGGACCCACCGGGCTGAGGAGTCGCCTCACCGTGATGACAGCAAAGAGCGCAGAGGATGCTCGCGGAACAACAGCTAGGCTTGCTCACTTCTCAGAGGTCGCCTTCTACAAGCAGCCTGAGCGTTACTTCCTAGCCACCCTCCAGTCTATGCCGGATGAGCCCGGGACCTTCGCTTACGCAGAGTCAACCTGTAACGGCTCTGGCGACTTCCACCACAGCATGTACTTGGGCGCGAGAGTTTGGCAGGAAGAGCCGTATCCCTGGATGCCTCTAAAGAGGAAGTACCCCGGAGATCCAGACTCCACTTGGTATGCCTACTTCACCCCCTGGTTTGTCGTTGAGGACTACGTTCGACCTCTAAAGGTCCCAGAGGGGGAGTTCGTAGCTTCTCTAGATGGCGCAGAGAAGGAGCTTTTAGACAAGTTCGGAGAATGGATAACCCTTGAGAACCTTGTCTGGAGGAGGGAGACGATCTCCTCTAAGTGCGGCAGCTCTGTAGAGAGGTTCCATCAGGAGTACCCAAGCACTGACGAGGAAGCCTTTAGCGCTTCAGGCTCCCCGGTGTTTGACCGAGAAGCCATCCAGCTTCAGAAGAATGTTCACGGGTGTTGGTGTGATCTCTGCCTTCCTTACTCAGGAGCGATGAAGCCTAAGATGAATGTCTGCCCCCCGCACAAGTGGTACGAGATTCGAGACATAAGTGACTACCCACTTGGCAGGGAGCGCCTCTACTCAACCTACCGGCCAAAGGTAGACGAGGTTATGGAGGGAGCAGGAAGACTGTCAGTCTGGGGAGAGCCAGAGCTTGGCTCTAGGTACATCGTTAGCGCAGATGTAAGCAAAGGAGCCAACAGTAAAGATTGGGACCACCTCTGCGTCTTTGACCTAGCTACCCTTGAGCAGGTTGCTGAGTGGAGGGGGAAGATTGAGCTGGATGAGCTAGCCCCCCTCTGCCTTCTGGTAGCTCTCCACTACAACAACGCAACCTTAGCCCCAGAGGTTACGGGTCTTGGCGCTGGGCTTATCGCCCTCCTTGAGAGGTCTAAGTATTGGAACCTCTATAGGCGCGTAACGACAGACACCCTGGGAGGTCCAGGCATCATGCTTGGCTGGGACACAACGAAGAAGACAAAGCCAGCAATGGTTGGCTTGATGCAGAAGGCCCTCAAGGAGGGCTACATAAAGCTTAGGTCAAGGCAGGTTCTTGATGAGATGGAGGCGTATACGCGAACAATCCTCTACAGCAAGGACGGGATTGACTCTCTTCAGGCGAGGATGTCTGCCCCCCCAGGCAAGAACGACGACGCCTGCGTATCAGCCATGATTGCCAACGCAGTAGCTCATTACACCCCAGGAGGCATGACGAAGATCAACGCCACAGAGGTAGACATGGACAAAGCTATGGATCACAACAGGTGGTCCCACGAGGATTGGGACGAGTACGAGAGAAGCTCCTCTCTTACGCGGAGGCTTCTGTCTGGTCGGAGACGCCAGTAAGCCCGTAGGTTCCCCAGCCAACCTTTGTGATCCTGCCTGGATCTCTATAGACAACATCGTGGACAAGCTTGTGGGCAAGACCTGTGTCTTCAATGATGTCCTTAAGCCTCATCTCCCCATTCTCGGAGAGGAGGGCCTCAATGGCTTCCCTGGCTACGTCCCTCTCTGAGGAGGTAATCCTGTCCCCCCTCTCAAGGACGCCCTTTGACTCCCCGTCGTCAGCTACAGAGCTTCCAGCCGCAGCAAGCTGCCGGTCGCGCTCCTGCTTGGTGTAGTAGCTCTTCCCCTTAAGCTCAGGGCTTGCGGTGCGCCCCCAGGTTCCCCTCACCGTCAAGTCAGCAGGGGCAGAGCTAAAAGCCCTCTTTGCTCCCATGCGCCCACAGTACCAACAGTGAACGTCGCGGAAGTCGTCTTCCTTGCTCTTGTCGTAGATCGCAGGCTTTGTGTGCCAGTCAAAGACTCGCCCACATAGCTCGTGATTACACTTCATGTCATAAATACGCATTGCTTCCCCTTAGTTTTGGAATCTACCCATTACAGCTTCTGCGCTGCTAGGCGCTACCTCTCTAGGCCCTGTGCCAGCAAGAGCCTCTCCAGAGGCACCCACGCCGGTATCTTCTACCCCCTGAGCTTGGGGCTCTTCGAGAGCTTGTCCAGCCGCGCCAGCAGAAATAGCCGCTCCATGAAGCTGAGAGAGTGGCCCAACAAGGGCTCGCTTGTCTTGCCGCCAGACCTTGAAGGCTTGATCCATAAAGTTTTGAATCGCAGCTGGAGGGAGAATCCCACCTTGAACCAGGGGAGCAAGGGTTCCGGTGACTCCCTGAATGGTCTGGAGTAGCCCCATGAAGGCTCGCTGCTCCTCAGCCGGGTCAGTTGGAATCGTAGACCCAGCCTGAATATCAATGTCGTAGAAGCCCTGAATGTCAGACGCCGTAAAGGAGACGAACTCGTCGCCACCAGCATCCCCGTCAATCCGAAGGTAGCGGACCTCATCAAAATACTGGCGCATGATTGAGAGGATCTTCCGAGAGATGTTGGCAATAAACCTCTCCGTAGCCTCTAGTCGCATCCCAACACGGCCCTTAGTTGCGGCAGACGCAATGGCTACCTCGGTGGCTGTCGTTCCTTTGCGGCTAGCTCCTCCACGCTGGAAGGAGTCAATGCCTGAGATTTCGTACATGAGCTTCGATAGACCACTGAGCACCATAGGGGTTGTGCTGGGAGGGGGGGCCTCTGGAAGAATCATGAGGGCGTCCTGAATCCTAGCCACACTAGCTGGGACCTCAGCCACGGCCATGTCTTCCTCGGACTCAAGCAATGAGGCCAACTGACCAGACTCAAGGGAGCCTGGGGCTGCGATGAACTTGCGGCGAGAGGAAAGCCGGTGGTGCCTTAGGATGTATGCCCATTCGTCATTGAGGCGCTGGGCGATGTCCTTGATGGAGTACAGGTCGGCAACCTTCGTGCTGTAGAAGTTGTTGGGGACATCTACGAACCGCATCACCTGATAGGGGTAGCCCTTCATCTCGATGGGATCTGGGATGTGCCTGATGATTGAGTCCTGCGCGTCCCCGGTTCCTGGGTTCTTAAGGATCCAGACGACATAGCGGCGAAGGTCGCCCCCCGCATCTGCCCAATACCGAATCTCATAGAGGGTCACATACTCAGGCTTAATCTCTGGCTGGTTGAGATTGTTCTGAGCTGTTGTCCCGGTGAGGGTCGAGGGAATAGCCTCTTCCAGCCACGAATCAGCGACAACAGCATCTGGAATGTCGAAGCGGTCGTCTTCCCTGAGGTCGGTAAGGCGAACAATCATGCGCTCGCAGACCCAGGGGCACTGCTTAATGTCTGTGTATCCAGGTGGGATAAGCAGGTCCCACGGACAGACCCTGCCGTAGGTTGGGTTGTCTTCAGGGCCGTCCTCAAAAGACATCTGGTCATCAGCGAGAAGCCTTCTTAGCTGCCGCCTCTGCTCGTCAGTTAGATCGCCTTCAGTTGTCTGCCCCTCGCCAGGAAGCGGCTTCTCTGGCCCGGTGTCATAGTCTTCTTCTGTGTAGAAGGAGCCACTCCCCTCGTAGCCAACCTTAGCCACGCCAATACCAAACAAGATTGTGTCCAGGACAACACTCCTGGTCGTTCGGTTGCCGTCAATCTCATGCCAGATGTAGTTAAGCGCAGTCTCTGCGATGCGCGCAGACTCCCTATCGCCGGGACGACGCGGCTTAACGTAAATATACGGATTGGCTGAGATGACCCCTGGAAGGATTGTGTTCGCGTTAGCGAGAAGGAAGTTGAAGTTAACTTCTGGGCTGTCTTCGTAGTGCAGCCCGTCTAGGGTTCCAGACCCTTCAGCCGAGTAGGCAGCTTGAACAGAGCGCCAAACAGGGAGGTGGTTTTCCTCAAGTATCCTTTCCGACTCCTCGATCTTTTCGATCCAGTCTGAGATTTGAGAGTTGGAAAATTGGATTTTTATATTTTCGTTTGGCATAGCTTGGATGGTACTTGACAAAACTTTCTGGTTAAACTCATATCCAAATCACGCGATAATGCGTTTGGAGGAACCATGACAGCAGAGACGCCCATCGACAACTTTGAAGAGATCCAAGAAGAGGACAACTCTGAAGAGATCGGTAGTGAGGCTGACGATGCCTATGGTGAAGAAGAGCATCTAGTTGACCACGCTGAACCTGAACCTGAAACTGAAGCTGAGAGCGATGGAGATTCTTTCTGGGGTGGAAACCCTGAGGAGCTTTCTCCTGAGTTGAAGTCTGCTTACAAGGGAATGCAAAGCGCTTTTACCAAGCGAATGCAGCGGCTTTCCGCCCTTGAAAACAAATACTTTGATTCTATCGACGCAGCAAATGCCGCCGTGCTTGCACGACAGCAGGCTCAGGAGCCCGTTGAAGAAGTTAAGGAGGACAACCCTCCCGACCTTGCTCAAGGGGCAAAGCCTGAGGACGTAATCTCTTATTACGTTGAGAAGGAAGTTCAGCGCCGCCTTGAAGCCTCTGGCATCAAGGACTTGGCTCAAGAGATGCAGCCGGTTGCGCATCGAGAAAGAGTTACAGGGGCTTACCGAGAGTTTGCCTCTACGACTCCTAAGCTCGATCACCAGAAGCTTGCGCCACTGACAGGACAGATCATCGACAACGATCCTGAACTGTCTGAACTGGCCCAGGTCAACCCCGCTGCTGCCATTCGTCTTGCTGCCCGTGTTGCACAGGCAGAGATGAGGGCAGTGACTACCCAACAAAAAAGTCGAAAGCGTCGGCAGGCTGCTCCCGTGTCGGCTCGAAGTGGAACTGTTGTTAGGCAAAGACGAGAGTCAATGCTTGATGCAGCCTCGCGAGCCCTCAAGGAAGCCGGTTTGAACCCCGATGGCTTCTAATTAAATAAGGGAATATCGTGGCAAATCCAACAGCTACAATTACTTGGAATAGGGTCTACTCGACTACCGCAGCGGCTGAACGCTCTACGGTGGCGATGGAGATCGTCCAGTCTAACCCCCTCCTCTGGCACATGTATCGCCAGGGCGCTGTCATCTACGAGGGAGGCACCGAATGTCGCCTTCCCGTGGTCCTTACGGAGTCTCAGAACATTGGTGCCATCAGCACCTATGAGACTTTCTCTACTACTGCGGAAGACGGTCCTACTAAGGCTCGTTACCCCAACTGGTACAAGAACCGCGCCTCGATGGTGATCGACAACACTGAGCTTGCTCAGAACCGTGGCAAGTACCAGATCGTGAACCTCCTTCAGGCAAAGCAGGCGATTGCGAAGATCAGCATGATCAACGACCTCGCTCGTCAGCTTTACGCTGATGGTGGTGCAGAGTCTGCAACCTCCGTTACCCCGAAGGAAATCAATGGCGTCCAGTCAATGCTTGATTTTGCAGCCTTTGGCACGCAGACAGGCCCGGTTGGCGGGATTGAGAAGGGTGACTTCACGGCTGCGTGGCAGAACCAGTATGGCGCAATCACTGCGTTTGGCACTGACGGTCTGGATGTCTGGGAAGAGGTCTACATGGACTGCTCTAAGCGGGGCACCCATCCTGACATCATCCTGGTAGATCCGACTGTATATCGCTTCTTCAAGCGCCTCGTTGCTCCTAACCAGGAAGAGCGGGACATTGCGATGTGGAACCAGGGCTTTGAGAACTTGCTCTTTAACGGAACCCCCGTGGTCCCCGATGAGGAACTCTCAGGCACCGGCAAGTGCTTCTTCCTGACGACAAGCGGTCGTCGCGGAGTGAACGACTTCAACTTGAAGCCGGAATACTTCGAGGTCCCCGGAAAGAACCCCTTGGTTCAGGGCAAGGGAACTGGAATCGGTATCCAGCTCGCTATCCTGTCTTCGGACGACTTCCGCCAGACTGAGTTCCTCACGCCGCCTAACAGTGATGTGATCCTCAGCCACACCTACTTCACTTCGATGCTGGTTGCTTCGTCGCTGTCCCGTCAGGGCTGCACGGAATTCGCTGGCGGCGCACCCATCTTCTAGGAGGCTGATATGTCTGGATTTATGTTTGGTGGTTCAGCTCTTACGCTGGACATTGGTGTTCGCAATCAAACCGGCGCAACGGTTCAGCTTGGAGACATCCTTCAACTTGACCTGACCGCTGCCACGGAGGACGGATTTGACGCTGTTCCGCCTGAAAGTGGCGATACGGACGTTGGGAACTATTCCATTACAGGTGCTGTGGTTGCCCCCTCTGGGCTTACCATTGGCAACGGAGATAACTGCATTATCAGGGTTATCGGGAAGGCGAAGGCTGCGGCTACTACCGGCAGCGTTTACGCGGTCGGAGAGATTTGTATCCCAACCGATGGGGCGCTCACCCTCGCCGCCTCGGCTGCTCCATCCCTTGGCACGGTGACCTCGGCAGACCTCAAGGCGAAGGCTGTTTGCCTTGAAGCTGTTGGCGGCGGCGGAGCAACTGCCGGTCAGTTGATTGATGTATGGATGAAGGGCTTCCCCCTCTAAATAACGTGTGCTAGGTGGGGGGCCTTGGCCCCCTGCCTACGCAACTAGGAGATAGAATTATGGCTGTTGCAACACACGTTAGCCGGGTAGCGAAAGACTACGCTCCCTTTGGCTATTCAATCATGGAGACAGTAACCGCAAGCAGAGATTGCGCGGCGGGCGGAACGACGGCTTTCTACGTCCCCGTCTACTACGCAGATGATGCTGATGTTTGGATTGAGTCAGCAACCCTCTGGACACAAACAGCGCTTTCCTCCGAAGTCACTAACTTCTGGACCCTGAGTCTAGTTTCAGGGACAAGCGGGGTTTCCGGAGAGGCGGCTATATCTGACCCTGTTGGAGGGGCATCAGAAGCCATCGCAATCAACGTTCTCACCGACATGAGAATTCCAGGTGATCCCAGCGTCGCAAGTGGAAGCACTATCTGGCTGAAGTGTCTGCCCAACCACGCAAGCTCGGCGGCAGAATCCTTCGGGGTAATCGTTCGCCTTCGACGTAAGGCTTAGTCTAAAACTCACTCGCTCTAGGAGGGTTGTTCGTGAACCTCTCGGAACTCAGAACAGCTCTTCAAGAGCGGCGTGAGGACTACTCAGCCTCAGACGCAAAGCTAGACCGCCGAATCAATCAGGCGTACCTGGACATCTGCTCTAGGCGTAAGTGGGGATGGCTCCGCAGGGAATACACTGCGAATACCTACGCAAGCACTACGGTCACGGGAGTGGCTCCCTCCCCGAATAACGTGTCTGTAACCAACGGGTCAAACGAAGTCGCCATTGGCGCGAACCTCATCCCCTCTCCTACGGTGCTTGGGAAGCGCGTCCTTATTGATAGCGCCTTCTACACGGCCATTGATATGTCGCTCGGCGGTGACACCATCATTCTAGACAGGCCGTTTACGGGGACGACCGAGACAGAGATTGGCGTGCTTAGGTTTGTCTACGACGAAGTAGCTCTTCCGCTGGGCACTGAGTCTGTCATTGAGTCTTCTCTCTTTACTGGCGCTACCTCGTATGCCCTGAGCCTTGAGGCTATCCAGCCAGCTACGATGTCCATGCGTGACAAGGATGTCTCTGGTCAGCCCACTGCTTGCTCTGTCATTGAGAAGAAGCCCCTCTACAGGCCGCGCACTAAGATTAGCGACATTGGGGTGGGCTTAACGGCTGGAACTGGCGGGGACGGCCTCCTGACCTCTGGGGCTACCTACACATACTGGTATAGCTTCTACGATCAGAAGTCTGGCGCTGAGTCTGCTCTTAGCGAGGGGTCGAGCGTAACCCTAAGTGTGACGAATAATCAGGTCACTCTGCCAGCGGTTACGGCTCGCACAGACTACGTTCTTCGTGTTTACAGGAGCGATGCTAATGGCTCCATCCCGTACATGCTGCAAGATAAGCGTCTGGTTCAGATTACCGGCGGTGACGCCCTTGACACAGAGTCTGACGACTACCTGGGAGCCAGAGGCCCTGACAGCTCGTCTAGCATGTACCTGACGCTCTATCCGTATCCAGACTCCACCTATCAGATTCATATGCTTCTGATGATGGAGGCGCTTAGGCTCGGTGGAGACAATGACCGTCCGATGTTTGACTCTGGGTATTCGACTGTCCTTCTCGACGGCGCTGAGATGCTGATGTTGAACGCAGAGGACGAGCAGTCTAGGGCGAATGTTGTTCAGCGCCGTTACGAGATGGGGATCCAAAGGATGGTCATGCAAGACAGGCTCAACTTCCAGCAGCACGTCTTGATTGGGAGAGGCTCTCGCAGAGTTGTAGGCAAGGGGACTTGGCTATACAGCTCTGGCTCTGGCGCTACCTTTAAGGCTTAGCCCATGTCTAAAGCCAGGGGAAAGCTACAGACTTTCGAGCCTGCAAATGTCGCAGGCTTAGACACTCGTGTATGGCAGGGCAAAGGCTCTGCTGGAGCGATTGATGGTGTTGAGTTCTCCCTGAGAGGGGAGATCGTAAAAGCCTTTGGCTACCAGAGACTCCTTGAGTGGGAGAGGGCCCCGGTAACTAAGCTCACCCTTGGCAGTCCGCGAGATCCTGGTGGGACTTCTCAGATCATCGTCCCTGGGTCGAAGGCTGAGGTTAACCCTTTTGCTGGGTTTGAGATCCTCACCCTTGGGACGTTCACATGGGGAGGAAGCACTGAGCTTGTTGTCGCCTATTGGGTTCCTCCCGGTCACTCCCCCCGAAGCTCGGTACCGGCTGAAGGCACAGATGCTTTTCGCGGGAAGGTTTTAATTGCTGTCCTTGAGACGAACAGGCTGAAGATAATCTACAGCTACTTCCTTGGGAGGACTAAGCCGAGGCCAAACAAGTACCCAAGGTTCATCGACGCTGGTCCTTATCTAGTTATAACCGTTGACGGCATGAAGCCCCGTAAGTGGGATGGCAAGCTTCTTACGATGATGGGGCTCCACGTTGTCCCTGAGCCCATCCAGGCTGCTGCAATCGTAGGCACGGGGGATGACAGAGATGCGCCAACAGACAAGCCTAGCGCGGTGGGTGACTTCTGGGAGTCTCACTCGTTTGGTCAAGACGACGCAACGGCGGCAGAGCTTCAGTATTTTCAGACCTTCTTGAACATGTATGGGCAGGAGTCGAACCTGTCTGCCGCGTCAAACAGGCTTGTCCTTAGTGACTACCTTATGGTTGACGCCAAGAAGTCGTTTAGCCCCACAAATGCATGGCAGCAGGGGGACCAGCTTCAAACGGGACAACCCAATACATCAGCTAGCAGCATGGTTGTAACGACAGAGGGTAGCTACTCGACGGACGGCTCATCAGACAACACCATTCCAACCGTTACAAGGAATGAGGCTGCTGACAACCTTCGCCTTGTAGCTTTCTTAGACTTGGGAGATCCGCCCCCTCAGGTAGACATCGTTCAGAGACTCCTTTACCGAAGCGTTGGAAGCCAAGCTCCAACGTCCCTTCCGCGTAGGCTGGGGGTAGCGTCGAACACTCACTTCGACGTAAGGAGGGTCGTTGCCTCTTCTGTCACGCCTGCGCCAGGGCCAGGAGAGAACGACCCTCCGCCTCCTGCGAGATGGGCATTTACCTTCAGAGGACGCGTTTACTACAGAGGAGAGGACTCTGTTCTTTACTACTCAAAGCTGAACTTCCCAGAGGCTGTCTCTGCAACGAACTTCATTGAGATCAACACAAACGATGGCGATACGATCACAGCATGGGGAGCTGCCCAGGACTACGCGATTGTCTTCAAGAGGAAGAGCGCCTACCTGCTTACGCATGACAAGAGCGAAGAGCCTATCATCACCCCCCTTCAGGGCACGTTCGGTGCCATCACAGACAGGGCGGTCATCAGCTTCGACAACAACACCTACTTCTTGTCAGACATTGGCTTCCACCTTTTCGACGGGTCTAGCTTTAAGAGGCTGTCTGCGATCCTTGACGAGAAGGTGAAGCAGCTACCTGTGCATACAAGGGAGGCAGCTACCGTCTTTCCTGACAGGGCCAACAACCGAATCTACATAGCGGTGAACGGGAACCCAGGAGTAGAGAACAACGAGGTCTGGGCCATTCACACAGACAACGGGGCTTTCACAGTCATAGACGGTCGCTCTGTTGTTGCTGCCGTTCCATACAAGGACGAGGTGGTTGTCGCATCTAACGAAGACCTAAACGGGAACCCCAACCTTTTCCTCTGGGGAACTGGCTACGACGTAGACGGGTCTGCCTTTACAGGAAGCTACTCCACGGAATGGCTTGAGCTTAAGAACCCCCACAGCGACAAGCGCTTCTACAAGCTCCTGATGTACTTCGTTCAGACGGGGAACATTACGATGACTGTCTCTTGGTACACAGATTGGGACGAGAGGACTGCCGCTGGGTCTGCCACGTTCACCCTTAAGGCTGACGATGCCCTCTATTGGGACGATGCTACGAAGACTTGGAGTGACGACTACAAGTGGGACGAGAGGCGTCTAGTGAGCAAGTTCGTTGACCTTAAGGAGACGCTTAGCGGGACAGCTCAGGACATCACAGCTAAGTCTGTCCGCTTTGAGTTTAAGACTACTGCGGCTGACACGCCCTTTAGGCTTGTTGGTTGGCAGGTTGTTGCTGACGACTATGGCGAGCGCGCAGAGGGGACGGCCAAGCGTGATTGAGCGCATGCTTGATAGGCTCTACCGGGCTGTTAATGAGTCGGACTCTGGGGTTCCTTCCTCCATCCTTAACGGCGACATGCTTCGCGCTGTAAATATGGCCCTCTCTCGCGCTGGTGGAGCTAGGATTAAGAAGCTTGACGATGTGGCTCAGGTTCGTAGGGCTCTGATGTTTCTAGAAAGGGAGGAAGAATGAAGTACGTCGTTAAAGAGCCTCCCAAGTCAGGCCATGTGGTTGACGCTCAGAAGCTTATGCGTGAGTTCAACCGCGCTATGGGTGTGACCTACCAGGATGTTGACCAGAACAACGTATCGAACGACTCAATAAAGAGGACTGACATCGCTAGCCCGATGTCTCAGCCTGAGGTTTCTACGAGTGTCATTGGCCGTGTTGAAACCTGGATCACCAGCTCTGGGGTGGTTAGCACTTTCCTTGTTCCTTACTTTGCCCTTCAGGGTGCGCAACAAACTCTCGACGCCCCCACCGAGACGACTAGCGGGGACTATGAAGAGCGGGCAGAGAACAAGTTTTGGCAGTATTTGGAGAGCGCCTCTGGGGTCAAGCTAACCCTAGAGACTATGAGCCTCTCTACTGCGGCAGAGCTTACTGTCATTGCCAACGGGCAGATTAACGTGGCTGATGAGGACCCGCTCTCTTCTGATGATGGCGTGTATAGAAACTCTATCTACGATGTGAGGATCATCGACAACGGGATGCCTCTGGACTCTATCTGCACAGTCTCGGTGGAAACCAACAACGGGTACGTCCCGTTTCATGTGTCTGTCCGCAAGCTGTTTACAGCAGGGGACCACGAGTTCCTTGTCCAAATCAGGGACAGGTCTAACGGCAAGGTTGCATCCACCGTTCAAGATACTGTCATCTGCGCCTATGGGTTTGCTCGATAATGGCTGGCCTCACCAACCTGATTGTCCCCGGAGGAGGTGTTGACGCGGCTGAGGTTGCGGCTAACTTCAACGCCCTCAAGGCGGCAGTCAATGGGCTAAGGGACGAGAGCTTTGAGCCTGGGGCGCTAAACGGTAGGCACTTCCTAGACCAAGCTTCCTCTGTCGTTAACCTCCCCTTCAAGAGCATGTATAGGACGGAGTTCACAGAGGAGAGCCTTTCAGACAATAGCTATGATGAGATAGTGAAGCTCTCTGCGAACAATGCCCCCCTCTACGGAGAAGAAGGCATTGTCTTTGTCTTTGCAGAGCTTGAGGTTTACAACGTTAGAGCGGACTCTTCTCCAATCCTTGTGATGCAAGAGGACGACATGTATGGGCTTAGGCTTGAGTTCGCCCAGGGAACCGGCTCCCTTCCGGGCTCCTGGGGGGCGTACCTGAACACAACGACGAGGCAAGTAACCCCAGGAAGCTCCGCTGTTCCCGCAGAGATCAGCAACGTTGTCCTCTTTGGGGTAGCCAAGGTGGTCGCAGCCAGCACCGTCTTCAACGCTCGCGTGACCGCTGGGACTTTTTCCTACGCAGGGGGTGCCCCAGGCACAAACCACGCAGGCAGATGCAAGGGCGCTATCAGCGCGCTAGTGGTGTCTCGATGACCACCTACACAGGGCCAAGTCCAAACATTGCTGCTGGCAACGCGCTCTCTGCGGCTGACGTTGAGGACTCGTTCGACAGGTTCTCTACTGCTGTTAACGCGATTGACTCAGGCAATCTCCAGATTAACCCAGCCCTTACCTACAGGAGTGTTCATCCCGGAGCCCTGACGGAGCCCTTCAGGGAAGGCCAGCTTCTGTACGAAGAGCCTGCTGCTTGGGTGGTGGTAGGAAGAGGGGGCGCGTCTGGAAGTGAAGCGACTAGGTTTAGCCTTGGCCCCCTAGAGAACGAGTACACGATTGATGGTTGCTCTGTAAGGGTTGCTATCAATGCAGACGGTAGAGCCTTTGTTCACAGCTTCATTCAGATTGAGTCTATGAAGGTGGGAGAGAATGTTTCAATAAGCGCCACCGGCTCTCCGGTCGCGCTAGCTTCTATCGACTTGAGTCTGGTGTTCAGGCTTAAGTACATGTCAGCGGGCCAGACCCACTCATCAGCCACGACGTTAGACACCGTAACCAAGAAGATGAAGATAGATACTGTCGAAGCTGCTTATGACGACACTCTTCTTCTTAGGCGTGGGTTTACCGTTGAGCTTTCTGATGACGTTACCCTTACTGGTGCTGACGAGAACGGCTCTGCTTACGATTTCTTTGTAACGGTTGAGTGTTCTGTTCCAGCAGCCGCTGCATATGATGGGACCGATACTGTCGATCAAGTTCTTACTCACTCTGACTACGACGATTACCTTTTCCTCGCTCATCTAAGAAGCTATAGCCGTTACACTACGGCCCGCGTTTTTCTAAAGTAGGTTTGTTATGGCTGGACTCGAAGAAGCCTTGTACGACGTTTTTGGCCCAGGTCGCGCAGGACGGGGTATGTCGATCTCAGACTACGCGCCTGCCTTTGGGGAGGAGGAGCTTCTCTCTGTTCAGGCTCAACTCCCTCGGATAACAGGGAGGGTGCCCGTTGGAGTTGGCCCAACTGGAGTTTATGGTCGGATGTTTGCTGACGCTGGTAGGCGTCAGGCTGCTCAGGCGGTAGCCGCTGGAGACGTTGCTTCTTTGGCTCGAAGTAGGAAGCGGAAGGCTATGGCTGACGCAGCTATTCAACTTGGTCGAGACAAGAGGGCAGCTGACGAGGCTACCTTCCAGCAGCAGGCTAGGACGAGGGGCAACATCGCCGCCGCCTTTGGTGAGGGGATTGAGTCTACGAGGGGCGTGATAGAGAACCCGATGTTTCAGTTTGCGATGAAGGGGGCGAGGGAGCGCGCTGAGCAGGCGAGGGCTCAGGGGGCCATTAACAGGGCAGAGGTTCGCGCTACTCAGGACGACATAGCCGATTGGTCCCGCCGCAGGAGGGGTATTGATCAGCTTGGAGCTGGCGACCTTTATAACGGGATTCTTTCTGACTTTGAAAGGGTGACTTAGCAATGGCTTACGAAAGAAGGCGTCCTGACTTTGGAGCTGAGCGCAGGCGTAGGCGTGACCTACGCAGAGAGTCAGGGGCTGCGGCCGGCTTTGACGAGAAGGCCCTATACAGAGACATCCTTGCTGCTCAGGGGGCCATTGCCGCAGAAAGCGCAAAGCTTGGAGAGGAGGCTACCGAGGCCACTCTCGGGGCTGGGGTTATTGAAACCGACAAACTTGGAAGTGCCCTTGGTCGTCCTGCAGGCTTCGCGGAGAAGCTTCGCGGGGCGATGTCTGCGGGGGCAGCTGATGCCCTCTCTTTCTCTAAGGCCCGTCGCGACCAGAGAATGCTTGAGGACTTGGGCTCTGTCGGCACTCAGATGGTGGAGAAGGAATCCGCAAAGGCTTCTCGCAAAGCAGAGAAGAAGGCCCGTCAAGCTAGTGAGGCTGGCACCTTTCTGAGTGGATTGGCGGGTTTGGGCGGTCTTGCCGCCTCTGCCGGGTCTGCGCTCCCTGGTCTTTTCCCTGCCGTTGCAGCTACTGGCGGTGCCCCTGCCATTGCAGCTGGGGGTCCAGCGGCGTTGCCGCTTTTAGGTGTTGGGCTGGGCCTTTCTGCCCTTGGGTCTATCGGGCAAGCCGCCACTCATGGCGCACGAGGAGATGCGCAGCGGGAGCTTTCTAAGATAGCCGGTCAGGCTGCTTCGTTTGAGCAGCCCAGCACAAAGGGGATAGAAGATGTGTTGGCATCTGGCTCAGGCTATGGGGGTTTTGAGAGCAGCTTCTTAGGCGGTCAGGAGCAACGTCGCCGTCGTCGTCGTGGGATAGACACCCCTTACTCAGATGCTCTTGCTGATCTCAGCTTTATCGGAGGGCAATAACGATGGCATTTGTAATGCGTGGCGGCGACTATGAGCGCGCCCTCCGACTAGCTGGAGCCTCTAACTTTATGGAGGCGTTTGAGTCTGGGATTGATAGGGGCATACGTCGTCAGGCTATGCGAGATCAAGCTGCTCGTGCTCGCGACCTATACAACAGACAGAAATCTCTTGAGTCTGGCTCCTTGATGGCAGAGATTCAGGAGCTTGATGAGGGGTGGCGCACTGGAGTTGCTTCGCCGGCTGCGACTGCTGGGGGAACTGTTGGTGGGACTCTTGGCGCAGGAGCGCCGCCCTCCTCCGCTGTGTCAGTGGCTGGAGGAGGTCCTGTAGCTGCTGCCATCGCTGACGCAGTATCGACTTCTGCTGCTCAAGAAACCCCTGTTGCTCCAGCTATTCCCGCTCAGGCTGAGCAAGCGGTGGCTGCTGCTACACCGATACTTGGGGTTACTCCTCGCGCTGTTGGCGTGGTGGAGGAAGAGCTTCCTGGGGAGCCCACGTACCACGACATGCCGACTGAGAGGCCTTGGTGGTGGGGTGGCAGAACGTATGAAGAGGCGTTCCCAGCTCGCGAACCTGAGCGCACTCTGGGGCCACGGCGCGCTGTTGACTGGAAGACTCTTCCTCCAGAGGAGTTTGCCTTAGCGACTCCTCGCGGATCGAGTCAGCGAGAGGTTCAGATTAAAGAGGCTCTTAGGCTTATCTCTGAAGGTCGAACCATAGACGCGCAAGAACTCCTTGGAGCGTCTGCTCAAGCCTACCCGGAGTTGGGCGTAGAGACAGCTACGTCAGGGCCGCCTATTCCACTTGAGGCTGGCTCTCGGGAGGAGGCCCTTGGTAGGGCTGTTCAAGAGCTTATGAGGCAAGGAAGGTACGTTGATGCTCAGAGCCTTGTCGGTGAGGGAGGTCAGGTTTACCCTGACCTGGGCGTTGAGTCTGCCACTGGCGGGGGTGTCCCCATTGATGATGGGGACGTTGACGAGTGGGGCTTGCATGATGCTCCCATTGTGGGCGACGTAGGTAAGCGAGAGGGGGATTGGATGCTTGCCCCCATTGTGGGCGATCCCCCTACAGGCGAAGGGGGCGTAACTGAGGGGCCCGGTGGCGCGACAGGCTCGGCAACGACAGGGGCGGGCGCACTGATTAGCGCGGCTATCCCTTCAATGTTAGAGAGGGCGCTCCAGGCCCCAGGAGCCTTTGCTGGGGCAGCGGCTGGGAGGGCTGTAGCGGGGGAGGAGCAGCGTCGTCTTGAGGCTTTTGAAGAGAATGCACTCGGCGCTTCGATGGGCGATCTTGGTTTTGGCTCCCCCCTCCAAGATGCCGTCTCTCAGCAGGCTGTTGTAGCAGAAGAAGTCGAGCTAGCTGGCCCTGAGCCTGAGGTCGTCAAGGTAGACCAGACTGTTGACGTTGGTGGCAAGGTCTACACAGTTAAGAAGGGAGACACGCTGGGCAGAATCTCCTCGTCCTTTGGCGCTCCCCTCTCCTCTGTCGTTGCAGCTAATCAGGATGTCCTCGCTCCGGGGGGCAAGTCTCGCCAGATTAAGCGTGGGGAGAAGGTCCTCCTTGAGGGGCAAGACCTCATCTACCCTGGCGATAAGATCCGCATCCCAACTGGACAGGGGAGAGAGACTGGTGGAGAAGCCGGCCCTATTGACCCTCGACCAGACTCTGGTCAGGCTAAGGGGGTTCTCGCTAAGGTTGAGGAGACAGCAAAGACTGATGCTGAGGTTCGCACAGAGCTAAACAAGATCCAGGCAAAGCAACCCAACCTACCCCTCAACCCATTTCAGAAGTTTGGGCGACCAGTTGACTATCTGCCCTCCCTTAAGGCAGTTGCGTTCGCGACTCTCCGCGCTCAACAGGGTGACTTCACGATGCTCAACCAGATGGCAGGTAGGGTTGTTAGAAATAGCGAACTCCCCACCTTGTTCTCTGAGTACAGCAACTTTGTAAGAGGGGCAAAGAGGAACGCTAAGGAGGTCTACCTCCAGCAGAAACTCCTCAAAGAGACTCAAACTAACGAGGCTAAGCGCAAGGCTGCTATCGGGGTTCAGGCTATGGCGTTCACCCAGTTCCAGAGAGCTGGTCGCAGTCCAGAGGACGCTGAGTTGCTTGCTGGTAAGTATGTAGACATGTGGGCTGTTGACCCGCAGCAGGCTAGGGCTTGGGGCAAAAGCCTCGACTCTATGGGCTCCTCTCGGGAGAAGGCTGAGCTTCAGCGCATTAAGCGTGGCGGGTTTGGTAGAGGCGGGGGAAGCCGGTTCACGAGCAAGGAAATTAACAAGGCGTACACGGTGGTGGACAAGGCTCAGGGACGCCTAACCTCTGCAATCGGCGGCTTGAATAGAGCCCTCGCCCCTGGTGGAATTCCCCTTTCTCTGGAGGAAATGAAAAAGGCAGCTCAGGAGAACCCCGGCTTCATCGCGTCTGTCGGCAACTATGAGAGAGCCCTTACTACATACAATCGTGCTGACAAACGATTGAGTGAAATGCTTAGAGCGGACCTCCCTGAGGAAGGTCCGTCGTCTGTGGGGGTCGCCGTCTCGTGGGCTCAGGGGAACAAGCGAGTGATGGAGAACATTGCCGTAGCGCGGAAAGAGCCCCGGTCGGCTCGGAAGTGGAGCGTGGTAGAGGACTGGCTTGCCACCCTACCCGGGGTTGACGAGGATGAGGCGAGGGAAATACGTCGTTACTTTGAGGAAGAGAAGCCACAGGGGGATGGCGACGACGTGGCGGAGGAGGAGGTAGCGCCCACCCCAAGAAAGACAACGCGTCCCCCGATTGTCTCTGTGGGTGGTCCTGGCGAGGTAAGCACGTTTACTCCGCCAGAGGCTGAGGAATACCCGTGGGTTAGGAACCTCATACTCCCAGGGGGCGTGGGTGTCTCTGCGCAGAAGCCTTCGACCCCAACGCAGAGACAGACTCCATCATGGGTTAGCGAGGGCTTGTCGTTTTATAAATACTGGAAGTGGCTTAACGCTCAGCCGGGGACTCCCCCCACGCGGAGGCCGACAGAGGCTGATTGGCGTCGATACCGCTTAGCTGTCCGGTAGCGTGGCTAGGCAACTCGATGAAGACGGGTTTGACCTTTCCCCCCTCGGGGAGAGTGCGCAAACACAGGTGGACGAAGATGGTTTCGACTTGTCCCCTATGCCTGTTGGCGAGGCCCCTGCTGGCACAGCCGTGGACGAGGATGGGTTTGACCTTTCTCCGATAACAGAGACAGCGGGGGTGTCTTTTGACCTTTCTGCCCCTGACCAAGACATCATGTCTATTCTTGGGGCGTCTGGCCCTGCCATCCCTGGTCTTGTCATCAGCGGTGGTCAGATTTCAAAGCTCCCTGACTCCATCCCAACGCAGGCTACCCCAGCCCTGATTGCAGACCCTGGGCAGCTAAGCATTGACGGTCTAAACAGGGAGCTTCGTAAGGCTTCAAACGCATACTCAAGGACGAGAGATCCACACAAGAAAGTACAGGCTCTCGCCGGGTTCATCAGAGCTTGGGATCCAAAAAAGGCAGACAGCCTCGGGATTACAAGAGAGGGCTACATAGAGCCCACAGGTCTTTGGCATGTCCTTGACGTAATAGATTTGATCTTTGATCGACCTGTTCGCGTCCTCGGTCAGTCCCTTTGGGACTACAAGAGAACCAAGGCAGCGAACGTTAGCGCTGGCAAGGACACGAGCTTGAAGGAGTTTGCAGGGCTCCTCTCTCAAAATTGGGAGGAGGACAAGGGCCAACTAGCTGAGGGTGGGGACGCTATCAAGAATTGGGCCTTGTGGGCTTCTACCCCGTTTGGTGTAGACACCCCTCAGGAGGCTGATGAGGTATTCAGAAGAGATGCTAGCTACGACTCCTACGAGCAGCAGATGGCTGACAACATCGTACACGGGTGGCACAACCTGATTGGGACAGTGAAGGGGAGGTCCCAGCAGGAGGTTGACGACATCATCCAGAGGTCAATCGAAGAGGGGTCGCTGGGCGGTCAGATGACCATCGACATGATTGGGATGATGGGGGCAAGCACCTTAAACCTCATTGGCCTTGGCCCGTTTAAGGGGGCCATGACAGGGGTGAAGCTTGGTGGCGCTGGGAGAAGGCTTGGAACTCTTGGCCTTAAGTTCAACCCGCTAGGCAATGCGCGCTTTGGTCGTCTTGAAGACGATGCGATGAAGCAGGCGAGGGCGCAGCTTATTGACGACCTCGTTTCAAAGGTCAAGCTGAGCGACGACGTTGAAGACCTTAATGACGCCCAGAAGGCAGTCCAGGGGTTGCGCGGCATCTCTGATGAGATGTCAGACATCGAGAAGGAACTCTTGTACCTAAGAGGGCTTGGGGAGGACATCCCGTATGACGCCGTTGGCAGGGAAGCCCTCGGCCCAAAGACCCGCGCTCGCACCGCGCCGAAGACTCTGGATGAGCTTGACGGGGGGTACATTGAAGCACAGACCTCCTTCTACGAAAGGTCGCTTAGGAAGAAGTACGACGAGTTTGAGGGGGCTTTTAGCAACCTGTCTAAAGCTGCTGGAGACGAGGCGTTTGATCAGGGGCTTACCGGGGAGATCCTCTTCGACACCATCAGGAACAGGGCTTCATTCATTGCTGCGCGAGAGGTTCAAGAGGCTCTTCAGGTGGCGTTCGGGGGC